>Ga0255354_1000050_pt1 | contig 70331 bp, 54 predicted proteins | sample HBST50metaG_FD_189942 | JGI IMG/M metagenome (GOLD analysis project Ga0255354, IMG submission 189942) | Peat soil microbial communities from Stordalen Mire, Sweden - H.B.S.T50 | ecosystem: Environmental > Terrestrial > Soil > Wetlands > Peat | place: Sweden: Norrbotten County, Stordalen Mire...
CGTCGATGGCCGCCGGACTGGCCGGCATGGTTGCCTCCATGTGCCGGGGTAAGAAGGCCTACCTGCAACACGCCGCCCCGCTCAGCGAGGCCATCGCCCGCCTCTCCGTCCTGCGCGAGGAGCTGAAGGCGGCCATCGACGCCGACGCCGAGTCCTACAACGTGGTGATGAAGGCGTACAAGGCGGCCAAGGAATCCGCAGACGGGGCCCCGGCCATCAGCGCCGCTCTCCAACAAGCCACCGCCGTCCCCCTGGGTGTGGCAGAAAAAGCCGTCGAGGTCGACCAAATCGTGACCCGCCTGCGGCCCATCACCAGCCCCAACATGAAGTCCGATCTGATCACCGCCGCCGCCCTTGCCAAAGCCGCTCTCACCGGGGCACTGGCCAACGTCGACATCAACCTGGACTCGCTCAGTCCGGACTCACCGGAAGACACGGCCTTCGCAACCCAAACGCGGAAGCGCGTTGTGGCGCTGACAGAACAGGCTTGAGCCGTTTATTTGTGGATTTGGTGAAGCTTGTTGAATGGTTCCAGATCAATTGAAGTGGCTAAAACCAAAATGCAGGAGAGGTTTGAAATCCTCTCCTGCATTTTTTGGATTTATGCCTGACTGCCCGGTGCACCGCTAGAAGGTCACGGTCGTAGCGCGTCCGGCCTGCACAAGGAACTGCTTCTTCCAGTCCGCGCCAGAGTGCTTCTCCGCAAGCGCGACGGCGATGTGCACCGGCTTGATACCCAGATCGATGCTGCGACCAAGGCCTTGTAGGCAGGACGGGCAGTTGGTGAGCACCGTAGCCTTGTCGCCGTGCAGCACTTCTGTGAAAGCCTCGCGTTTGCGGTCCAGCATGGAATCGGTAATGTCGGGCCGCGAGAGCGAAAGCGTTCCCGCCTCGGAGCAGCAGTGCGGCACCGAGGTAACGGTGCCGAAGCCGCCGATCTTCTTCAGCACGCTGGTTGCCTTGCCGTCGAGCGAATCGTGGCAGGGTGCGTGGTACAGGTAGTTGCCTTTGCCCTCCAGCTTGAGTCCGCGCTCCAGCATGTAGGCCCCCGCATCCACAATCCGATTGAACAGCTTCGGCGTGTCCATTCCCACCAGGCCCTCCCGGCAGGTTCCGCACGTCACAACGCACGCGTCGAAATCAAGATAGCCGAACATCTCGCGAATCTGCGCGAACAGCATTGAATCGCGCAGAACGGTGCGCGAGTGCTGCGCGGTCTTTGCATTCACGTGCGCAGGAAAACCGCAGCAGAGAAATGGCGGCGGCAGAACCACGCGTGTGTCCAACTCCAGCAGCATGTGAATCGTCGCCATGGAAACATCGGAGAAAAGCCGTTCAGAACCGCAGCCGGGGAAATAGAAGACCGTCTTCACTTCCTGCGGAGCAGAGTTCGCGGCCACTACAGGCTCAAAGACCAAGGCCTGATCTGGTTCGCAGTGCGGCAGAACGTCGCGCAGCGTTTGGCCTGGGTAAGCAGGCAGCGAGGAACGCATCATTTGCAGCGGATAAAACTGTGCAGCTCCGTTTAAATGCTGCAGCGGAGCAACCACCTTGCTGGCCACGCGCTGCGCCGTGCCGCCCAACTGAATCACGGAAGCGCGGAAGACCTTGTTGAATGCCGGGGAGTGGCTGTCAAGATAGCGCAAGGTAAGCTTGGTTGCCGGTGGTGTGTGCTTGTAACCCCAGCCGGCCAAGATTTCCCGCTCCAAAACTGAAACCTCGCCTGTATCAATATCGACAGGGCAAACCGGCAGGCATTTGTGGCAGATTGTGCAGTGGTCGGCAACTTCTTCCAGCTTCGTCAGCAGTTGAAAGCGCGTCGAGAGCTCGCGCTGCGCGTCGTAAAGCAGCGCCTCAATCAATGAGCCGATGGCCAGATTCTTGTTGCGCGGGTGATAGAACATGCCTCGCCCCGGATAGTAGACGCAGCAGTTTGGCTTGCACTTTCCGCAGCGAACGCAGTGCGCAATCTTGTGTGAAAGTTCTTCCAGCTGGCCATGCTGCAGAATGCGCGCTTCAAGTTCCAGCAGGTTGAACGAGGGCGTGAAGATGGAATCGAGCACCGCGTAATCTTCAAGCTTGCCGGGATTCATGAGGCCGTTCGGATCAACCTCGCGGCGATAGGCAGCAAGCTCCGTGATACGCTCCGGCTCAAGATATTTCAGCTTGGTTACGCCGATTCCATGTTCGCCAGAGACCACGCCGCCCAGCGAAATCACTTTCGCCATCACTTCGTCGATCCTTCGGTCAGTGCGCTGCAGCATAGGCCTGTCGTTGGAGAGCACCGGCACGTTGACATGCACATTGCCATCGCCGGCGTGCATGTGGGTGGCCAGCACAATGCGGCGATCGCGCACCTCGGTGTGGGCCTGATCCAGCGCCTCCAGCACCGACGGATAGCCGCGCACCAAGCGGTCCAGACCGTGGCGGAATTCCTTCAGAAGTGTGAGCGAACGCAGCGTCTTTGCATCCAGGCCGTCGACTTGCGCGCGGAACGCAGCGCAAAATTCGACTCCAGCGGAATTCTTGGTGGCGAATTGCTCCTCGTCCTCGCCGTCAATCGGCTTCGTCAGGATTTCTTCCGCACGGCGCGCAAAATAGAGATGCGAGTAACGTTCTTCTTCAATGTTGACGTTGTCGACAAAATGAGCGAATTCGGCCAAGGCCTCCAGCGGAAGGACAATATCCTCGTTCATCTTGAAGGCGTTGGTGCGGCGCGCAATCGCACCCAGTTTCTTGCGGTCAGCCCAAAAGCGTTGCGCCTCTGCGGCATCGCGCGCGACAAACATAATTGTGTTGGGATGCTGCGCGAGCAGCGTGCGAATCCTCTCCACGCCACGGCCTGCCTGCTCTACGCTGTCTCCGGCAACATCGATCAGCAATACCGCCCGGGGAGTCTGCGCCCGCGCGGCCTTTACCTTGTAGCCGATGGCGCGAATGTATTCGTCGTCGAAATGTTCCAGTGCAAGCAGCGTTTCCTCGTTCTCAGCCGGAAACGGGAATGCGCGCGACAGCTCCAGAATGACGTGGCTCGCCTCTTCGAAATCGGGTCCGAAGAACTCCAGGCACAAGGTCAGCTTTGCCTTGTACGCGGCATAAAGCACGAACTTGGCCGAAGTAATAACGCCGTCCGTGCCCTCCTTCTGCAGTCCAGGAACACCACCCAACGCCTTGTTGGTGATGTCCTTCCAGAGTCCGTTCTTGCGAATCTCAGTGCCCCGCAAATCAATCTGCTTTACCGGCACATTCTGTTCATTCAGAACGTCGAAGGTCACAACGTCCTGCGGCAAAATCTTGCGCAACTGATGGTTCGTGCGCCGCACCGTCCAACGCTGGCCGCTGGGCATGGCCATTTGCCATTCAAGCAGGTTGTCAATGCATGTGCCCCAGCGCACGGCGAGCTTGCCGCCCGCGTTCTCTGAGATGTTGCCGCCAATAGTGCTGGCCCAGGCGCTGGTCGGGTCGGTCGCAAACACCAGGCCGCGTTCACTGGCGTATTCCATGGCGCTTTCCGTCACAACGCCGGCTTCCACTTCAATCACTTGGGCTGTCGCCGTGCGTCCATCCGCGAGATGAAAGTCGCTCTGGCTGATGCCGCGAATGTGATTGAGCTTTTCGGTATTCACCACCACGCAGTTGGAGCGCAAAGGCACCGCGCCCCCGGTGAGTCCGGTGCCAGCTCCGCGCGGAATAGCCTTGAGGCCGAGCCGTGCGATAGCAGCCAAAAGTGGGGCTACGTGAGCTTCCACATCCGGCGTCACCACGACAAGAGGAAGATGCAAGCGCCAATCTGTGGCGTCGGTGGCATGAGAGACCAGCGAAAAAGGATCGAAGAGGACGTTGCCGCTACCGATAATGCCACCCAGTTCGCGCTTGATACGATTGCGCAAAGCAGGGGTGCCTTCCACATCGCTGCGAAACTCGGCAATCAGCTCACGGCTTCTGGCCAGCGTGTTCAACACACGCGTATCTCCGTTTGCACCTGTGGCAATGGCATCGAAGTCCCGGGCGACATTCTCAAAGAAACGCCGCCGCCGGGGCGCGGAATCAACCAATTCCTGAAAGAGATAGGGATTGCGACGGTGAATCAATACGTCGCCAAAAATGCGCATGAGACGGCGCGCCGAGCGGCCCGTGACGCGGGTGCTGCGCAGATCATCCAATATGCGCACCGTCTCCGACCCAAGCAGGAACGCGATGGCCTGACGGTCATCGGCAGACGTGTAGTTGAAAGGAATTTCGCGCGAGCTGGGAGCGGCCAATTCGTTAACAGCAGAATATGACGACATATCCAAGTTTAACAAATTCTCGGTATTTCCGGTTTATTTGTGATTTGAAAGGTATTGGCGATCACTCCCTGCAAGTGGACTCTCGGGGTAAGAACTTGAATTTGTGCCAGATACCAAGTGAGTTTGCTTGATAGAAGGCCGCGACGAAGCTATTTCGCTACTGAGGGGTGGAAGCCTATTCTGCATTTGGCCCACCCAGCAGACGCAAGTATTCCTCGGTAAAGGATGGCGCGCAGGCGCGGGGATACGGCAAGCTCAGCACCATCCCGGCGCACCGTCTAAGCAAACGGATGAGGAACCAGCCGAATCCAATTTCCTTCCGGGTGAATTGCGCGACCATTGGGCGAACTGCGCTGCCCCCGTCTGAGCAGGCGCAACGGAATCCGTCAGCAGAACAACTGCAAGCAATAGAGGTGGGAGCAAACGGCGGGGGCATCTGTTTCAGTATGCACGCTGGGAATGAACTCCCGGTTACAGAGCCGTCAGTGAGAAGTGGCGCATTATGTGTCAGATCGCCGCCAACGCCGCTCGCGGGATGGCAAGATCGTCTCCGTCCATGTGTGCAGTCTAGCTCAGCTATTCCCCCAAATAATTGGAAGAATCAGAACAAGAAGAGTGGCAGGTTTTCTCTTCCGGACCTTCTTGGCTAAGACAGATTTACGGAAAGGTATTCCTCTTGGCCATGCGTGTTTTGCAGGATAAGTCCGCATAGATTGCTTTTCTCTGCAGGCTGGCGCTCTGCTGTTCATGCTCATGCAGTAGCGCGGCAAGAAGCAATCACTTTTGACACAATTCCATCGATCTTCTCCACAAACCCAGGAGAGAGAATCGATCCCAAATGAAGCGAATGGAGAACATGAAATGCCTCTTGTCACCGTTGTCATCACACTTGGCGTGGTCGGGCTGCTTCTATGGCTGGTAAACCGCTTCATCCCCATGCAGGGCCAGATCAAGAGCATCCTGAATGGCGTTGTCGTGATTGCCGTCGTTCTTTGGCTTCTGAAGATATTCGGACTCTTCGATTACCTTACCCAGTTCCGCATCGGGCACTAAGGAATCAAGTCGCCAAAGCCTTGAAGCCCTTACTACGAATGAAACACGAGTCCAGCTCAACAAGGCAGAGACCTGCCGATAGGAGAAATCTTGAATCGCATAAGTTTGTTCGCACTTGCCAGCATCCTTAGCTTGAGCGCCTTTGCGCACGCCACTCCGCAAGCAGCGGCGGTCGTAGCGTCCACAGGCACGGCGTCTACATACCGCGTGGTCGTAATTAGTCGCTCGACCCAGGCGGTGAACTACCAGCACCGTGGCGGAGCCTCGAAAGTTGGCTTTGCCGGCACACCTTTGTTACCCTCTGCCAATGGCGAAGCCAAAGTCCGTACCAAGCGCGGCACGATGGAAGTCGAAGCAGAATTCGGAAACCTGCAGAGCCCCACGGCCTTCGGCGGCGAGTATCTGACCTATGTCCTGTGGGCGATTTCGCCTGAGGGCAGGCCTGTCAACCTGGGAGAAGTGCTGGTAGGCGACAACAATCGCAGCAAGCTGACAGCAACCACCGATCTGCAGTCATTTGCTCTGATCGTTACCGCGGAGCCTTATTTTGCTGTCCGCCAGCCGAGCAACGTGGTCGTTCTTGAGAATGTTGTTCTCCCCGACACCAAGGGAAGCGTACAGGCCGTAAATGCGAAGTATGAACTGATGGAACGTGGCGGTTATCTTCCCACGGGATACAAGTTCGACCCCGTGGTCCTGAATGCCAATCTACCTTTGGAATTCTTCGAAGCACGCAATGCGTTGCGCATCGCCGAATCCGAAGGGGCAGCAACCTATGCCAGCGCCAGCTATCAACACGCAGTTGAGTTGATGAAGACTGTGGATGGCTATGCCAGCAGAAAGCACATCGAGAAGAAGCCGCTGATCGCAGTTGCTCGCGAAGCGGTGCAAACAGCCGAGGATGCACGCGAGATTGCGGTCAAGAAGATCAGTGCGGAGCGCCAGGCAAACGAACTCCAGGCCTCCAGCGACGCGCAGGCTCAGGCGCAGGCACAGGCCAGCGATGCAACGCGTCTGCAGCAACAGGCTCAGGCGGACGCCGCCAAGGCACAGGCCGAAACAGCCGCAGCCCAGACCGACGCCGACCAGTCTCGCCTAGCTGCGCAGCAAGCGCAGGCTGGCGAACATCAGGCCGTTACCGACAAGGCAGCCATGCGCGCACAATTGTCCGCACAGTTGAACAAGATCCTGGAAACTCGCGATAGCGCTCGCGGTCTAATTGTCAGCATGTCGGATGTGCTATTCGATACCGGAAAGTTTACGTTGAAGCCTGGCGCACGCGAGAAACTTGCGAAGGTTGCAGGTATTCTGATCGCCTATCCCGGACTCATTATTGAAGTCGACGGCTACACGGACAACGTGGGCGGCGATGAGATGAATCAGAAGCTGTCGGAAAATCGCTCAAGTTCTGTTCGCGATTACCTTGTCGAACAAGGTGTGGGCGCGACCTCCGTCTCGGCAAAGGGCTTCGGCAACACACTGCCCGTTGCTTCCAACGACAACGCCAGCGGCCGGCAGATGAATCGGAGAGTTGAACTGGTTGTGTCCGGCGACGCGATCGGCAGTCCTGCCGGTGCAGCACCAGTAAACTAACCCCAAGTCAACCGTTTCGCAAAGAAAAGAAATGAAGGTTTCACCGATGAGAGCAATTGCAATTGGCAGCGCCGCTATCTTGTCAGTGCTTCTCGGAGTCGCTGCTCCTGCCTATGCCGGGCAGGAGCACGGCGACGAGAAGCAGGCCCAGTCAAGGCCGCAACAAGGTTCGCACGAGCAGGCTAGACCGCAACAACAGGCACAGCCCCAGCAGCAACAGCGGGGAGCGCAAAGCAGCGGGCAACAACAGCATGCGCAGCAACCACAGAGGCAGACACAGGCTCAGCCGCAACAACAGCAATCCAGGCAGGCACAACGCGGGCCACAGCAGCAGCAACAACAGCAGCGGGCTGGCCAGGACAATCAGCCGCAGCAGCGCAACCAGAATCAGCATGGAGCCCAGCAGAGTGCATGGCAACAGCACCGTGCAGGAAACTGGCAAACTGACCACCGCACCTGGCAACAGCGCGGCGGCTACAACGGCTATCGTATCCCCGACGACCGTTTCCGCGTCTCCTTCGGCGCGGGGCATGGATTCCGTATTAGCTCCCTTCCATTTCAGTTGGTTGGCGGATTTCCGCGCTTTCAGTATGGAGGCTATTGGTTCAGCGTTGTTGACCCGTGGCCTGCCTATTGGGGAGATAGTTGGTATGACAACGACGATGTCTATGTGAGCTATGTGGACAACGGGTATTATCTGTACAACCGCAGGTACCCTGGTGTTGGCCTGGCGATCAGCGTATCGTTCTAGTTATGCACTCAGGCAGCCTTGCAAGAGCCTGCCTGAGTGCATGTATATATCATCCACGATTTGTAGATAGAGAAGTGAGAGTCAAATCGACTCTGTTTTTGCTCCAAGAAAGCACCATGATTCATTAGGCTTGGCAGCCTTGTTGTAGATGATTTTGGGCGAACCAATCGTTGAGGATTCCACCTTTCCTCCTTGGGCGCCATCACGCTACGCCGCGCAAATGAAAGCAGGACTCTATGTCTTCCCCCGAAATGCTCAATAGCGAAGAACCCGACGAGTACTTTTCTTCTCCTTCTTGCTCTCTGCTTGCCCCCAGGATTTGCGGTCTTCCCTTGCCCTCGCGCGTAGCTTTTGTCGGCAACTATCTTCCGCGCCAGTGCGGCATTGCTACTTTTACCACAGACTTATGCACGGCTCTTGGCGGCGAGTACGGTAGTGAGCGCTTCTTTGCCATTCCGGTCAATGATCCGGATTCAAGCTATGACTATCCCGAGCAGGTGCGGTTGGAACTTGATCAGGAAGATCCTGCCTCCTACGAGCGAGCCGCCGAGTTTCTCAACTTCAACGGCAACGATCTTGTCTCCCTGCAGCACGAATATGGAATTTACGGCGGGATCGCAGGCGGATATATATTGCCGTTCCTACGCAAATTGAAGATGCCGGTGGTGACCACGCTTCACACTGTTCTGCGTGAGCCGGACGCGAATCAGCGTGAAGTGCTCGAAGAAATTGCGCGGCTTTCCGATCGCATGATCGTCATGAGCGAACGGGCGGCCAGCTTTCTGCGCGAAGTATACGGAGTTCCCAGCGAAAAGATCGATGTCATTCCGCATGGAGTTCCCGATCTTCCGTTCATGGACCCTAACTATTTCAAAGACAAGTTTGGGACGGAGGGAAAGTCCGTACTACTTACCTTCGGTTTGCTGTCTCCCAACAAGGGCATCGAGAATGTCATTCGCGCACTGCCCGCAGTGCTTGCAAAGCATCCGAACGTGGTGTACATCGTTTCCGGAGTGACCCACCCGCATATCCGGCGCCACGAGGGCGAGCGATACCGCAATGAGCTACGCGCACTGGCAGAGCAGCTCGGCGTCTCTTCTCAGTTGATTTTCGATAATCGTTTTGTGAGTGCCGAGGAGTTGGTTGAGCATGTAGGCGCAGCCGATATTTACATCACGCCCTACCGTCAGGAGGCGCAAGTCGTCTCTGGCACGCTAGCCATTGCGCTGGGCGCTGGCAAGGCAATCATCTCGACACCCTACTGGCACGCCAGAGAGTTGCTTGCGGACGGTAGAGGCATATTGGTCCCGTTCGAGAATCCAAAAGCAATCGCGGATGCTGTTCTGGAACTGCTGGAGAATGATGCAAAGCGTCATGCCATGCGCAAGCGAGCTTATCTTTACTCGCGGGCAACAACATGGCCCAAGACGGCGCTTGCTTATATGGCGAGTTTTCAGCGTGCGCGCTTCGAGCGCACCCTGCATCCACGAGCCTTGCTGCAAAATGATTTGACTGCGAATGGCGATGCCCTGCCGAAATTGAGCACCGATCACATGCTGAGGATGACCGACGACACGGGCATGCTGCAGCACGCCATCTTCTCGGTGCCCAATTCCAGTGAAGGGTATACCACTGACGACAATGCGCGGGCGCTCATCGTGTCGATAGCACTTGATGAGCGGTCAGCGTCAACAAACAGACAAGCATATCGCAGCCTGTCGTATCGCTATCTCGCTTTCTTGTGGCTCGCTTTTCATAGTGATACCGGCAGGTTCAGAAATTTTCTCGGCTACGATCGACGGTGGCTGGAAGATGCAGGATCGGAAGATAGCCATGGCCGCGCACTGTGGGCGCTGGGAACAGTGCTTGGCCATTCTCAGGACGCAGGATTGAGAGGTGCGACGGGCAGGCTCTTTGAAGCCGCTGTCCCTGTCACGCTTTCGTTTACAAGTCCTCGCGCTTGGGCATATTGCATTTTGGGAATCCAGGCCTATCTGGACTGGTTTCCGGGAGACCGGGCCATGCAGGGCGCTCGCAATTCACTAGCCAACCAGCTTCTGGATATCTACGAACGAAGTCACACCAGCACCTGGAAGTGGTTTGAGAAGAGTCTTTCCTACGCCAACGCACGGCTGCCACAGGCGCTCCTCCTCGCGGGCTGGCGAAGCGATAACAAGAGGATGATCGAGGTGGGAGTCGAATCTCTGCGATGGCTTGTTGCACAGCAGCACCGGGGAGATGAAAACATCTTTGTGCCGATCGGGTCCAATGGATTCTTCACTTTGGACGGAGAGAAGGCGCGCTTCGATCAACAGCCTGTAGAGGCTTGCGCGACAATCTCCGCCTGCATTGAGGCGTATAGTCTAACGGACGAGCCCCAATGGCTTGAGGAAGCACAGCGCGTCTTCTGCTGGTTTCTCGGCAAGAACGATCTGCAGACACCTCTTTACGACAAAGCCACAGGTGGATGCAGGGATGGGCTCCATCCCGACCGCGTGAATCAGAATCAGGGCGCTGAGTCTACGCTCTCATTCCTCATGGCCTTACTCGATATGCAAACGGCTCAAGTGGCAAACGCAGAACAAATGCACCCAGAAATGAGCACCTACGCTTGAACGACACAATTCCATCCATTCTGCCTACAAATCCAGTTGCCCCTGATCAACTGCACGTGGAGACAAAAACGGGACTTCCCCTATTCACGCGCTATTCCGGCAACCCCATCCTCACCCAGGATAACTGGCCGTATCCGATAAACAGCGTACTCAACGCAGGAGCCGCTAAGCTGCCCGATGGCGACACACTGCTTCTTTGTCGTGTCGAAGACAGGCGTGGGCTTTCCCATCTTTGCGCCGCGCGCTCCGCGAATGGAATCGATGGGTGGAGGATTGATCCCAAGCCTACGATGCCGGCGGATCCCATCGGATACCCGGAGGAAATCTGGGGCATCGAGGATCCACGCATCACATTCGTTCCCGAACTCGATCAATTCGCAATAGCGTACACCTCGTTTGCACGCGGTGGGCCAGGAGTTTCTCTTGCGATGACCAAGGACTTCAAAACTTTTGATCGCTATGGGGTCATCATGCAGCCGGAGGACAAGGATGCAGCGCTATTGCCGCGCAGAATCGGCGGCAACTGGGCAATAATTCATCGGCCGACGACAACGCTGGGCGCGCATATGTGGATTTCCTACTCGCCCGATCTACGCCATTGGGGAAGCCACAAGATCATTCTCGCGGCGCGGCGCGGCGGATGGTGGGATGCAAACAAAATTGGCCTATGTTCACCTCCAATCGAAACAGCAAGGGGTTGGCTGACGATCTATCATGGCGTGCGGCAAACTGCTTCGGGAAGCATCTATCGTCTCGGTCTTGCGTTGTTTGATCTGGACAATCCGGAAGTCTGCCTGCAGCGCGGTGAGTCCTGGGTGTTCGGACCGGAAGCTCCTTATGAGCGCGACGGTGACGTAAAAGATGTGGTATTTCCCTGTGGGCAGACCATCGGCGCAGATGGGGATACGATTTACCTGTACTACGGTGCGGCGGATACTTGCCTCGCACTGGCCACAGGCAGCATACGCGCTCTGCTCGCATGGCTGGACGTGAACTCATGCCCAGAAGAAGTGATCGCTGTCTAGCGCTTGCCGCCGGCTGCAATGGATGGATAACTAAGGCTGCTCTGCGAGTTCAGTCAAACTGAGTTCACAAAGCTTTGTGTTCTGCCTGACGGTACGCAGTTCATTTCACTGCGTACCGTCAGGCAGGAAGCTGGATTCAGTCGTATCGACAGCTTAGACAACAAACATCGCGACTCCCGCAGCAAACATGGCCGCTGTCGCGATTGCCACTGCAATCCATCCCAGGCGAGAACTTGGCTGGCCCTGCATCAGTTTCTTGTCAGAGGCAATAATCAGAATTGCGACAAGAAGAAAAGGTGCTAACAAACCGTTAATAATAGCCGTCCAGAAGAGCGCCTTCACAGGATTAATACCTACGAAGTCCAGTCCGATGCCCGCCGCCGTAGAAACTAGAATCAGAGTATAAAACCAGCGCGCCTGCGCCAGTTTCTTGTTTAGCCCCTGACGCCACCCCAGAGTTTCAGCGAAGGCATATGCTGTCGATCCAGCTAGCGTGGGAATGGCAAGAAAACCGACGCCGACAATCCCCAGCGTGAACAAGGTAGCGGCAAAGCTGCCCGCAAAAGGACGGAGAGCTTCGGCAGCCTCGCGCGTGGTTATGATGTTCGTAATGCCGTGCTTGTTTAGAGTGATGGCGGTCGTCAGAATAATGAAGAACATCACCATGTTCGAGAAGAACGCTCCAACGCCGACATCGATGTTCCTCAGTTCAAGTTCCTTGGCGGTAGCTCCTCTGCGCTGAGCCAACGTGCTCTGGCCGTCTGACTTTTCTTCTTCAACTTCTTGACTCGCCTGCCAAAAAAACAAATACGGACTGATGGTGGTGCCGAGGATCGCGACCAACGTTGCCCATTCGTTTTTCGAGTGCGGCACCGTCGGCACCAGCGTATCGCGCAGGACCTGCCCCCAATCGGCTCCGACCACAAACGCGGTAATGGGGTAGGCAAACAGCACAAGCACCAACCACTTGAGCACGTTCGCAATTTGCCTATATTGAAGCCTGACCGTTGCCCACGAGATAAGAAGTGCGAACACTACGACAAACCAGCGGGAATTAACCCCGGACAGCATGGCCGCTGCATCTGCCATGCCAGCCAGATCCGCTGCAATATTCACTGTATTCGCTATCAAAAGTGCGACGATGAAGGCGAGTAGAAGCCATTTTGGAAATCGCTGTTTGAAGTTACTGGCTAACCCTTGTCCAGTCACCTTGCCGATGCGTGCGCACATCATCTGCACAGCGGCCATCAACGGCCATGTCAGCAGTGCGGTCCAAAGCAGTTTGGTCCCGAGTTGTGCGCCGGCAACAGAATACGTGGCGATCCCTGAGGGGTCATCGTCGGCAGCACCCGTGATTACGCCAGGGCCAATCGACTTCAACAAGGAGCGAATCCAGCGGGATGAGGAAGATATCGGCATAAGAAAGTGGGTGTCTTGTCCCGTCGTGGCTAATCATGATTCAAAGCCGAAATGTGATCTGTCCTGCACTCCTGACCAGACTACTGATGGTCAGAAAGGCGGTCTTCAGCCTCCTGACCATCGTCTTCAACCGACTTCCATAGCGGAGATGCGAATTCAGCAGATGCTTGCACTACTGCGCTGGCTGCACTACCAAATCCTCGGCTAGCTTGAAGTGCACAATCGACTCCGCTGGAATGTCGAGATCCCGATTCCCCGTCAGTCCAGCAACGGCAGTTCCTGCACCACCGCCTGCAAGGCCGCCTACTGCGAGCCCGACACCGCCGCTGGCCAAACCACCCACCAGCATGCCAAGGCCTGCGCCCCCGCCAATCAGGGCCGCCGAGCGTCTGCCCTTGCCCTTCTTGGTGCGCGCCAGGTCTCGCGTCGCGAGTTGATACCGCGTTCCGTTTACCGTCATTGAGGTCAACCTCAACTCAAGCAGCGAACTGCCCTTGAAGTGCCCTCTGCGATGGGATACATCGACCACGCCACCTACTACCGCGCCCTTCGGCACCAACACTCTGTTGTCGTCGGCCAGAATAGGGTTCACGATCTCGCCGGTAAACCTATCGCCGGCGCGGTTGGTCTTTACATTGATGCGTTGATCGATCCGAATTGTCAGCGTCGATCCCGCAGGAATGGTCGCGTTCACCGGGATGACCGGCGGAGGCGGAACTGCGGATACTTTCGGTTCCGACGGCGCCGGAATGGGCGTTCCTGCAACTGGTGGCGTCGCTGTGGTGGTAATCAGCTCGTTCTTCTGGCCGGGTGCCGGAGGCTGAACCACCGTCGTGGTCGTCGTCCCATTTTTGTCTACATAAACCACCTGCTGTGCCTGCCCGGTTGTAGCCGCTTGTTGCTTGGCTTGGTCCAGCGCCTGGTCCTGCTTCGATTTGCATCCTGACAGGATTCCGGCTGCGATGAGCAGCACGAGTACCGGTACCCTGCCACGGTGAACCAATAAGTCTGAAGTGAACATTGTGGATCCTCTCTCGCATTCGGTTTCATGCCAGCATAGATAGACACTTTATGACAGAAGCACTCGATGAAATACGCATCCGTGTCCCTGCTGCGTCCTGCTGGGCTTGAATCGTCAAGGTTATGGAGTACTTTACTTGCCCTTGCAGCACGCGGAGTCCGGCGTTGGCTTTTTGACCACAAGCTTTGCGTGAGCATCGACATGCACCTCGGCAGCCTCCACGGCATCCCGGGCCACATCTTTCGTCTTGCCCCAGGCATTCTCGACCTTCCCCTTCACCTGTTGCGCGATGCCTTCAACCTGAAGCTTCGTGTCCCCCGTCAACTTGCCAGCCTTGCGCTTGGCACTTCCGACTACTTCGTCAATCGTTCCCTTCACTCGGTCCTTATTCATAAGTACATCTCCGTGGGTTCAGTGTCTCTGGATTCGGTTACATCTTGACATATCATTCGGATTCAGCCTAACGGCTTGAACAGCCATGGTCTGAGCTATCCAGACCATATTCGGAGGAGATCCGCAACCGGATCGCATCCGAACATGGCAGGGTGCTCCCAGATAATGCGACAGAACATAGCCTCGCGATTGAGCAGTTTTGCACAGACGCCTCCAGGCGGCGGACCTAACGTGATTACTATCTGATGCGCCCGAAGTGCGTGTAAAACACAAGACGCCGCGCACAGGTAGAAAAATGGTGAGATACATGAAGAAGCTTGTGACGTTAGTGGCATTATTCAGTCTGGGTGCGGCTAGCGCCGCATGGTCGGAAACCCGCGAAGAGGCGCAGAACCGGTTGGATAACGCTGCCACGGTGCTGCACGAGGTTCTGGGCGCACCGGACAAGGGTATTCCGGAAGAAGTATTTGAACACGCCAAGTGCGTGGCCGTTGTGCCGCGCATGATCAAGGCTGGACTTGTGTTTGGCGGCGAGAACGGCAGAGGCGTTGCCACATGCCGGACTGAACACGGCTGGAGCGCGCCGGCATTCTTTGCCATTACAGGCGGCAACTGGGGATTGCAGATCGGCGTCGAAGGCGTGGATTTGATCATGATTTTCCAGGGTGAAAAAGGGATGCAGCATCTGCTCGCCAGCAAGTTCCAGCTCGGCGCAGACGCCTCCGCGGCAGCCGGCCCGATTGGCCGTCACGCTTCTGCCAATACGGACTGGAAGCTGGATACCGAGGTTCTTACCTACTCGCGCGCCAAAGGCGTTTTTGCCGGACTCACTCTGACTGGTGCCAATCTGCGCCGCGACGACGATTCCACCGATGCCTATTATGGGCATGAAGTTTCCACACACCGCATTCTGACTGGCGAAGTTGAGACACCGGCCTCTGCACACACGTTCATCGATGCAGTGCGGGGAGCAAAGGCGCAGGCCAAGGCTGCCAACTAGCTAGCTGGTTGGGAATACTTGCGGACGCCCGGAGCCGATATCAGGTTTCGGGCGTTGCCTTTTGGTGCGAAGCACTTATGCTCCAGGCTATTTTTGCCATCAATCCTGTCTTGTAGCTTTCTGCAGAGCAACGCGAACGCAAAACACACGCGGGGGCTCCTTGAAGCAGTGCCGTCAGCGTCGTCGAGTGTAAAGCTGCAAACAAACGCACTGCGGATCGTAAAAACACTACTAATGAAGTCTGACACAGCAATGGCTGAGGACTTGGCCCAAGCCCCGTCAGGGAGGCCACTTTGCAGCTCTGGTATTCATTTCTGCTGGCCTTCAGCGTGCTATTTCCGCTGATCAATCCGCTCGGGTCGGCGCTGGTCTTTCTCGGACTGGTCGGCGATGCCCCGCCAAGTGTCTACCGCTCCCTGGCGCGCAGAATCGCTATCAACAACATTATCTTCCTGGCCATCATCGAACTGCTGGGCGCGGCCATTCTCGATTTCTTCGGCATTTCTTTGCCTATCGTCCAACTCTCAGGCGGCATTGTTATCGCCGCAATGGGTTGGTCTGTGTTGAACGAAAAGGAGGCAAACGCCGACTCCAGAAGCAGGCAGGAGGAAACCGAAGTACGCTGCGATACACAGACAAAAAATCTCGAACAGAGATCCTTCTACCCGTTTACATTTCCACTCACATCGGGCCCCGGCACGCTTGTGGCGCTACTGACGCTCACCGCACATATCTCGAACCGAATCTTGGCAAGAGATATTCTGGCCCATGTTGGGGTGTTTCTTGCCGTGGTGCTGCTCAGCATACTCGTCTATTTTTGCTATGCCTACGCTCCCCGGATTTCAAAATCCATTCCGCCTTCCACCGCGCATGGCATTCTACGAGTTATTGCGTTCATTCTTCTCTGCATTGGCGTTCAGATTGCATGGAACGGACTCGCCGTATTGCTCACCGAAATTATCAGGCCATCACTATAACTTTTGCGAATAGATATAGATGCCCGTTCCATTGGGCATTTGCTGCATACGGTGAGACCACCCAGCAAAGTCTGGTCTTCCCGTTTTGTGTGCCGCACCACACGCCTTGTTCAAGACCGCCTTTTATCATGCAGGCCACCTAAGCATGTTAATCCGATCCATCCGTTTTCTTCCTCCTTTTTCCTTCCTTCTTCAGGTCCAGATGTAGTTCCGAATCGCCGCCTCGTCGCAACCTGCTACTGACATTTAGAAGCCGCGCCCCCAGACGCCCTTCTCTGCGGTATTCTGCTTTTGGTCGCCATACAAAACCCTCATGCGGTATTTCGAGGTAGGCAGCGTGTTGATTGCACTCACATTTCGAGGATAATTTCCGACGGTGAGCAATATTGAACTGTTTCCCGATCCCATTCGTGCGATTCTGAAGTATTGAGTACTGCGGATGTGCACCGCAGTGTGTTCAGGTGTTCCACTGAGCCTGTTGCTCTAGGCTGAGCTGGTCTTGATAACCGCAAATGGCATTACCCCATTTGCGGCGGATCCGTTGTCAGCCTGACAGACTCAGCCGCGCGTTTCTGCTTATGCAATACACAGAGCCATCATGGGGGAGGGAGAGCATTCCAGATGAGTGAACTTGAGATACCCGTATTCGATGTAGAGGCTTTTTTAGCAAACGCCGGGTTCGGTCGCATGATTGTGACGCTATGCGGAAAAGAGGCGTTCTTCTCGCAGGGAGAGTCCGCGGACTCCGTCTTCTATCTGCAAAGCGGTCGCGCAAAGCTCTCTGTCGTCTCAAGAAATGGCAAGCAAGCCACCATCACCCTCATCTCCGCGGGAGAGTTTGTTGGAGAGGAGTCGCTGGCCAGTTTGGGCGCACTGCACATGGCCACTGCGACTGCCATCACCGACTGCACAGCACTCAAGATAGAGAGGTCGGAGATGCTCCGCGCAATGCACGAGGAACGCCCGCTCTCTGAGAAGTTCATGAAATATCTTCTTGATCGCGGTATGCGCATCCAGTCTGATCTTGTCGACCAGCTCTTCAACTCCAGCGAAAAGCATTTGGCGAGGATACTCCTTCTAATGGCGGAGTTTGGCGAGGATGGCGAGGATGGCTATTCGAACAGACTGATCCCAGTCATCACGGAAGAAAGGCTGGCGGAGATGATCGGTTCTCCTGTGACCAGCGTCAGCTTCTTCATGAAACGCTTCTGCGATCTCGGCCTCATTGACTACAACGGCCGCATCCGAGTGCACAAAGCTTTGCTCAACGTTGTTCTGCACGATCAAATGCCAGGTGACAATGCGGTTAAGCCCACAATCGACGACACACCACTCAAGTGACGATATCTGGCATCACGTCTTCACACACGCAACGAATTGTAACCCAGACTTAGGCGGATATCTATTCAGTTCTAACTGCAATAGACCGCTACAGGGAATAACTCCGCCAGCGAGCGGTACATGCAAGTTGTCCGCTCATTCTCCTGGAAGGAGTAATTCAATACAATGGAATACCTACACTTGAAATCGTTACTTCGCAAAGTGATTGTGGTACCCATAGTAGTCACGGCAGCCCTTGCCGCATTGCTTTTGTGGGAAACTTTCGACTTGAACAAGTCCCTTCAGTGGATTGACCACACCGATCGAATTCTCGACCAATCCGGGCATCTGCTGATGTTGCTCATCGATATGGAATCCGGCACGCGCGGGTACATCGCCACAGGCGACGAAACCTTCCTTCAGCCCTATATGGAAGGCATTAGAAAATTCGACCCGGAATTCCAAGCTCTGTATCCCATGGTTGCATTGAATGCGCCTCAGCAGCAGCAGAGGCTGGATGACATTCATGCTGGCTATGCGGAGTGGGAGAAATACGCCAACAGGATCATTGCCCTGCGCCGCGCGGGAAAGGCTGACCCCACGCTCTATGAGAACCAACAAGGCAAACTCAAAATGGATGCCCTTCGCGATCAGGTCGCAGCGTTTCAGAGAGTGGAACAAGGACTACGGATCGAGCGTGTGCAGGCCGCGCACCAGCGATGGATCCTGATGGTGACAAGCTGCCTCGGCCTGGGCTTGGGATTTGGCGTTTTCCTGGCTCTGTTCACGCGCTACCATGTCGGAAAGCTTGGCGCCAGGCTGCTGCAGAACGAGGAGCGATGGACGGCGACTCTGGGCAGCATTGGCGAGGCGGTGATTGCAACGGACAGCAAGGCCCGCGTCACCTTCCTCAATCCGGTCGCCACCGCTTTAACCGGTTGGCAGTTGGAGGAAGCGCTCAATCAGCCCGTCGGGAACGTATTCAAGATCATCAATGAGAAGTCCGGGATGAGCGCGGACGATGAAGTGCTCCAGGTGCTCGAAGAGAGACAGATACTGACGGTGGCTAACAATGTGGCATTGATCGCCAGGGATGGCCGCGAGATTTCAGTCGAGCACAGTGCCGCGCCCATCCTCACCAGCGAAGAAAAAGTCATTGGCGTGGTGCTGGTTTTCCGCGACGTTTCAGCGAGGCGGCAAGAGCAGATTGAGACTGCGGAACAGGCAGCCTTGCTTGAACTCACCCAGGACTCGGTCTTTGTGATGGATATGGCAGGAGCGGTTCTCTTCTGGAGCCGTGGAGCAGAGGCGATGTTGGGATATTCCAAAATCCAGGCCGCCGGCACGATCTCGCACGACCTGCTTCGCACCGATTTTCCTAAGCCGCTAGCTGAGATAAGAACAGATCTTCTGGGCGTAGGGCACTGGGAGGGAGACCTCGTCATGACCGCTCAGGACGGCAGGCGCATCGTGGTGTCTAGCCGCTGGGCATTGCAATGGGGAAAGCGCGATCAGGCGCCTCGTGTGTTGGTAATCAACAGCGACATCACGGAACGCAAGCTGGGAGAAGAGTCGCTCGTGCTGCAAAGAGAACAACTGCGGGCGCTGGCTGAGCGCCTGCAGTGGGTGCGCGAAGACGATCGCAAGAAGGTCGCTCGCGACCTGCACGACCAGATTGGGCAAATTCTAACCGCCATCAAAATGGACATGACATGGATGACCCGTCACCTGCCAGCGTCGGAAAAGGCAGTACTCTCTCGGCTGGCGGAGTCGATAGAATTGATCCATGACGGCGTCAAGTCGGTGCGCACCATTTGCAGCGGCCTGCGTCCCGGCGTTTTGGATGACCTTGGCCTCGCTGCCGCCATTGAATGGCAGGCCAGTGAGTTTGCCTCTCGCAATGACATCGTTTGCAAAGTCTCGGTTCCGCCCGTGGATTTACACTTGGATGGTGACAGAGCCACTGCGACGTTCCGAATCTTCCAGGAGTGCATGACCAACGTGATTCGACACGCGCAGGCTAAATCGGTACGCGTTGACCTGGTCCAGGAAGAGGAGAACATCCTCCTGGTTGTGGAGGACGACGGAATCGGCTTCAGTGAATCTGATCTATCGAACACTCTAGGGTCTTTGGGGCTTCTCGGCATGAAAGAACGTGCGCAGTTCTGCGGAGGGAACGTACTGATCTCCAGTTCTCCTGGCAACGGGACCACGGTCACTGTGCGCGTCCCCGTGGACACTCCACGCGACAAAAGGGAGCAAACATGCATATCTTGATCGCGGATGACCATGCCGTCGTACGCCGCGGCCTGAGAGAAATCCTGACAGATGCTCTTCCCGGCGCGGACTTTTCCGAGGCCGGCAGCGGAGATGAAGTACTGAGCCACCTGGAAAACTCCCAAAGCGCGTTGCTGGTGCTGGACATCAGTATGCCTGGGCGCAGCGGCATGGACGTGCTGCGGGATGTCAAGCACACCTATCCGCGGTTGCCTGTCATCATCCTGAGTTGCCAACCAGAGGACCAGTACGCCGTACGCTGTTTGCGCGCTGGCGCGTCCGCCTATATCAATAAGGAGGGTGCTCCCGAAGAGCTGGCAATTGCGGCAAAGAAGATTCTGAGTGGCGGCCGCTATGTCAGCGAGAGCCTGGCAGAGAAGCTGATCGCCAACTTGGACGAGTCCGCCGATAAACCCCTTCATGAGTTGCTCTCGGACCGCGAGCACGAGGTCATGCGGATGATTGCAGCCGGCGTCCCCTTGACGGAGATTGCCGACAGACTTCATGTCAGCGTGAAAACCATCAGCAGCTATCGAGCGCGGATTATGGAAAAGATGCAAATGAAGAGCAACGCCGATCTTACTCGCTACGCCATGACGCACGGCCTGATCGAATAAGCAGGCTTTACATGTAGGAAAAGCCCTACAGACCAACCCGAATAAACCCTACAAATATCACGGCTTTCGCTGATGTTGCTTGCTTTTCGCCTCCGGTATTGTAGCTTCAGGTCGAATAACGGATAGGCAAGCGGACACAACGATGAATATTCTAATAGCAGACGATCACGCAAATGTACGACGCGGCCTGAGAGAGATCCTGGTTGATGCATTTTCGGGCGCCACCTTTTCCGAAGCAGCCAACGGAGATGAGGTGCTCACAAATCTGGTCGCATCTCAACACGATGTATTGCTGCTCGACATCAACATGCCCGGTCGCAACGGGCTCGAAGTGCTGCGAGATGTCAGGCAGATTTACCCTCGGCTTCCTGTGATCATGGTGAGCGTCCAGCCTGAGAACCAATATGCTCTGCGATGCCTGCGGGCAGGGGCAACTGCCTATATCAATAAAGATAGCGCCTCGGAAGAACTGGCGCCGACCATCAGGAAGATACTCAGCGGCGGAGTGAAAGCAGCAGGAAATCCAAACAATAATTAGTCGCAGAATCTACGCATATTCTGGCAGTCCTCGCATGAGGCTCTCTTGCACTGAAAGCACGCCAAGGCCCTAGAGATAGAAAAACACGAATCGTCGTTTCATGCCCTATAAAACACATGCAAACGTATATCTACATAAACCAGCAAGACGCCGCAAACAGTAACATCCATCATCGTATCTTCACTGCAACTCGCGCATCGCCCCGCACACCCCCTATCTCGTGTAAGAAAACCCTTGCAATTTATGCGCGGATAAACCTACATCAATAATAGCTTTCTCTGATATATCTTCTCTTCCCTGACAGCTATCTTGATCATATTGGGAATGCAAAGGGTGACGGTAATTCACACCTTTGCTCTCACTCTGCAACATTGAAAGGCATCTATTATGGCTACCAGCTTCGCTACTATGTCGAGAACGGCGCCGAGGATTCCGCTGGGTCGCTCCTTCCCTTTGCCTCCGGTTGCGCATTGCAAGTTGAAAATCGTTATGAAAGCGACTGAAGCCTTGCCTGCGCGGGAGCCCGCCTTCGACCTTCAGACTCTATTCGACAGGTGCATGGTTGGGAAATCGCGACGTGAATACTCGGCCAGCGAATCCATCTTTTCGCAGGGCGATCCGTCCAATGCTGTTTTCTACATTCAGAGCGGCAAGGTAAAGCTCACAGTCGTATCGATGAACGGCAAGGAAGCCGTAATCGCTCACCTGCAGACAGGTAGCTTTTTCGGTGAGGCTTGCCTGGCTGGCGAGTCACTCCGCATATCCACTGCGTGCGCACTTGAACCCAGCGTCATCGTCCGCGTCGAGAAGATGGTGATGCAGGACCTTCTGCATCGCGAGCAGGAATTCGCCCAGAAGTTTCTAACGCATCTGCTCACCCGCAACATGCGCATGCAGGCCGACCTTGTGGATCACCTGTTCAATTCCAGTGAAAAGCGCCTCGCGCGCTTGTTGATGCTCATGGCGAACTTCGGCCAGGAGTCGAAGCCTGTTCCGGTGATCGCCAAGATCAGCCAGGAGACGCTCGCGGAAATGATCGGAACCACCAGATCCAGAGTCAGCTTCTTCCTCAATCGGTTTCGCGATCTCGGCTACATTGACTACAACTGCGCTGGAATGGTCATCAACAGTTCCCTGGTCAAGGTTGTGCTCCACGACTAGCGGCACCAGATTCAAGGAGCGGAGTCTGCAATTCGCTCGAGGATATACAGGCAAACAAATCTGCCAGGATTTCCGCTGTCCCGGTGCCTTGTCCAGCAGCGTTGTGTACTTGTCCAGCGCTGCACCGCGATGCGGAAATCGACTTACTCGACATGACAGGCGCGCGGCGCAAGTGCGTTGTCTTCACACAGTATCGGCATGGATCTTTCATAAGTTACGCCAACGACTGACTGCGTGGATGCTTTTCGGTGCGCCCATGCAATTTCTCCCGCACTCATCTCGCAATGTCAGCTTCGCGCCAAGGAGATAGTGCTTCCAGATTCCTATCGGGATGCGGCTTCTGACCAACTGCCGGGAATACCATCGGACGCAATAGAAAAGGCCGCCAGCAAGGCGGCCTTTTCTATTGCTATTGCAACGGGCTAGAAAGTGAAGTGAACCGCCACTTGGGAACTGCGCGGTCCGCCGCCGCCCAGGTACGGGTTGCCGCTGCCCACATCGGGCGTCGCCGTGGTGGTCAGATACTGCGTTCCGTTGGCGGTCGGGTCAGCGCCGGCTACAAGGCGGCTGCCTGAAACATGGCTGTTGCCAAAGACGTCGATGCCGAATCCTGGCAACAGCGGGTTGCTGAAGTTGGGGTGGTTGAAGATGTTGAACACGTCAAAGCGAAGTTGCATCGACAGCCATTCGGTTACGTGCGAGGTCTTCGTCAACGAGAAGTCGAAGTTGGCGTAGTTCGACGAATTGAAGGCGTTGCGTCCAGCGCTGCCAGGATGGCCGTTGCCACAGTTCCCGCTGCTGTCCACGGTGCATGGCGCAGCGAAAGCCGCCAGGTTGAGCAGGTTCGTGCGGCCGGAGACACCCTTGTGCGGATCGCCAATCAGGTCCGGCCGTCCAAAGTACTCGCCGTTGCCATTATAGTCGCCCTCGAAGAGGTAGCTGACCGTGTAGGGCTGGCCAGTAGCATAGTTGAACAAGCCATCCATCGCCCAGCCGTTCACAGCCCAAGTGGCCGTCTTGAACTTCGGAAAGTTGTAGGTCCAGTACCACTGCAGGCGCTGGCGTACGTCGAAGTTGGAACTGGCGCGCTCGGCACTAGGATTGAAACTGTCATCGGGCTGTGCGGCGTTGGGAACGAAGTCCAGCCCGTCGCTGGCCGTATCGATGGAGTGCGACCAGGTGTAGTTGAGCGTCGAAGTCAGATTGTGCAGGTTCTGCAGCTTCAACGTGGCCTGCGCGGAGTTGTAATTGGACATCGAGCTAGTCTCGATCTGGTTGACGTAATAGAGCGGAATGTCAACGAATGCGCCGGTCGAGTAAGTGGGGAAACACTGCTCGCCGTAGCTGATGGTCGTGCCGTTTCCGCAGCTCACCGAGCGGCCTGCGACGTTATTGAACTGGTTCAGATCGCGGAAGTGGAACAAGTGGCGCCCCTGCGAACCCACGTACCCAACCTCCAACGCGATATTCTTGGCCAGCTGCGATTCCACGTTGAGACTGTAGGAGTAGTAGCGCGGCGTGGTCAGTTTCTGATCCACGGTGAAGATGCTGCTAGGCGTGTAGTTGCCAAAGACCGCTACACCCTTGGATATAGTCGAAACCACAGGCGAAGCAAAACCGATGCCGTTGAAGGCCGGACCGGCTTCTCCGGCGTTGGTGTTGTAGGCCTGATTGCCTACGAAGAAGTCCTGCGAGGGACCATCGTAATAAATGCCAGCGCCGGTGCGAATCACCAGCTTGCCGTTGCCCAACAGATCGTCCGCCACGCTCAGGCGCGGCGCAAAGTTGGTCCAGCTCTTGGGATAAAGCGAGGAAGGCGCGCCCGTGGTTCCGATAGTTTCGAGCGATCCGCTCTTTACACTGAAAATGCTGAAGGCGTTGTTCTGCGCGCCGATCACACCGTAGTAGTCCCAGCGCAAGCCATAGTTGACCGTGATTTTTGGATTCAAGCGCCATGAATCCAGAAGATATGCGCCGCTACCGTTCTGGTAGGAATAGCGCGTACCGTCGCCATCGGCGGAGCTGCCGCCATCGATGCTGCCGGAAAGGAATTGTTCAAGTGCGGTTGAGGAGAGATTGCCATTTCCGTCGTACTGGTTGCTGAAGACCAGCTTTCCGCGATGGCCGGAATTGATAAAGCTGTTGATGAATGTGCGCCGCCACTCGAAACCTACCTTGAAGCTGTGCCGGCCTTCGATCAACGAAACGTTTCCGAACAGCTGGTAGTTGGTGTCGATGCGGCCGCGCGAGTCGCTGGCCGTAGAGCCGATCGGGCTGTATGCGCCCACGTCAATGGTGGGCAGGCCAAGGTCGCGCGAAGAGTAATTGTCGGGCAGCGTGTTTAGACCATAAGCGGTATTGGGATTGAGCGCCCTATCCCCAGGCAGGAACTGCTGCAAAAAGCGGTTATAGCCGCCGCGCAACTCAACAATCAAGTTCGAGCGGGGCACCGTGGTGTAAGAGAGAGAAACGATATTGACGTGCGTGGGAGTGGTGGTATTGTATCCAGGCGCGCTGCTGCCGGTGTAGAGCATGCCCAGCGGGAAGCTCTGCATGCCATGGCTATAGAAATAACGTCCAGTGAACAAATCACCGGGGCTGAACAGATGAGCATGTTGATCGGCCTTAACGATGAGGTTGTCGCTATTGTTGCTGAACGGCGTGGTGAAGGTCACGCTGGCATTCGAGGTGGGCAAAGTGCCCCAAGGTTTGTCGTTCAACAGACTCTGGATCACCGGATTGATGGTGTTACCCGCAGCGGTAAAGGCACTGATGTCCGCCTGGGTAGGCACCGTGCCCAACTGGGGCAGGCCGCCGCTTTCCCGCTGTCCTTCATAGGCCAGGTAGAAGAAGGCTTTGTCTCTGACGATGGGACCGCCTGCCGCTCCTCCAAACTGGTGGTTGGTAAAGGAGTTCTTGAGCTGGTCCGTGGTGTTGAAGTAGTTGCGTGCGGTCAACGAATCGTTGCGGAAATATTCAAAAGCGCTGCCATGGAAGGCATTGGTTCCACTCTTGGTGACGATGTTGACGGTGGCGCCGGAGCTGCGTCCGAACTCAGCCTCAGGGTTGCCGGTAACCGGGATCTCAGCCAGTGCATCGACCGGAAGGATGGTCGAGGGTGCACCCCAAACGCCGGCCTGATTGATCGACGGGAGGTTGCGGTAACCGTCGTTCATGTCGGTGCCGTCCAGCAGGTAATTGTTGGAGCGGCCGCGGTTGCCGTTGAGGCTGAAGAGTCCGTAGGACCCTGCAGATTCGGTCGAGCCATTTGGGTCACTGGTGGAGCCAGGAACCAGTTCCACGAGCTTGGTGTAGTCGCCGCCGTTAATCGGCAACTCGGAGGCCATCGACGCATCGATGGTGCCGCCTGAATTGTTTGATGTTGTTTCGACCAGTGGCACATCGGCGTTGACTTGGACGACTTCCTGAACCGTGCCCGCATCCAGCTTGATGTCGGCACGCGCCGGGGAGCCCACGCTCACCGGGATGCCGTTCAGCGTGGTGGTGCGGAACCCCTGCTTTTCGACTGTGACACTGTATGTGCCGAGCGGTAATTCGTTCGCCACGTACGCACCCTGGTCGTTGGTGCCCAACGAACGGGACAAGCCCGTGCCAGAGCTGAAAACCTTGACCCGCGCGCCAGGAATTGCCGCTCCGGAACTGTCTGTCACTGTCCCTTGAATGCTTCCGCGGAAGGTCTGCGCATGTGCGGTACTGGCGAAGATGAAGACAAAAATAGCAAACAGAAAAGCAACCGAACGGCTTCTCATTGAGCAGTTCTCCTTAATTCTTTACGTTGCACACTGGTTGACGTGTCAGGTAATAGATATACCTGTCAAATAGAATCAAACAGCAGCGATAAAGAACATATAAGGAATTGCCATATTGCCTCTTGGAATTCATTGAGTTACAAGCCCTGAGGGTCGTGCGATTCGCTCTGCAATCGAGACATGGAGCCACCACTCCATCCTGGCAGAAACGGTGGCTCCATCTGTTTTGGCAACGGCAGTTACTCTTCCCGCAACAAGACCAGCGGATCGACGGCCAGGGCCCTGCGCGCCGGAATCCACGCCGCCACCAGCCCCAGCAGCAGCATGGTCACGCTCACCCCAACCAGCACCAGCGGATCCTTGGGAGTGGCCTGGTAGACAATATACGACAGCACACGCGTCGCCAGCACTCCCAGCACCACACCCGCCACTGAGCCGACGGCCAGCAGGCGAAAGGCGCGTCCCAGTGAAGCGCGCAAGACTCTCGCTTTTCCTGCACCCAGCGCCACGCGAATGCCTAGCTCGTGCATCCGCTTACTCACCACATACGAGGCCATACCGAACACTCCTGTTACTGCCAGCATTGCGCCCAGCAATCCCAGGATGCCCAGCGCCATGGTAGCCACACGCGCAGCAAAAAGCGCTGTATTCATCTCCTCCGTCCAGGTTCTAACTACAAAAGGCACCCCAGAATCCAGCCCGTGCAAGGCTCTCTCCAGCGCCCCAGTAATCTCCTGCGGGCTGCGCCTCGACCGCACCACCAGCCATGTGCCGCTCGACCGGTGTTGCTGGAACGAAAAGTACATAGCGGGCTGCTGATTCTCCGTCAGCGTGCGGTATTTTCCGTCTTCCACCACACCCACCACTTCCGCCCGGTTTGTGCCCCAGTACTTGAAATGCCCTCCCATCGCTTTTTCTACCGAGCCGAAAACCTTGACCGCAAATGTACGGTTCACCACCGCCACCTTCGGCGCATTGCTGTCGTCGTGAGGGGTCAAATCGCGGCCCGCCAGCAGCTTGGTGCCCGCTGCTGGCAGGTAGCCCGGCGATATCTGGTAGTTCATGGCGTCCGCTGCATAGTTGGTCGGTCGAAAATCGGTCGTGCTGTCCGTATAAACGTAGGAGTCGCTTCCGCCCATGCTCAACGGAATCTGGTTCGTGTAACCGACAGCATCCACGCCTGGAATCGCCGCTGCGGCATCCAGCATGCGCTGCTGCATCTGCGTCGCGCGTTCTTCGTTGTACCCCGCCATGAGCAGGTCGGTCTCCACCAGCATTGCGTTCTGCGGCTGGAATCCGTAACTGCTGTTCAGCGAACGCACCAGCCCGCGCACCGCCACCAGCGAAGACGTGACCAGCACCGCGCAGATCGCAATCTGTGTCACCAGCAGCACGTCGCGCAGCGTGAACCGCCGCATCCCGGCCGTACCGCTCATGCCCGTCCGAATCACCTGCCACGGATCCGCGCGCATCACCTGCCGTACCGGCACCATGCCGAACAGCAATCCGCTGATCAAAGACAGCGCCAGCGCCACAAGATAGGTGCGCATGTCTGGATTTACCGGTACATTGATCGGCACATCTGGAATCGGCTGCCAGGCACTCAGCCCGTGCAGGATCGCCACACCGCCTGCCAGCCCGACCACGCCTCCGGTTACCGATACCAGCACCGCCTCGGTTAGCAGTTGCCGCAGGACCGTCCAGCGCCGCGATCCCAATGCCAGCCGCAGGGCCACCTCTTTTGCCCGGTCCGCCGCCCGCGCCGCAAACAGGCTGCCCAGGTTCGCGCATGCCGCCAGCAAAATCAGCCCGGCCAGCAACATCAAGCCGGCCATGAACGCCCGTGCCGGTCCGCCCAGCATGTCGCCGATCAGTCCTGGGCGCGCTAGTGAAAAAGTCAACCCCTCGTCATCGGACGGATATGCCTTGGACAACCACGCCCCGATAGAATTCAGGTCCGCCGTCGCCTCCGCCTCGGTCACGCCCGGCTTCAGCCGTCCTAGTACAAACGGAGAATGATTGCCGCGATATTTCATCCCGTCGGAGCCTGTCACGATAGGATGCTCGACAATCGGAATCCAAAGCGCTGGGGAAAAGAACAGCTCCGTCCCCCGAAATGCCGGCGGCGCAACGCCGATGATGGTGAATGGGTGCTTGTTGATTGACGCCATCCGTCCCACCACACCCGGATCGCCGTGGAAATAGCTGTGCCAGTACGCATAACTCAGCACCACGTAAGGGGCGCTGTTCATGCCTTTTTCGTCCGAAGCATGAAAGAACCGCCCCAGATACGGCTGTATTCCCAACGCGTCGAAGTAGTTCCCGCTTGCCAGGTAGGGCCACGCCACCGACGGATTTCCGCCAGTATCCACTCCCACCGGACCGATGAGTTGGTACGTCACCAGGCTCTCGAACGTCCGGTTCCGGTCCCGCAGGTCCAGATAGTCCGGATACGACTGCGACGGATACTTGTACCGCTGCACCGTGTAGAGGCTCTGCGCATGAGGCACATTAACCGGCCGCAGAATCAGTGCATTCAGAACGCTGAAAACCACGGCATTTGCGCCAATTCCCAGCGCCAGGGTAGCAATCGCCGTCAGTGCAAAACCAGGCGATTTGCCCAACTTTCGGACTGCGAGTTTCAGATCGCTGAACATAATAAATTCGTATACGAAGGTTGTGGGTTCACGGTTCCCACTTGCGCACCATAATATCACCGCACGAATGGCAGATTGCTCTGGACGGCTTACTCGCTCTCCATAACATGTGCGCATCGAGAGGGCATCTCGTGAGTAGATTTGAATTGCATCCATCTCAACCCAACGAGATGAACCCCGGACCCATACCGGGGAACCAGCTTTGCAGCTGGAAACTTTGGCTCGCCTTTATATAGAGACGAGTCAATAGTGCCCCGTGTCTCTGAGAAAGATTCCGTGACACCTTGACGATCTACACAATGTTGTGTAGATAATCTAGGCATGGGTAAACCAAACGATCTTGTCCAGGGAACGCTTGACCTGCTGATTCTGAAGACCGTCTCTCTCGGAGCCATGCACGGATGGGCCATCGCCAAGCGCATCCAACAAATTTCAGGCGAAGTCCTGCAGGTGCAACAGGGCTCGCTCTATCCCGCCCTGCACCGGCTCGAGCAGCAGGGCTGGATCAAGGCTAAGTGGTCGGAAAGCGATACCGGCCGTCAGGCCAAGTTCTATTCGCTCACCGCAGCCGGGCGGGGACAGTTGGAGAAGGAAACCGCCAACTGGAACCGGCTATCAGCGGCAATCGGCCTGGTGATGGATGAAGCCTGACAGAGTAGGCCGCAGCGCGGCCATCCGAGGGAACACGAGTACGAGATAGCTCGTACTTTCAAAATAGGAGAAAGCAATGAAGGGTCTTGCGCAGTTACGGATGCGGATTCAGATGCTCTTTCAACGAGGAAGAGCGGGCGCGCGGCTGGATGAGGAATTGCGCTTTCACCTTGAGCAACAGATCGCCGAAAACGCAGCCGCCGGCATGAGCCCGCGAGAGGCGCGCTGCGCGGCGCTGAGAGCGTTCGGCAACCCCGCGCTACTGCGAGAACAGGCGCGCGCCACCTGGAGTTGGAACGGATTGGAGTTGTTGCTGCGCGATGTGCGTTTTGCCGTGCGCGCACTGGTCAGGACGCCAGGCTTTGCGGCCATGGCAATTCTGGTGATGGCGCTCGGCATCGGCGCAAATGCCGCTTTGTTTACGGTGGTGCGCAGCGTGCTTCTGAAGCCGCTGCCCTTCAAAGACCCCCATCGGCTGGTAATGCTTTACGAACACAGTAATGATGCCGAGTTTGCCTATAACTCCGTGTCGGGCGGCCTCTTCACTGAGTGGTTAAAGCAGAACCGCAGCTTCAGCGATCTGGCGATGATGGGGGAGGAGGATTTCAACCTTTCCGCAGCGGGAGGACAGCTTCCGGAGAAGCTGCGTGGCGGTAACTGCACCTGGAATCTATTGACCACGTTGGGTGTGCGGCCTGCCTTGGGACGCGACTTTACCGCTGCCGACGACCAACACTCCGCGAACGGTACGGCGCTGATCAGTTGGAGCCTGTGGAAGCGGCGCTTCGGTGGCGATCCAGCGATTCTGAATCAGGATATTCATCTCAATGGGCGGTTGTATACCGTGGTCGGCATTCTGCCTGCATGGTTTGCGTTCCCAGATGCTTCCATCCAACTGTGGACACCGATTTACCACGACAAACCCGCCAGTTATATTGCGATGCTGGGCGCTCATAATTTCCAGGTGGTGGGGCGTCTGAAACCCAACGTCACACAGGCGCAGGGGTTGGCCGACCTATCGGTCATTACGCACCGCCTACACGACCAGCATCTCGACAATCCATTCATGAGTGCAGCTGCAAATATCCGGCCACTGCTGGATAGCATTGTCGGCGAGGTCAAACGGCCGCTCTATGTGCTGCTAGCGGCCACAATCTGCGTACTGCTGATTGCTTGCCTCAACGTGGCCAACCTGCTGGTGGCGCGGGCCGCAGCTCGGCGCAAGGAACTGGCCATTCGTTCCGCGCTGGGTGGCGGAAAGATGCGCCTGCTCCGCGAACGGCTGATGGAGAGCCTTCTACTTGCCGCTGCAGGCGGCAGTGCGGGGCTACTGCTGGCCTATGGCGCCGTGCAATGGCTGGTGCATACGCGTCAGGACATGAGCCGTGTCGAGGCCATTCATATCGATGGCGCTGTGGCCGTGTTTACTGTCGGACTCGTTGTCCTGTGCGCCTTTTTTGCCGGACTGATTTCGTCGTTGAGCATCAGAGACAGCCAACTCCTCGCGTCGCTGCAGGAGTCGTCCCGTGGCTCCAGCGCTGGCCAGGGACGCGCCAGGCTGCGCAGATCGCTTCTGGCCGCCGAAGTGGGCTTAACGGTCGTGCTGCTGGTCGCAGCCGGACTGCTGTTGAAGAGCTATGCGCAGTTGCGCTCGTCGCAGATGGGCTGCATCACGAAGAGCGTGCTTACGATGCGCATCGGCCTGTTCGGAGGGCGCTACGCAGACCCGGCGCAGCAGATCAACTTCTTTGCCTCGCTGCTGGAGCGCGTGCGCGCACTGCCCGGAGTAAACGCAGCAGGCTTTGTGCAGGCGGTTCCCGGCCAGGGCTATTGGGGAGACGTTGGATTCGAGATCGCCGAGCATCCGTCTCTGCCGCAAGGACAGGCGCAATACGCCATTTCGCGTTTTGCCGATCCGGGCTACTTCGCAGCCATAGGCATCCCGCTGGAGCGCGGGCGAAGCTTTGATCCCGGCAAGCGCCTCGATCGCGCCGATGAGGCTGTGGTCAGCAAATCCTTTGTCGACCAATATCTTCCCGGCGAAGATCCGCTCGGCAAACATCTGCGCGTGCAGGGTCACAGCATGACCATCGTGGGCGTGGTTGGCGATACCCGCTATGCGGCTTCTGAGGTTCCCAGGCCCATGCAATACTTCCCGCTCTATGCAGGCATTCAGAACAACGGAACCTTGGTGATTCGCTCCAACCGCGACGTGGAGCAGTTGACCTTGCCGGTGCAGCGCATTGTCGGCGGACTGGACCACGATCTGCCAGTCTCCAATGTGCTGACGATGGATCAGTTGCTCGGTAAGTCCACTCAAGACGCAAGTTTCAACGCCACGCTGCTGCTAGGTTTTGCCATACTGTCGCTGGTGCTGGCTGGCATCGGACTGTTCGGCGTGCTGGCCTATATTGTGGCGCAGCGGACCAGCGAAATCGGCATTCGCCTCGCGCTGGGTGCGCCGCGGAAACAGGTGCTATGCCAGGTGTTGCTCGACGGGCTGCGACCGGCGCTCTTTGGCTTGACATTCGGCCTCGCGGCCAGCGCCGGCGTAGCACGGCTCATCCGGTCCATGCTCTACGGAACACAGCCGCTCGATCCGGCTGTCTTTGCCGCGGTTGCAGCAACACTGCTGTTGGTTGCGGTGTTGGCCTGCCTAGTGCCCGCGTGGCGCGCCGCGCGGTTGGACCCCATGCAGGCGCTCAGAATGGAGTAGGCCATCTTCTATTGCAGGTTTCTTGATGATGGAAAGTATAAGTCACGTAAGCGCAACGGCCCGCCTCCCCGTGAAGGGAGGAGGGCCGGGTTCAGCGGGAGAGGCCCTTTGTCTCTAACCGCTTAGCGCCCTTTCGGCGCAAAGCCGATTTGGAACGTAACCATGACGCTGCGTCCAGGCAGCAACTGCAACTGGTCGCTGCCGTCCTGCTTGAACGGAACAGCGGTTGTTGCGCTGATACCCGGCGAGAGACCAACGACGTCGTGATTGTCGAACAGGTTATTCATGCTCAGTTTGATCTTCGACTGATCGAAGATAGAGCTCCTGTGCAGCGTGTAGTTCACGAAAAGATTGTTCATCCAGAAAGGATCCAACTGCGTCGCTTCATGGACGGAGCCGTTGTCCACGAATCTGGAACCAACGCGCTTGTTGAAGAAACCCACATCCCACCCCTTGTTCTGGTAGGTCAAGCCACCACTGGCGGTGTTCTTCGCAACACCCGCCACCCAAGCTGCGCTAGAGGCAGCAACCACTGTACCGTTGGCCAGCGTCGTCGCCGAGGCCGCATCGTACTTGGCCTGGCCAAAAGTTCCGTTCAGCACCGCACTCAGCCCGCGCATCAAGACCACATTGCCTTCAGCCTCAAAGCCAGTCGTGTTGCGGGAGGGCGTGGAGTAGTAATACGAATCCCCGTAATCTGCCTTGGTGGAATCCGTCACCTTGTAGCTGGAATAGGCGCTTTCGTAATTGATGTGGTATATATCGGCGTCAAAGAGCAAGCGGTTCAACTTCAACACTGTTCCACCCTGGTATGTGGAGGCGGTGGTTGGCTTGGGCGTCACCGCAACCTGCGCGCCAGTCACGTCGAATACGCTGCTGGGCGGGATTTCGCTGCCGCGGCCATATTGGCCATAAGCCGACCAATTGCTGCGAATCCGGTAGTTGGCTTCGACTGAAGGCAGCCAGTTGTTGTAACCCGCATCATGAATCACGTAAGGAGATCCATTCAGGCTGCCTACCGTCTTGCCGTCTGCATACTGCTTCAGATGCATATGGTAGTATGCATCCTTGACACCCACTGTAATCGTCCACTTGGGGATTGCCACCAACTGGTACTCGACGAAAGGCTGCACGGAATTGGTAATGAAATGCTCATGGAACTTCAGGTTGGCGAGCAAGGTCGAATCAACCCATGTCGTCGGATTTGTTCCAATCTGGTAGCGATTCGTGGTGGTGAACTCATACCAGGCGCCGGCGCGGAAGACGCCATAGCGCGAGGCGGCGCTGACCGTCGAAATGTTGCCAATACGGTTGTATTGGTTGAGCTTGTTGATCGCGTCTGCTGAGGCCTTAGCTGCAGTCTGCTTGTTGATAAAGTCGGAACCGAAATAGTTGTTGTAGTGCTGGTGGTTCGAATACGAATAGGTGTACGGCTTGGTCTCCAGCTTCCAGCTATTGGCGAAATCGTGAGTAAAGGTCGCTACTTCGAAGTTGGTCGGCACGTGGTAGGTGAAGTAGCGATACCACATCGGATTCAACTGCCCATTGGACAGATACTGATTTGAATCCAGAATGTAGTTATCACCGTAAGTCGCTATCTGGGCGCGAGTGGGATCGTTGTTCGGCGTATTGCTGTCCACGATCACCGACGTACCCACCAAAGTCAGACTCGTCTTGTCGCTGGCACGATAGTCAAATTTGAGCGTTCCCGCAGTGCGTACCTGATAGTTGTTGGTTTGGTATCCATCCGACGTCATGTGGTGGCCTTCAAACCATAGATGGCTCTTGGGGCTGCTGCCACCGAACAGGCCGGAATTGAACTCGCCCAGATACTCCTGCGTATTGAAGGAACCGTAAGTCTCCGAGCCTTTGATCGTCATCGTGTCGCCCATCTTGGGGGAGAACATGTGCACCGACCCGGCAAAGTTCGTTGGGCCTACATCGGAAGCCGTTCCAGGACTGCGATCGAAGTCTACATAGCTGATGGCCGGAGCCGGTACATACGCCCAGGAGTGATGCGTCGGATCGTTCGAATCCTGAAAGGGAACGCCATCCCAGGTCATCGTGTAATCGCCGTCCTTGAAGCCGCGAAACCACGTCTTGGCCTGTCCGTTGCCGACGCCGTTCGTGCTGTAACTTACAGTACCGGGAGCCGCCTGCGTGATGTCGCTGAAATCGGTGACCGGCGAGGTGAACTCGCGAATGTACTGGCTGGTAATCTCACTGCGCGGCGATGCCATATCAAGCAGAGCTTTCACCGGAGCCAATTGCACCGCCATCGAATCATCGGCCTCCGCCTCAACTGTCACTTCCTCCGATACGGAAGCCAGCGAGAGCGAGACCGATACCTGCGCGGGCTTACCAGCAGTCACGATGATGCCCCGCTGCTCCTTGATCGAAAAACCGGTTGACGAGACCTGCAGAGAATACGTCCCCGGTTTCAGACCGGACACGGTGAACTTGCCTTCCGCATTGGTGACGGCAGCATACTCTCTCTGCGAGGTGCTGCCTACGGAAACCGACGCACGCTGGACGGCCTGGCCACTCTGGTCTACGATCGTGCCCTGGATAGAGCCGGTTCCGCTCTCCTGAGCCTGCAACAGCCTGTTTGGCACGCCCAGTGCAATCAAGCACACAAGCGCGATAGCGATGTGCCATAGTTTATGCAAGTTCTTCATGGATGTTCGTCTCCTGGCAATCTGCAGGGCGGCCGCTATCAAGCGGCTATGCCTGCGGTTTCTACAAACGGTACAGAGAGAGTGCGAATGTGCAGAGAGCACATGGGATCGGCATCGCTTGGTTTTCGCAGCGCGCTGGATGCTCTCCGCAAACACTTCGTTCGCGCTGTGACGATTGAAACTTAACTGCACAGCGTGAATATCTGATTACAGCGGCCCCGACGAAGAAGGTTCAACCGCATACCCACTTCAGCGACGATCTCCCAGGATCGCCTGCACGGCGTTTGGCAATATCCATGACGACTGTTTTGTGCGGTTTGCGAGAAGTTGTGTTTCTCTTTGAGGCGGCCCAATCACGGTAGCCAGCGCGATGAGATACGGCCCTGGTTCTGAATCTTGCTTCAGATTCTCTTCAGATTCACTTCAGGTTTCTAAGTGGGTCCTTTCGTACAAACTCATCTCCGACAGAAGGATTCATCAAGGATTAACACAAATGTTTGTTGCTGTTCATCGTGTATGCCACTCTAGAAAGGCCATGATAAGCTCCTGCAACTTCATCAGTCAGCGTATAGCCCGTCAAGTTCTCTGGATTTGGATCACTGTTCTCTGCGCCACCACACTCTTGCAGGCGCAGCAAACGCCGAACCATCTTGCCAACTCCACCGTCCTCGTGATCCGTCATGCGGAGAAACCCGCCGCGGGTGCGAGCCTAAATTCCGACGGAGTCGCGCGCGCCGATAAATACGCTCGCTACTTCAATCCTTTCGTTGTCGATGGAGCAACGATCCGCATCAATGCTCTCTATGCCGGATCCGATTCCGCAGATAGCATGCGGCCGCGTCTCACGCTTGAGCCGCTAAGCCACGCTACCGGCATTCCGCTGAATCTCAATTTTTCGACCAATGATCCGGATACGTTTGCGCACGCACTTGCTGCACAGGAGCATGGTGATCATGTGTTGGTCGCATGGCGGCACAAGAAGATCCCCGCGTTGCTCAAGGCGCTGGGTGCGGACCCAACCCTGCTGCTACCCGGCGGCGCATGGCCCGATGCCGTTTACGATTGCGTGATTCTTTTGCATTTCGATGCGGCTGGGCGCGTGGATCAACAGCGCCTGATTCACGAACCAAATCCGCTGCCGTAAGCGCACAGACCTATCCGTTTCAACTCAGATTGCCGTTTCCAGCGGCAGTGCGGCACACTTGTCCGCCGTCAACGGAAAAGATATTTTGAACGACGTGCCCTCGGTTGGGACGCTGGTCAACGTAATCTTGGCGCGATGCGCATCGGCAATCCATCGTGCAATCGAGAGGCCCAAGCCGCAGCCTGCCTGTGTCTCTCGCTCCCGCAAGTCGGCCTGATAGAATCGTTCAAATATTCTCCCTTGCGCTTCCTGCGATATGCCCACCCCGGTGTCGCGCACAACGATTTCCGCCTTGTCGCCAAGTGCGAACACCTCGGCATGAATTTCGCCGTTCTCCGGTGTGTACTTGATTGCATTGTCCAGGAGAATACCCAGTAATCTGCTGATCAGGAGTTCATCTCCTTCAATAAAGACAGGCTCTGCCGGCAGATCCCAGTCAATAAGAATGCCGTTGGATTCGGCAAGATCCTCCACCCGGCGGCATCCACTCAAGACCAGAGCACACAGATCAATGCGCCGGAAAGATACTTCGTGGATGAAGTTCTTGCTTTGCACTACAGATAGAAGTGCGTCGAGCAGCGTTGCCGCCATGCAGCATTCCGCCACAATCCGATTCAGATCTTCGCGATACTCGTCTTCCGAACGGCTGCGATTGAGAGAGAGTTGTGCGGTCGCAAGCATGATGGTAATGGAGGTGCGCAGGTCGTGCGAAACATCCGCGGAGAATTGGCTCAAGCGAGATACCGCAGATTCCAGACGGCCAAGCAATTGGTTCCATGCTTCCGCAAGTTGCTGCACTTCGTCTTTGGTGGCAGGAACCGGCACTCGAGCTGAGAGATTGCCGATCCCGATGCTGACGGCAGCCTTGGTAAGCCTGTCCACCGGCCCCATCGCACGCCTACTCAAAAAGTATCCGCAGAACGAGGAGAGGACGAGAAGCCCCGGAAGAAGAAATAGAAGCGCGTTCCGATAGATCCGCAATATGTCGTACTCATCCCTCAATGAGCCGCCCTGAAACAGCCGCACACTCATTCCGCTGAGTTCGATATCGTGGCACATCACCATGGCCGGAGCGCCCTCAACTCGTATGACTTGAAAGCGCCGTTCGCCGCATCCGGAAGGGGCTGCGAACTCCAGATCTATATATATCGTCCCGGAGGGAAACAGCAGAGAGCCATCCGGCCTGCGCAACTGAAACATGTTTCCTTCATGCGTTACCAGCGCATACTTGCTCAACTGTTCATCGAGTGATGCTGTAACCTGTTGCGTGCGATTTTCTTCGAGCAGCCGATGAAGTCTCTCCTCGCGCCCCAGCAAGTGCGTCTTCTTTTCCTGCAGCAAGACGTAGTGCAGAACTCCATACGAAATGATTCCAAACAGTACCATGCCAGCGAAGGTAGCCAGCAAGTACCACAGCGTGAGCTTTGCGCGAATCGGGAGAGTTTGCATTTTATTAGTTGGCGAAAATATAGCCTGTTCCATGCACGGTGCGAATCAAAGGCTGGCTTCCTGAGTCGTCTTTCAACTTATTCCGCAAGCTATGAATATAGACATCGAGCGTATTCTCTTTCACCTTATCCGCCGCTCCCCAGCCAGCCTCGATCAGTTCCTCGCGCGAAGTGACCAACCCGCAGCGGCACATGAGTACTTCCAGCAGCACAACCTGCTTGCGTGTCAGCGCAACCGTCAGACCATCGCGCACCGCAATGCGCTGCGTGCAGTCGAGCGTGATTCCCCCAGCTTTCAGAATGGAAGGCACAGCGCTCTTTGATCTGCGCGTAATTGCCTTTACGCGAGCCAAAAGTATCTCAAGCAGAAAGGGCTTCACCAGGTAATCGTCTGCGCCCAGGTCAAAGGCTTCCAGAACCTTTGGCACGGAATCGACCGCCGTCAACATGAGAATCGGCGTGGTGCAACGACGCGCCCTCACCTGCTCCAGAACTGCAAGTCCTGTCATGCCGGGCAGAAGGATGTCCAGCAACGCGACATCGTATTCGCGCTCGAGCATCATCTGTGCGCCTTCGGTTCCGCTGTACGAAATCGACACGCTGTGGCCGTCCTCTTTGAGACCGCGCTCAACTAGTGCTGCGATTCGCTTGTCATCTTCAATGAGCAGAACATTCATGTATGGCTATTAGAAGAATATCAAAGCCATGTTTTCAGGAGGTTAATAATGCGTTTACGGGAAGTTAACAAACAGCTATGTTCGCTCGACTCATCCCATGGTCAAACACCAAGTAGTCAATCTGGGAATCAGGGTCGGAAACTTGCTTCGAATTCAGGTGGATCTATGCCGTGAGAGATTCCAATCTCTACCCTTGGCCCTTGATTACGCCAAGATCATTGTGAAGTATTCGGATTATTTCATCGATTGAGTGCTACAACTGGCTGGGGCGTTCATGGGATTACAGCGCGCGACAGCATCGCCAGGCAAGGCAACCACATAATGCCCAATCCAGCGTGCCGGTTCGTTTACCGGATAATCGGTGCTAAGAAGCTGGGCGCCGCTACCCAGCATCGCATCACGCGTCGTTGTGTCGTTAGCGCGAGCCTGTTGAGTGTCGGAGTCGGTGCGCGCACGGATGAGATAACCCTGACGGACGAGAGCTGAGATGTCGGCGGCGGGGCCATCGTTACGCTCGATGAACGCGGCATCTGGATCGCCCGGCGTGGAATTTGTGAACAGTACCCGGCCGCGCAACGAGGGATGACCAGCGAGATAGACAGGGCCAATCGACCGTTGGTCCAGAAGAAACATCACCTTGCCGCGAGCGCTTGAGAGCGACGGCCAATTGCCGGAAAGCACCGCATGGTTCAGCGTGTCATAGGAGCCGCGCACGTCGTCCGGTGTGATCAGTTCCCCTGCTGAAAAAACAGAACGAATCTCGGCGTCGAGTGCATCGAAGGTGCTTGCAGCAAACGGCTCTGGTTCGGTGAGCTGAAGCTCGCCGCTCGGTTTGCCTTGCTTGGTTTCAACGAGAATGAAGATGGGGATGTGGCCACGATGGGCATGCGACCACTGGCGCACCTGTTCCAGGCAAGAGATAAAGGACTGGCAGGTGCTGCGGTAATCCACATCTTGAACGTGCATCACCTTGAAGCCCGGCTTGTCCATGATGCCGTTCGGATCGAACTCAGGATCAGGCGGCAAATGCGCCGCGGCAACCATGCGTGGGCCGGCTGGGTGTGCATAGAGACCGCCCTTGCTATCAGCGAATATATCGAGTTCAATCTGGCGAACTCCGCTGTCGAATTGCTCTGTGAGCGTCTGGTGCTGATAGTCAAGACCGTTGAACGCTTTGGGCGATTTGGCTTGCCAGACTTTCGCCTCGTTGGGCGCAATGCCCGCATGGTAGCTGTTGTGCGTGCCAATCACTTGAATCTGGTTGAGCTTGAGATCGCTACCGCCAGCAACAGTCTGGCTATGCAGCGCAGCAAGCGCGCCGCCGCTGAAAACACAATACGCGATGAGCACGCTGCGATAAAGGCTGGAAGTCATATTTGTGTCCTTCGAAATAATTGATCTCTGCCGCGGCCTGGGAAGCACCATCAGCCCGCGTGATAAGGCTTGCTGTAGTGCGTGGACCACTCGACGAGATCGGCGTTGATGAAGCGCCAAGAGCCCTGCTTCGTGTCGACTTCCAACAGCATGTAGGCGTTTGGATCGTAGCGTGTGGACGCCATGATATAGTGCTGCGGACCATACTCGCGGGCATGGTCGATCCACTTGTGCAGGTGACCGGTCACCACCAGCTGAATGGTGCCTGCGTATTTGCGCAGCAGCGAGTGGAGGCCGTAATCGCTGAATTCGGTGGGCGCAATTGATCCCAGCGGGTAGTGGACAAACACAAACGCAGGCTTGCCCTGCTGGAGTTGCGCTTCAAACCAGTGAAGCTGTTTTTCGCCCAACGATCCGATGCCTGGGTTGAAATCCGAAGCCGCGCGGTCCTGCGTGCTGCCCAGAAAGTTATTCAGATGAATAAACTTGTAACCTTTGTAGTCTAAGACAGAATATGGCTCTGCGTTGAATTTCGCTTTGAACAGCCGGTGGCTCATCTCGCGGGATACGTGGCGCACATCGTAGTCGTGGTTGCCGAAGCCGATGTGGACCGGCATGTGGAACGCGTCGGTGATGGCCTTGGCATTGTCGAGGCGCGTCGTGTTCTTGAAGTAGAAGTCGTAGTCCGTCGAGGGGTAGTTGTGGAAGTAGTCGCCGAGAACAAAGACCTGCTCAATGGCAGGATTGAGCGAGTTGATCAGATCGCGCGCAGCGGTTAGGCGTGGCGTTGTGACGAGAATGCTTTCGTTGTCCTCCACACCGTTCTCGCTGCCCTTGACGTAAAAGTTGTCGATGATATGCGTGTCGGCCAGAAGCGCAAAATAGAAATAGCGCCCTCCCGACTGAAAAGAAGCCTCACGCGCCCATAGAGAGCGCGTGAGGGAAGATGCAAGAGTGGCTGCCGCGAGTGAATTGAAACTGCGGCGTGTCAGAACGGTCATTGCGCATTACCTCTTCTTAAAAGATAAGCTTTGCGGCTACCTGCAGTTGGCGCGGAGGGAATGCCGAAGTGATGCTGCCAAATCCACTATCACTCCGGTTGGAGTCCGGCGCCTGGTAATTGACGTGGTTCAGCACATTGAAGGCCTCGCCGCGAATATCGATTCGCGAGGATTCACTCCACAGGCGGAAGGCCTTGTGCAGACCAAAATCGAGTTGGTTGAAAGACATGTCCCTGAGCGAATTGCGGCCCGCGTTCCCGTAGGGCTTGGTTACGTCGGTCGGGACGCTGACATTGCTGGAGTTGAGGAAGTTGGTGAGCGCTGTCGTTGTCTTGACGCGGCTTTTCGAGGGAGATACCGGGTTGCCCGATACGTTGGGCCGGTAGGCGAGAAGATCGCTCACGTCGTAAGCGGCGGATTCGGAGTAAGTCAGGTTGACTGGTTGACCGCTGGTTGCCGTGTTGATCGCCGAGACCTGCCAATCGCCCAAAGCCATCTGCAGCAGTCCCGGAGCGCTGGCTCCGAAACGACGACCGCGACCATAGGGAAGATCCCATACCACAGTCAGAGTGTCGTTGAGCGGTTGATCATAGGCCGACTCACCACGCTCTCCGGCAAGGTTCGCAAGGTTCACGCGTGAGTTATCCCCATTGGGTGTATCCAAATGGCCCGAGGCGTTATCGATAGCGCGCGCCCAGGTAAAGGAATTAAGCAAATAGAGGCCATTCGAGTAGCGATGTTCAAGCTCGGCCTGAAGAGCGTTGTAGCTGAGGAAACCGGCAGGAATGGATTCTTCGATGCCAGTGAATGTGGTGATCGGGCGGCGAGCCTGCAGGCTCAAGGCCTTTCCTGCGACATTGGGTACAGCCTGGTTCAAATCGGCAAGCACCCAGATATGCACGCCGTGTTCGCCTACATAAGAGACGGTCAAGGCAGTGTTCTTGGCCAGTTCGCGCTGTACATCCAGATGCCAGGCCTGCACATAGCCGGTGGAGATGTTTTTGGGAATATAGCGTGTCTGCGCCAGTAGGGTGCTGAAATTGGACGGGCTGGCAAAGTTGTCAGGGTAGCCTTGCGCCACAGTGCGGAAGCAACCGCTGAAGTTAGCACCTGTGCACAATGGTTGGGCTGTACCCACGCTTGATGGCGCATACGGAGCCACCTGGGTGATGGAAGAGTTGACGATATACGGACCGTTATAGGCGAGCAGATTTTCGCCGCCCTCGCGATTGAACTGGTCGAAGCTGAGTCCATAAGCAGAGCGAATCACCGTCTTGGGAGTCAGTTGATAGGCCGCTCCGACGCGCGGTGCAAAGCCTAGCTTGGGTGTATTCACCAGTGCGCGCTTATAGAGCGAGCCGCTGCTGGCCTGAATAAGTGTGTTGGTAGTTGGGTCGAAATTCGCCAGATGATTGCCATCAGTGTACTGGGGCGTCACTAGTTCATAGCGAAGTCCAGCATTGACAGTGAGCTTGGGCGACAGCTTCCAGTCGTCTTGCACATAGAAGAAATTCATGCGCTGGTGATAGTTCACAATAACAAAATTGTTCAGCTGATAGGTGGAACGTGCACCGGTCAGGAAGTCGGTCAGATAGGTAGCCGCAGCTGCGCCTTTATCGCTGGTTCCGCCACCATTCTGGCTGAAGCCACCGTTGAAGCTCTCTGAGCCGTAGACGGGATTGAAGTCGTCCACTTCGGTATTGATCGAGAGGAACTCCCAGCCCAGCTTGAGGCTGTGCCGTCCCTTCAGAATCGAGTAGTTGACCTTGGGATCGATCACGAACGGGTTCTGGAACTGCGGATTTGAACCCTGTGCACCCCAGGCCGTGAAGTTCTTCACATTCTCAGAGCTGAGCGCGCGGATTACTGATTTATCCGTCGGAAGCCCCGATATTCCAGCCTGCGTATTCAGGCTCTCCTGGCCCACAAGATAAGGCGCCTTGCCGCCTTTCGTCCACGTAAAGCCGATGCGTGCGTCCAGAATCGAGTTGCTGCTGAAGCTGTGCGTGACGCCGCCTGCAATCTGCCGGTTGTACGCATGGATCGTTCCGTTGCCGCCACCACCGGCTACACCCGGAATGGACGAAGCATCGACAATATTGCCCTGGTGGTCGCTGTAGCGGCCAAACATCGTGGTCTTCGGATTCAAATAATAGTCCAAACGGCCGTCGCCCTTGTCATCGGTCAAACTGGCTTTTGGCATCGAGGCATAGTTGTTGGAAAAGCTGTTGGCTACGTTGGGAGAAGGAAGCGCAGCGATCACCAACTTGGCCAGTGGAGTCCAGTCTGACTGTGGCACCACGCCGTTAGCGTAGTAGGTTCCAGTGACAGGATTCCGAAGCGATACTGCGTCCCCTTTGCTGTGGATCTTATTTTTGTTCGCGTCGAGCACGTCGGCAGCATATTGGAAGGTGCCTAGCCGCTGCAGCTCATTTGGTATGGTCGCCGTGACGTACGAACCCTGCACCTGGCGATTGCCTTCGTAATCTATAAAGAAGAAAAGTTTGTTGCGCAGAATAGGGCCACCCAGTGCGCCGCCAAACTGGTTACGAATGAGAACCGGCTTTTGCGACTTTCCAGTGACCGCGCTCACCGGAGCCAGGAACGGCCCGATCGCGTTGAGAACCGTGTTCCGGTGGTACTCCCAAACACTGCCGTGAAATTTGTTGGTGCCGCTATTGATGGATACATTGATCACAGCGCCAGAAGCGCGCCCAAACTCCGCACTATAGTTGCTTGTCTGGGCGCGGAATTCGCTAATCGCATCGGGCGAAGGAGGAATGGCCTGATTCGAGAAGCCCTGGTTCGAGGTGCCGTAGGCGTTGTTGTCCAACCCGTCCAGCAGGAAGTTGTTGAACTCCGAACGCTGCCCGTTCACGTTGAAGGATGCGTCTCGGCTGGTCACTGACTGGTTTTCCAGATTGTTGCGCCGAACGCCCGGCGCCAGCGTGGCCAAGTCGCCATAGGCTCGGCCATTTAGCGGCAGGTTATCCACTTCGGTCTGCGAAATGACCGTGCCGCTGTCGCTCGTCTCACTCTGCAACTGCGTCGCCGCGCCAGAGACCGTCACCGTCTCCGACACGCTGCCAGGCTTCAGCACCACATCCACACGCTGACGGGTATTCACGTTGACGGCGAACGCCTCGGTCACCGATTCGTTGAACTGGCTTGCGCCCGCATCAATCTTGTACTGCCCGATATGCACATCGCTGAACTGATAGGCTCCCTGGGCGTTGGTTTTGATCGTGACTTTCGTTCCGGTCTCCTGGTTTACGAGTGTGACCGTAGCATCGGACACCGCCGCTCCAGAGGCGTCATGCACGTACCCCAATACAGACGCAGTCTCAAACTGCGCATGAGCGAACGTTGACCCCAGAAAAAGAATACAAACGAAAACTGCAAACAGGTAGATGCGTCTCACATTAGCTCCAAAGTCGGTTGCATGTTGAGTCAAAGGGATAGCGGCCCTGCCGACACCGGCGCCCGCTATCGTCTGCGCATACGCTTATTTAAAGCAGCAGACGAGTCGATGATGGCGGATACCAGCGGATTGGAAAAGGGGTGCCAGCGGAATTCCCCACTGCACCCGGCAGCCTCACCCCTGCCTCACCCCTCTATATTCCAAGGAGATTCCTCATCATAAGCCCTCCTCCGTTTATGCAAAATTAACGTGCCGTGATTATGGTGTGGACATGGCAACTACTCAAAGCTGGCCTCTCGAAACAGGCCCGCGCAGGTTTCAAGATAGCCCTGACGGCGTTGCGGATCAGGGCTTCGACGCTCTGGATCGGGCGGATTTGCCGGGACCGAGCTCACTTGCAACAGACAGCGAGGAACTGCTTTCCCGGCAGGAGTGGCAACTCGCATGCCGGGTTGTGGCCAGCAAAGGTTTCTCCAAGTCCGAGTTTCTTCCCAAGTTCCTTCTCCACGTATGCAAGGAATCCCTGCTCGAAAGAGAGAGCGAGATCACCGAGCAGCGCCTCGGCGTCCAGATCTTCAATCGCCCCGCAGATTACAATCCGAGCGAAGACAATATTGTCAGAAGCTATGCGCGACTTTTGCGCAAGCGTCTCGATGCCTACTTTAGTGGTGAAGGCTCCAGCTCACCTATGCGTATTACCATTCCCCGCGGCGGCTACATTCCTTCTTTCCAGAGCATTTCAGGGAATACCGAGCAGACTTCAGCGGCTCCAGGCACGTTGATAGTCAATAGAGAACTTTCTCTAGCGCCAGAAGAAGAACCGCTTAGAATGCCTCTAGTTGTTGAGGATGAAGTCCGGGCGGGTCTGGATACGCAGTCTCCCTGGCGTCTGGATTGGCTCTCAGGCATCGCCGGAATGGCGATTGGAATTCTGCTCGCGTTGGCCGGAGCACTGGGCCTGCACGCAGCGCACAATCGGCAGCAGATGGAACCCGCGCATCTGCTCTGGTCGCAGATGTTTCAACCTGGCCGGAATACTCTGCTCATTCCCGCTGATAGCGGATTAGGCATTCTGGAGAATCTCACACGTCATCAGGTCGACGTTGATGAATATGCCAATGGAACTTTCCTGTCCAATCTGCAACTCCCCCCCGGGTTGGATGTGGCGAATTTCAACGATCTGCGCAGGCAGCGCTACACCAGTGTCGTAGATCTAGATATTGCTTCCAGGTTAACCAAGCTTCAGGAGTTCTCCCCCAGCCGCACCCAGATTCGGTATGCGCGCAGCATTACCTTGGAAGACTTCAAGAACACCAACGTCATCCTTCTTGGTTCGAAGCACACCAATCCATGGGTATCTCTATTTGAAGCAAAGTTCAATTTCAAACTCGAGTACACACCCAACGTGGATGAGTCGTATGTTACTAATACGCATCCAATCGCGTCAGAGCAGAGAGTCTATCGCAACGGCACAAGCTCTGCGGCAAGTTCCACCTACGGCACCATCGCGTATCTTCCCGGGCTGGATGGTGCAGGTCACGTGCTCATCATTCAGGGGCTCAACATGGCCGCCACGCAGGCCGCAGCGGACGCGCTTTTTAATGCAAGCATCATTCGGCCCGTGCTGCAACAGGCAAGAATGCCCCACGGCGCGCTACGCCCGTTTGAACTGCTGATTGAAACCACCAGCGTGGGAGCAGCCGCACCCGGAGCGCGGATCGTCGCCACACGCATTTATCCCTGATGAAGACTGGATCACGCCTCCGTTATCCTTGTTCCAGAGCCAGATCAAAACACTCTTTTGAGGCCCATTGAAAATGTATGCCTATAACTTATCTCTAGGAATGAGATACATACCTTGTCATGATATCAACACCGACATGCGGACCACGTTGCGTTTTGTGCTTCGTTCGATGCACAAAATGCGAACACAGAATGCGGGAACACGCATCGAAGCCAGTATCTACTCTGAGCATCATGATTCTTTTACTTCGAATTGAACCGGGTGGACTCTCATCTCGCGAGAGTCCTCAGTCAGGGACTCTACCCAGTGGCTTCAAATCGTCTCCTATCGCATGCAGCAACTACCTCGAACTAACCAACACCGCCTTGCCCTTCGCCTTCGAGGAGCGAATGAAATAGATCCCGCCAAAAATTCCCCAGGCTGCGGAGATACCAAGCGCAAGCAGCGGCTCCTTGAAGGTTCCCAAGCCAAATATTGGACTGATCAAGTAGAAGGCCATGCAGATCAGGTTTGCAAGCAGCCCGAACCCTGGAATCAGCAAGTGACGGACCACGCTGTAATCGTGACGCTTGTGGTAGGCGACGATGCAAAGCAGGCAACTCAGCGCATAAAGGATAAACGTTCCAAAGTTGGAGGTCAGCGTGATGGTCAGCAACGAGTTGGGCAAGGCTGCCATCTTGTCATGCGTACTATAGCCGAAGCTGGAGAATAGGCCATGCGGAAGCGCGGCAATGGAAGCATCGCTGGGCGCACCGGCGTCGGCGAACGCCAGCGAGACTGCGATAACGCCGATAATCGCGGAGATGAATGCCAGCGTCCAGATGGCGCGACGCGGTGACAGCGACTTGGCATGCAACATGCCGAAGTGCTCAGGCGCTTCATTGTCTCTGCCCATAGCATAAGTAACACGAGCGCCTGTGTTCATGCAGCTCAGCGTCGTGCCGATCAGCGCCAGGAACACAGTAAAGGCTTCAGCCAGCATGAAGTACTTGCCATTCCCATGTCCCAGCAGACCGTCCCCGACAATGATCATCATGTCGCCAATGGGCGCAGCCGAACCCGCCGCGCTCTGCATCGTGTATCCTGAGTTGAGAAAGTAGTTAGCTGCAAAGTACTCGATCAGATAGCACACAAGGCCCTGTATCAGCAGAGAGGCAATCACTGCGATGGGAATGTGCTTGGTCGGATTCCTCGCCTCTCCTCCCATCGCAGTCACCGATTCGAAGCCCACCAAAATCAAGATGGCCACCGTGGCTTGAATAAATACGAAGCTGAATTTGTGCGGTGCAATCACCGATGCGGCCGACGTGTGGGTCAGAAAGTTGCCGGCTGAATCCGCCTTAGGGTAAGTGATTTGAAATGGAACCGGCTTGCCTGCGCCATCGGTCAGTGGCACTGGAATTCTGCTCGCATCGCGCGCCGTCGATCCATCTTTGGCCACCGAGAATTGGTAGCTGTAGGTGGACAGGGTCTGACTGTCGTATTGGAAGCCGGGCGTGCCCGACGGATGGCTCGCACGATAACCGAAGGCGAGAACGCTGAACACCATCAGCGCCGATATTTGCACTATATTGATGGCCAGATTGACGGACGTTGAGGCGCCTGCGCCCTTCTGTGCAATCCAGGCGACAAAGAAGGAGAAGACCACCGCCACCAGCGCCATGAAGACTGGCCCCGGATTCGATCCGCTCATGAAGCCTGGATAGAGAAAGCCGGCCACGTACCCTACAAAGATTCCAGTGGTCGCCACCATGACGCCCGGATAGACCCAATAGTACAGATGCGACCCCCATCCAACAATGAACTTCGCCACGCGAGCATACTGAAAGAACCTGTCCTTGGATAGAATCGCCTGCTCTGCGTAGTAATAGCTGGATCCGGTGCCCGGATACAGCTTGGAGATCTCAGCGTAGGCGACCGCAGTTGCCAAACAGAGAAGCAGAGCAGCAAAGATGCCGAGCCACATAGTGGGAGCAGTTGTACCTGTGGTGGCTTGGATATAGAAAGTTAGCCACAAAAATGCGCCGGGAGCTATAAGGGCCATTGCGTTGCTTGTTAGACCGGTTAGGCCCAGAGTGGCCTGCATCTGAGGGGCGTTGGTATCTGTCATGAGCGTTCTCCTGAAGGTATGGTCAGCGTGCCACATCTGCGGGGACAGCCCGTGATCCCCAAATCTACCGCCTGTCTTCGTTGAATTCCGCAGAGGAATTCAACGAAGACAGGCGATACTCCTGAAGATTAGCGGCCTAGTTATGAAGATGAAATAAGGATGGCGTGTTTTCTATCTATCTAACATCTTATATGTTCTTCGGAATGGATAGATGCACCAGCGGTGTGGCCTTGGGCCGGATCGCGTCCTGATGCACTTTGAAGACACGCTCCTTGATGGGCGAGGAGTGAACAAAGTCCAGATAGGCTCTTTCCAGATGAGCGCGAAAATAGGCGCGCGCCTTCGTCTCGTCCGGCTCCACCGCGCTTTTGCGGAGATTGTCCCCCATGCGCCGCAAGATGTGAAGCCGTGCTACATTCAGCACGGTCGGATCGTAAGGGACGTCGAGAAATTGAAAGAACTCTTCCGCAGAAGAAAGCTTCGACAACTGTTCAAGCACGGTCATATCTCATCTCCATCGGTGCGCAGGTTGGTCGTTCTTAGGCGCTTGCTCTTTGATAGAAATCACGAAGTTCCTCGTTATTCACCACTCGTTTAGCCTTCATGGAACGTTCCCTGACCTGTGTCAGAACATTTCTCGTGCGCTTTATGTCGGCGCTGAGGCCTAGAGATTGCAAGGCGCCCGCTACCGACGCCATCCCCGAATGCTTGCCCAGAACGACCTTCCTCACTCGCCCGAATGTCTGCGGCAACAATTCTTCATAAGTCAAAGGATCTTTGAGCAGGCCATCGACGTGGATGCCAGACTCGTGCGTAAAAGCATTCGCGCCGACAATGGACTTGCCCACAGGAATGGGACGAACCGCAGCTTGGGCCACCAGTTCCGCCAGGCGCGGCAACTGCGCCAGGTTTATGTTGCTACAGGTTCCATAGAAGCGATTCAGGCCGGCCGCCACTTCTTCCAATGCGGCATTGCCTGCGCGCTCACCCAGACCCAAGACGCACACACTCGCATGCGCCGCCCCACCGCGAACTGCCGCAAGTGTGTTTGCCGTGGCCAGTCCCAAATCGTCGTGCCCGTGAAACTCAAGTTCAATTCCGACGACTCTTTTGAGACAAGAGAAGATATCGAAGACTGCAAACGGCTCCATGCTGCCCAGCGTGTCGGCATATCGAAAGCGGTGTGCGCCTGCACCCGCCGCTTCTTCTACTGCCGTAATGAGAAAGTCGCTGTCTGCGCGGCTGGAATCTTCTCCGCCCATCGCCACGCGCAAGCCACTATCGACTGCGTACGAAATCACATCGCGAATCCGCGCCAGGATTCCATCCCGACCGAGTTTGAGCTTCGCCTGCATTTGAATATCCGACAGGGGAATCGAAAGGTTCACCCGCTTCAGTCCGGTCTTCCGCGCGGCGTCCACATCTCCTCGCGTCATGCGGCACCAGGCAATCGCTTCGGCGTGATGCAGCGCGCAATCGATGGCAGCGATCTCTTCCACCTCACGATCGCCCATCGCCGGTGTTCCGGCTTCGATTTCATCTACGCCAGCCTCTTCCAGCGCCACCGCAATGGCCAGCTTCTCCTTGAGCGTAAAGGCAACTCCAGGCGCCTGCTCCCCATCTCTCAGTGTCGAATCATTGATCACAACCCTGCGCAATTCACTCATAGACGGCCTCCATGGGAGTGGAGAAGACGCGCAGTTCCTTCACTGCTTGCGGAAGAACCTCAAGGACCCAGTCCACATCACTGTCGCAGTTTTCACGCGAAAACGAGAAACGCACCGACCCGCGCAAATGGCTAAAGGAGACCTTCATCGCGCGTAACACATGCGAAGGCTCCATCGAGCCCGCACTGCATGCTGAACCGGAAGATGCAGCAATCGAAACGCGGTCAAGCATCAAAAGTACTGAATCAGCCTCGACTTTTTCGAAGGCTATATTGAGCGTATTAGGCAGCCGGTTGCGTTCTGCTCCAATCAGCATTGATCCCGGCACACTGCGCAAGATCTCCTGCTGCAGCCGATCGCGCAAGGCGCAAACTCGCGGCATATCTCTGTCCAATGCTTCTTTCGCCAATTCGGCAGCCACGCCGAAGCCAACGATTGCGGGTGTATTCTCCGTGCCCGCGCGCCGCGCACGCTCCTGGCGGCCACCGTAGATCAGTGGTGCAAGGCGAACCCCATGGCGCACGTACAGGGCGCCGATGCCTTTAGGCCCATGCAGCTTGTGCGCGGAAACAGACAGCATATCGATCTCGGTCGTCTCCAGTTTCGCAGCGATCCTCCCAACTGCCTGAACCGCATCGGTGTGAAATAGCGCCCCAACCTGGTGAGTCATCGACGCCAAAGTTTCTACGGGAAAGATCACCCCGGTCTCGTTGTTGGCCCACTGAATCGTGGCGAGAGCAGTCCGCGAACTGAGCGCGTTGCGATAGGCCCCCATGTTGAGATTGCCTTGGGTATCCACCGGAATCCGATGAACCTTGGCCCGGCCTGTCTTCTCCAAATGAGCGCACAGTGCGAGCACCGACGGATGCTCAACAGAGGAGGTAACAATCTCGTCTCGTCCTGCTTGCACTTCTAGGGCAGAGCAAATCGCTGTGTTGTTGGACTCGCTGCCTCCTGATGTGAATACAATCTCGCTCTCTCTTTCCGCCGCCAGCAGGGACCGCACCTGATCGCGCGCCGCACTCACGGCTGTCGCGGCCTCCGACCCCAATCCATGCATGGAAGATGGGTTGGCATAATGCTCTCGGAAGTAAGGCAACATGGCATCCACAACGCGGCTATCGACGCAGGTTGTGGCGTTGTTGTCCAGATATACCCATCGATTTGTGGCGCACATCTCCGACATGACGAGTCCCTTCAAACAGCCGTCTTCAGCAACATGACTTTCCGCATCCGCCTTTAGCTTTGGCCTGCGGGTTGCTGAATGAAAAGCCCGCGCCCTCCTGGCTATCGATATAGTCGATGGTGGTTCCAACAATCAGATCGACCGAGGATGGATCGATGAGTATCTTCACGCCAAGGCTCTCGCAGCAGAAGTCCGCAGGATCGGCTTTTTCCACCAGGCCCATCTCATACTTGAGACCGGCACAACCGCCCGGTTGCGCCAGGATTCGCAGCCCAGCCATCGGCACAACCGTTGCGGAGAGTGCAGAGTGCACGGCGTCTGCGGCAGCTTCAGTCAGTTGAATCATGTTCCCTCCGTGTCCGATGCTGCCCTCAATCATGCACGTATCTTGCCAATCGGGTGGCACTGATTACGAGGGACTTATGCTTACCAAGACGGAAAAATCGAAGGGTTTGTCGTCTTTAGGACATGTCGCGATTCGATCAAATCGACTGTGCAGACTGAATCGAAGTCAACCCAGCAATCTCTGAATGCAAACGGACACGGGCCAGGAGACTTTCACCCGACTCATCGCCGAAGCATCCATTAAAGTCGCCGCACTCAGAACAGGAGGGCGCAACGCACATGCTGAAGCCATCTTCGCGGCAGATCATGCGATAGAAAAACTTCTTCCATTTCATGTCCTGCGTGTTGCGGCGCGCAAGCAGAGCAAAATGACGCTGCATCAGCTTCGACAGTTCGCCGCGGTTGGCGAGTCCAAGGTCTTGCCAAAGATGGTTGGGCCGCGTCGATCTGCGCGCAATCAGCAGAGACATCAGCGCGTTGAGTGGGGACGACGCAGTCCTAAAGCGCCACAACAGCTCTCGCAAGCACAGCTCATCTTCGCCGACGGCTGGCTCGGTATCCAGTCCAAGACTTTCCAACCGCCCCAAGACACCTGGGAAGTAGCATTCCAGATGGGTGCGCAACGCTGGGCCGCAGATGCCAACTGCGTCCGTGAATAAGCCGCCTGCGCGGACTTCATTCACGCCAGCAGCAAACACACACGCCAGCACATGACCGTCGAATGGATCGCATGCAGTCTTGGCGTTCGCCCTGCTCAGCAACAGGTACATATCCTGTGGCGTCATGGTGTCCCCCTACGAAGCTCCGTGCGTCTGGCTATTCTTCCCGCAGACCCGCGCACATGCGCCGCACCCAATGCAGACTCCCGCATCGGCTACTGTCATCACCTTGCGCAAGACCTCCTCGTCGTCATCTAGCGAAACCAGATCTCCGTCCTCCGTCACCCCCTGTAATTCCAACACATCGCGTCCACAGACTTTGAAGCAGCGCCCGCATCCGATGCACGTCTCTGAATTGATGGCCAGCAGATACGACGGATTCCATGTGCGGCCGTCACGAGTGAACGATTGAACTGCCAATTGGTTCGCTTCCATCTGTGCTCCGATGCCCGAAGAAGGGCAAGTCTAGTTTCCTATTCACGATAAGTTGTGCAATCGAGCGCGAATGCTCTTCGATCTTCGCTTCCGTGCACCGGACACTCTGACCGTCTCCTAATACCGCGCTACATCGGGATATTTTTCGATCCACTCCACTGCATCCGCGACCAGCTTCTCTCCTCGCGCCTCCAACTCCGCCATGCTTTCGAAGCCGAACCGGTGCACGTCGCGCAAGTACTTGTTAAACACAATCAGCCGGCCCGCAATCAGAACCAACCGGCCGAAGCCTTCGTGATGCAACTTCATCATCGGAGACACCATGACTCCGGTTGCTCTTTCGGTCGCTAGACCTACAGCGTTGTAGAACAGTTCGATGCGCCACAGCGTTTCCGGATCGGGGTCGCCCATCAAAGGAATCTCGAGGAGCTTCTCCCTGGTCAAGACGTACGGATCGAGCAATTCGGCGTCGCTTTTCGAATCCCAGGATCCATGCAAATCCTGGGCCCGCCATTGCTTGATCAACTCATCGAGAAAGCCGAAGGTAACCGGCGCCGACACTTGCACAGTGGTCTCAGCCATAGATTGCCTCATCCTCGAAGTCCAGCACTCGTTCTCTTCCCTTGTTCAGCGCCTTGCGCAGCCACGGTGGCGGATTCCCACTCAGCACTGTCTGCAGTTGCTTCAGAATCTCTTCAATCGGTTTGGTCTCGGCAACCTTCACTGGATGGATCTTCTTGGCCACCACGCGAGCCGCTCCCGATCCGCCAATCGCAGCAACATACAGAATCGCGCAATCCTTGATTGCCTCCAGCTTGGGCCCCAGCTTGTCTTCGTTGCCGTCTTCCTCCAGGTTGCCGCTGAATTCAATATTCTCGACAAAGTGGCAATCCTCCGGGCAGACATCGTAGATAGCTATCTTCTTTGCCCATCCGAAGTGCGCGTCGACGTGCTTTCCATCCTCTGTTGCAAAAGCGATCTTCATATTCCTCCCGTCCCTGCGGCCTTTGCGCCGAATTGGTACTTACTGCGCCTCCAATGACACCAAAGGCTGAGCATTACTTTCAAATGTTTTCCAGGTTGCCGGTGTGGGCTCATGCGCACTGGCCAAGAACAGATTCCCCACTTCGAAGATCAGGTCGCGTGTTCCGCGATAGCCCACCGAGAGCCGATGGCCCGCACCTAAGCGATCAAAGATGGGAAGGCCTACGCGAAACAGTGGAATACCAAGCCTCTCGGCCGCTTGCCGTCCATGGGAATGCGTCACCAGAAGATCGGCGCCCGCGGCTCTCATCTCAAGATCCTCCAGATCGCCAAGCACCACCTCCTCGACGGGAAGTCGATCCAGTGCAGGAGATTGTGTCGTAGTCACCGCAGCCTGAATCTCGCAGCCCATCTCGTGCAACCAGTGCGCCAGTGCAGATAGAAGATCCGGCTCGGCAGCAATCGCCACGCGCATTCCGCCAAAGTAGAAGTGGCCATCCAGCATCGCATCGAGTAGCTGGCTGCGCTGGCGGCGATACTTCTGCGGCACCGGAACGCCGCTTATAGTAGATAGGAATTTCATAAGCGCATCGTTCGCCGCAAGCCCCGTCAGCCTGTCGAACAGCTTGTAAGGGACGCCGGTACGATGCTCCAGCGTGATAGCAGCCCCATGCATCTGCTCGCCAATCGCGATGGTGAATAGTGCCGATCCCATCTTCTTGATTTGCGCTACAGAGATTCCGCCGATCGTGGTTGGCGAGAACTCTTCAGGAATGTGCCCATCGAGAGAACCCGACAAGTCCGGCAGAAAGACCGGGTCCAGATCGAATGCATTGAAGATGTCGCGCAATTCATCAATGTCGCCTGGAGTGATATGACAGCCGGGTAAAACATTGATTCTTCTGGTTTCTCGTTGCTGGATGAGCGGAACCTCAACCAACTCCTCGATGATCTGTGTAACCGCAGCTGCCCATCCATCCTGAAATGCGCCTTCAAAATCAGGCGTCGATACATCGACCAGGGCAATCGAGTCTAACTCAGGATGGTTAGCACGAATCGTCTTGAGGAACCCTCCTAGATCATCTCCCTTGATCTCCGAGATTCCTGTCGTGCAAATTCCTATCAGCGCAGGCTTGGAACGGCCGGCGATGTTGACCAGCGCCTGCTCCACATTCTCGAATCCGCCCAGCACCGTGGCGACTTCGCTCATGGCCGTGGTTTGCATCGGGATCGCCTCGCGGAAGTGGCGCACAAACAGAACCAGTCCGAACGATGTGCATCCCTGCGAACCATGCAACAAGGGCATCGCATTTTCGACCCCCAAAAAGACCAGCGCAGCTCCAATTGACTGGCTCATCTTGAGCGGGTTCACCGTACAATGCTTTTGACTGGCATTTATTTTTGACATCTGCATTCCCCCTACGCGGCTGCCTCTAAGCAATGTGAAGTCGAACCGGATTTTGCACTGCCACCTGTTCCCATGGAGCGGGCCTGCGCACCTGTTCCCAGATCGGATTGGAGAGCGCTTTGTCGATTTCGCTAATCAGTTTCACGATGCCGACATAGCCAGCATAGGCATGGTGCCGCTCCTGGTTGATGTCCAGCCAAGGCATCTTCGCCTTGAGCGCAACAAACTGGGTTCGACCTCCAGAGAGCATGATATCGGCGCGCGCCTCTTTCAGAATTGCGTACATCTCGCGCGGCTTCAGATTGTCATACATATGAGCATCATCTTTTACCAGTTCCTTGATGCGCACTTTGTCGTCTGGAGTAGATTTCTTTACGCTGGTCCCAGTAATAACCAGGCCTGCTTCCTGCAAAGCCGCAACCACGGACCACGACTTCACACCGCCAGTAAAGAGCAGAACGCGCTTGCCTTCAAGGCGCTTCTTATAGGGTGCAATCTCCTCCCATGCCCGAGCCTCTTCTCGCTCAATCACAATCTCCGTGCGCTGCAAAAGTTCAGTCGGCGCGCCCCGGTCCACAAGAAGTTGCGCGATCTTGCGCAATGAATCGCTCATGTCTCCGATCCCATAGAACGAACCCTCGAAGTAGGGAATGCCGTAGCGCTCTTCCATCTTGCGCGCCACATTGATCAGGGCCTTTGAGCAAACCATCATGGCCGCGCGCGCACGATGCGAACAGGCCACCTCGTGGTACTTCGCATCGCCCGAGATGCTGGCCAGAATGCGTATTCCAAGTTCATCCAGCAGCGGCTTGACCTGCCACAGTTCGCCCGACAGATTGTATTCGCCAATGATGTTGATATCGTAAGGTGTTGTCTCTTCCGGCTCTTCGGTGCCGATCACATAATCCAGCAGCGTCTCGCCCGCCAGTTTGTTACCCAAGTTCTTCGATCCCACAAATCCAGGCACATTGACGGGAATCACAGGCTTGCCGAACTTCTTTGCCGCAGCCCTGCAAACAGCTTCAATATCGTCGCCAATCATTGCCGGCACACATGTCTGGTACACGAAGATGGCAGGAGGATTATGCTTCTCAATAATCTCCTTGATCGCCTGATACAGATGCTTCTCACCGCCGAAGATGATGTCCTGCTCTTTCATCGCAGTGGTAAAACTTGTGCGATACAGCAGCGGCCCGGATGACTTGGATCCGCGCGCATCCCATGAGTGTCCTTCGCATCCAATCGGCCCATGCACCAAGTGGGCCACATCGGTGATCGGCTGCAGAGCGATCTTCGCTCCATCAAAAGCGCAGCCGCCCGCAGCGGCGCCCGGAGCGAGAAGCTTGTTGCATCCCTTCTTCCGCTCCTTGTCCGGCTTCGCCTGATTCGTGGCGCAACCTGGCTCGTCAAATACCTGCTGTAGCTTCGCGCCAAGAGTGCCCATCGTCGCTCCTTATTGCCTGCCGACTCAACGTTGAGAAAGTTCCTTCACATCCATCCCTGTGCAGATGCGCCGTGTGGCGATCCTGGTTTGAATCGCCACACGCATGCACTGCAAAATGAGGAAAGGAATTACCGGATGATGTCGAAGCTGTAGTCGTTCTTGCCAGCTTCGTTCGTGTTCTGGTCCATCTGGTCGAAGATCTTGTCGAGAATTGTAACCAGGACGTTGAGTCCTCCTTGATAGCCCCAGACCGGATAGCGGTGATGGTGATGACGATCAAAGATAGGAAAGCCCAGGCGGATCAACGGAGTTTTTGTGTCGCGCTCCAGAAATTTTCCATAGGTGCTTCCGATCAGAAAGTCCACCGGCTCGGTGAAGAGCAGCGAACGCATGTGCCACAGATCCTTACCCGGATAGGCATGGCAGTTCTTGCCGAAGGGCGAGGCCGCCAACAGCGCTTCTGCCTTTTCCTTCCACGCCGTACCGCCATTTGTGGAAAGTACATGCACCGGCTCCGCGCCAAGCTCAAGCAGAAATCCCGTCAAGCCCAGCGTCAGATCAGGATCGCCAAAGATGGCAAATTTCTTGCCGTGAATGTGCGCACTGGAATCGGCGATCGCATCCACCAGCCGGCCGCGCTCTTTCCGGATCGAATCCGGAATCACCTTACCCGACAGGCGTGCGACTTCCATCAGAAACCGATCCGTTGCTTCCACGCCCACCGGATGATTAAAGGCAACTGTCTCTTGTCCTGAGGCTTCAATCAAATCCAGCGTCTTCTCCGTGCAGAACTCCTGCATGGAGATAGTAGCGTTGGCATGAATCGCGTTAGCCGTGTCCTCCAGCGTGGTGCCGCCGTCGTACATGCGGAACTCGCCATCGCCCGGCGTGTCCCAGACGTCGCTGTTGTCTCCGAGTATGGTGTACTCGACGCCCATCAAGTCAAAGAGCCGCTTGATTTCGCGTATGTTGCCCACCGTGTAACCATCGAAGCCGCCGATAAAGTTCAACTTCCCGTTGGGTATGCGTTCCAGCTTCGGCGCTGTGCCGGCCTTGCCGTTCCAGAAGTGGTCGAGGATGCCCTTGATCACATTGTCGTAGCCGGTCACATGACTGCCCACAAATGCCGGCGTATGCGCAAAGGGGACATTGAAGTCCATGGGAATCGAACCCTTTTCCTTCGCATTCTTGATGAAGCCATTGAGATCGTCGCCAATCACCTCAGCCATGCAGGTTGTCGATACGGCAATCATCTTCGGCTTGTAAAGGCTGTACGCGTTAGCCAGCCCGTCCACCATATTGCTCAGCCCGCCCAGTACGGCGGCATCCTCAGTCATGGACGAAGACACGGCCGCTGTAGGCTCCTTGAAATGCCTTGAGAAGTGGCTGCGATAATACGCAACACAGCCCTGGGAGCCGTGAACAAAAGGAAGCGTTCCTTCAAATCCGAGAGCGGCGAAGACCGCGCCCAAAGGCTGACAGGCCTTTGCAGGGTTGATGGTGAGAGCGGTACGGGCAAAATTCTTTTCGCGATAATCGTCGCTCTTGCTCCACTCACTCACCCGTGCCAATTCTTCTGCCGGCACAGGATTTTCAAACATGCACTTCTTGTTCGCCAGCATCTCCGTATATTCTGGTCCGCGGAACAACTCAAAGTGGTCGATCACCTTCTCTGCATTTTGACTCATCTTGTGATTTCTCCTCTCAGATTTCCGCGTTACTTAAAAGGGCGACTTCGTCATGCGCCATACGGGAGCGTTGATCGCCATGTCCATGTCGCGGGCGAATACAGCAAAGCCATCGTAGCCGTGATAAGGGCCGGAGTAGTCCCAGGAGTGCATCTGCCGGAAGGGAACGCCCATCTTCTGAAAGATGTACTTTTCCTTGATGCCAGATCCAACCAGGTCGGGCTTCACCTTCTCCACGAACTTCTCGAATTCGAAGCCGTTCACATCGTCATAGATCAGCGTGCCGTCCTTTACATAATGCGTCGTGCGCTGATAATCGTCGTTGTGGCCAAACTCATAGCCAGTACCGACGATTTCCATACCCAGATCCTCGTAGGCGCCAATGACGTGGCGTGGGCGCAATCCGCCGACGAACAGCATCACTCTCTTGCCTTCCAGGCGGGGGCGATACTTGGCGACGATTGCGTCGCTCAGCGCCTGATACTTGGCGATGACCCGCTCCGCTCCATCCTTGATCTTGTCGTCGAAGTTGGATGCAATGGCGCGCAGCGACTCGGCGATCTTGGTCGGCCCAAAGAAGTTGTACTCCACCCATGGAATCCCATACTTCTCTTCCATGTGGCGCGAAATATAGTTCATCGAACGGTAGCAGTGAATCAAGTTGAGCTTGGCGTGCGGCGTTGACTCAAGCTCCGCCAGCGTTCCATCTCCAGACCATTGCGCAATCACGCGCAGTCCCATTTCCTCAAGAAGAATGCGCGAGGCCCAGGCATCGCCGCCGATGTTGTAGTCGCCGATGATCGTCACATCGTAGGGCGTGCTCTCAAAGCGCGCAGGCTTGTCTCCCAGCTTGTCGAAGACAAAGTCTCGAATCGAATCGTTGGCAATATGGTGCCCCAAAGACTGCGAGATGCCGCGAAAGCCCTCGCAACGTACCGGTACAATGGTCTTGCCAATCGCCTTGCTCTTGGCGCGGGATACGGCTTCAATGTCGTCGCCAATCAACCCTACAGGGCACTCTGATTGGACCGAGATGCCCTTGTTCAGCGGAAACAGAATCTCGATTTCGTCAATGAGTTTGGCTAGCTTTTTATCGGCGCCAAACACGATGTCGTTTTCCTGAAAATCGGAAGTGAACTGCATCGTGCCAAACGAATCCACGCCCGTGGTCCCCACGAAGTAGTTACGCCGCGCGGCCCACGAATACTGGCCGCATCCCACCGGCCCATGGCTGATGTGAACCATGTCCTTGATCGGTCCCCATACCACGCCCTTCGAGCCGGCATAAGCGCAGCCACGAATCGTCATCACGCCCGGAATGGTCTTGAGGTTGGACTTGACTCCGCAATCGCTCTTGCCCTCTTCGTAGGTGGCCAGATGCTTCGCGCGCTTCTTTGCGCTCTTCTCTGGATAGGCCTTCAGGACCTCTTCGATCATTTGCTTGTTGCGCTCTTTTACTTCTTCAATGCCGGCGTTTTCGCTCATCGTGGTCCTCGCTTAAGATGGATTTGTGGAATAGCGCCGCCGCTCAATGCAGGCGGCGCCCGAGTGCATCCGTACTCTTAGGCAGCGGCTTCAGCGGCCTTCTTGCCTACCAGGGACTCGTCGATGTTCTTGATAATGCCGTGCTCCATCAACATGTCTTCCAGCTCGTCCATGGTGATAGGCGTGGGAATCGTGCCCTTGCCAACATTGGCGTGAATCTTCTCCGCCAAGTTGCGATAGTGTTGGGCCTGCGCCGAGTCGGGAGCATACTCGATCACCGTCATGCGACGAAGCTCAGCGTGCTGCACCACATTGTCGCGGGGCACAAAGTAGACCAGCTTGCTGCCCAGCTTCTTGGCCATGGCTTCTGCCAGTTCCAGTTCCTTGTCGGTCTGGCGCTCGTTGCAAATCAAGCCTCCCAAGCGAACGCCGCCCGAGTTGGCGTATTTCAAAATGCCCTTGGAAATGTTATTGGCCGCATACATAGCCATCATCTCGCCCGACATGACAATGTAGATTTCCTGCGCCTTGTTTTCGCGAATAGGCATCGCGAATCCGCCGCACACAACGTCGCCGAGCACATCGTAGGAAACGTAGTCTAGGTTCTCGTAGGCGCCGTTCTCTTCGAGAAAATTGATGGCCGTAATCACGCCGCGGCCCGCACAACCAACACCCGGCTCAGGGCCGCCCGACTCCACACAGCGAATCTTTTGGTAGCCGTATTTCATGACTTCTTCGAGTTCGATGTCCTCGATCGTTCCCTTTTCCGCCGCAAGGCTGAGAATGCTGTTTTGCGCCTTCGCGTGCAGAATCAGTCGCGTCGAGTCTGCTTTCGGATCGCAGCCAACGATGAGAATCTTCTGCCCCATCTCTGCCAGCGCCGCCAATGTGTTTTGCGATGTTGTGGACTTGCCGATTCCGCCCTTACCGTAGAATGCAATCTGCCGCAGCTTAGCCATCTTTTCCCCTCCATGATTCGGTACTTCGTTCGTGTTTCGAATGTCCTCGCCTGAAGATGATCGTCGCCGTGAGAACAATCAGATTCCAGGTGGTCCGGACCAGATATGCCGTCGTTCGGTGTGCATCCTTGCAGTCCGGTGTTCGCTTATCTAATTGCAATCGCCATGCCAAACCAGCAAACGACGTAAGCAGCGCGTAATGAGTAAATTGTGCTCAAGCGGTCCGACAATCAGCCCTGTTTTGAACGCGACATTCGAGACTTTGCTTGTAGTGAATGCGACGAAACCTGCACTACACGCGACGATCGACGCAAGCCAAAGAGGCATCTCTTCCCTGCCCTTGCTTCGCTGAAGTTCTCCATTCGTATTGCGGATAAAAGACGCTGCAGTGCGCCAAAAGGGCTATGAATGCTACAGGAATTTGCTGCGCTTCCTGCGCCTTCATAGCCCTTCATCTTTTCCATCCGTTGCGACGCGCCAATCGCGCACCGTCAACCGGCTGTTTGAAACACGAGAATCAATGCACCAAGTGCGTGCTTGAAAACGCCGCGACAAACTCGCTCAAGGTCATCGGAATGCGCTCCACGTTGTACTGCTTCAGAAAGCGCGCTTCATTGCGGGTTGGCTCCTCCGGCAAAACGGCCCAATGCTTCTGCGATGAGCGCTTCATGATCTGGCGCGCAAACATCCTCTCCAGTTGCGTCGAGAAACGGCAGCCGAGGAAGAGAAAGTTTCTTCCCTTGCGTATCTCCTGCACGACCTTGGGAATCGGCGTCTGAATATCGATCTCAGTCAGCACTTCGACAAAGTCCGAGTCGGAGACAAGAAAATTTCTCTCCGGCCACACCGAGCCGAGTGGCTGATAGAGCAGCGTCTTCCAGTCCGCTTGACGATCACCGAACTCGACTCCTGCCTGCGAGCCATCCGCATCGTAGTAGTGCACCCAGTTGCCAAAGTGTTCCGCCTGACTGACGCCCTGCGCCATGCCCCACCCTGTTCGCGCGCTCAATGCCTTCTGTGGCAGATCGTCATACCACGCATGAACCACCAGAGGCAGAGACGGCAGATTCATCAGCAGTGTGTGCAAAACAGTTGGCTCTGCGTCGGCGCCGAAAGCCTCGGTCATCGCCTTGCTCACCGTCCTGCGATGCTTGAAGTTCTCAATAAACTGCGCTGCCGCACTCAAGTTATTTTTGATCTTGAAGGGCACGCTGCTCTTTGCCGTCAGGCATCCGGCAAGCGCAAGCGGAGAACCGGGGAGTTCGCTCCCTGTGTGTTGCAAAGCCAACATGCCCGGCCCAAGATAGGGAATCACATTGCCGCTTGCGAAAGTATCCGCGATACATTCCAAAGATGCATTGCTCATACCATGATCTCGCTTTCCTGCAGCTTCCGTGCCTCAACCGTAATCGGCAACGTGGTTGCGCTATCCATCGCCGGCAACTCCAGTTGCCATCCATTGGCCAGCGTAACCAGGCCGCCCCACATCTCCGGTTTTTCCACCGCGACGATCGGCTCCTCAAGATCCTTCTTGGCGATATAAGCCGAAAGCACACCGGATTGATTTCTGCGGATCATGACCTTCATAGCGCTCCTCCATTCGATTGCGACGGCAACAGTTCGGGCTCCAAGCATCCAACCACTCGATTGCGCGCGAACTCAACCATGTAAACAACGGTTCCAGAATCGGTATGCTTTCCGATTTGCACGATCTCCCCTGTTTCTCCGCTTTGAATCAGCAGGGCCTCCAGTGGCTGCTCAGGATAAGTGCCATCGTTGAACAGATCCTCAGCAGCCTGCACGCGCTGGCCCCATGTATAGCGTGGCGTGCTTGCGTCCATCGTCACTTCCCTCCGCCTGCTACCTGCTCTGCGAGTTCCAGCTCCTTTCGCTTCATGCCCACACGATAGCCGCTTCCCAGGAACTCGACACCGTAGATATAGAACTGCTGTAGAAATGTCCCGATTGAAATCACATACCCTTCCTCGCCTTTTTTCGCGAGCACTTCGCCAATCTCTTTCCCAGGAAAAGTGCCATCGTTGCGCACCACACATTTGGCTCGAACCTTCTGCCCGTACTCGTACTGAGGCGGTCCTTCCAGTTCCACGATTCCGTCATCGCGAATGATCTTCGACATGTCAGCGCCTCCTTGCTTCCCGTTGTGCTGGTTTCATTTCAATCACGGCATGTTCTCCGTCAGGGCAACTATGCGCGGCAGTTATTCTCTCTTCCACCAGTTCCCGAACCAGCGAGTCAGCGTCCCCGCGCATGGCCTCCAACGCGTGTACTGGAATGCGTTCCGCCACGGCATAGCGAACCCGCATCTCTGGGTGAAAGCGCAGGGGCAACAGCTGCGCGGGAGTCAGCCGTTCGGCCACTGCCAGGCACACCGAGGCATCTGGATCGTTCATCAGTTCCGGCAACCACTCGGGGGATATCCGTCGCGCCACAATGCAGCGCACTTCCGGGTCTGGATCGTCGAGCATATTCTTCAGTTGCGGTACGCCGATACGCTGCGCCACCAGTTGCCGGACAAAGTAGTCTGGATCCGACATCATCGGCGTCAGTTCCTCGCCCTCCAGATGCGCGGCAATGCGAATGCGAACCTCGCGCTTGGGATCGTCGCGAAGCCGCAGCAGAAAGCGATGAGGAAGCCGCAAAGCAGCGTTCCAGCGAACCGATTCGTCTTCGTCATTGAGCAGCGCCGTCAGCCGGAAGACGTCGGCAAACTTGGCTGCGGCGGCGCGCACTTCAAAGTACGGATGCGCAAGATACTCGTTGGCGAGTACGGGGTTCTGCTTAAAGAATTCTTCGATGCGCGCGGAGGAACGGTCTTGCACGCAAACATGCTTTTGCTGGCAGCCGTCTTCGCGTCGCAGTTCACGATGCACGCATCCGTCGCAGCAAACTTCGCGGCCTTGCCAGTCCAGTGCTTTGCCAAGTTTGAGCGTCATGATCCGTTCCCCTTTCTTCTCCCGCTCATCAACCTCGAACGAGAGACGCAATCGGCACCATCGTCGATGCCTGCGAACAGCATTTTTCAGCTACACCCTTCGTCTTCACAGAGAATCCGGTCTGCGCCCGTGTTTCAACGAAATCCACAACAGCTTCATCGAGAAGCAAACAACTGCCTGCATCGAGAAAGATGCGCAATCCCGCGGGCGTCCAGATCACTTCGTTCGGTTCCGGTTCGGCGGCCAGATCGAAGCTTACAGACAGCCCCGAACACCCGCCCGGTGCAACCCTGATCCGGAATCCTGCCCCTGCGCTTGCAGTGAAGCGCATCATGCGGCGGATGAACTTCTCCGCCGCCGCCGTCAGAACGATATTTCCTTCCAGGGTCTTGTTCATTCAAATCGCCGCCGCATACCGTGGAACATCGGGATCGACAATGCACGTCTTCGGCATCGGGCAAATCGCCGCGCACTGCGGCTCTTCGAAAAATCCAATGCACTCGGTACACTTCGCCGGATCAACAAAGAACGCAAAGTTCTTCTCGATGATCGCGTCGTTTGGGCATTCACTCGCACACGCCGAGCATCCCGTACAGTTTGATTCCTTGATCTTGTATGCCATCTTAGCCTCTCCTTACTTAGCCCTCGGTCTTCTTCAAGCAATCAATGCGCCTTGCCGAATCTCTGCATCGCCGCGCTGCGTATGTACGATTTCTCCGCTTTTTACCCGCTCCAGATACTCGCGATAATATGCAATCGCCGACTGCTCGATATACTCCAACGCAAAACGATCAACCGGTTCAATGCCCGCGCTCTGCAGGCCTTTGCGCGGACAGCCACCAATCCTCGCGACAAACACCGCAGTGCAGTCGTTGATGGCGCGAACCACCGTCTCCAGGCTGTCCTCCTCCGCGTATCCGCCCTGACAGTAGTTGTCCACTCTGCGATGGCCCACGAACTTTGCCCCTTCCGTGCTCACCTCGTACACCTGAAACTCCTTGGCATGACCGAAGTGCTCGTTGATGCGTCCTCCGCCCTTGGTGGCAACAGCAATCAGAATAGAAATGTCGCTGTGCTTCCCAGCAAGCGTTTCCAATTCTGCATTCCTGGCGGCAACCACAGCGGCGCGTTGCAACTCGACTTTTTCCTGGTAGGCCTGACGGCTGTCCAGATCGTATTTCACATCCATTGCCATGACCTTCTCCGTCGTGAACTCGGCGCTGCGATCCTCTCCCAACAGGCCCACTGCATCGGCGCGGCACTGGCGGCAATGGCGCATCATGTTCATCTCGCCCTCGCAGGAGTCTTGCAGTTCCTTCAGTTCCTGCGCCGTCGGGCCAGGCTGTCCAGCGAGGCCGAAAACCGTGCCGTGCTCTGGCGCAGAGATCAGCGGCATAATATTGTGCAGAAAAGCGCCGCGCGCCTTGACTGCCTTGTTGACCGCAACCAGATGGTGATCGTTGATCCCAGGTATCATCACTGAGTTCACTTTGCAGAGGATGCCGCGCTCGGTCAGCATCTCCAGCCCCAGCAGTTGCCGCTCGCTCAAAATCCGCGCGGCCTCCACCCCCGTATACCGCTGCTTCCTGAAGTAGATCCAGGGGTAAATCTTCGCGCCCACCGCCGGGTCCACCATGTTGATCGTGATCGTCACGTGGTCAATGTTGAGCGCCACAATCCGGTCCACATAATCGGGCAGCATCAGCCCATTGGTCGAGAGACAAAGCTTGATGTCGGGCGCCGCTTTCGAGACCAGTTCGAATGTCTTGAAGGTCTTCTCCGGATTGGCCAGCGGATCGCCGGGACCGGCAACGCCCAGCACCGTCATCTGCGGAATCGCCGAGGCGACAGCAAGCACTTTCCTGGCCGCCTGCTCCGGTGTCAGCCGTTCGCTTACCACTCCGGGACGCGACTCGTTCGAGCAATCGTACTTGCGGTTACAGTAGTTGCACTGAATATTACAGGCCGGCGCAACCGCCACATGCATGCGCGCAAAATGGTGATGCGCTTCTTCGCTGTAGCAGGGATGGTTCTTCACCTTCTCCCAAATCTCCGGCGTCAAGTCACCCTGTCCGGCAGCCGATCCGCAACTTGCTCTGCCGTTCCCACCTTTTGATCCGCAGCCATTTTCGCCGCTCTTTTGCGCGGTTGCTTGCATCACCCGCAACAGTGGGACGACCTTCCGATTGGCAAATTCCATCGCATCCCCCTTGGTATTCCCGGCCCTGGACTGCGGGTGTTGCCCAGTATGAATGCACCTGGAGGGCCAAAGCGGATGTTGTTGATCGTGCGGCGATTAAGCAGATATTTCCCCATGTAGCAATCGCGACATACAGCGGGTTAGCCAACGATTTTGTCGCAAAGCAGACCATCGCCCGTCCACTTTGGCGTGGAGCATGGACGAGGAATTCAGACACTGTCTTGTCGTGGAATGGAGGTTCTTACAGAAGGGAGAAGCTCAGAATCGCTTGATCTCAACATTGTGCTTGCGCAGCGCATAGCCCATTTGCCGGGGCGTTAGGCGCAGAAACCGCGCCGCTTTGGCCTGCACCCATCCGGACCGCTCCATGGCGTCAATCAGGCGCTGGCGCTCGTCCAGATTCTCGCTTTCGGCGCGTGCCAGATCCGCACGGCTTGGGCTCTCGCCGCCTCCTGCTGAAGCAGCACTTGCCGGCTCTTGAGTTCTGCGCACCGGCCATGAGCGCTCCGCGGTGGAAGGGACGATCGGAAGCGGCACATAATGCGAATTCTGCCGCGACGATTCGCTTATCGACTTGCCCAGCACCACCGAAAGACAACTGTCGTTGCTACAGGCAAGATCGTTCTCTACGATCACGGAGCCTTTGGCCAGCGCGGCGGTGCGCTTGATACAGCTTTCCAGCTCACGCACATTGCCGGGGAAATCGCAGGCGCGCAGCACGTCCATGGCGCGCTTTGAAATCGTGAGCGACACGTCGTGCTCCTGGTTGAACCGGCGAAGAAACTCCAGCGCCAGCCTGTCCACATCCTCGCGCCTCTCCCGCAATGGCGGCAGAAAGATGGGAACCACGCTGATGCGGTAGTACAAGTCCGAGCGAAATTCGCCTGCCAGCACCGCGGCTTCCAGATTCCGGTTCGTGGCAGCCACCAGCCGCACATCCACCTTGATGGTCTGGTTGCCGCCCAGGCGCTCAAATTCGCCCTCCTGCAACACGCGCAGCAACTTCGCCTGAAACGCTCCCGAGATTTCCCCAATCTCATCCAGAAAAAGCGTGCCCCCGTCCGCCTGCTCAAAGCGCCCTTTGCGCAATCCAAGCGCGCCGGTAAACGATCCCCGCTCATGGCCGAATAGTTCCGACTCCAGCACGGTCTCCGACAGAGCCGCGCAATTCAGCCGAATGTAGGGCTTGTGGTTCCGCGGCGAATACTCGTGAATCGCGCGCGCAAACAACTCCTTGCCCGTCCCCGATTCCCCGCAAAGCAGCACTGGCAGATTGACCTTTGCGATTTGTTGAATCTTTCCAATCACTTCGCGAATGGCTGCGCTCTCGCCGATGATCCAGTCGATTCCCTCGTGGCTGACCTCGGTGCGCTGCTCCAGTTCCTTTTCCAGGCGGTGCCGTTCCGACATCAACCGTTCTCGATCTCTGGCAACAAGCGTCTTCAGCGCCACGGCCTGGGCCACAAGACTGGCCACCATCGTCAGGAATCGCACATCTTCGTCGAGTGTATGTGGAGAGGAATTCCCATCGAGGCGCTCAATCATGATGGTGCCGATGGTGCGGCTCTCGCCCTTGATCGGTACGCCTACGAAAGATGTTTGCGTCGAAGGGTCGGCCGTCTTCAGCTCGCCCCAATCCGAAAAGTACGGGCTTTCGGCGATATTGCGCACCACCAACGGCATCCCGGAAACAACCATCTGTCCCACGGCCTGCTCCGGAAGGCGCTCAAAATACTCCTTCGCGGTGGCTTCGCTCCAGCCTGCCCCAACCACGGTCGAAGTCTGACCATCCTCGTCGAGCAGGGCAATCAACCCATTGTTCATGTCCAGGAAGCTGGCAAGCAGATTGATGACTCCAGACAGCGCCATCTCCAAACGAGCCGGGCGCGTAAGCACCTTCGAGATCTCGTACATCCCGATAAGCGCCGAATTCGCGCGACTGCCCGACTGCATCGCTCGTGCAGGACTTGAAATCTCGTTCTCATTTGACAAGTCGCTCTCCTCTCCCGTGAAGGCAAGTCTCGACTACGGTCAGGATCTGCAAGACTTCGCGAACACGATGAAACGTAAGAGCTGAGATTTCTCCACATCCCGGCCTGTGGAAACTGGGTCGATATGCCACAATCATGCCGGTTCGTAGCCATATTTTGGCAGAGTTTTTATCGTGGGTCAATTTGCAGTATGGGCGTTTGTCAGTTCTCTCCGCACAGAAGCCCAATAAATCCTTAAATTTCTGCGCGCTGTGGCCAACTCACCTTAAAGCATTCAAAGTCGCCGCCAAGCCGTGCGCTCAGCCCGTTGATCGATGTCGGAATCGATGTTCACACTGGAATCCCATATACGTTTTTTCAGCCAAGCGCTTGACTCTATCCGAGGCGAACCCTGTTTAGCTGGACGCAAAGTGTCCGCGACACAAACACGTCAAGGGGGCTAAAGCGCCTACAAACATACTGGATTCTTCAATTGTGAAAATGCTTCTGTAAGTTATTGAAATATATGGTCGGGGAGAGAGGATTCGAACCTCCGACCCCCTGGTCCCGAACCAGGTGCTCTACCAGGCTGAGCCACTCCCCGACTAGGGTTGTAGAGCGTATCGGCGGGGCGCTGCCTGGCGCGTTTTTCCCCTTGATCACGCTTGAACCAGTGTACCAGAATCCCCGGTTTTGCGGGTTGATCGACACACTGGTTCAAGCGCCTATTGGCCAAGCAGATACGCCCTTAGAATCGCCCCATCTTCACCCGAACCACTTCCGGCTTCTGATAGAAACTCAGCCCGCGGTCGGTTTCGTCGCCATTCCACAGCCGCAGCGGCTTCCACACACCGTTTTCATACGTGCCCTGCTCGGCAGAAATAATCTGGCTGTGAATCCAGGGCAGCTTGCCCGGCAGATGGAAACTCACGCTGGCATCGATCCCCGTCACCAGAAACTCGTCCGGTCCCAGTTGCGCTACCAGCGCCGCGCCGTGCAAATCCTTGGTTCCCGGCGCTCGGCGTCCGTCCTGCTGTGGAAATCCGTAGGCCACAGTTGCCTGCCAGCCGCCAAAGTCCAGCTCCTGCGCGCTCTGCCCCTGCTCTTCGACTGCGGTCTTCAGCTTGCAGTCAAACTCCAACTTGGCAATCTCGCGGCTCATCGGTCCGATCAGGCCAAAGTTGTAGGCGTGCGCCTGCCACGGCTGATCGCCCAAGATGTTCCATCCCGACTGGTCCACGCCGAACGGCGAAAAGCCCAAGGCCCCATCGCCCAGCGCATAGAAGAAGAACTTCGCAAAGTTGTCGCTGCGCCCCGTTTCAGGAATCCACAGCGGATTATTCTTCAAGTGATAGGCGCGCATCGTCTCCCGCACGAACTGAGAGTCGTCCGCGTAGATGTCGGGGCCGATTAAGTCAATCGCAGGCGCCAACGTGCGCCACAAACCCACAACCTTTTGTACCGCGCCGCCGCTGGGATAAGCGATGCCCGGATCCTCCACCTGCCGCTGCGGCAGCGCAGCCGCCGGGTAATCGATCCAGACATTGATGTAGTAGGGAATTGCAAACTCCGCCTTGCCCGCCGCGGCAATCTCATTGATGTACTTGGCCTGGTAGTAGACCTGGAAATACTCGTCGGCATCCGCGCCAAACACCTGCTTCCAGTCACCGGCCGGCTTGTGCGCCGCCACCAGCAAATCCGCCGGAACCGCACCCGCAAACTCCTTGTTCGCTTCCGCGGAGTTATCCCGCACGCTGCCCACGTTGCCCGACTCGTTTTCTACCTGAATCATCAGGATGGTGTGCTGCTCGCCGTCAATCTGCTTCAGATGGCGCATCAGGCTTGTAAAAGCCGCCTTGTCCGCCTCCAGCGTGTTCCGCGAGTTAGGCGACAGCACGTCGATCGGCTCGCCGTCCGGGCGTATGGTGTGCGGAAAGCGCTTGGGATCGTTCTTTACCCACGACGGCACATAGTGCATGTTGCCGTTCTTCCACGTGCCAAACCACAGAATCACCAGGTGCAGATTGTGTGCGCGCGCGCCTTCCACCAGCTGGTCCACATTGGTGAAGTCGAAGTGGCCCGGCTGCGGCTCAAACTGTTCCCAATAAACAGGGGCTTCAAGGGTGTTGGCGTGCAGCGCGGCCATCGACTGCCACACCTGCGGCAGTTCGCTGGGCCATGCGCTGGAGTTGTGAATCTGCCCGCCCAGCACCAAGTACGGCCGGCCTTCGACCATCAGAGCGTAGCGGCCATCCTTTTGCACCAGTTGAGGCGCCTCCACGGCCAAGGCCTGAGGAAGCGCAGTGAAGGCAACAAAAGCGGCAGCCATAAAACCAGCCAGTACGGAAGAGCTCAGAGTACGAACGCGCATGGAAAAATCACCCCACAGAAATGTAACCGTATACATCGATTCGCGCAAGCTCTTTCCATATCCCCGTCGCACCTGCTTTGCCCGCAAAAAAATCCGCTCCGGCACACATCCTGTGCGGAGCAGACTCTTCTACCTCCAACCTGAATCTCTACTTTGTATCCGGTTTTGCCGCAGTCACTGCGCCGGGATACCGCTCAATTGCCCACACGAAAAAGCCGCGCGGCAATGGAGCGCCGCGCGGCCAGTTACACATCGAGGCTATTCAAACTGCGCGCCCTTAGTCGCTCTTGTCAGAATCCTTGTCCGTCCCCGCCGGCAAATCCAGCGCAACTAGGGCAAACCGCGTCTTGCCGTCCTGCGGCTCTTCAAAGCCCACAATGTGCTGGTGCCGCTTTGACCCGGCCTTCAACTCCAGCCCATTCTTGATGCCGCCATAGTCTCCCCGGTCCACCTGCACCTTTGAATTCTTGTCGTCGGAGCAGGTCAGTCCCTCCGATGTCGCCGTCGGCGTACCCACCGGCATGTTGCCCTGGCAGGTAATCACGTCGCCATAGCGCGTCAGCGCCTTCTTGTAGAAGGCCGTCACCTTTTCCTTGCTGTCGGGGGTCGCATAGCTCAGCGCCCGCACCCGCAACTGCCACTCGCCAAAGCCCATCCGAATGTCCGCCGACTTATGCTTGTCATCGCTCTTGAACGGCTGCGCGCCCGGATACAGCGGCAGCCCCAGGTCCGACGCCGTCAGTTGGTCGGTATTCACATGGACGCCGCCAAAAGGCGTATCTACTTGCACCTGCTTGTCCTCGCCGTTGGCGCCCTTGTCCACGTGCACCCTGCATCCCGCCATCCCCGTGGCCAAAGCCAGCCCGACCAGCACACTCGTCGCTTCACGCATCATGGCTATCGCCCTCATGCCCCTGTTATACGTCATCGTTTGGGTAAATGTTCCTCAAATCCCGCTGCCCCACCAACAGAAAAGGGCCCCGTCTCCGGAGCCCCTCTCTGTTCTTGCCTGCGTACGCCGTTACTCCTTCGCCCCTCCCGTCGGATAATCCACTCGGATGGTCAAAATCTCAAACGGCTTGATCGGCGCCTTCACCATGTCGCCCTCCACCTTCAGCAGCCCGCCCTCCAAAATC
>Ga0255354_1000051_pt1 | contig 69181 bp, 57 predicted proteins | sample HBST50metaG_FD_189942 | JGI IMG/M metagenome (GOLD analysis project Ga0255354, IMG submission 189942) | Peat soil microbial communities from Stordalen Mire, Sweden - H.B.S.T50 | ecosystem: Environmental > Terrestrial > Soil > Wetlands > Peat | place: Sweden: Norrbotten County, Stordalen Mire...
GCCTATAACTTACATTAATTCAATATCTTGTAATTTTTACCCATTAACTGATAAGTAACAGGAAACCTTGAATTTTGCCCGTTTTTTGGCTGATAACTACGCATTTTAGCTGAAAAAGCCCTCTTTTTCGCCGGTTTCGGATGCGCCACAAGAGCTGGGCTCCATCCTTGACGCGCCTTCTCGATGAAGAATTTGCGGCAAGGGTGGAACGGCAGGGCTTTCAACCGATCACTGGTTGAGACGGGGATAGTGGTGATGATGGTGGTGGTGATGGTGATGGCTGTGTTCAACCACCACGACCTGCGCCTGCGCCGCATAGGGTGCTGCGAAGCAGAAGATGAGAGTCAGTGCAAGCAGAATTTTCTTCATGACTCAGCATGACGCACTCACGAGCAAGTTGCAGAGCTAAACTGACCAGACCGTCGTCCCTCCCCGACGATAGATTTCGCTTAGAAATCTTTTGGAGGATTTGCCGCCATGCAGGGAAGCGAAAAAGTAATTGCCGCGCTCAACCAGAATCTACAGGACGAGTTCACCGCGCTCAGCCAGTACTTCATTCACGCCGAAATGTGCCAGAACTGGAAATACGACAATCTTTCCAACCGTCTGAAGAAGCTGTCGATTGTGGAAATGAAACATGCGGAGAGACTCATCGAGCACATCCTTTTCCTCGAAGGGACTCCGAACATGACCGGACCCGCGCAAATCAAGGTCGGCAAGACGGTCAAGGAGCAGTTCCACAATGACCTGAAGTCTGAACTCGACGCAATCAAGTCCTACAATGAGGCGGTCAAACTGGCACGCTCCGAGGGCGACAATGGAAGCGCCGACCTGTTCACCGCGAATCTACGCGACGAGGAAGAGCATGTCGACTGGCTGGAAGCGCAACTGAGCCAGATCAAGGAAGTCGGCTACGAGAACTACTTGAGCGTGCAGGTGCGCGCAGAGTAGACAGGCCCGCTCTCAACTCCCTTCCTGACCAGGGCTCTAAAACCGCTCGAAAATCCCCGCCGCGCCCATGCCGCCGCCAACGCACATGGTGACCATGCCGTAGCGGACCTGCCGCCGCTGCATTTCATTGAACAGCGTAGCGGTCAGTTTGGCGCCGGTGCAGCCGAGCGGATGTCCCAGGGCAATGGCGCCTCCGTTGACGTTGATGCGCGCGGGGTCCAGGTCGAGGGTGCGGATGACGGCCAACATCTGGGAGGCGAAGGCCTCGTTGAACTCGATCAGGCCAATGTCCTCGAGGGTCAGTCCTGCGCGGCGCAGAGCCTTGGGAATGGCGGTGATGGGACCGATGCCCATCTCCTCGGGCAGGCAGCCGGTGACGGCATAGGTCACCAGACGGCCCAGCGGGCGCAGTCCCAGCTCCCGCGCGCGATCCGATTCCATCAGCACGGTGGCGGCGGCGCCATCGGAGGTTTGCGAGGAGTTCCCGGCGGTTACCGTTCCCTGCGCGGCGAAGGCGGGCTTGAGCTTGGCCAGAGCCTCGGCGGTGGTCTCGGCGCGGGGACCTTCATCCGCGGCGAAGACCGTCTCCGTAATGGTCGGCTTTCCGGCTTTTGCGCCTGGAACTGCTGTGGTGATCTTCACCGGGACCAACTCATCGGCAAAGCGTCCGGCAGCCTGTGCCGCGACGGCCTTCTGATGGCTGGCGAGGGCAAAAGCATCCTGGTCTTCGCGGGAGATCTGGTAGCGGCGCGCCACGCGCTCGGCGGTCAATCCCATGGTGAGCAGGGAGGCCGGGTAATGCTCGGCCAGCCACGGATTGGGGCTGGGCTTGAGCCCGCCAAACGGCAGAAGGCTCATCGACTCCACTCCGCCCGCCACCACCACTCTGTCGCCTCCCGACCGAATGCGCAGGTCGGCCAGCACGATGGCTTCAAGTCCCGAAGCGCAGAGCCGGTTGACCGTGACGCCGGGGATCTCGACCGGCAACTGGGCGCGCAAAACCGCAAAGCGGGCGACGTCCCAGCCCTGCTCACCCTCCGGCTGGGCGCAGCCAAAGATCACGTCTTCCACTTCTGCCCGATCCAGGTTGGGAATTCTGTCCAAAGCCCCGCTCAAAGCAATCGCGGCGAGGTCGTCGGGGCGGGTGGTGGAAAGAGCGCCCTTGGGGGCCCGGCCTACTGGGGTGCGAACGGCGCTGACGATCACGGCTTCCGGCATGAGGCTTGCTCCTTGATTTGAGCCCTGGGCTCGAAGCCTTTACTCCGGCATTTCGAGCAGGGTCCAGACGTTCTTTGAGTAGAAGCGGTAGACGGTGCGGCGGTCGACAACGGAATCGGCCAAGGCGTCGTGGTCTACCAGTTGCGGGCGGTGCTCCAGCCCGGACTGCGCCTGATGAATCTGTTGGGGCGAAGCAGGATCGATGCCCCAGTTGAAGCCGAGGACGCCGCTGGGGTCGTGAGATTGAAGCCGCACGGTTTCAGGGAAGACGGCCAGCACTACGAGTTGGTCGGGGGTGCTTGAAAAGAAGATCAGGAGGGAGACTGTTCCTCGCGAAGAACAAAGGATGGCCCAATCGGAAGAGCCTGCACGTTCCAGACTGGCGTGGACAACATTCTCCGGCTGGTGCGCCTCGTAGGTCTGCGGGATGAAGCAGCCACGGCGGTTCAGCAGTTCCTGAAGCTGATTAGGCAGGCCCGGAAAAGAGCTGACCGGCAGATGGCGGATCAGGTAGGGAGTGGCTCGGCCATCCACAACAACCTTGCCGGACTCGTCGAGTGGCGCGGCGGCTTGCACCTGTTGTTGGGCAGGAAGGAAAGCACAGGCGCAGAAGAAGCCGCCCAGCCACCACCCGCCCTTTCTCAAGCCAGCGCGAACCATTGAAATTTCACTTTCTCAAGGACCAGAGCCCGTCCATAGGGGCCATTTCCAGCAAGCTCCTGCAACCCGGTCTCCTATCTTAATTCCGCAGGGGCTTGCCTGTTTTCAGGGTAAAGGCGATGCGCTCCTGGGTCTTGCGCTCGCCACAAAGGGAAAGAAAGGCCTCGCGTTCGAGGTCGAGAAGATACTGTTCGCTCACCAGGGTGCCGGGGGTGACCCGGCCACCAGCCAAAATGTACGCAGCCCAGCGTGCGACCTTCTGGTCGTGTTCAGAGGCGAAACCTGCTTCGCCCATGAGAAATGCGCCGGTTTCAAGAGCCGCCAAGGCGGCGATACCGGGAGCGGGAATCCGGTTGCGCGGCTGGGGCGCCGAATAGCCTGCCTCGGCCAGTGTGGCTGCCTGGGCCTTGGCATCCAACAACAGGCGCTCGCGGTTCAGCGTGATGCGATCGGCGGGAAAGAGGAGGCCCAGAGAACGCGCCTCCGCGGCCGAAGTGGAGACCTTGGCCAGCGCGATGGTCTCGAAGACGCGGCGCAAGGCTGCGCCCATCTCAGCCGACTGGGCAAACCGTGAAGGCGGATCGCGGGGATCGAGCGGGGCAAGTGCTGCCGCGGTGTCTATGGCGCGCAGAAGCATTTCCTTGGTGCCGCCACCGGCGGGGATGAGTCCCACTCCGGCCTCCACTAGGCCGATGTAGGTTTCAGCGTGGGGCTGGCGGCGCGCGGCGTGCAGACAAATCTCCGCCCCTCCGCCGAAGGTCATGCCAAAGGGCGCCGCGACCACCGGACGCGGACAGTATTTGATAGCCAGGGTCATCTGCTGGAAGCCATGAATGACGCCCCCCAGCTCTTCCCACTCACCCTCCTGCGCGGTCAGCAGCATTTGCATCAGGTTGGCGCCCACCGAGAAGTTTTCGCGATCGCTCGAAATCACGAACCCGGCAAAGTCGCGCACAGCCTCGGAGGCTGGGTTGAGAACAGCGGAAACCAGCGCCAGCACGTCGCCACCGATGGCGTTCTTGAGCGAATGGAGTTCGATGCAGCCGATGCCGTCGCCGAGATCGACAAGAGAGGCGCCCGAGTTGGAGCGGACCACACCGCACGAGCGGCGGAAATCGCCGATGCGCGCGTGGCCTGGAAAGGACGGGACGGGCTGGAGTTTGCCCTCGACCGGCTGGAAACACGCACGGCCGTCAGCGGAGTACCAGGAGGTTTGACCGGCGGCCAGCAACGCCTCGACACGAAGGCTCACGGGCAGGCCGAGAGACTTCATGCGGGCAACGGTGGAGGCGACCCCAGCTGCGTCCCACATCTCAAAGGGACCCAGTTCCCAATTGAATCCGGCGCGCATCGCCTGATCGATGGAAGCCGCGTTGTCCGCCACTTCTCCGATGCGGTCGGCGGCGTAGTTCCACAGCGCACCGAGGAACGGCCACAGGAAGGCCGCCGATTTGTCTTTCGCAGGGTCGTTGGCCAAGAGGAGACGCAAACGCTCGGGCAGCGTAGCGGCGTTCCTGGCCATTTCCAGGGCGGGCAGCGAAGGTTTGGCACCCGGACGGTACTCGTAGGTGGACACGTCGAGGACCATGCGTTGCTCTTTCCCCTCGGCGTCGCGGGTTTTCTTGTAGAAGCCCTGGCCGGATTTGTCGCCCAGCCAGCCGCGGCGCATCATCTCTTCCAAAACCAGAGAAAAGCCGCTTTGGGTGACGCCCTGCGGGAAGTTGGCCGCTACATGAGCGGGAATGTCGATCCCCACCATGTCCGCCAGGCGGAAAGTCCCGGTGCGCGGCCAGCCGATAGCCTGGCCGGTCAGGGCATCCACGTCTTCAATGGTCAGGCCCTGGGCCAGCATCAGTGCCGCTGCGTTGAACATCACCGCGATGCCGACGCGGTTGGCGATGAAGTTCGGCGTGTCGTTGGAAACGACCACCTGCTTGCCGAGGATGCGGTCAGCGAAAGCGGCGAAGGCCTTCGTCAGGGCCACATCGGTCGCCGCGGCGGGAATGATCTCCAGTAGCCGCATGTAGCGGGGTGGATTGAAGAAGTGGGTTCCAAAAAAGCGATCGCGGCGCGTGGGAAGAACAGCGGCAATCTGCGAGACCGGCAGCCCGGAGGTGTTGGTGGTCAGCACCGCATTTGGCGCCAGATGCGGCAGGACGCGCGTCAGCAGGGCGGTCTTGATGGCGAGATTCTCGGCCACAGCTTCCACGATCCAGTCGCACGCGGCGAGCTTGGGCAGGTCGTCCTCGAAGTTGCCCGGAGTAATGAGGGCCGCCAGCGACGGTTCGTAGAGGGCGGCGGGTTTGACTTTGGAGAGTGCGTCCAGGGCCGATTTGGCCAGTCGGTTGCGATCCACCGTTTCATCTTTTGGAATCAGGTCGAGCAGATAAGTGGGGATTCCGGCGTTTGCCAGGTGAGCTGCGATGCGGGAGCCCATGGTTCCGGCGCCCAACACAGCGGCGCGGCGAACCAGGAACGGCAGAGCGGCAATGGAGGAGGCGGATCTTGCCGCAACGGGTGCATCCGGGGAAGTCGTGCTCATGCGGGTTCTCCCTGCGCGGGTTGCAGTTGGGACGACGCCCCCGCGCGGAAATGCTGGCAGCATACGTAACCCCGGCGTGCCCGGTCAAGGAAGGAGTTTGGGCAGATGAGGTTCGCGCAAATTTGCAGCCGGTGTAGAAGGTCTTGAAAGGGCGGACTGGGCGGGAAAACTCTTCCTTGAAGTCCTGCGGTCAGGCAGACAAAAACAGGATGGGCCGAAGCCCATCCCGTTTCGGTTTGAAAGCGCCTCAGTGGGTTGCGTTCAAGCGTAGATGCCGCGCTGCCGGATGGTATAGGCCACGCGGTCAATCGCCAGCATGTAGGCGGCAATGCGGTTGTTGACGTTGTGGGCTTCGGCGTAGCGGACCACGTCATTGAAGCTGTCGCGCAGGATGGTCTCCAACTGCTCGTTGACGATGGCTTCCTTCCAGAAGTAGCCCTGGCGGTCCTGCACCCACTCAAAATAACTTGCGGTGACGCCGCCGGCGTTGGCCAGGATGTCGGGCACGATGAAGATGCGCTTTTCCGAAAGGATGTCGTCGGCCACGGCGGTGGTGGGACCGTTCGCGCCTTCGACGACGATGCGCGCCTTGATCTGGTCGGCGTTGCGGCTGGTAATCACATTCTCCGTCGCCGCGGGGATGAGGATGTCGCAGTCGGAGACAATCAACTCCTCGCTGGGCGTGGCCTCTGCGCCGCGGAATCCAAGGGTGGTGTTGTTGCGGCGCTTGTACTCGAGCAACTGGTGAATGTCGATACCGGCGGGATTGGAGAGACCACCATCTTTTTCGGCGATGCCCACGATCTTGTAGCCCTGCTCCATCATCAGCCGCGCGGCATTCGAGCCCACGTTGCCAAAGCCCTGAATCACCACCCGGCAGCCCTCGATGGGCATTTTGAGGTAGCGCAGGCTTTCGCCGCACACCACCAGTACGCCGCGGCCGGTAGCTTCCAGCCGTCCGCGGGAACCGCCGATGTTCAGAGGCTTGCCGGTCACCACGCTGGTGACGGTATGGCCCACGTGCATCGAGTAGGTGTCCATGATCCAGGCCATGGTCTGCTCATTGGTATTCACGTCGGGCGCGGGAACGTCCTTCTCCGGCCCGATGAAGTCGATGATCTCCGAGGTATAGCGACGGGTCATGCGCTCGAGTTCGCCCTGGCTCATGGTCTTGGGATTGCAGATCACGCCGCCCTTGGCGCCGCCGAAGGGAATGTTGACGACCGCGCACTTCCAGGTCATCCAACTGGCCAGAGCCCGCACCTCGTCCAGGTTCACTTCCGGCGAATAACGGACGCCGCCCTTGCCGGGACCGCGGGCAATGGAGTGCTGGACCCGGAAGCCGGTAAAGATCTCGGTCCGGCCGTCATCCATGGTTACGGGAAAGTGCACGATGATTTCACGTGCCGGGGTGCGCAGCAACTTCCACAAACCGTCTTCCAGATTCAGTTTGCGCGCAGCAAAGTCAAATCGCGCTGCCTGGGCTTCCCAGGGGTTAATCTCCTGCTCGAGCGATATCGATGCCATACCATTCTCCAATTCCGATTTCCTGCCGCTTAAGAAATGAGCCCTGAAAAAACGGTCCATCCACAAGCCTTGACGCAAATCATAGACCCGGCAGGGTTTCTTCCGTCACTACGGGGCACTGCATTTCCGGCAGGGTACGGATTCCCGTCTCCCGCCGATTGGACGTGGGAAAACGAGCTTCCAAGCCCAAACCCAGTGAGTCTAGGCCCGCCAGCCAGCCTCGTCAAGCCAGCCGGAACCAGCCTGGGAACCCCTTCCCGAAGCGGGGGGTCCGTTCCAGTATCGGGCCTGGAACGGGCAATTGTGCGGTAAATCGTGAAGCCCGCTGCCGGGTTGCCAACGGGCGACCCTTCGGGATCCGATAAAGCACATGCTCCAGAGGAATTACACTGGGGCTGTGAAAGCTTCCTTCCATTCTGTCCAGCCCAGCCGCAAGGAATTCGTCGCTCTGGCCAAAGAGCACACCCTGGTTCCCGTCTGCCGCGTTCTGATGGCCGACCTGGAAACGCCGGTCTCCGCCTTTCTTCGCGCGGCCTGGCCGGAGCGGGAGTGTTTTCTGCTCGAGTCGGTGGAAAACGGCGAGCAGGTGGGCCGCTACACCTTCATCGGCCTGGCCCCGTTCAAGCGGATTGTGGCGCGCGGCCGGGAGATCACCATCACCGAAGGCAAGAAAGTCGTCCAGATCGAGGGCGACATCTTTGCCGTGCTGCGCCGGGCGTTGGGCGGGCACAAGCCGGCTCGCCTGCCGGGGCTGCCGCCGTTTACTGCGGGAGCCGTGGGCTTCTTCTCTTACGATGCGGTGCGCCAGATCGAGCGGCTGCCCGAACTGGCTGCCGATGAGTTGGGCGTTCCCGACGCCTGCATGTTGTTTTTCGACGAAGTGCTGGCCTTCGACCATGTGCGCAAGGAGATCTGGCTGGTGGTAACGGCCGACGTAACGCGCGGCAAGCCGGCCGACGCCTACGACAAGGCCATGGTGCGGCTGGACAAGCTCGAAAAAAGGCTGTCCCAGCCGTTGCCCAAGCTGGCGGAACACAAGGGAAAGGGCAAACTGAAAGTGCAGCACCGGACCGCGAAAAAGGACTTTCTGGCTGCCGTGAATCGCACCAAGGAATACATCGCGGCCGGCGACATCTTCCAGGCCGTGCTTTCGCAGCGCTTCGACGTGGAGCCGGAGGCAGACAGCTTCCAGGTATATCGCGCCTTGCGGACGGTGAATCCCAGCCCCTATATGTACTTCCTGCGTTTTTCGCCGGAGGGGCCTTTGGGCGGAGTGCCGGAGAAGCCCGGACGGTTCTTCAAGAAGAAGAAGACGCTTGCAGCGCAAGTGGTGGAGCTGGCGGGCTCCTCGCCGGAACTGCTGGTGCGGGTGCATCAAGGCAAGGTGGAATACCGGCCCATCGCCGGAACCCGGCCGCGCGGCGCCACCGAGCAGGAAGATCAGGCTTTGGCCGACGAGATGATCCACGACGAGAAGGAGCGCGCCGAACATGTGATGCTGGTAGACTTGGGGCGCAACGACGTGGGCAGGGTGAGCACGTTCGGCTCGGTCAAGGTAGACCGGCTGATGTTCATCGAGCGCTACTCGCACGTGATGCACATTGTGAGTTCGATCGAGGGCCGGCTCAAGCCGGAGTTGACGGCCGTCGATGCTTTGCGCGCCTGCTTCCCTGCCGGCACGCTCTCGGGCGCTCCCAAGGTCCGGGCCATGGAGATTATCGAAGAACTGGAACCGGCGCGGCGCGGAACCTACGGTGGCGCTGTGCTTTACGCCGATTTCTCAGGCAATCTGGACTCCTGCATTGCGATCCGGTCGATGCTGGCCGTCGGCGGCAAAGGCTATGTGCAGTCCGGTGCTGGGATTGTGGCCGACTCGGTGCCTGAGCTCGAGCACCAGGAAGCGATCAACAAGGCGCAAGCCGTGATTCGGGCGATCGAGCGGGCGCGGGAGCTGTAAAGACAAGGATCAGGGGTCACACGGACTATCTGGCGGTTCGCAATCCCATAGGAGGCCCCTGCCTCACTCCGCGCCGAAGACGCGCCGGAAGAAGTGGCCGATGCTGCCGAAGAAACCGGGCTTCTTTTTGGCGGCCGGCGGATTCGCGGCTGCATGGATGGCCGGGTTGGTTGTCGCGGCTGGTTCTGTGCCCACAGCGGGCTGCGGGGCGTGCTCGGCGGCGTTGTAGGCCAGGGTCCCGGCTGTCTCTGCAGGCGTGCCGTGCACTCCGGGCGCTTCGGGGGCTGGTGTGGGGGTGGGGGCCAAGCCTTCGCTCTGCGCCAGCGGAAACTCGTTGCCGCCTTTGGGCGCGGGCGGGCAACCGCAGGGCTCTTTCTCCTGATCTACCACCTCGCGCAGGCTGCCGTGTTGAAACATGACCCGCTGGCCGGACTGCACGCGGTAATTGCCGCCATCGAAGACACTCGTCACCAGCACATAAGGAGCGTTGGTTCCCGCATTGTCGACGCAGGTGTCGCCGTGCTGCCCCAGGCGTATTTTTACCTCGGCGGCGCCGGGACCGCCGATCAGGATGCGGAAGTCGGGAGTGAGCAGCACATCGGCATTGCGACCGGTGGCGAAACTGGCTTCGACCGCACCGTGGTCCATGGCCATCATGAGGCCGGGAACCTCGCCGGCAGGAACGCTGGAGTCGGCAGCGAGCTTGACGGTGGTGGAAGCGCAGACCCGCAGCACGCCGCGATGGGGCAGAACGACCTCCGTGGTCTGGCTGCCGGAGGTGACCGTGCCGCTGGCGACGATGATGGCCTTGCCCTGCGAGACTTCCAGAGCGCCGGTGACTTTGGTAGCGGCGTCGGCGTTCCTGCTGTCCAGGGGCACGATGGCGATGGGGCTGGAAGCGTGGGAGGCCACAGCAGTGGGCGGTGTTTGAGCGCTTCCCGAAGTCGCCGCCACCAGAGCCAGAGTCAACAACCCGTCGAGGTGTGGGCGAAAGGTCGGGTTTGCGCGCCGCATCGTGCTTTCCATCGCCTCTACATGCTCAGAAAGTTGCGAATCATCTCGTGGCCGCTTTGGGTCAAAACGCTTTCGGGATGGAATTGCACGCCCTCGATGGGCAGGGTGCGATGGCGTAGGCCCATAATGACCGAGCCCGAGCCGTCCGCGGAGGGAGTGCGGGCAGTAACGATGAGGTCGGCGGGAAGAGAGTCCTCGGCAACGATCAGCGAGTGGTACCGCGTGCAGGTCAGCGGGCTGGGCAGGCCGGCAAAGATGCCCTTGCCGTCGTGCTCCACAGAGCTTGTCTTGCCGTGCATCAGATGGCTGGCGCGGACCACCTGGCCGCCAAAGGCCTGGCCGATGGCCTGATGGCCCAGGCAGACGCCGAAGATGGGCGCCTTGCCGGCCATGTGGCGAATAAGAGGCACCAGAATGCCGGCTTCCGACGGGGTGCAGGGGCCGGGCGAGAGCAGGATACGGTCGGGATGAAGCGCCTCGACCTCCTCGACCGTCAGCTCGTCGTTGCGATGGACCTCGACCTCGGCGCCCAGTTCCCCCAGGTACTGGACAAGGTTGTAGGTGAAGGAGTCGTAGTTGTCGAGGACAAAGACCATGGTGAAGTCCAGTGTAGCGCGCGCGGCGCCTGAGGGAGGCGCGGCCAGCTCACGAGTTGCGCACCCCGCGCCAATCTGCAAAACTGGCCATGGTTCCCAATGATGGTTCTTCATTTTCTGGTACAAGGTCGCGTGCAGGGGGTAGGCTTCCGCTGGTTTGTCCATCGGGAGGCTAGTGACCTGGACTTGCGCGGCTGGGTACGCAACACCGAAGAGGGCGAAGTGGAAGTGGTGGCCTCGGGCACGGCCGAAGATCTGGCCGAACTGAGGGCCAGCCTGCGCCGCGGACCTCGCGGCAGCCGCGTGGATCGCCTGGTCGAGCATTACCTGGACGAGCGCGAGGCCGAAGGCTTGAGTTCCTTCCGCATCGAGGGAGCGTGGTAAAGACAGTGAGTAGGGAATAGGGAGTAGGGAGTAGGAGAACACGGTCGCTGAGCGCATAGGCGAGTCAGGAACGGGTCGGTGAAGGTGAGTGGCTTTCCAACCTGGCGGCCTGGACAAAGACGCGAGAGAATACGCAACCCCAGGACCCAACTACTCCCTACTCCCTATTCCCTACTCCCTGCTTTTTGACCCCGTATAATCTTTAGGGAAGACGAACCGCATCCCCGCCCGTTCCCTTCCCATCAATCTTTTCAAGCCTCGGCTTGAAACCCAATCGAGGAGCGGACGAGACCATGCCCGAAGCAGTCAAGCAAATCAATGTGGAAGCCCTGAAGGCGCTGGTGCGCACCGTGCCTGATTTCCCCAAACCGGGAATTCTGTTTTACGACATCACCACGCTGTTGAAGGACAAGACCGGCTTTGCCCAGTTGATCGATGCTCTTGCAGCTCACTATATCGAGCGCAAGATCGACCTGGTTCTGGGCATCGAGGCGCGGGGATTCATCTTCGGGCCGGCGCTGGCCTACCGGTTGAACGCCGGCTTTGTGCCGGTGCGCAAGCCGCACAAATTGCCCGCTCCCGTGGCGCGCGTGACCTATGACCTGGAGTATGGCTCCGACACCCTGGAGATTCACCTGGACGCGATTCAGCCTGGACAGAGGGTGGTGCTGGTGGATGACCTGCTGGCTACCGGCGGCACCATGGAAGCAACCCTGAAGCTGGTAAAACAACTGGGCGGCGAGATTGCCGGACTGGCCTTCGCAATCGAACTGGACTTCCTGAAGGGCCGCGACCGCTTCCCGGACCAGGACGTCTTCAGCCTGCTGCATTACGACGAGTAGAGACCCAGCCGCGTTTTCAGAAACGATTCAGAAGGCTTGGTCCGGCGTGCCCGGCATGGTCGCAGCGTCTGCAGTCTGCTCCGCGACCATGGGCGCGTCGGCAAAGCGGTATCCCACGTACACATCCGTGAGCAGGTAGACCGGATTCGATGGGTCGTCTTCAATCTTCTTGCGCAATTGGCGGACAAAGGTGCGCAGGTACTCCACCTCTTCTCGGCAGTCTGCGCCCCACACCGCGGTGAGCAGCTTGGCATAAGTAACGACGCGACCGGCGCGGCTCATCAGGCAGTGGAGAATTTCGAATTCCTTGCGGGTGAGGTGCACCAGCTGGCCTCGCCGGGTCACAGTGCGCTTCACCGGATCCAGGCGAATCTCGCCGATCTCGATGGGCGCATCTTCGGCGCGCGCCGGAGCCTGGACGCGGCGGACGGCGGTGCGGATGCGCGCAATCAGCTCGCGCGTGCTGAAGGGCTTGGTGACATAATCGTCGGCCCCCATTTCCAGCGCCTCCACCTTCTCCTCTTCCGCGTCGCGCACGGTCAGCATCAGAATGGGCAGGCGGGGCGCAAAGGCGCGGATGCGGCGCAGGGTTTCAACGCCGCCGATGCCCGGCATATTGCTATCGAGCAGGACCACGTCGAAGGCCGAGCTGCGCAGCAGTTGCAAGGCTTCTTCGCCGCGCGAGGCTTCGGCAACCTGAAAGCCGAGTCCCAGCAGCGTGGGCCGCAGCGCCCTGCGGATGGCCGATTCGTCGTCCACCAGAAGAATCCGAATTTCGGGCTGCTTGATCATGAGCACCTCTTGTTTGCCGGGGCCGGAATGGCCGCATAAAAAGTTGTTCCTTCAACCTCGCCACTGGTGACCCACACATAGCCGCCATGGATCGTGGCAACGCGCTTGGCGACCGAGAGTCCGATGCCTGTGCCGTCGGACCGTTGCGAGTGGGCGCCGTGGGTCGTCGAGCGGTAGTAGCGATTGAAGATTCTTTCCCGGTCGGCGATGGGAATGACCGGGCCGTGGCTGTGCACCGAAAAGATGATCTCCGCGCGTCCATGCACGGCGCGAATGGTGATGGTGGTGCCGTAGATCGAATATTTGCAGGCATTGTCGATGTATTGCGTCAGCAGCATCACCATCAACTGGCGGTCACAACAGAGGATCATCTCGTCGTCCTCGACTTCGATAGCCACCTTCATGCTGGCCAACCGGTCGCGGAGGCTCACCACGACTTCCTCGATCAGCGCCGCAACGCCCACCGGTGTGGCATGAACTGTCACTTCTCCCACGTCCAAGCGCGCCGTGGTTAGCAAGCGCGTGGTCAGGCTGCCCAACAGGCCGGCCTGCTCGTCGATAAGGGCCACCAGTTCCGCTTGCGCCTCTGACAGTTGGCCCATCTCGCTCAGGCCGGTCGAAGCGGCGCGAATGGCCGTCAGCGGCGTCTTGTAGGCGTGCGCCAGGCTGTCCAGCACGGTGGAACGCAACTGTTCGGTGCGTCGCTCGGTCTCGATGCGGCTCTCGTTGGCGAAGGCCCGGTAGCGGTCGAAAGTAATGGCGATCAGCGAAGCGATGGCGTTGTTGGTCAGCGGGCTGGTGTCGCCGCGCACCACCAGGCTGCCGATGGGCACCGTTCCCAGGCGAACTACGCGACGGCCCAGCCCGCTGGCGGAATCGTCGTCCGTGGTCTCAAAGTAGTAGACGTTCTGCGCCAGTTCCAGCGGGTCCTCTTTCCAATAGCCTGCTTGATAGACTTGGTGCAGGTCCGCATCAAAGACCGCCACGGCTTCCAGAGCGAATGTATCGTGCACCAGTTCGGCCAGTTGCAGCCCCGGTTCGAGATGAAGGTTCATCTGCAGCGTGCGCCGCGTGAACTCGTAGAGGTCGTGCATCTGCCCGCCCCAGGATTCCGCTTCCCGTGCATGGCCGGTGACGCGCGCGGAGAGGCGGCTGACCACCAGCGCCACCAGCACGAAAGCCAGCAACGTCACGGAGTTGGCCGGATCAGTGGCCAGGTTTGCCTGGGACGGGTGCGCGGTGAAGTAGCCATGCACCAGGACCGCCCAGAGGGAGACGATCACGGCCTGCCAGAATCCGCACAGCAGGGCGGTCGGAACCACGATGAGCATGTAGAGCAGCACTGCCACGGGCAGCAGCCATCCGGACCAGTGCGCCAGAGCGGCTACAAGAACAACCGCTATCACGCCTAGAGAGCACTCCAGGATGAACAGAAGCGCAGCCAGCCCCGACCCGCGCGGGCGCGCAGCCTCGAAGACGGAACGAAAAGGGATGTGGTTTCCTGCCAAGCGGGCACCCACCATTCCATTATTGCAGGATCGTAGAGGCGCGGTCTCCGTGCGTTTTTGCCGGCTCACGATGCGTTGAAACGTAGAAGGATTTTAACAGGTTCCTCATTCTTGTCTCACGGCCGGAGGCATTCAAGCCCCTCACTTACGGCCGCAAAGCAGGCTCTGCATCGGTCTTTCCGAAAGCCCGGGCGCCGGCTGCGGTTCCTGGTCTTCATAATTTCTTTTCTTAATCCTCATTTGTTCCTTATGCACTCTTTGCATTACTAGTGTTAATCCGCAACCGTCGGACCACCTAGGGTAAGCAGCGCAGAGCATTTGCATCCCATTCTCTTGAGCGCCCACACAGCCGGTCATCTCGTGTGGCACTGAAGGCTTGGCCAACCCGCAGGGAGCACTGCACAGGGTGCCCCTCCAGTTGCCCGAGCCTTTGGCAGAATTCATTCCCGGTCATACAACGAACATCATTTCCTTGGAGGAAGAGTGCCGATGTATATGAACCCGAATCACATCCTGCAAACAATGGCAGCAATGGCCCTGACAATCGCTCTGACGGCAGGCGCACAAGCACCGGCTCCGCCTGCTCCAGCAGCGACTCCGGCCCCAGCCGATCAGCCCGCAGCCCCCGCTCCGCTCTCCACATTCGTCCTCACGGGTCCGCTGCAATGGCTGCCGCCGGCGACCTTCGATGCCGGACCGTTGGGCAAGCTATCTGTCAACGGCATCGTGACTGGTTTTTCGGTATTCCAGAACAATTCCATGCCGGGAGATGACAATGCGCAGGCCACTTTGAGCAATGGACAAATTTTCATTCAAAAAGCGGACGGCAAGCTTCAGTACTACATCCAGGCGGGCGCCTACACCATGCCGACGCTCAGCGTGCCGTTTCTCAACGCCCAGGATACGGTGAAGAATTACTACGGGCCTGTTCCGGTCGCCTATCTGAAGTTGCAGGCGGCCAAGAACACGCAGTTCCTTATCGGCTCTCTTCCCACTTTGATGGGCGCCGAGTCCACCTTTACGTACCAGAACTTCAACATCGAGCGCGGCATCGTTTGGAACCAGGAAAACGCCGTCAATCGCGGCCTTCAGGTGAATCAAACCCTGGGTAAATACCTGTCCGCATCGATCAGTTGGAACGACGGTTACTATTCCAACCGCTACTCGTGGCTCTCGGGCTCGGCGACTCTTACCAAGGGGCCCCATAGCCTTGTGTACGACGGGATGGGGAACCTCGGACAGACCGCCTATCAAACGGCGGCCACACCGGTGCAGAACAACGGCTATATGCACGCGGTGATCTATACCTACACCAAGGGCCCATGGATCATTTCGCCGTATTTCCAGTACGGCAAGTTGCCGACCAACGCGAAGGTAGGTGTCGCCAAGGGTACATCCGCAACCGGTGGCGCGGCCAACGTCAGTTATGCCTTCAAGAGCGGCTTCTCACTTCCGGCGCGCGTGGAATACCTCACGAGTTCGGGGACTGCTACCGACGGATCGGTCAACATGTTGGGCTTTGGAGCAGGCAGCGCAGGCGTTACTTTTACTGCGACGCCAACCTACCAAAAGGGAGGCATGTTCCTTCGCAGCGATCTCGCGTTGGTGCATGCATCGAACTACACGGCGGGCGCTGTCTTTGGCAAGACAGGAACCGACGCGAACCAATTCCGCGCCGTACTTGAATTCGGATTCATCTTCGGCAAAAACATTACCGATAAATAGCGAACCCGCTGCATCCATTCTACGGAGCAGTAGCAAGCTGAATTGCCGTCAGAGCTTTGCTGCTGCACCGTGCTCTGAAAAATCAATCGACGATAACCATGTTTGCGGTCCTCAAGAAGCAAAGCTGATTGCAGGTTCTTCATTTCATCTTTATCGCGCCGGCTCTAGCATTTGAATCAACGATTCCGCATATTCATTGCGCCCCGAAGAGAAGTCCGAATCGCGGCAAGCCCTACGAAGGTCCCGGTAGTTCACGGCCGGGAGCAGAGTTACGAAATTCAAAATCCCAGGAGAATGCTCATGGCAGAACAGAAAGCACCCCAGATGCAGGCCACCCTTGGACTTACCGGGCTGACCAGCAACGCAATGGCTCTCATCGCCCCCGGCGCATTTCTATGGCTGACGTTCTTCATCCAGGCCACCACGGGCGCCGCGGGCCAGCCGTCCACCGCTCCTTCCATGTGGTGGGGCATCCTCCTCGCCCTGATGCTCTGCCTGGCCACCGCGGTTGCCTACGCGGAAATCTCCAAGCTTTATCCCGGCACCGGTTCGAGCTACTACTACGCCGAACAGGCGCTGCTTTCGAAGGATAAAGCCTTCAAATACGCTCGCATCGCCAAGTTCATTGTTGGCTGGGGCTCTCACCTTTATTACTGGGTCTATCCGGGCGTGATGGTGGCTACCACCGGCATCTTTGTCGGCTATGTGGTCGGTTTCCTCTACCCCAACTTCATAAGTGGCGGCAACCCTGGGCCGTTGTTCATGGCGCTGGTTGCTGTGGTCTTCTCCTTCTTCGTCGCATGGATTGCGCAGAAGGGCGCGGGCGCTTCGACGGCCGTCAACCTGGCCATCAACGTTGTGCAGATCTCCGCGCTGCTGGTTTTCAGCGTGCTGGCGCTCGGCTATCGCGTCAACCATCCTTCCGGCACGCCGGGCTTCCAGTACGACACGCAGTCGCTCTCCACGTACACCTATCAGTTCGCCACCAACCCCAAGGATGGCTCCACCATCCGCGACGCCAGCGGAACGCCCCTGCCGTTACTCGACGCAGCCGGCAAGCCGGTTCCCTTCGTGATTACCTACCCGGAGAAGGACTCCACCGGCAACATGCTGACGCACACCTCCGCCAAATCGGTGGTTTCACCCCACAATTTCAGTTGGGTCTTCATTCAGGCAACGGTCGCCATTCTGATTTTGGTCGGCTTCGAATCGGTGACCTCGATGGGAGGCGAGGCGAAGAACCCCACCAAACACATACCGATCGCAGTCATCGCGTCGCTTCTGATTCAAGGTCTGATTTGCTATCTCATTGAGTACTTTGCAGCCAACTACTTCCTTAACTCGGGGTATACGATGCAAAGCGCGGCAGGCTCCGCGGCTCCCATTGGCGACATGATGATCATTGTCGGCGATGCGCTGCTCGGGCAGGGACACGGCAAGTACTTCATGCTGGCCGAAGCGATCACCGTCTTCCTGGCTTTGATCGGCACCACGCTGAGCTGCATGAACACCGGAGCCCGCGTGACCTACGCCATGGGCAAGGACGATGAGGCTCCCGAGCACTTCGGGATTCTGCATGCCAAGTCGCTTACCCCGCGGCGCGCCATCTGGACGCTGGCCATCATCTCCGCGGTTCTCGGAGTCCTTGCCGTCACGCTGGTATTTGCTGACGCAAGCGCGCCCACCGATGCCACCATCGCCGCTCTGCCCCACGGCATCTTCTCGAGCTTTGGCTACACTTCGCACGACGCATTGGCGGCGCTGCCCAACTCACTGTTGACCATTACCCTCACCTCCAACTTCGGCACCTTCATCCTTTATGCACTCAGCTGCTTCCTGTGCATTGTGGCTTTCAACAAGCGCCCCGACTACAGTGTCGTCCGGCACCTGCTGATTCCAGGATTTGGATTGGTCGCCAACCTTCTCTGCATGGCCTTCTACCTGGTCGGTCCCGTCTTCGGTCTGGGAACGGTGAAGGAGCCCCTGCTGGCGCTGGGCATCTCGGCCGTTTGGGGCATTTACGGCGCCATCTACTTCGTGCGCTCGTCGAAGGCCAAGGGAAAAGCACTCCTACTTGAATCCAGAGAAGCTTGACGAGTCATCCATTTAACCCGAGATCGCTGGGTGGTCTCCGGGCTCGTTTCTTAGGGGGGGCGGGCCGCGGAGTTCCACCCAGTGGTACTTTCAAGCCAGATGCTTCACAATCCTTGAAGCACTCTTGCGGTTCCGATTCAAAAAACTGTTTCCAGGTAGCGACGCTCATGTTGGATGTAGTCTTCGGCCAGGCAAGCGATTTCGGCAAAGTTCGGACCAACAATGAAGACGCGATGGGATCGTTCATTCCCGCGTCACGCCATCAGGCCCGCTCGCATGGCTATCTGTTTGCCGTTGCCGACGGCGTAGGCGGAATGGACCTGGGCGAGGTCGCCTCTGCCACCGCGGTCTCGGTTCTAACCAGGGAATTCCCTCAAGCCACTGCCGGGAGCATGTTGGCTGCCCTGCTTCCCCGCCTCATTCAGCACGCCAACGCGGCGGTGCACGATTGCACCCTGGCGCAGCAATACCGCGGCAAGCGAATGGCGACCACGCTGGTGGCCTGTGCGCTGCGCCACGACCAGGCTGTGGTATCTCACGTGGGCGACTCCCGCTGCTACCTGGTGCGCAATGGCCAGGCCCGGCAGATCACCCAGGACCACACCTGGGTCAACGAGCAAAGAAAGATGGGGCTGCTCACCGTGCAAGAGGCGGCAGAATCCGAATCCCGCCACATACTCATCCGCTCGCTGGGGCCGGAGATGTTCGTCTCGCCGGACACTACGGCGCTGACGCTGCTGGCTGGCGATGTGCTGGTTCTGTGTACCGACGGCCTGCACGACGAGATGAGCGAAACGGAACTGGCGGCAATCGTCTCCCATAACAAAAAAATCGAGGAAGTGGCCGCCGAACTGGTAGCACGCGCCGTCGAGATCGACGGCGGGGACAACACCACGGCGCAAGTCATCCGCGTCCGCGCCGTCGAGCCGGTGGGCATGTACCGCGGCCGTCCTTACCGCCTTCCCTCTTGATCGTTGCGCACAGGCCCGGTTACTCGTACCTGAGCGCCTCGGCAGGCAGCACGCGCGCGGCGGCCGAAGACGGATAGAGCGTAGCCAGCAGTGAAATTCCGATGGAAACGACCGCCACAATCAGCCCATGCAGCGGGCGGGGCGCAAAGGGCAGCGTATCGATCGAATAGACCTCTGCCGAGAGGTGGATGAAGTGGTAATGTCCGCCGGCCCAGGCAGCCAGATAGCCGAGCACTAGGCCCAACGTGGTGCCGATGAGGCTGATCAACAGGCCTTGCATCAAAAAGATGCGGCGCACCTGCGCCGGCTCGACGCCAAAGCTCATCATCACGGCGATGTCGCGCGTCTTCTCCATCACCATCATGGTCAGCGCGATCAGAATGTTCAGCGCGGCCACCATCACGATGAGCGCGATGACGATGAAGGTGACCACCTGTTCGAGCTTGAGGGCGCGAAAGAGTTCGCGGTTCTGCTCCATCCAGTTGGTGGTCATGTAGCCCTTGCCCGCGACCTTCTCGATGGCCTGACCGATCTGCGGAGCGCGGTCCATGTCGTCCACCTTGAAGCTGATGACCGACAGCAGATCCGGTTCGCTGAACAGGCTCTGCGCGTCGGAAAGGCGCATGAATGCCATGGCTGCGTCGTACTGGTAGAAGCCGGAGTGAAAGATGCCCGCCACGCGGAAGCGCTGGTACTTGGGCGCGAGGCCGAGCGGGGTCAGCTCGCCCTGGGGGCTGGTGACCAGCACGCTGTCGCCCACTTGCGCGCCGATCTGTTCGGCGATGTCCTTGCCCAGGACCAGCGGCGGGTACGGCATGTCGATGGCGGCCGACTGCGAACTCACGTTGGATTCCACATGCGCGGTCTTGTCGGCCGTTCCTGGGTTCAGGTCCGCAGCCGAACCGGAACTGATGCTGTCGAGCAGGCTGCTGACCGTCCGCTCCTCCGCGGGAATAATTCCTTTGATCATGGCGAAACCAGCCCTGGGTCCGCGCGAAACCAGCACCTGGCCGTAGATTCCCGGAGCTGCGGCGGTGACATGCGGAACCCGGCGCATGCGGTCCAGAACCGGACGCCAATTGCGGATGCCGTCCGACTCGACGCGCATCAGGTCCACCTGCGCCGAGGCTCCCAGTAACCGGTCCTGCAAGTCGCGCCTCATGCCGTTGGTGATGGACAGGGCAATAATCAGCGCCGCCACACCGGCGGCCACGCCTGTCACCGAGATGGCGGTGACCACGCCCACCACGGCCTGCCGCCGCTTGGCCTTCAAGTACCGCGCCGCTATATAGAGTTCAAATCGCAAGGGATTACTTCTCCTGACCTGACTTTGCCGCGGGCTTCTCTTCGGCGGCAAGCACCGTTCGGGCTACGCCCACGTTGTCGTGCCGGTCGTAGACGCGCACGGTGATGAGATGTTCGCTGCTCTTGCCGGCCGCTTCGTCCACGGGAATCTTCAGCTCGTAACGCTCGCGGCGGGAGTCGGAAAGCCCGCCCACCGGCTCGATATACTGCCAGGGGCCTGCGTCCAGTGAGTATTCGGCGCGGGCGATCGGCGAGAAGGCGTCTTCGGCATCGAAGTTCACATGCAGAGTGCGGCGGCAGCGCAAACCTTCGCACACCGCGGCTTCCGCGGCAGCCTTCAGCGCGAAGACGACGGGCGGCGTCGTGTCCACCTCGAAGCGCTCGCTCTCCCTGGCGCCGGTCAACGCCTCGCCAGGAGTGTGGGAAGGCGCGTCGGAGGCCACCACCTTGATCTGGTAGCCGCCGTCAGGAATCAGTGTGGCGTCAAAGCTGTACGCCTTGTCGGCAAGGTTGTCCTTGAGCAGCCGCCAGACGCTTTCGCCGTCTCCGCGCAGGAAAAGCGAATAGGTCAGGTCGTCGCCGTTCTCGTCGTGCGCCGCCCAGCGGACGGTGACGGCGCTTCGATCTTTGACGGCTTGCAACGGCGCGGCTGTTCCGGCGTCAAAAGAAATTCCTGCAATCTGGCTGGTTGAGGGGAAAGCGATGTTGACGGTTTGCGCCTGTCCGACAAGCGCGTTCATGGCGTTGATCCGCGCGCCGGGCGCCACCACCACTTCGTCCACCACCGGCGCGGCATTCACCGGAAGGTAATTCACGCCCACGCTGCCCAAAGCTCCCTGCACACTCAGCACAGCCTTCCACTGCAGAAAGCGGCCCGCGGGCGAAGCCACCGCGCCGTCCTTGAGCGGCTGCCAGTCGGACCAACCCCAATCGGAATGGCCGCGCGACGGCTGCTCCACGTTTCCGGTGCGGGTCCAGAGTTCATATCCGGTCGAGCCGGGCTGCACCTCGACGCGCCCAAAGCGCGCCAGAGCGCCGGCGTCCAACACATCGCTGGCGAATTCGTGCTTTTCCGCGGCGCACAGGCAGACCAGCTTGCCGGTGTTGCCGGTGCCGATAAGTACGCCGTTCATTCCCTCGGCGTTCCGCACCTCGGCCAGGCTCAACCCCTGCTGCGCATCCAGGTGGGCCAGGTCGGCGTAGCTGCCGTCTTCTGAGATCAGGAAAATGCGGCCGCGGTTACCCGTCAGCGCCAGCAGGCCCTCCTTGCGCGCGGCCAGGGCGTAGACAATCTCGTCCTTGCCGGACCACAGCTTGCGCGGCGCCTGCCCCTCGGTCAGCGCGTAGATCTCGGTTCCCTCAGGCACCGAGGCGCTGGCATTGGCCGCCTGCAGAGAGCCCGGCTGCACGATGGTGATCATGCTCGAGCCGATTCCCTGCACCGGCAACGGCGGCAAGGGATTGTGGCTTTTGTCGCCCACACAGGCGGCATAGATGGTGCCGTTGGCGGCCACTGCCACTGAAGTGATCTCGCGCCGGGGAGCCTCAAACAGCACGTAGCCCTTGCCCTGCGCGTCGATGCGATAGACCAGGCCCGAGCCGTCCGTCCCGGCAATCAGATTTCCCTTCGCGTCCCATGCCAGGGAGCGAATGTGCTGTTCGTCGCTCTTGAAAAAGGCCTCGGGCCTTGCGCCGGCTTTGGTCGGATCGACGCGATAAACCACTCCCGGCCCCCCGGTAGCGATGTAGAGCCTGCCGGCGGAGTCGAAGGTCATGTCCCAGATGTAGTGCGGCTTTTTGTCGGAATTGTCGCTCGATAATTTGGACTCGACCGCCTTTTCCGGAGCCTTGCTGTCGCCATCCAGCCTGGCGCCATCCAGCCTGGAAAGGTCGAAGACTACCGTGGCGTCGGCTTCTTCCTGCTTCGACGCCGCGTCCGCCTTCAGCCGGTAGACCTTGCCGCTGGGCAGCGTGGCGGCGTAGAGAGCGCCATCCGGCCCCAGCCGCACCACCTGCACGCTCAAATCTTTGCTCTCGAAGAGCGTAAAGGACTTCTCGTCCTTTTTCTCTCCCATGCGCAGCACCGCGGCCGGCGAAGCGGTTCCCAGGTAAGCCGTGCCGCTTTTGTCCACAGCCACCGACCAGACGTAGCTCGACGGCGTGGTCAGCTCCCCGGTCAGAGCCCGTCCTGCGCGCAGTTGCCCGTCGCTCCAGATCGAGACGCCCTGCGGCGTGCCTTTTTCGAATTCCTCGATTCGCGACTGGGACCACAAATGCGTTCCCTGGGCCAGCAAAGGAGCGGAGGAAACAGCAACCAGAGCCAGCAGAGCCGCGGCCAGCGCGACAAGGCTCGATGCGGCCAGGCTCGAAGCGGCCAAGCTCGATGCGGGACGGAAGCGGCAAAGTATGCGGGTCGAGACAAACATTCTGCCGTTGAGTCTACTAAAGTTGGCTTCCGAACGGCAGGTCCGGAGCGGATGCGCCGCGCTCCGCGTCCAGTGAACGTAGCCGCTGTTAGACTCGCCTCAGGTCAAAAACTCCATGCACAGCTCTCTTTCTCGCTCGATTCTTGCCGGCATCCTGCTGGCCGCGCTTCCCTTGGCCGCGCAGGTCCAACACCCGCGCCACTCCCACGCCCCCAACTCGCCTGCCAACGACCCGCAATTGCTGCTTCCTCCTGATCAGGCACAGTGGTGCTTTGCCCCGCAGAGTGGCATGATGGGCTACGATCAGTACCAAACCTTCGACAGCTATCCCCAACCCGCCAGCAAGGGCTACCTGTGCATCGTCATTCCGCCCGGTAGGACCTTTGTCATCGACCATCTGTTTGCCGAGGCCGACTACGATCTTGCGTTGCCGTTTCCGGCTGAATGGTACCTGGACACAGTGGTCGGGGGATACGAGGCCATGACCGGCTTTGCGGCCAATCGCGTCGGCTCTTCCACGCCCAACCCCCGCTACGTGCTTTCCGAGTCCGTACACATCCCGGTGGCCGGAGGAACCAGGGTCACGCTCATCATGCACAGCTTCTACGTGGGTGCCAGCAGTTCGATCGTGGAGACGCCGGGAACCGCCAGCCTGCTGCTAACCGGCCACTGGGAGTAAGGCCGTTACGCTCCGCCGCGAAACTGGATGATCTTGCGCCGGTCGCGCTTGCTGGGACGGTGCTCGGGCAAGGGCGCGAACTCCTGCATCGCCTTGCGCTCGGCAGCCACTTTCAGGCGCAGTTGCCCGCTGGCATCGGTCTCGCGGTAGAGCGTCTGCGCCACCGCCGCCGGGCCGCGCATCTCGCTCAGCGCCAGCACCTCGATCTCGAACTCGCCGCCTTCGTTTTTTACATGCAGCATCTCGCCCAGGCGAACCTCGCGGGACGGCTTGGCCTCGCGGCCGTTGGCCACAATGCGGCCCAGGTCGCAGGCCTTCGACGCCAGCGCCCTCGTCTTGAAGAAGCGCGCCGCCCACAGCCACTTGTCCATGCGCACGGAATCCATGGCTTTATTCTCCTACACTTGGCGACGAATCGCGCCAATTCCCGCTCGCAGAATCCAGCAAGTACACTGGTGAAAGGAGCCAATCATGCCAACCCTTTGGGCCAAAACACGGACCACGCTGGAGATGATCAAGTGGGAACACTCGATCTTCGCCTTGCCCTTTGCCCTCACGGCGACCCTGCTGGCCGCCAACGGGCTGCCCGGCTGGCGGACGCTGGGCTGGATCCTGCTCGCCATGGTGGCTGCCCGCTCGGCGGCGATGGCCTTCAACCGCTGGGCCGACGCCGATCTGGACGCCGCCAATCCCCGCACAAGGAGCCGCGCCATTCCCGCCGGCTTGCTCTCGCGCCAGTTCGTTCTGGGATTCACGATCTTGATGGCCGCGCTGTTCGTCCTGGCCTCGGCAGAACTCAACCGGCTCACCCTGCTGCTTTCTCCGGCGGTGCTGGCGGTGCTCTTCGGCTACAGCTACATGAAGCGGCTGACCCGCTGGTCGCATCTGGTTCTCGGCCTGGCGCTGGGTCTGGCTCCCTCCGCCGCCTGGATTGCGGTGCGCGGCAGCCTGGACCCCCGCATCCTGGTGCTGACCGGGGCAGTCATTTTATGGGCGGGGGGCTTCGACGTGCTCTATGCCTGCCAGGACTTCGACCACGATCGCGCCGCGGGTCTCCACAGCCTGCCCCAGGCCGTCGGCATTCCGGTGGCGTTCTGGGCGGCGCGCCTCATGCACCTGTCCATGTTGTGCCTTCTGGTGTGGTTAGGCGTGCTCTTCGGCTTCGGGACATCCGGCTGGCTGGGAATTGGCGCCGTAGGCCTGCTGCTGGCCTATGAACACTCGCTGGTTGCGCCGCGCGACCTGCACCGTCTGAACGCCGCCTTTTTCACCATGAACGGCGTCATCGCCACCGTCTTTTTCGCTTTTGTTGCAGCCGATCTCTGGCTGCGGAGTTGAATTTCATGGCTTTGGATGAGATCTCCAAGGAATCCGCGCTGCACCTGTGGTATGGTGCGGTAAAGCATAACCCGCACGACGCCGCAACCGCACCTGCCCCTATCCAGCAAACGGGAGTTCAAAGCACAGGCATGAGAATTGCAATTCAGGGAGAACCCGGCTCGTTCAGCCACGAAGCAGCAATGAAGCTGGTCACCGACGCGGTGATCGTTCCTTGCTCGCTCTCTGCCGACGCCTTTGCGGCAGTCGACGATGGACGCGCGGACGCCGCCGTGATTCCCATTGAAAACAGCCTGGCCGGTTCGGTTTCAGAGCACTTCGACCTGCTGCTGGCCCACGATGTGAAGGTGGAGCGGGAGACCCTGCTGCGCATCCGCCACAACTTGATCGCCATCTCCGGAACTTCCACCAGCGACATCGACCGCGTCTTCTCGCACCCGGTGGCCCTGGCGCAGTGCCGGCGCTTCCTGGCCAACCACCCCAACATGGAGTCGTTCGCCTTCTATGACACCGCGGGCAGCGTGAAACAACTGGTCGAATTGCGCGACCGGCACGCGGCAGCCATTGCCAGCGAGGCGGCGGCTCATTACTACGGCGCACAAATCCTGAACGCCGGCATCGAGGACAATCCCGAGAACTACACTCGCTTCTTCCTGATCCGGCGCACCCGCGACGCCGTCGTCGCCCCGGACGCCAACAAGCTCAGCCTGGCCTTCTCGCTCGAGAATCGTCCCGGCTCCCTGGTGGCCGCGCTCTCCGAGTTGGCCGCACTGGACACCAACCTCACCAAGATCGAGTCTCGCCCGGTCCAGGGAAAGCCCTGGGAGTACATCTTCTACGTAGACTGCCAGCTCCACGCTCCAGAGGAGAGCCAGCGCGCCATCGAGGTCCTCGCGCCCCATTGCGCCATGATCAAGGAACTGGGCCGCTATCCAGAAGCCCAGGGCTAAAGCGGTTCTCCAATTGCGATACACCGAAACCACTGCGGTCGAGTGGCTTTTTCACCAAGAAAAAGCCACCTTGCACGAACTGGATCAGTGCACACTAATCGGAGAACCGCTCTAGTGTCCTGAGTCTGAAGTTCGCATCGGAATTGCACAGTCATCTTGAGCGTAGTTTGGCCGGCTTTTTGGCCAAACGGAGTCGAAAGATCTGCAGTTGTTCTTCAACGAACTTCGGATTCACCACACTAGAGCGGTTCCAGGCTTCTCAAGGCGGATGGTCTGCCGAGCTTCAAAACGCCAAAACAAAAGGGATGGGCTTGTTGCCCATCCCTTTTGTTTTAAGCGTCATCGACGGCTCTAGAAGTGGTAAGCCACGCCCAGCGTCGGATCGTAGATGTTGTACCACTTGTTGGTATTGAGGTAGGTGAGGCCGAAGGTCGGCACCTTGGTGATCATCCCGCGGTATTCAGCGCGAATGTCGAAACTGGGGCTGATCTCGTAGGCGATTCCAGCGCCGTAGATGGCGCCCAGTTGGGTCTGTTGCTTGGCATCTATATTCTGTGTGCCCGAATTGCGGATAGGCAGGAAGATGAAGGCCCCCGGCCCTCCCTCGACAAAAGGATTGAGCTTGCGATAAGTGAAGGAGCGCACGTAGGCGCCCGAAATTTCCTGTGTGCGCGTCAGCACGTTGTAGCGGTTGGGGTTGGCGTAGAAGTGAATATTGTTCTCATACGTCATGCCGTAGTTGACCTCGAGCGCGCTCGATGGGGTCAGCATGAAACGGTAGCTGAGCAAAGCGCCGAAGGCGCGGTTCGAGCTCACCTGAACGTCAGTGGATGAGGCGATGAACGGCTCAATAAGCCCGTCTCCACTGAGGCTGATGTCCTGGCGGCTTTCCTGAGCGCGGCCTGCTGCCACACATACGGCCAGCAGGAATGCAATGATGGCGATCTTCTTCATTCGGTCCTGAACCTCACGACTGCTCAACCGTCCGGCTGGCAACCAGCTTGTCGATTCGGAAGCTCCGGTTTCTAGCCGGGTCCCGCTCTCAGCATTGTAACTGGCCGGGGCGGTCCGTGGCGGAAGCGGTGGCTTCAGAAGCGCTGGAACTTTAGACGCAAGAAGAGCAAAACCGGCTCTCCGGGTGGCCATAATCCCCGTAAACAGTGACTTTCCCCCGCCGGCGGCCGCTCTGAAAAGACCCTTCAACTGGTTCGCTCCAAATGGTAATAGAACGGCGGCCCCTGCTCCTGGGCCAGCGCCCGCACGGTTCGCAAAAAAGCCTTTCCTGCATAGGAGAGGGTGGCCTGGCGGCGGTGAACCAGCCGCAGAACCCGCTTCATCTCCAGCTCGTCCACCGTCACCCGGACCAGTTCTCCGATCTCCAGTTCCCGCGCCACCGTCAGGTGCGGCACCAGGGCCACCCCGTTGCCCATGGCCACAAACCGCTTGATGGCCTCGATGGTGGGCAGGTCAATGCCCATGTTCAACGGGGTCCGGTAGCGCTGAAAGGCCTCGATGACCTTTTTTCTGAGCGGCGAGGTGACGTTGTGAGCGATGAAATTCTCCGCCCCCAGGTCGTTGATCGAGACCCGTCCCACCCTGGCCAGCGGGTGTCCGGGGCTGACCACAAGCGCAAGGCTGTCGTTATACACCGCGATGGTGCGAAATTCTACCGGGTCGGGACGGTAGGAAATCACGCCGATTTCGAAGCTGCGCAGGTTCAGCTCTTCCGGAATGTGGCTGGCCAGCATTCGGTGCACGGTGACCCCGACGTGGGGAAACTCCTTGCGAAACCGGTCGATGGCCTGCAGAAGGTACATGCAGGTGTACTCGTTGGCGGCCAGTTGTAGCCGCCCGCGCTCCAGGTTCTTCAACTCGTCCAGGGCGCTAGTGGCCTCGCGGCGCAGCGCCATCAGACGCAGGGCGTAGTCGCGCAGCAGCACTCCGGCCGCGGTCAGCGATCCATCGCGCGCCGCGCGGTCGAAGAGCGTCTCGCCCACCGACGCCTCCAGCTTGCGGATCACCTGGCTCACTGCCGGCTGGGTCCGATGCAGCCGCACCGCAGCCCGCGAAAAGCTGTGCTCCTCGGCCACCGCCAGAAAGGTTTCGAGTTGACTCAGTTCCATTGCACCTCCGGTGAGGGGTCAGGGATCAGGGGGTAGGGATCAGAAACCCCCACAGACTCGTCAAACTTATTTTTTCTCCTGCCGAGAAGACCAAGCCCTTAAAGACACGAGCGAAGTCCCGAGAGAGAAAGCACTGGTGCGGCTACTCGTTCCCTGATCCCTGATCTCTGACCCCTGAAGTATAAGCAATTCTAATCGCTTCCCCAAAAAGAATAACTTTGCGTTATACCACCCCCATGCGAGACACTTGCAGTAAGAGCAATTGGCTCACCCGGTAGGCAGATGATCTCAAATCAGGTTTTCTTCTTCGATACCACTCTCCGCGACGGCGAGCAATCCCCGGGCTGCAGCATGACCACGCAGGAAAAGCTCACCATGGCTCACGCCCTTGAAGACCTGGGCGTCGACATTATCGAGGCAGGTTTCGCCATGGCCTCGGAGGGCGATTTCGCGGCCATCGCCACCATCACCCAGGCCGTCCGCCAGCCCCGCATCGCCTCGCTGGCCCGCGCCAAGACCGAAGACATCGAGATGGCCGCCCGCGCCATCCAGTTCGCCGACCGCGGACGCATCCATGTCTTCCTGGCTTCGAGCGACCTGCATCTCGAATACAAGTTGAAGATCAGCCGCGCACAAGCGCTTGACCTGGCCGGCGAATCGGTGCGTCTGGCCCGCTCGCTGGTCGACGACGTCGAGTTCTCCCCTGAGGACGCCACCCGCTCGGACCGCGACTTCCTGGTTGAGATGGTGCGCATCGCCATCGAAGCCGGCGCTACGACCATCAATATGCCCGACACCGTCGGCTACTCTACCCCCGAGGAATACGGCCGCATGTTCGCCGAGGTGCGGGAGCGCATCCCGGCCATCGACGAGCAGGGCGTGATTCTTTCCTCGCATTGTCACGACGACCTGGGCCTGGCCGTCGCCAATTCGCTGGCCGCCATCTCCAACGGCGCACGCCAGGTGGAGTGCACCATCAACGGCATCGGCGAACGCGCCGGCAACGCGGCTCTGGAAGAGATTGCCGCCGCCCTCTATGTCCGCGGCGACCGCTACGGCGTCACCACCGGCATCAAGCTTGAAAATCTCTACCCCACCAGCCAGGTGCTGGGCCAGATCATTACCTTCAAGCCCTCGCCTAACAAGGCGGTGGTGGGCGACAACGCCTTTGCCCACGAGTCCGGCATTCACCAGCACGGCATGTTGGCCAACCCCCTTTGCTACGAGATCATGACCCCCGCCCTGGTGGGCGTGGCCAAAACCCACCTGGTGCTGGGCAAGCACTCCGGCCGCGCCGCTCTCCGCCACCGGCTGGAACAGCTCGGCTTCACCGTCAGCCGCGAAGAGTTGCAGCAGACCTACTACCGCTTCGTCGCCCTGGCCGACCGCAAGAAGAACATCTACGACCAGGACCTGATCGGCCTGCTGCCCGACCCGATCCGCGACCGCCGTCCCGAAAAAGTTTCCGAACTCGATTAGGTCCCCTGCAATCTCCGGCAACTGATCACTGACAACTGACAACTTAAGAGAGACGAATGAAACTGAAGATCCTGGTTACGGCCGGCGATGGCATCGGCCCCGAAGTCACCAACGAATCCGTCGCGATTTTGCGCGAAGTGGCAGCCCTGGGCGGCCATGAATTCACCTTTTCCGAGCGCCGCATTGGCGGCGTAGCGATTGTTGCCGACGGCACACCGCTCCCTGCCGACACCCTGGCCGCCGCTCTCGACTCCGACGCCGTTCTCCTCGGCGCGGTGGGCGGCAATGAGTTCAATTCCCTGCCCCCCGGCAAGCGCCCTGAGTCCGGCCTGCTCCAGATTCGCTCTGCCCTGGGCGGCTTCGCCAATCTGCGTCCCGCCTTCGCCTTCAAGGAGCTTGCGGTCAACAGCCCCTTGCGGCCTGAAGTCATCGACGGCGTCGACATTCTGTTTGTTCGCGAGCTGCTGGGCGGCCTCTACTTCGGCCAGCCGCGTGAGTGGAATCGCGAAGCCAACGAAGCGTGGAACACCATGCGCTACACCCGCGATGAAGTCATCCGCGTGGCCCGCGTGGCCTTCCAGCTTGCCCGGAAGCGCCGCAAGAAGCTCACCAGCGTGGACAAGGCCAACGTCCTCGAAGTGTCGCAACTGTGGCGCGCCGCGGTGAACGAAGTGGCCGCGGAATTCCCCGACGTCGCCGTCGAGCACCAATATGTCGACGCCATGTCCATGCACCTCATGAACCGCCCGCGCGACTTCGACGTGGTGCTGACGGAAAACCTCTTCGGCGACATTCTGACCGACGAGTCCTCCGTCATCACCGGCTCCCTGGGCATGTTGCCTTCGGCCACGTTGGGCGGCAAGGTCAATCTTTATGAGCCGGTCCACGGTTCCGCGCCCGACATCGCGGGCAAGGGCCTGGCCAATCCGCTGGGCGCGATTCTGTCCGGCGCCTTGATTCTGCGCCACTCCGCCGGCCTTGAAGCCGAGGCTGCGGTCATCGAGACCGCTGTCCGCAAGGTGCTGGAGCAGGGCTTCCGCACGCCGGACCTAGCGCGCGCCAATCCCCAGGGCTTCCCCGTTCTTTCCACCACGGAAATGGGCGCCAAAGTCCGCGAAACGGTAAAACAGCTTCTAGCTGCTAGCCGCTAGCTTTCAGCTCTTCAAGTTGCGCCAGGCAGCATCGGCATTTTGAAGAGCCAAGAGATGATCGATCAGCAAGACCGAGCTAGTAGCTAGCAGCTAGTAGCTGATACAGAGGAGTCGAATGAGTTCCGAGCCGAAAACATTATTTGAGAAGGTCTGGCAGCAGCACGTGGTGGTCGAGCCCAAGGGCGAGCCCACCCTGCTCTATATCGACCTGCAACTGCTGCACGAAGTGACCTCGCCGCAGGCCTTTGAAGGGCTGCGGCTCACCGGCCGCACCGTGCGCCGCCCCGATCGCTCCATCGCCACCGTAGACCACAATGTGCCCACCACCCTCGAAGGCCGACTCAACATCGTGGATCAGATTGCGGCCAAACAGATCGCCACGCTGCGCGCCAACTGCACGGAGTTCGGCGTCGAGCTCTACGATGTGGATTCGCGCGATCAAGGCATTGTGCACGTCATCGGGCCGGAGCTCGGCATCACCAAGCCGGGCATGACCATCGTCTGCGGCGACTCGCACACCAGCACCCACGGCGCATTCGGCAGCCTGGCCTTCGGCATCGGCACCAGCGAAGTGGAGCACGTGCTGGCCACGCAAACGCTGCACCAGGCCAAGCCCCAGACCTTCCGCATCGCCGTTGAGGGCACGCTGTCCCAGGGCGTCACGGCCAAGGACATCATTCTCGCCATCATCGGCAAAATCGGCACCGACGGCGCTACCGGCTGCGTCGTCGAGTACGCGGGCTCGGCTATTCGCGCCCTCTCGATGGAAGGCCGCATGACCGTATGCAACATGAGCATCGAAGCCGGCGCGCGCGCGGGCATGATCGCTCCCGATGCAACCACCTTCGCTTACCTCAAGGGCCGCCGTTACGCCCCGCAAGGCGCAGCTTGGGATGAGGCTGTCCGCGAGTGGAGCAAGCTGCCCACCGATCCCGGCGCCTGGTTCGATCGCGAGCTGGTCATCGATGCCGCGACGCTGGTTCCCTATGTCAGTTGGGGCACCAGCCCTGGCATGGTCGCGCCCATCACGTCCACCGTGCCCGATCCCGCCGCCGCACCCACCGAGCAGGAGCGCAACGGCTTCGAGCGCGCCCTGGAATACATGGGTCTGAAGGCCGGAACGCCGCTCGAAGAGGTCTCCATCGACCGCGTCTTCATCGGCTCCTGCACCAACGGCCGCCTGGAAGATCTGCGCGCCGCCGCCCGCATCGCCTCTGGCTACAAGGTTTCCACCCACGTAAGCGCCATGGTGGTTCCCGGCTCGCAGGCGGTCAAGGTGCAGGCGGAGGCCGAAGGCCTCGACCGCATCTTCCGCGAGGCAGGCTTCGACTGGCGCGAACCCGGCTGCTCCATGTGTCTGGGCATGAATCCCGACATCCTCGCGCCCGGCGAGCGCTGCGCTTCCACCAGCAACCGCAACTTTGAAGGCCGCCAGGGACGCGGCGGGCGGACTCACCTGGTCTCGCCGGAGATGGCCGCAGCAGCCGCCATTGCCGGACACTTCGTCGATATCCGAGGCTGGAAAGTAAATGAATTGGCTACGCCGGAGGTAAAGGCTTAATGGAACCCTTTCGCACCTTGACCGCATTGGTCGCACCTCTCGATCGCGCCAACGTCGACACCGACCAGATCATTCCCAAGCAGTTTCTCAAGCGCATCGAGCGCACCGGCTACGGCGACTTCCTTTTCTTCGACTGGCGTCGCACCGCCTCGGGCGAGCCCAACCCCGCGTTTGTGCTTAACGACCCTCGCTTCGATGGCTCGAAGATTCTGATCGCGGGCAAGAACTTTGCCTGCGGATCGAGCCGCGAACACGCCGCCTGGGCGCTCAGTGACTTTGGCTTCCGCGCCGTCATCGCGCCCACCTTTGCCGACATCTTTTTCTCCAACGCCGGCAAGAACGGCATCGTCCTGGTCAAGCTCAGCGAGGAGCAAGTCGCCACGCTGCTCGACAACGCCAAGACCATTCCCGGCTATGAACTGACCGTCTCGCTCCAGGAGCAGACCGTCAGCGACATTCATGGCTTCCGCGCCACCTTCGAGATCGACCCATTCCGCAAGTTCTGCCTCCTCGAAGGCCTCGACGACATTGGCCTTACTCTTCGTCACAAGGACGCCCTGGACGCATTTGAAGCCAGGCACGATGAAGCTGGATGGCTGAAGGCAAAAAGCAGCTTCTAGCTACTAGCTTTTAGCTTCTAGCTCAAGTCTGGAAAAGCATTGAATGAAGTAACTGAGGGGGCGGTCGGTACGATCTGTAACAGATTTTCTGGCTGCCTTCTTCAAAGCAACAGAACCAAGTTCGCGTCACCCGAAAGCAAGCTAGAGGCTAGCAGCTAGAAGCTGAAAGAGGAGTTTCTCATGGGAACCAACGCAAACCCGCAAGCATCGAACGCCCATCTGACCGAGCCCACCCGCCTCACCGGCGCTGAGATTGTTTGGGCCACGCTGGTAGGCGAGGGCGTCACCGACGTCTTCGGCTATCCCGGCGGGGCCATCCTGCCCGTCTATGACGCGCTGCGCAAGTTTCCCATTCACCACACCCTGGTGCGCCACGAGCAGGGCGCCTCACACATGGCTGACGGCTATGCGCGCGCCTCGGGCAAGGTGGGCGTCTGTGTGGCCACCAGCGGCCCCGGCGCCACTAACCTTGTCACCGGCATCGCCACGGCCATGCTGGATTCCATCCCCATGGTCTGCATTACCGGCCAGGTCTCCAGCAAGGTGCTGGGCACCGACGCCTTTCAGGAAGTGGACATCACCGGCATCACCCTGCCGGTGACCAAGCACAACTTCCTGATCAACCGTGCTGAAGACATTGCGCCCGCCATCCGCTACGCCTTCCAGATCGCCAAGTCCGGCCGTCCCGGCCCGGTGCTGGTGGATATTACCAAGGACGCGCAGCAGGCCACGGCCATCTTCGACTTTGCCGCCGCCAGGCCGCGCCCCTATCGGCCCCATCCCATGCTGCACGTGGACGAGGCCGGGCTGGAGCAGGCCGCGGAGCTGATCCGCAATGCCAAGCGGCCGGTGATCCTGGCCGGCCATGGCGTCATCGAATCGGGCGCGATGGAGCAGGTGCGCACTCTGGCTGAGCGCGCGCAGATTCCCGTAGCCCTGACGCTGCTGGGCCTGGGCGCTTTCCCTGCCTCGCACCCGCTCAACCTGGGCATGATGGGCATGCACGGCGAGTCGTGGGTCAACCACGCCATTCAGGAATCCGACCTGCTCATCGCCTGCGGCATGAGGTTCGACGACCGCGTCACCGGCACCATTGCCACCTATGCCCCCAAGGCCAAAAAGATTCACATCGAAGTGGACCCTTCTGAAATCAACAAGAACGTCAAGATCGATGTCGCCCTGGTCGGCGATCTGCGCGAAGCGCTGGAGCAGTTGCTGCCCCACATTCCCGGCCGCGACGGCTCGGTCTGGCTCAAGGCCATTGACAACCTCAAGGGCGCTTCGGCGGTCCGCGACATCAAGAACCTGCCCGACGACGGCCATCTCTATGCAGCCCACGTCATCCACGACATCTGGCGCATCACCGGCGGCAACGCCATCGTGGTCACCGACGTAGGCCAGCATCAGATGTGGGAGGCGCAGTACTTCCACCACGAGCAGCCGCGCACGCTCATCACCTCCGGCGGCCTGGGCACCATGGGATTCGCACTGCCCGCGGCCATCGGGGCAAAAACCGCCTGCCCGGACAAGGAAGTCTGGGTCATCGTCGGCGACGGCGGCTTCCAGATGACCTCGTCCGAACTCTCCACCATCGCCCAGGAAGGCATCAAGATCAACATCGCCATCATCAACAATGGGTTTCTCGGCATGGTTCGCCAGTGGCAGGAGTTCTTCTACGACCGCAACTACGAATGCACCCCGCTGATCAGTCCGGACTTCGTCAAGCTGGCCGACGCCCACGGCATTGCAGGAAACACCGTCCGCACCCGTGCCGAACTGGCCGAAGCGGTCAAGGTCGCCCGCTCCACTCCCGGAGCCTACCTGCTCAATTTCATGGTCGAACAGGAAGACTCGGTCTACCCGATGATTCCGGTCGGCTCGGCCCTGCACGAAATGATCCGCCGCCCCGGCAACAGTCCCCTGCTGGAAACGCCGGACGACAAGTAAGACAGAGATCAGAGATCAGAGGTCAGTTGGGAGCTGGACTGCATGGCGCATTCGTTTCGGGATTTAGTGGTTTGGCAGAGAGCGATGCAGTTGACTGTTGCGATCTGCCGTTTGACCCGGGAGTTCCCGCACGAAGAAATCTACGGGCTAACGAGCCAAATCAGACGCGCGGCGGTGTCTGTGCCGAGCAACATTGCTGAAGGACACGGAAGGCTGAACTCAGGCGAATACCGGCAGTTTCTAGGCGTCGCCCGTGGTTCTAACTTTGAGCTGCAAACGCAACTGGAAATAGCTCGCGCACTTGACATGGGAAATCCCAAGTTGCTCGATGAAGCTGAAGGTTTATCCCACGAAGTCGGTAAGATGCTTTACGCGATCCTGGATTCAATCAAGAAATAGGGTCGCGGCAACTGATCCCTGATCTCTGATCCCTGATCTCTGAAAGGCCTTTATGCTGCATACATTCGTCGCCTACGTTGAAGACCGGCCCGGCGTTCTCACCCGCGTGGCCTCGCTCTTTCGCCGCTTGAACATCAACATCATCTCGCTCACCGTGGGGCGCAGCGAGCGCGCCGGGCAGTCGCGCATGACCATGGTGGCCGAGGCCTCCGCAGAAGCCGGCAACCGCATCCGGGCCAGCTTGTATAAACTGGAGAATGTCATCGAAGTGGACGAAATTGGCCTGCGGCCGTCGGTCACCCGCGAATTGGCGCTGATCAAGATCGCCGCCGCGCCCAGCGAGCGCTCCTACATCTTCCAGTTGGCCGAGACCTTTCGCGCCCGCATCGTCGATCTGGCCCATGAATCGCTGATGATTGAAATCACCGGCGTCGAGAGCAAGATCGAAGGGCTCATCCAGATGCTCAATGAAGACCAGGGCAGAATTCTGGAGATTTGCCGCAGCGGCAAAATGACCATGCGCCGCGGCCACCACACCAGCCGGGTCCTGAAGGCCATGGAATTGGGCGAGACCGAATCCCTCGGACTGGCCGGCCAGCCGCTGGAAAATCTTGAACAAGGCGCTGCCGTCGAGCCGGAATAGTCCCGCCCGCTGGCCGTTGCCCCTAAACCCATCGCACCGAACCTTAAACCCGCAAGCAAAGGAAAAAGAGAAAATCATGGCGAAGACTTATTACGACAAAGATGCCGACCTCTCCCTCATCCAAGCCAAGAAGGTTGCCATCATCGGCTACGGCTCCCAGGGGCATGCCCATGCTCTCAACCTGAAGGACTCCGGCGTTCACGTCAAGGTGGGCCTCGCGGCCGGCTCCAAGTCCATCGCCAAGGCCCAGAAGGCCGGTCTCGAAGTGGGCTCCGTGGCGGACGTCACCAAGTGGGCCGATGTGGTCATGGTTCTGGTCCCCGATCAGACCGCGGCCAAGCTCTATGCCGACGAGATCGGACCCAACCTGAAGCCCGGCAGCCTGCTCATGTTCGCCCACGGCTTCAACATCCACTACAAGACCATCGTGCCCGCCGAGGGAATTGACGTAGGCATGGCCGCTCCCAAGGCTCCGGGCCATCGCGTCCGCGAAATCTTCCCCGAGGGCGGCGGCGTCCCCGGACTGATCGCTGTCTTTCAGGACGCCACGGGCCACGCCCACGAGCTCAGCCTCAGCTACCTCAAGGGCATCGGCTGCACCCGCGCCGGAGTGCTCGAAACCACCTTCAAGGACGAGACCGAGACCGATCTCTTCGGTGAGCAGGCCGTGCTTTGCGGCGGCGTCAGCGCGCTCATCAAGGCGGGCTTTGACACCTTGGTCGAGGCCGGTTACCAGCCCGAAAGCGCCTACTTCGAGTGCCTGCACGAGCTCAAGCTGATCGTCGATCTCATCTATCGCGGCGGCCTCTCCTACATGCGCTACTCCATCTCCGACACCGCCGAGTGGGGCGATTACGTCTCCGGTCCGCGCGTCATCAACGAAGAAAGCCGCAAGGCCATGAAGCAGATCCTCACCGAAATCCAGAACGGCGCATTCGCAAAGCGCTTCCTCGCCGACCAGAACTCCGGCCGCAAGGAATTCCTCGCCTTCCGCGAAGCCGAAGCCAAGCTCCCGGTCGAGATCGTCGGCAAACAGCTCCGCGCTTCCATGCCCTTCCTCGACCCCATCACCGTCGAAGAAAGCAAGAAGAACGTCTAAAAGCAGCCGCTAGCTGCCAGCTTCCAGCTCCTACCCAAACCGCCGGACAGCCCAATGCTGTCCGGCGGTTTTGTTTGTTACGGCATGTCGAACAGGAAGCCAGCCAGGAACTGACGGAATTGCAGTTATTCCGACCCTAGTCCTCACTTGAAGCGTCGGTCCGGGCAACGTTCTAAGAGGGGTCTTTGGAACATCTGGACGGAAAGTCCGGTTAAGGATGATGTTGCCATCGAGCCCGGCGCAACTCCTTGCCCATCGCCCGATGGCTACTTTCCGATAAATATGTTTCGTTGCCCTGAACTAAACTTCCAAAAGTTCCGAATCCATCATTGAGGAGCATGAGTGAACGACCAGGAACAGTGGAGGCGGATTGTGGCGGGTGATGCACAGGCATTTACAGCCTTCTATCAGGCGACGGCCCCCCGGTTGTTGGCTTTTTTGCAACACATGGTCGGCAGCCGCGAGGCCGCCGAAGATGTGGCGCAGGAAACGTATGCAGGTATCTGGCGGCATCCTGGAGGCTACCATCCCGAGCGCGGCTCGGCGCGTGGCTACCTTTTCGGCGCAGGCCGCAGGCGCGCGCAGGAATGGTGGCGTCGGCGCGGTTCCGTGACGGAAGAGGTGGTCGAGGTCAGCGCCGAGTCGCACACCGAGAGGCAGTCGATGCTTCTCGATGCTCTGGACCGCCTGCCCACTGAGCAGCGAACGCTGCTCTGGCTGCGCGAGGTCGAGGGCTTATCGTACGACGAACTCGCCAAAACGCTCGATATCCCTCTGGGCACGGTTCGTTCACGGCTCTTCACGGCGCGCGAGGCGCTGCGCCGAATCTGGACTGGAAGCGGGAAAGGAGAACGCAATGAGATGCGATGAAGCTGCCGAGTTCGTCTCGGCGCTCTGCGATGGCGAAATGATTACGCCCGAGGCCGCGGCGCACATCCGCGCTTGCGCCGCATGTGCAGAGCTCATGAAACAGTACACCGCTCTGGGCGCAGCACTTCGCTGCGAGGCCAGCCTTGCCCTCACTGCGCTGCCCCCCACTCCGCACTGGGAGACAAGAACCGGAATACTCACCCGCCTCTGGCGGAAAGGATGGCAGACAATGCGAGTTCCTCGTTTGGCCTTTGCGGCCTTGGTTTTAGTGGCTCTGATTACCATCGGAGTTGAATGGAAGAGAGCCCATGTGAGTGCTCAAAGCAACGGCTCGGTTGTGGTGGTGACCGTCAATCGAGAGGACCAGAGTGTCTTCTCCACTCACGCGTTCTCCCTGGACGGTTCCGACAAGGGCTATATGTCGATGGGTGGAATTCTTGATCCCAAAAAGAATATAGACGCATCCATCTCACTCAAGCTCGCAGGCCGTGCCGAGGACGGCGTTCGGTTTTTCGTCAAGGTCAAAGCTTTCCCAATTGCAGAAGAAATTGCAAAGGCAAACACGGACGATTTTGCCCAACTCCCCGAGCGAGAGATAACCCTGATCCCCGGTGTGCCTCTTAAAGTGGCCATGGGAGAGTATGGCACTTTGACGCTGAACGGCGAGTGGTTCGATCACATTCCGCCACAGGTCGGAATGGGAATCGTAAGTATCGATACCGGCCCGAGCGAATTGCGCATCCAACAGCCGGTCCTCTTGAAGGGAGATATGCGCATCGGTGAGATCGACGGAATGACGGACACTCACTCTGGATTTGACACTTCAGACTTTGTTGTTTTCCCGAAGACGGGCCGTTATCTCTTTTCGCTGTCGCCCATTCCGGATGCCGTCCAGGGAAAAATCGAGAAGAACAGAATCAGCTTTGAATACCAAGGCACACCGTACACCTTGTTAACTGGCGCTCCGATTGCCCAACTGGAAAAGGTCTGGGTAAAAGTGGAACCGGACTACAAAGACCCAGACCATCCTGGCAGCTATGGACTCGGTTCCCTTCGCAACGCCACGCTGACTCAGAAAAATTAGCAGGCGGGTGGCCCATCCATCCCGCTGTTTTCAGCTTTATCCAAACCACAAACCTGGGTGGGCCCCATCCTTCGCTTTTTTCTAGGCGGGTTGCCCAGGTTCCCATCCGACAGAATGAGCTGAGTCTGGGTGGTGGGTGCCCCCGGTGACAAGTGGCCCAAGTACCGGGAGAAGTGAGAACAACCACCAAAGATGGTTGCCCCAGGTGCCTCGCATTTGGGCACCTGGGAGAGCACAGACCTTGACAGTCCTGTTTTGGCCCACTCTTTCACCGCCACTGAAAAGGCTCTCCCACAGCGCCCGATCAGATGCGCAGGAACAGCCGCTTCCGGTACATCCAGTAAAGGATCAGCCAATAGGTCAGCATCACGGCGATGCCTAGCATCAGCGGCTCCAGGCCGACTCCGAAGATCTGAAACACTCCATAGCCAAGGTGGATGTGCAGACTGCTCACGATGAAGTCTTCCCACAAGTGAGCAATCAAGTAAGCCGCAATGGAATTCATGCCCACAACCACCAGCGGAAACGCCCACTTGCGAAACCCCTTTACATCGATCACCCAAGAGAAGACTGCGAGGAAAATGAAGCAGACTCCGCCGCTGAACAGCGTCCAGCTTGGCGTCCAGATGCGCTTCACAATCGGGCAAACGCCGGTGATATGGAGCAGAATCGCCGCGGCTGCCAGCAGGATTCCCGCCAGTGCGAACCGCTTCACCGGAATCCGAGGAGCGGCGGAGCGGAACCACTCGCCTGCCCGGAGACCCAGCAGCATCGTCCCCAGCGTGGGAATGAAGCTCAGCGTCAGATATCCGCCTCCGTTGTAGACAAAGCGCGAAGCACGCGGCAGCACGTTCAAGAACCACACATCAAACGCCTGCCCCAGATTGCTGTTCTTGTTCCAGTGCGCGGCAAAGCCGGTGAAGTTAGAACGCCAGTCGCCCGGAACGCCCACCGCAGCCCAATTGAAGTTCGCTCCGGGAGCCGGATAGAGGGCCCAGGCCAGCCAATACCCCAGCAGGATAGCCCCCAGCGCTGTCCACTGCCACCGCGGCCGGCAATGCGCCAGCAGGAAGGCGAAGGTATAGCCGAGCCCGATCTGCGTCAGCGTATCTTCGAAGGTGAAGTTAGTCTGGCTACTCCCGGCCGAGCGCAAAAAGATTCCCAGAAAGATCAGCACCAAGCTGCGCCACAGGGTGTGCGCCAGTTGCTGCCGGAAACTCCGGCCTTTGCTGGTGCGGCTGGCAATGGAATACGGCAGCGCCACACCCACCAGAAAGGTGAATCCCGGCTGAATCGTATCGTGAAGGCTCATCCCCGCCCATTCCACATGGGTCTGATTGAACGCCAGGATGCGCCAGAACAGGCTCTGGGGGAGTACCCGGGCCACCGAGGCAAACTGCATCACCTCGCCCATCATCAGCAGCATCACCAGACCCCGATAGGCGTCCACGGCCACGTTGCGCGGAGGCGCAGATGCCGCGATCTCCCGCGAGGATCTGACCTCGGAACTCCCCACGCCGGTTGTCTCTGGCACCCGTTTCTCCCTCTTGATTTCGCTGCCGCTTCTTTTCGAGCGGCAGCTTCATTTTGGATTCAAAAATGAGAACAATAAAAGGTAGAAGCCAAGGTAGCACACCCTCTTCCGGTTGGGCCACACAAGGAATCCCCCTGCCGGGAACCATGGTTGACGGAACCTGGAGGCCGTCCTAGACTCAACTCGAATCAAAATTTCAAGTGATTCAGTCCACCCATCGAGTCCCTTCATCCGTGTCAGGAGCGATATGAACGACGAAATGCCCGGTTTGCTGCACGATCTGTCGCGCAGGGACTTCCTTCGCCTTGGCGGCATCACCGCCGTTGGCATGAGCATCCCGGAAGTGCGCGCGGAAGCCCCCGAGCCGCACGTCGCCTCCGTCATCGGCATGACCTTTGCCCCGGTCAATCCCCGCATCGGCATCATCGGCCTCGGAGGCAGAGGCGCCAGCCTGCTCGGAGACCTGCTGGCCGCCGACGCCAAAATCCTGGCCCTCTGCGACGTGGTGCGAGAGAAAGCGGAGCACGCGCAATCGCTGGTCGTCAAAGCCGGACAGAACTCCCCCCAGATCTACACCAGCGGCGACCATGCCTTCGAGTCGCTCGTCTCCCGCGACGACCTGGATCTGGTCATCGTCGCCACCCCCTGGGACTGGCATGTGGAGATGGCGGTTGCGGCCATGAAGCATGGCAAGCATGTCGCGGTCGAAGTGCCCGCCGCCACAACCATCGAGGATTGCTGGAAACTGGTCGACACCTCCGAGCAGACGCGCCGCCATTGCATCATGCTGGAAAACTGCTGCTACGGCTACAACGAAACCCTGATTCTACGCATGACCCACGAAGGCCTCTTTGGCGACTTGCTCTACGGCGAAGGCGCCTACCTCCACGATCTCCGCGAAGAGCTCTTCTCCGCCAAGGGAGAAGGCCTGTGGCGTCGCACCGCGCACACCCAGCGCAACGGCAATCTCTATCCCACCCATGGCCTGGGTCCGGTGGCCAACTACATGGGCATTCAACGCGGCGACCGCTTCGACTACATGGTCTCCGTCAGCACCCCGCAGCGCGGGCTCGACCAGTATCGAAAAGCCCATCTTCCTGCCTCCGATCCCCGCTGGTCCGAGCGCTACATCACCGGAGACATGAACACCTCCATCCTCAAGACCGCCAACGGCCTCACCATCACCCTCAAGCACGACACCGTCAACCCCCATCCCTACGACCGCATCAACGTGATTGCCGGAACCAAAGGCGTCTTTGCCGACTATCCGCCGCGCATCTATTTCGACGGCCAGGCCGGCGGGGAAGACTGGGCCAGCATCGACGCCTGGAAAGAGCATCAGCACCCGCTCTGGAAGCGGGAAGGCGAAATCGCCAAAAAACTAGGCGGACACGGCGGCATGGATTACATCATGCTCTACCGGCTCTTGCAGTGCATGCGCGACGGTCTGGCTCCAGACATGGATGTCTACGATGCCGCGGCCTGGTCAGCGCCCGGACCGCTGAGCAGAGCCTCCGTAGCCGCAGGCAGCGCGCCCGTGAAATTCCCCGACTTCACCCGCGGCCACTGGCAAGATCGCACCGCCTCGCAGATCGCCACGCAAAGCTAGCGCTCCGACCGCGTGAAGTTGTATCCATGCTTGGTGCCCCAGGTCTCGATTTTGAGACCTGGGAAACTGCGGATTCAACCGTGCGACTCCATCCGGTCAAAGACCTAGGCTCCCAGAAAGTTCGTGGTGCAGCTTCGGCCCTACACCACTTGCCTTACTCCCGGCAGCCGCACCAGCGGGTCGGCCAGCAGCCAGCAGGCAACGCAGGCCGTAAGGCCGGTGACGGCAAACTTGGTCAGCGCCGGCGCAACCCAGCCATGCAATAGCAAAGCAACCCCCACCAGCACCGGTGGGTGAAGGATGTAGACCGCGTAGGCGCGCCGGTTGAGCCACGCCCAGAAGGCCGAAGGCCCGTTCATGTGCTCGCGGAAAATCAGGATCCACGCCGCAATCAACCCCCAGGCCACGAACGGCTCCCAACACGCATAAAGAATTGCTGGCCAGGAAAGCCCGCCAGAGAAATTGGATTTTCCAGGGCCGTACCATCTGCTGGCCACGGCGATGCTCACCGGCACGCAGGGCCACGCAACCACCAGCACCACGATCCAGGGCCGCGCATCTTTCCAGCTCATTTGCCGCAGCCAGTCATACCGCCAGGCGGCAATGCCGAGCGCGAAAAGAAAGATGTAGCTGGCAAAGTAGCCGAGTTGCAGGCCGAAGACATTCTCGCCGACGGGAACCGCCTGGCGAATCGTAACCGCTGCGGCGGCAACACCCACGGCGCTCGCCAGCCACCAGCGATAAGCCGGGACCGGCTTCGGCGTGCGCTCGTCCTGGGCCAGCGGCGCGCCCAGCACGGCCCGCCAGGCGCAGTAGCCCAGGCTGAACAGCAGCAGAGCCTGCACAAACCAGAGCGGCCCGTTGATGAACTCTTTGTCTTGCCAGAGCCGGACGAAGGTTCCCCAGAAGCCGTGTTCCTCTGCCGCATTGACCATCGCCGCGGTCAGCGGTCCCAGAACCAGTCCGAAGGCCAGCAGCGGCAGCCCCAGGCGCAAAATACGATCGCCTAGATAATGGCCGTACCCCTTGCGCTCCAATGACCGCGGCGTGAAATATCCCGCCAGCAGAAAAAAGAAGCCCATGAAGTACGCCTGATTGGTAGCGGCAAACAGGGTCAGCAGCACACTGGAAGGCGCACCGGAAGGCTTGAGCTCGTGGTAGAACCAGCCGCCCGCCGCGCCATAGGTAATCGAGGTATGATGCAGCACGACCAGTGCGGTCATTACGCAGCGCAGGCGGTCAATGTAAAGGTCTCGCTGAGCCATGCGCCATTGTAAACGGCGTCCCAGTTGGGTCTGGGCAGATTTTTTGTACAATGGCTCGGCTCATGTACCAATCGCAAGCGATCGAAAAACCGGCTTGCCCTTGAAAAAGCCCCTACCTGCTTACCGTCAACGTCTCGATCTGCACCAGCATGTCTTCCTTGCGCATCACCAGGTTGGTTGCGTTCAGAGTGGCCAGTTCGAAACCTTGGCCGTGCGTAATGGCGTCCGTGGGGCAAGCCTCGACACAATAGCCGCAGAAGATGCAACGGTTGTAGTCGATGTTGTAGACCTTGGCATAGCGCTCGGAGGAGGAGATGCGCTGTTCCTCGGTGTTTTCGGCGGCCTCGATGTAAATGCAGTTGGAAGGGCACGCCGCTGCGCATAGAAAACACGCCACGCACTTCTCCAGGCCGTTTTCATCGCGTTGCAGAACGTGTGCTCCGCGAAAACGCTGCTCCAGCACCGCTCCACGCAGGGGGCCTTTCCCATCGGGATAGTTCTCCACCTGCGTCGGCTGCAGCATCTCCCGGAAGGTGATGCTCATGCCTTTGGCAATGCCGGCGACGTTGCGCACGATCGACATGAGGCCAGTATACGATGGATTGCAACAGGAGATCACCATGCGAAGCAGGGTTTCGACGTCGGTTCTGTTGGCGATGTTGGGGATGGGCGCTGCGGCGGCCGGAGCGCCGGCGCAGAATCAGACCTAAATCGCGCCGGCGGCGGGTACCGCGTCCATGAAGAGCATGGACAAGATGGTGGGAGAGGCCTTTCCGGCAGCGGACCACTCCAACTGGTCGTTGCCGGAGAAAAGCGGCCCGCACGCTGGGTGCGCAACGCGGTGGCCGTCCGCGTACTGACGGCGCATTGATCGCGCACCCTTCGGTCTGAGACCCGCTGAATCCACCCCGGATTCCGTGCGAGACGCTACTTCTTGGGACGCTCCTCCTGACGCTGCGGTGCCGCCTGACGCTGCGGTGCCGCCACGCTGTGGTGCTGCCTGGCGTTGCTGTGGTGCAGCCTGGCGTTGCTGCGGTGCAGCCTGGCGTTGCTGTGGTGCAGTCTGGCGCTGCTGCGGTGCTGCCTGACGTTGCTGTGGTGCAGCCTGACGCTGCTGCGGTGCTGCCTGACGTTGCTGTGGTGCAGCCTGACGCTGCTGCGGTGCTGCCTGACGTTGCTGTGGTGCAGCCTCGCGCTGCTGTGGTGCTGCCTGGCGTTGTTGCGGTGCAGCCTGACGCTGCTGCGGTGCAGCCTGGCGTTGCTGCGGTGCTGCCTGACGTTGCTGTGGTGCTGCCTGACGTTGCTGTGGTGCTGCCTGGCGTTGCTGCGGTGCAGCCTGACGTTGCTGTGGTGCAGTCTGGCGCTGCTGCGGTGCTGCCTGACGTTGCTGTGGTGCAGCCTGACGCTGCTGCGGTGCTGCCTGACGTTGCTGCGGAACAGCCTGACGTTGCTGCTGGACCGACTGATGCTGTTGTACAGCGGATGGATTGCGTGCCGAAGTCACTTCCGGGGCTCTAACATTGTGATCTGCAGCAACCGGATGACTGACTGCCAGATTCGCCGGACGGCCGTGGTTGACGGAGGCAAACTGGCCTCGATCGGAGCGGGCGGCCTGCTCGTTTCGAATCTGAGTGCTCATCGGTGAATTATGTTGCTCGTGCATCGCCGCCAGTTCCTGCGGCCTTGCTCGAACCTGCACTCCGCCCGATCCGCCGTTGAAGCTCACCCTGCTCCCACCGGCTCTGTTGTTCGCGACGTTGTAGCTGTAGACATTCCGCATTCCGCGAACATCCACGTTGTTGACGTTGCGGTTGTAGTTGAAATGGCCGCCGTTCCAGTAGCCGCCCTGGTAGCCGAAGCCAATGTAACCAAAGCCGTAGTTGATGCCACCGTAGTAGCCGATGTGCCGGCCCCAGTAGCCGTTGTAAAACCCGTAACGGCCGCCCGAGAAACCCCAGTAGCCGGGGGTCCAGAGTGCGCCCTCGTAGGGAGCCTCAACCCATGCGCCCGGCACCCAGTAGTAGCCCGTTGGCGCCCAGGCCCAATAGCCCGGCGTCCAGAGGTAGCCGTCGCCGGGCGCCTGTGGCTGTTCGTAGTCGGGCAGCGCCGGTGGCGGCTGCGGAGCATAGGCAGCCGGCTGCTCCACTCCGTATCCCGGATCCTCCGAACCTGTGGGGGAAGACGCGTATTGGCTTCCCGAATCCGCCGCCGGTGCGCTTTGCGAAGGCGCAGCAGCGGTACTGGGTGCGCTTGTGTCTGCAGCCGCCGGAGCGGTTGAATCGGAAGTGGTAGGAGCCAGATTGGCCGCAGCCGGGTCTGTGCTCGGGTTCTGCGCCGGGTTGGCATTGGCGGCGGTCTGATCCTGGCTCTTGTGGCACCCGGTGCTCACTAGCAGAAATGACATAGCGAAAATCGGGATGGCGGCGAATAGAGAAATACGTCTCATAACACTCTCCAATTGCATTGGATGCTATCTTGAACGGCGGTGCAGTCTGGGTGGCGCTTCCGGCCACGTGCAAAATGGTTCTTCTGAGGGTAAAGTCCCTCGGTGGCAACGATTTCATTCCACGAAAAATGAAGAACCGCTGCGGAATTTCCAACTTTATCGCAAAAAGTCCCGGCCGGGCTGTGCAAAGAAGCTCAATCCTCAGCACTCGCGCCGCAGCAAGCGTGGGAACCCGCGCCTTGATCGTGACCGGCATGAGATGTATTTGTCGCGAGAAGTAGCGCCGTGTCGACAGACCGGCTGAACTGGCGGTGTCCTCGCCGCCAGTTCAGCCGTCAGAGCGAGGAACATTTCCTGGCGGTCACAGATTTTAATGCTGTTAGCTGAAAGCTGATAGCTGGTAGCTGCTCTGGAGAACTGCCCTAATGTCTTGAGCCGGGCGGTACCGATTGACCATGGTTGTTGCCCGGCGGAGTGGTCACTGGCTTACGCTCAAACGGTTGTTTCGCCGTCTCCTGGCAGAGCGGCGAGTCCTGGCCACGCGCCAGCCCCGGACCGGCATCCTGGGCCTGGCAGAGCCGCTGCTTCATGGCATCTGCCTGTTTCCCGCTGACCAGTTGGGTCCGCTCCAGGCCGCTGAACGTGTCCAGATCGTACTGGTAGAGGAAGTCCTCGGCCGGCTTCTCCTTGCCGTAGTCGATGTGGTTCCAGGTGCCCACCAGTTCCCGCCCGTTGGGCTCCGACATCACCGCGTAGATCTGCGACCACGCCACCCCGGCGGGCGCTTTCGCGCTCCACACCGGGACTCCCTGCCCGCCCCGCATCCAGCGAGCCGCCCAGGCATGTTGCGAAACGTCGTAGCGGAAGGCTGTCAAATAGGTGTCGGCCGGGCACTCGATGCAGTTGTCGTACAGGATGCCCGGCTCCTCCGGCCTGCCCTCGGCAAAGCGCATCCAGTCCAGCCAGCGCAGATTCACGCCCTTCAGCAGGGGCGTCACGCCATGGTTGGTGAGCGAAATGCTCCACACGGCAAAAACATCGGCGTTGGCCGGCGACTGCGGAGTGGGCCGCTGCGTGGTCACCACCAGCGCCGCATCGTACACCACGCCGACCTCGCGAATCGAGGTCCATTTCTCGGCGTCCAGCGCCCGCGTCACCCAGACAATCACGTCCTGGTCCTTGGGAGAATGGAAGTCGATCCAGCGAAAGGAATCCTGCTGGGCGCACAAGGGAGCCGTAGCGGCCAGCACCACAGCGATCAAAGCAAAAAAGGAGCGAAAGATAACAGGTCGCATGTGATTAATAGTAGAAGCCCTGCACGCCCTTCTTCACAACCCCAGCTTGTCCCACAGCGCATCCACCCTCGCTTTGGTCGCGCGATCCATCTCGATCATCGCCGGCCAAGGCCGATCGAACCCCTCGGCCTTCCATTTCCGCGTGGCGTCGATCCCCATCTTGGAGCCGTAGTTGGGCAGGCGCGACGCGTGGTCCAGCGAGTCCACCGGCCCCAGCATGAACTGGATGTCGCGCTCCGGGTCGATGTTGTTGGTCACGCGCAGCACCACCTCGCCCACATCCTGCACGTCGCAGTCCTCGTCCACCACCACAATGCACTTGGTAAACATGGCTTGGCCCAGCGACCAGATAGCGTTCATCACCTTGCGCGCCTGGCCGGGATAGCTCTTGCGGATGGAGACCAGCATCAGGTTGTGGAAGACGCCCTCGACGGGCAGATGAATGTCCACCAGTTCTGGAATCTGCATCTTCATGGCGGGCAAAAAAATCCGTTCCACGGCCTTGCCCATCCACGCGTCCTCCATGGGCGGCTTGCCCACGATGGTGGCGGCGTAGATGGGGTCCTTGCGGTGTGTGATGCAGGTCAGGTGGAAGACCGGGTACTCGTCGGTCAATGTGTAGAAACCGGTGTGGTCGCCGAAGGGGCCCTCGGTGCGCAGTTCGCCCAACTCGACGTAGCCTTCCAGAATGATCTCGGCATGGGCCGGAACTTCCAGATCGACCGTCTCGCACTTCACGATTTCGACCGGCTTGCCGCGCAGGAAGCCGGCAATCATGAACTCTTCGACCTCGGGCGGCGCTGGAACAATGGCGGCAAAGGTGGTTGCCGGATCGGTGCCGATGGCGACCGCAACTTCCAGCCGCGAGCCCTTCAGATTGCCCAGGGCCACCTGAGGCAGGCCGCCAATGGGCCCGTCGGGAATGGCGACCGCGCCGCCCGCCGACTCGGCCATGGCCGTTACGCGGGCAGCTTTAGGATCGCCGGTTGAAGCCGAAGCCGCCGCCATGCGTAGCGCCTCGCGATAGTGCTCGGCTGCCACCTTCTGGCGCTGCCAGTGCATTCCGGTCGTTTGTCCGTCGTAGACCTGCATCCGGTACATACCGATATTGCGCTTGCCGGTGCGGGGATCTTTGGTATGTACGCAGGGCAGGGTGATGAACCGCCCGCCGTCATGCGGCCAGCATTTGAGCACCGGAAATGCGTTCAGGTCGAAATTGTCGCGCAGAATCACTTCCTTGCACGGCGCGTCTTTGGCGCTCACCGTCTTGGGAAATGCGCTGGCCAGCGCGCCCAGTTGCGGCAGCATCTTCAGCTTGTCCAGCAGACCTTCGGGCGCCTTCACATTCAACAGGCCGCTGATACGGTCCGCAATCTGGTCAAGGTTGTCCACGCCCAACGCCAGCGCCATGCGCCGCTCGCTGCCAAACTGGTTGATGAGAACCTTGTGGCCCGGATGGCCTTTCACGTTCTCAAACAGCAGCGCCGGGCCGCCGGGAGCGTATTTTCCCTTACTACCCTTCGCGCCCGCACCGGCTCTCGCTCCAATCTTGGAAACGCGGTCGGTGATCTCCGTAATCTCCAGATCCGGCGACACTTCTTCGCGGATGTGCTTCAGTTCTCCGTGTTTTTCAAGGGCTTTGATCCAGTCGCGCAAATCGTCGTAGGCCAAGGGTGCAAGCTCCTGGGAAATCGATTCTTTCCTCATTCATACTACGGCTTGGGGGCTGCTCGCGGCTTTGCATTATAGAGGGGATCTATGGCATACTGACGCGCACTAGGCTCGTGTCCACGAAAAGGAGACTCATGAGTCATTCCCCGTCGAGTTATGCCACCACGTACAAATCCGTACCCTACTTCAAGTTGCGCAAACCGACCCCCAAAGGGGCCCAAGCCGCCGCAGCAGCCGCGGGTCCGTGGACCGTGCCCGCCCTCTGCGCGGCCTACAACTGGCCCAGCGGCCTGGCCGGAGGCGGGGTCATTGCCGTTGTCGAGCTGGGCGGGGGGTGGGTGCAGTCCGATATAGACGCATTCTTCCAATCCATCGGACAGCCCTCGCCGCAGATCACCGACGTCTCGGTGGACGGCACCCAGAACAGCCCCAACCAGAGCGTTGGCTCGCCGGACGATCCCGACTATGAGGTCGCTCTCGACATCCAGGTGTCCGGTGCGGCCTATTATGCAGCTACCGGCCGGGCGGCCACCATCCGCGTCTACTGGTCGCAGGACATTGCTTCCGCCGTCGAAATGGCAAGCTCAGACGGATGCGATGTGTGTACCATCTCCTGGGGTTCGGACGAAGCCAATTGGGGCAACACGGCCGCCGAACAGATGGAATCGGCCGCACAGACTGCCACTGCGGCGGGCATGATCGTGTTTGCCGCTGCGGGCGACAACGACTCCAGCGACGGTGGGCAGACGCCCGCCAACGTGGATTGCCCATCTTCCTGTCCGCATGTGGTGGCGTGTGGAGGAACCTACAAGACTCCAACGGAGGAGACAGTCTGGAACGATAACCCCGGCCAGACCACCGGCGAGGGGACGGGCGGCGGCTATTCAACCATCTTCCCGGTGCAGGCTTTCCAGATTGGCGCGCCACTGGCGCCCGCTGGGACTTCCTACGGCTCGGGGCGAATGGTGCCGGATGTGGCAGCGGATGCGGACCCCAACACCGGCTACGAGATTATCGTCCATGGCGCCCAAGCCGTGGTGGGCGGCACCAGTGCGGACGCGCCGCTCTTCGCGGGCCTGTTTGCATCGTTTGGATCGAAGCTGGGCTTTGTGACGCCCACGCTATGGGAAAACCAGGGAGCTTTCAACGACATCACGGTGGGCGACAACGGGCTTTATAGTGCGGGGCCCGGTCCCGACCCATGCAGCGGAATTGGTTCGCCGATCGGGACCAGCATCGCCGCCCTGTTTGTGTCGGCGACCTGAAAAATCACTTCCCGGCTCCAACCTGCGGGGATTGTGCGGCAAAGGGAGAGGTGGCCGGAACCGCTTCCAGCGGGAAGCCCAGTCGCTTCCACTCGTCGTAGCCGCCACGCAGCGGCCGTACTCGCTCGATGCCCAGCTTGTGCAAAGTCATGGCTGTTTTTGCGGCGGTGGCTTCGCTGGGGCAACTGCAGAAAAGCACAATGTCGCGGTCGCGTGGAATCTCGAGGTGGCGCGCAGCCAGTGCTTCGGGATTGAAGTGCCGCGCGCCGGGCAGCGTGAACGGATCCGGCAACAGTTCCAAAGGATGGCGCAGGTCCACGATGTAGACTTCTTCTCCGTCGTCGAGCTGCCGTTTCAGTTCCTCCGGCTCCAGCCGGGCTTCGACCAGTTCTTTGAGAATCATGCGGCGGCGGATCACCCGGCCTGCAAAGAAAACCAGAATGCCCAGAACCAGCAGCGCCCCAGAGAATCTGCCCGCCCAGTCCAGCAGGCTGGCGTTCCGCTTGAGCAGGTCGCCGAAAAATCGCCCCGCGGCCAGCAGCGCACTCAGCCACAATGTCGCGCCGATGGCATCGAAGAACACAAACCGACCAAAGGCCATTCCGTTCTGCCCGGCGACCGGCGGGGCCAGCGTGGCCAGACCCGGCACAAACTTCGAAATCATGAGCGTAACTTCACGGCGACGACCGAAGGAATCCTGCGTCCGGCGGACGCAAATCGTTGGCTCCAGTGAAAGTTTGCAGAGAATTCTGAGCACATGGTGCCCGTAGCGCCGGCCGATGAGGAACCAGGCGCTGTCAGCCAGCAGCGAGGCCAGCAGTCCGGCCAGCAATGCGAGGGGAAAGCTGAGCTCGTGCTCGGCAGAGAGAGCTCCAGCGGCAAGCAGCACCGGCATGGCCGGCAGCGGCACACCCAATTGCTCCACCAGTACCCAGGCGAAGAGCAACAAGTAGCCATAAACCATCAGAATGTGTTCGGGTAGCGCCATAAAGTCTCAGTTGATTCGATGATTCACTTTGCAAATTGGCTTCATGGAAAGGGGACAAGACCCACGGAACGCGGCCAAAGCCAAGCAGGAACTGGTCTGATGCTTGCGAGCTAACACAAAAGGCCGCCCGAAGGCGGCCTTTTGCTGGAAATGCGGAGGTTGCCGGAACGATTCTATTGCGCAACCAGCTGCGTCGAAGAAGCCTCGGGCAGAGCCACTTCTGCGGTCTGCTGGCCCTTGTCCGCAAAGTAGTTGCGGTCCCATAGGTTCTTGTAGAATGCGCCGGTTAGCCCGGCGGAACTGGGCCCGGAAACCGGTCGGCCGCCTTCCAGAAAGAACACGGTCACCATGCTGCCCTGCGGCGAGTCGGAGTAGGAGGCGAACCAGCCCAGGCGGGTTCCGTTCTCCGAGCAGGTTCCGGTCTTGCCGAAGACGGGCAGCTCGTGGAAGCTGGCGCGCAGACGCCGGGCCGTTCCGTACTCGACTGCGCCAGCCATGCCGTCCTGCAAGTCGGGAAGGTACTTGGCGATGTCCAGAGTCCTCTTCACCTTGGGTTGGAAGTTCGCAATCTCGTCGCGCGAAGTGGGGTGCTGCAGGTAATAGAGGGTTCCGCCATTGGCCAGGGCGGACACATAGGCGCCCAGCTGCAGCGGAGTCAGGGAGACGCCCTGGCCGAAGCTGCACATGCGCCCTACGCCGCCTTCTGAAGCGGGCAGTTCCTTGTCGGGATAGATGCCGAGATGTTCGCCCTCGATGTTGTAGCCGGCCAGCTCGCCCAGGCCAAATTCATGGGCGTAGTGACGTACGCGCTCGAAGCCAAGTTCCCGGCCAAGTTCTTCAAAGTAAAGATTGTTGCTGTGGGCCAGCGCTTCGGTCATGTTCATGCGGAAGCCAGCCAGCTTCACCGGCGTGTCGCGGGTGACCAGGCCCTCGGAGAGCGCCGCCATGGCCACGGTAATTTTGATGGTAGAGCAGGGCTCGGCGCCAGGCGAAAGAGCCAGCTTCTGGTTCACCATGGCCAGAATGCGACCATTGGAAGGATTGATCACCAGGGCCGTGCCGTTCATGCCGCCCAGGGCATCGATGGCCGCTTGGCGAACCACCGGATCTTCGCCGGCCGTCACGTCGCCCGCAAAAATATCTCCGCGGGCAAAAGAACTGGTGGTAAACCGCTCGTTGAAGCGATGGCGGCTGGTGGCCAAAGCCACGCGGCGGGCACTGGCTCTTCCTCTGCCTCTGGTGGTCAAATGGGCTGTCTGCGAAGGCGCTTTCGCGCTTTCATGAGATGCCAAGGCGTGAGATCTCGTGGATTTGGCTGCCGGCCGGGCCGCGTGGGCCGCGGACGGATGCGCACTCGAACGCCGACTCTCGGAGAAATGGGGTGTGGTCGCCCTCGCATGGTGCAACGTGTGCGGGACGTTCAACCCCGCCGCGTTTTGAAACAGCGCTCCACAACCAATCAGAACCACTCCGAAAGCCCAAACCCTAGTCAGTCTCATCCAGCCAGCATCCTCTCAATAATGGATTTCTTGCCATACGTCTGCCCAGGGGCGGCGCACTTCTTGCTTATCGGCCAATCCGCACACAACTTACCACTTATGGCAACGAATCCTTCTTGCCTGCAACCTGCCCGCCCGGCGCATTTTCGTAGTCTGAGCGATTTATGTCTCGTCCAATGCGGCTATTGCTTACTTATACAATAACCGAAACTGCGTGTCGGCGGTTTCCGGTTGCCTCGGAATGCATGGTTTTCTGGGCTTGTATGGACTATACAGCTCAGCAGACCGGTTGCAACCGAAAACCGCCCAAAACGACGTATTAGAACTTCATACGCCGCATGAAAGCTGGGGTATCCAAGTCCGGTTGAGCATCTTCTCCCGACTCGGCAAAAAGCGCCGAAGGCTGAACGCTGCTCTCGTCCAGCGCTTCCGGAGGGTGCACGCTGCTCCCGAAATCTGAAGCGTAATCCCTGGGCAGGGGAGTGAACGCCGGCTCTTCTGACAATTCGTCGAACTTCGGCCGGGCAGGCGTGGCCACAATCTCCATCTCCTCTGGATCGAAGACCGGCGCAGCTTCAACCAGCGTGGATGCAACCTCAATGGTATCTGCGGCGGTAGCCGGAACCTCGACACGCAACGACTCGTCCGCTTCCTCCTGCTCTTCTTCCACCTGGCTTTGGAATGGCGCCGACGCCGCGGCGGGAACAGGCTCCCCAAGCCAGTTGTCGGGCGCCACCACGGGCACTGAAACCACCGGCGTCTCTTCCACGCTCAACATGCGCGCGCGCCGCTCCGGCATCTGGTCGCGGAAACCGGTGGCGATGACTGTGATCTTGACCTCTTCGCCCATCTTCTCGTCCAGCACCGCGCCGAAGATGATGTTGGCGTCCTCGTGCGCCGCCGACTGGATCAGCGAGGAAGCCTCGTTGACCTCGGCGAGTTTGAGCGAACTAGAGCCGGTAATGTTGATCAGGATGCCGCGCGCCCCATCGATGGCGCCCGCTTCGAGCAACGGCGAAGCCATCGCCGCCTGGGCGGCTTCAATGGCGCGATTCTCGCCCGAACGCACCGCCGTGCCCATCACTGCGTGGCCCATGCCCGCCATGGTCGTCTTTACGTCGGCAAAGTCGCGGTTGATGATGCCCGGGATGGTAATGATGTCGCTGATGCCCTGCACGCCCTGGAGCAGTACGTCGTCGGCGATGCGGAAACTCTCAAAGAAGCCGGCATCCTTGGCCACCGCCAGCAGCTTCTCGTTGGGAATCACGATCATCGTGTCCACGCTCTCCAGCAGTTCCTTGAGCCCGCGCTCGGCCTGTTGCAGCCGGCGCTTGCCCTCGAAAGCAAAGGGCCGCGTGATCACGGCAACGGTCAGAATGCCCATCTCGCTGGCCAGCGAAGCGATCACCGGTGCTGCGCCTGTGCCCGTGCCGCCACCCAGTCCGGCGGTGACGAAGACCATGTCCGCGCCTTCCAGAGCCTCGATGATTTTTTCCGAGTCTTCGAGCGCGGCGCGGCGGCCCACGTCTGGATTGGCGCCCGCGCCCAGGCCGGAAGTAAGCCGCACGCCGAGCTGCAGCTTGATCGGAGCCTGCGACAGTTTGAGCGCCTGCACGTCGGTATTGGCGGCGATAAACTCCACGCCCTTCAGCTGGGCCTGGATCATGCGATTGACGGCATTGCCGCCGCCGCCGCCCACGCCGATCACCTTGATGCGGGCTCCGCGCACATTCTCCTCGTGATACTGAATGCGCATCTCTCCAGCTTCATTCTTCTGCTCTTCCATAGCGGCTCCGGTCTCCTCATTCTGCTGTCCCTTGGCCTGATTCATAGCTTCTTCCATCGCTCGTTCCATTGCCTGTTCCAACGCGTGATCCATTGCGGCTTCGGCCTCCCGATTTCTCGGCTTAAAACTTCAAGCAGCTAAAAACTGGCTGCAAAGATGGCGCGCAGTTTGGCGCGCAAACTGTTGTTTTCCGCCGCACGGTTCACCCGGGTGCGGTGCGCATACAAGAGCATGCCTATGGCGGTCGAAAAGCCCGGATGAACCAGTTCGCCTGGCATATTGGACAACCGGACCGGCATTCCCGTCCGCGCCGGAACCCGCAATTGACTCTCCGTCACATCGAGCATACCGGGCAGCATCGCCCCGCCGCCGGTCAAAACGCAGCCCGCTCCCAGCGCATCTACTACGCCACCCTTGCGCAGGCTCTCTTTCACATAGTAGAGAAGCTCGCGCGCCCGCGGTTCCAGGATCTCCGCCACCATGCGCAGGCGCAGCGTCTGCGCATGGGGATTGGCAATCTCGATCTCCGCATCCTGGGGTACGGCCGTCACCACGCAATGGCCGTACTGCCGTTTCAATTCTTCGGCTTGCGCCACCGGCATCTGCAAGCCCACCGCCAGATCGTTGGTAAAGTGCTGTCCACCCACCGGCACCGATGCCGTATGCGCCACCGCGCCCTCAAAAAACACCACCAGGTCGCTGGAATGGGCTCCAATGTCCAGCAGGCACACGCCCAGTTCCCGCTCGTCGGCCGAAAGCGTGGCCTCGGCGGCGGCAATCGACTCCAGTACCGCTTCTGTTACTTCAAGTCCTGCCCGGTTGGCGCAGGTGACCGTGCTTTGCAGGGCGCTGCCGGAACAGGTGGCGATGTGCAGGTCCACTTCAAGCCGCGCGCCCACCATGCCCACCGGATCGAAGATGCCCGGCTGGTCGTCCAGGATGAACTGGCGCGGCAACAGATGCAGAATCTCGCGATCCGGAGGCCGTTCCACCGCCCTAGCACGCTCCACGGCGCTGCGCATGTCCTCTTTGCTGATCTCGCGCATGCGGCCGCCCAACTCGATGCCGCCGTTGGTGTTGATCCCGCGAATGTGCGGTCCGCCCACCCCCACCACGCACTCGTCGATGTTGGCGTGCGCCACCCGCTCGGCTTGCTCGTTGGCCGCTTTCACCGCCTTGGCTGCCGGCGAAAGCTCGGCAATCAATCCCTTGCGCATGCCCGCCGACTCCACCATACCGTGCCCACGATAGCGCAGTGATCCCTCGTTCAGGTCTGCGGCCAGCACGCGGGTCCACGCACTGCCAATATCCAGCACCACGATCAAATTGTCCGGCTTTTGGCTCATCGTGCTCACTGGCCCATCCCGGCGGAAACTGCCGGGATAGCGGTTGGGACGGTTTTCCGCTTGTTTGTGTTCAGCGCGGCGCGTTTGGCCTCCGCGAGCTTCTTTTCTCTCATCTTTGCCTGGGCCATGCGAGCTGCCATCTTCGCCTTCTCAGACGATTTCACGGCCGCTTTGCCAGGCGCCTTCGCGGGGTTCGCTTTGGAGGACGGCTTTCCATGCTTGGCGAGCGCCGCATTCGCAGGCACCGTCCCCGTCTTGTTTACGCTTTTGTCGCCAGGATGCGCGGTATCGTCCTGGCCGGCGCTCGCAGCTTGCTGTGCGTCTGCCGCAGCCGCGCTTGCCCCAGGCGTCATCTCCAGCACCACCTGCTGCACATAACGCAAATCCACCGCCGCCAACTTCGGATACTGCTGCCGCCACTCGGCGATATGCGACTTGTAACGCTGGTAGCGCTCCAGAAAGTGGTCCTCTCCAAAGTGAGCCAGAATGTCGGTGCCCTGCTCGGGCATCAATACGCGGGCATCCTCCGGGTCGGTCAGATCGATCTCGGAAATCTGTTCTGAGATCCGCTGGCCATTCGAGTCCAGTTCGCCCAATAGCCGCTGATAGACCGCCATGCGCGCCTTGCGCGAGGGCAGCGGGTCGCCGGGGTCCAGTCCCGTCACCACCGGGAACGAGTAGTGATGCTGCGCCATCATGGCCGCCGGCATGGAGAGCAGAACCCCGTTGGCATCGACCAGGCCAATCTGCTGCCCCTGGCGTACAAAGGCGATTGGCTGCCGCTCCACCACCGCAACGCGAATCTGGTCCGGAAGCAGCCGCATCACCGTCGCCCGCTCGATCCAGGGAATTTCTTCCAATTGCTTGCGCCGTTCGCTGAGCGGGACATAGAAGATGTTGCGTCCAATGTCTTCGCCAAAGACGGGCAGCAGTTCGGAGCGGTTCACTTCGGTCAGTCCGACAGCTTCAATGTTGCTGGCTCCGGCAATGCGGAAATGCCCGTCGCGACCCATATAAGTTTTAAGGAGATAGGAGGAGATCGCGAGCCCGGCCAGCACCAGCAAAACGGTCAGGCTCAGAAGAGTGCGCCCCACCGTGCCCGACGGACGCCACCATGGCCTTCCTGGCCACTCGCGGCTCGATCCGCCCAGACGCGACGAAACCTCCTCGTCGGGGTCGGCCATCTCCAGAGGCATGCCGGGCAATGCGCGCCCCAGTGGAGGCGCACTCTGCTCGACGCGCCGGAAGCGGGGCTCCGCGGGCGTTTCGTCTTCCCAATTAAGGGAGCGGGTTTTCCTGCCGTCGTTGTTAATCACGCCTGAGCAAGGTCGTGAGAATCGCCAGGTTTCACTATAGCCCGCACTGAACCAGCTTTTTCGCGCCGGAAGCGCAGGGGGAACCCGCGCCGTTACGGGGTGCGGGTTCATATTTTGAAAGCAAACAGCTTTTCACACTCCGAGCGGCTTTACGACCACTGCAGCGTGTACACCGAGCCCGCAGGCAAATCGAGTTCGAGTGTATTGGAGCCCAGCAGCAGCTGCACCCGCTTCTCTTCGCCGCTGTTGGTCAGCACCACCACCAGGCTCCCATCCGGATTGCGGAAACCCGCGTGCGTAACGGCATTGCCAGTTCCCTCCCCTTCGCCCACGCCATCGGTGCGGAAAACCCTGGCTCCCCGGCGCACGTGCTTTGAAAAGTGCGCAAAGGCCCAGTACTGCCCGCTCCGCGTGACTTTGTGCGTGCCATTCTCCACCGTCAGAACCCCGCCGCAGGAGAACGGTCCGATATTCGGTTTGCCCTTCTCGTCGAGCGCCAGATTCCACGCGGTAATCGACCGCGCCCAGTTGCGAAGAATGCCGTTGTAGGTCTCGGCCCAGTGGGTGAAGTCGGTCTGGTAGTCGGAAGCGGCAATGTCCGGGCCGCCTTCGGTCCAATAAGCGTTCTTCTGCGGAAAGGCCTCGTGGACGCGGCTCATCCCCGAAGGTTCGCCCACATACCCGTGCCAGGCAATGCCGTCGATGTATTCGGCCGCCTCGGGCACGCTCAGTTCGCCGATGGCTCTGCCCCACAGGTTGTAGTTGTGGTCCAGAACCCAGATCTTTGTCGGGCTGCCAGCCTTGCGCAACGCCGGCCCCAGAAAGTTCTGAACAAAATCGATCTCGTACTCCTGGCCCCACAGGCACGCGGGCATGTTGCCGTCCTGGTCCGTGTCGGTCTCGTTCTGCACGGTGACGGCATTCACTTGGACGCCTTCCGCCTTGTACGCCTCAAGGAACTTCACAAAGTAGCGCGCATAAGGCTCAAAGCTGTGCTTCCGCATTGCTCCGCCCAGCATTGAGCCATTCGACTTCATCCACCCCGGCGGGCTCCATGGCGAGGAGAACAGGAACAGATCCGGGTTCAAGCGGCGCGCCTCGCGAAGGACCGGCAGAATATAGGCCCGGTCGTGCTCGATGGAGAACTTCTTCAGTTCGGGATCGGGCTCGCTGCTCTCGTCGAAGCTGTAGACCGAACGCGAATAGTCGCTCGATCCAATGCAGGTGCGGCAAACATTGAGCGCCATCTTGTCCGCGGCAAACAGGTCGTCCAGGATGGCTTTCCGCTCGGCCTCGGGAAGCTGGCTCAGCACATAGCAGGTCGCGTCGGTCAACGCCCCGCCAAAGCCCAGAATCTCCTGCCTGCTGCTTCCCGGATCAAGCGCAATCGCGTCCGCGGCAATCGCGGTGGCAGGTTTCCATCTGAGCGGCTCAGCCTGCACATACCGTTTGTCCCGATACGTCGCCCAGACTCGCACCGGCCCCGCAGTGGCTGCTTCGCCGGCCCACGCCGGAATCCTGGTTGAAATCGCCATTGCGGCCGCCGTGGCCGACGCTGTCTTCAGAAATCCCCTGCGTGAACTTCCCGCCATTCCATGCTCCTTGCGGCACTCGGAATCCTGCCCGCCGCATCATAGCAGCCACCCCTACTCATGTCCTGTCCAAAACTTCTTGACCAAATCGACGCTGTCATTCTGAGCGAAGTACCGCTGTCATTCTGCGCGAACCCAAAATCGCCGCTGTCATTCTGAGCGAACGGGGCCCCGAACGTTTTTCAGTTCGGGGGTGGTGAGCGAAGAATCTGCTTTTGTATTTTCTGATTTCCGCTAAGAACTTCTGGGACAGGACACCAACACACCATGGTGAAAGTCGTGTTTTGCATTGGGACCGGGGAAAGCACGAACTCAACGCCCTATCGCGGCCAGGATTTGCGGAGCCAACTGGCTCACATTGCCCGCGCCGAGGGTCAGGATCAGGTCGCCCTCTTTGGCTTGGGCAGCAACCGCCGCAATCGCTGCGGGGAAATCCGCGGCGTACTGTACGTCCGGCCCCTCGATGACGGCGGCCAGCCGTTCGGCTGTCACGCCGGGAATGGGTTCCTCGCTGGCGGCGTAGATCGGCAGCACAATCACTGAATCCGCGTCTTTGAACGCTTCACGGAACCGGTCCATAAGATCAAGAGTCCGGGAGAACCGGTGGGGCTGGAAGACAACCCGGATCTTCTTGTAGCCGCATTCGCGGGCAGCGGCAAGAGTGGCGCGGATCTCGGTGGGGTGGTGGCCGTAATCGTCCACGACGGTAATGCCGTGCTCCTGGCCGCGCAGTTGGAAGCGCCGGTCCACACCGCGAAAATGCAAGAGGCCCTCGGCAATCTTCTCCGGAGCCACTTCAAGCTGGTGCGCAATGGCTACCGCAGCGGTTGCATTCAGGACGTTGTGGCGTCCCGGCACGTGCAGCTCGAAGGGTCCGAGCGGACCTGCGGCAGTAGTCACCTGAAAGCGCGCAAAGCAGCCCTGTCCCGCATCCAGAATCTCCACTCGATAATCGGCCTCCGGGGAAAACCCGTAAGTAAAGACGCGGCGGCGGGCGCGGGGCAAAATGGCCTTGAGCTGCGGATTGTCCACGCATGCGGTCACCGCGCCGTAAAACGGAACCTTGTCCATGAAGGCCAGGAAGGCATCTTCCACGTCGGCCATGTCGCGATAGCAGTCCATGTGCTCGCGGTCGAGATTGGTGATCACGGCCAGGATGGGCGAGAGCTTGAGGAAGGTGCGGTCGCTTTCGTCGGCTTCGGCCACCAGATATTGCGTCGTGCCCAGCCGCGCGTTTGACCCCAGCGCATCCACCCGGCCTCCCACCACCACCGTCGGGTCCAGTCCGCCAGCCCCCAGCACTGAGGCCACCATCGAAGTCGTGGTGGTTTTGCCATGCATGCCGGCGATAGCGATGCCGTACTTCAGACGCATCAACTCGGCCAGCATCTCGGCGCGCTGAATCACGGGAATCTTGTGCGCGTGCGCTTCGACGACTTCAGGATTGTCGGCGTGGACAGCGGAACTGGTGACCACGACCGTAGCGCCGGCGACGTTGCCCGCCGCGTGACCCTCGTAGATGGTGGCGCCCAACTGGGCCAGCCGGTCGGTCACCGGCCCGCGGCGCAGGTCGGAGCCGGAGACCTTCATTCCAAGGTTGAGAAGGATCTCGGCAATACCGCTCATGCCGATTCCGCCGATTCCAATGAAGTGAACGTGCTGTGAGGTGGCAAACATGGGAGTGAAATCAACTTTAACATCTGCGCGGGCGCGGCTCAACAGGCTGCGGAAAAACCAATCTCGATGAAGGGTACGGGCTTTAGCCCGTACATAAGCCCTGCAAAATCAGCGGGACCTTTAGCCCTTGAGGGACGTTTTTGCCAGGTTCATCCAAAACCCGCCTTTTTTCGCAGTTATCAAACCGCGCCCGTTCCAACCATGCACAACGATGGTGCGACTGCGGTCTACGGCTGCGACTCCACGTTCTTCCGGCGGGTCAGCACGAAAGACTTGCGGCGGTCCTTGGAGGCGTGGTCGATCTGCTTCCAGAACCCAACGAAGTAGTCGATGGCGGAGATCGAGGAAACCAGCACCGTGAAGTAAATGGCGGTGACCGCGAACCATTTGACAGGAACGATCAGGACGCCGAACTGCCACTGGTACCAGTGGTGGGCCAGGATCGCCGAAACCACGGAGACAATCTGCACGACCGTCTTCAGCTTGCCCAGATCGCTGGCCTGGATGGTGAATCCCTCCGAGGACGCGATGGAGCGCAGGCCACTGACCAGGAACTCGCGGCCGATAATGACCACGGCAATCCAGACCTTGATGACCTCGGGATTGTAGGCTACCAACGCAATCAGGGCGCCGGTCACCATGATCTTGTCGGCGATGGGGTCCAGCAGCATGCCCATCGTGGTGATCTGCTTGCGCTTGCGCGCCAGATAACCATCGAGACCGTCGGTGATGGAAGCCATAACAAACAGCACCGACGCCAGGATCTCCTGTTCGCCGTGCGGACCTTGCCACGGGAAATGGGCAGAGAGAATCCAGAGCAACAGCGGGATCATGGCGATCCTGCTCAACGTAATGGAGTTAGGAAGATTCACTTGTCTTGTGCCATGCCGGAAGGGCGATCACCGGTGTGGTTCCATTATTGCACCGGTTGGCGAAAGGTGGAGTGCAGCACAATTGCCTGCAAGCGATTGTCCCGAAAACCTCGCACAGGCGTCAGCCACCCACAAGAGCCATCGTGGCCACAGACCGGAATCGTATCGAATTGCAAGCACCACGCGCTAAAGTTTTTTGCGCAGGTATTCAAACACGAAATAGCCGACCAGAGCGGAGAGCAGAGCGATGGCGAAGTTGGCTGCTGTGAAGATGTCGGCCAGGGCAAAGGCCAGACTCTTCCCTGCCCCGTTGGAGGCAGTGAATTCGCCCATAAGCAGATTCGAGTAAAACAAAAAGACGATAAACGCAATCTCGACGACCGCCCGCCAGAAAGCAGTGAGACGCCGCCGGTTTGTCCGCTCTTCTTGCATGCAGATTCCATGGTAGCAACCAGCGAATGAAAACCCTATAAAGACACCCGTCGGTTTGACTCACCCGGTTGCGGGCAATAGCTTGGAAGGGTGGGGAATGCGGTTCTACCGCTTTTTCCCCAAGGAGACTGGATGCAACGCAGAGTCTTTATCTGGTTTTGGAGTGGGTTTTTGGCGGTCGCAATGGCTTGGACAGCCGCCGGTGCCCAGGATCTGAAGAGCTTCGAGCAGAAGATCACAACTAAGGTTCTGCCCAACGGGCTGACGCTGGTCGTCTGCGAACGGCCGGAGGCTCCGGTCTTCAGTTTCTCGACCTTCATCGATGCCGGCGACGTGAACGACCCCTCGGGCCAGAGCGGGTTGGCGCACATGTTCGAGCATCTGGCCTTCAAGGGAACCAGCCAGATCGGCACCACGGACTACGCAGCCGAGAAAGCAGCCCTTGAAAAGGTAGAGGCGGCCAACAACGCCTACGAGGCCGAATACCTGAAGGCCGTCGGGCGCGACGAGAAGAAGCTTGCGGATTTGAAAGCGGCCGTCAAGCAGGCCGAGGCCGAAGCGCACAAGTTCGTCGTTCCCAACCAGTTCACCGACGTGGCGGAGCGCAATGGAGCCACGGGCGTGAATGCCTACACGGCTCTGGATGAGACCGTTTACTTCTGGTCGATGCCGGAAAACCGCCTCGAGCTGTGGGCCTGGCTTGAGAGCGGGCGGCTCTCGGACGCGGTGCCCAGGGAGTTCTATAAAGAGCGCGACGTGGTGATGGAAGAACGCCGCATGCGCACCGACTCCAGTCCCCAGGGGCGCCTGGTCGAGCAGTTCCTGGCCACCGCCTACGTGGCCCACAACTACGGACGCAGCAACATCGGCTGGCCCAGCGAGGTTAGCCAAATCACGGCCACCGAGGCCATGAACTTCCACAAGAAGTATTACGTCGGCTCGAACATCGTGGTTGCCGTGGTGGGCGACGTGAAAGCTTCCGAGGCGCTGCCGCTGCTGGAGAAGTACTTCAGCCGCGTTCCCGCCGGGCCCAAGCCCGAGGAAATGACCACCGTCGAACCGAAGCAGTTTGCTGAGAAGTCCGTGGTCATACGCGAGGCCACCCAGCCCATGTACCTGGAGGGCTACCACCGGCCCGACTATCGCGACCCGGACAACGCCGTCTACGACGCCATCAGCGACATCCTGTCCAACGGCCGTGTTTCGCGGCTCTATCGCAGCCTGGTGCGCGACAAGCAGATTGCTGTCGAGGTGGCCGGCTTCAGTCCCTTCCCCGGCGACAAGTACCCCGGCCTCTATTGCTTCTTTGCCGTTCCCGCGCAAGACCACACCACGGCCGAGATTCGCGACGGGATCCACGCCGAGATCGAGAAGCTGAAAACCGCGGATGTGAGCGACGACGAGCTGGCCATGTTCAAGACCCGTACGCGCGCCGACCTGCTGCGCGGTCTGGCCGACAATCAGGGACTGGCCAACACACTGGCCGAGTACCAGACCCGCTACGGCGACTGGCGCGAACTCTTCCGGGAATTGGACAAAGTGGACAAGGTGACCAAGGCAGACATTCGCCGCGTGGCCAACCAGGTCTTTCAACCGGGCAACCGCACCAGCGCATGGATTGAAACCGTAGCTCCCGCAGCCACGGCGCAGAAAGATGGGGGCGCGCAATGAAGAGTGCCATCGTGAAGAGTTTTTTTGCAGTTTCATTGGCGGTTGCGGTTCTTCTTGCGCCCGCCGGCCTGGGTGCGCAGCAGAACAAGCCATGGGAGCAGATTCCCACGCCCAAGCTGCACGAGTTCAAGCCCCAACAGCCCAAGCGGATTGAGCTGAAAAACGGAATCGTGGTGTTTTTGCAGGAAGATCACGAGCTGCCGTTCGTCTCCGGATCGGTGCTCATCCCGAGCGGCTCGCGGGACGAAGATGCGGCCAAAACAGGTCTTGTGGAACTCTACGGGCAGGCATGGCGGACCAGCGGCACGGCGAAGATGAACGGCGACGCTCTGGATGATCTGCTGGAAGCCAAGGCGGCGCACATTGAGACCGGCGGCGGCGAAGACTCCACCTCGGTTTCGTGGGATTCGCTCAAAGGCGACGCCGACCAGGTCTTTTCCCTGGCTCTGGACCTCTTGCTGCATCCCAAATTCAACGCGGAAAAGCTCGGCCTGGCGCAGCAGCAATTGGCCGCGGGCATCGTGCGCCGCAACGACGACGAAAGCGAGATCGCCGGGCGCGAGGCTGCCAAGTTGGTTTACGGGCCCAACAGTCCCTACGCGCGGCAGCCGGAATTGGCCACCATCGGCGCGGTTGCGGTGAAGGATATGGACGCCTGGCACCAGCGCACCATCGGTGGCAAGCTGATTGTCTCCGTCGGCGGCGACTTTGACCCGGCGGCGATGGAAGCCAAGCTGCGGGCGGCCTTCGAAGGGCTTCCGCCCGTGAAAGCAGAGCCGGCGCGGAAAGAGACCTTTCCAGGCCCCAAGCCGGTGGTCGCCTTCATCGACAAGGAAGATGTAAATCAGTCGAACATCGAGATCGTGGGGCTGGGCACGGACCGCCACAATCCTGACGTTCCTACCCTCGCCGTGATGAACGAAATCCTGGGCGGCGGCTTTGCCAGCCGTCTCTTTCAGAAGGTGCGCACCGAGCAGGGACTGGCCTACTCCGTTGGCGGCGGCATGGGCTTCGACTACGACCACCCGGCCGCCTTCCAGGTCATGGCGCTCACTAAAAGCGCTTCCACCGTGGATGCGACCAGGTCCGCCCTGGCCGAGATTGGCGGGCTCACCAGCCGCCCGTTCACCCAGGAAGAACTGGCGCGCGCCAAAGACAATATTCTCAACTCCTTCCTCTTCCGCTACGACACCAGGGAAAAGGTGCTGGCCGAGCGGGTGCGCCTGGAGTTCTACGGCTACCCTTCCGACTACCTTCAAACCTACCGCGCCGCTCTCGAAAAGGTGACAGTGGACGGTCTGAACGCGGCCGCCAGGAAGTACATCCACCCCGACAAGCTGGCCGTCCTGGTGGTAGGCAACGGCCCGGAGATCAAGCCCGGACTCGACGAACTAAAGCTGGGGCCGGTCACGCCGGTCGACATTACCATTCCGATGCCGGGCGGAAAACCCGGCGCAGGGGAGAAGAAACAGTGAGCAAGGCTGCAAAAAGCAAAGGGTCACAGAACGGAAAGCTGGCCGTCGTCATCATGGCGGCCGGCAAGGGCACGCGGCTCAAATCGAAGCGGCCCAAGGTGCTGCACCAGATTGGCGGCAAACCCCTGCTGGCCCACGTCATCGCCGCGACCAGCCAGGTGGTCGCGCCCCAGGACATCTACGTCGTCATAGGCCACCAGGCGGAGCAGGTGCGGACGGCCATGGCGGCCACCGGCATCCGCTTCGTCGAGCAGACTGAGCAGCGCGGCACCGGCCACGCCATCCAGTGCGCGGGCGCGGCCATTCAGGGCTACGAGAACATCCTTGTCCTCTCCGGCGATGTGCCCCTGGTCCAGCCCGAGCATCTGAAGCAGGTCTTCGCATTTCACCTGGCCCAGAAAGCCGCCATGACGCTGGTTTCGGCCCAACCTGAGCAGCCCACCGGCTACGGACGCGTTGTCCGCAACTCTCCGGATGCGCCTGAAGTGACGGCCATCGTCGAGCAGAAAATGCTCACACCGCAACAATTGGGATTGCGCGAGGTGAACATGGGCCTCTACGCCTTCCAAACCGCGCCCCTGCTCGCCCACCTGAACAAGCTCACCGCCGACAACCCCCAGGGCGAGCTTTACCTCACCGATATGGCCGCGGTGCTCCATGCCGCCGGAGAGCGCGTCGTGGCCCTCGAAACGCCCGACCCCGGTGTCTTGCTAGGCGCCAACACCATCGCCGAGCTGGTAGCTCTGGACGCCACCCTGCGCGCCGCAACCGCCAGCCGCCTCATGGCCCAGGGCGTGACGATTTTCCGGCCGGAAACCTGCACCATCGACGCAGACGTTCAAGTCGAGGCCGATACCGTGATCGAACCCTTTGTGCAATTGCGCGGCCGCACCAAAATCGGCGCGGATTGCCTCATCCGGTCCTATTCGGTCATTGAGAACTGCACCTTGGCAGACCGTGTTCTGGTTCTCCCCAGCTGCATCCTGACCGACAGCACAGTGGAGAGCGGAGCCAAGATCGGCCCCTTCTCCCACCTGCGCCCAGGCAGCGAAATCGGCGAAGACGCGCACGTGGGCGCTTTCGTCGAGACCAAGAAAACCAAGCTCGGCAAGGGCGCCAAAGCCAACCATCTCACCTACCTGGGCGATTGCGAAATAGGCGAGAAAACCAACATCGGCGCCGGAACCATCACCTGCAACTACGACGGCGTCAACAAGTACCGTACGCTCATCGGCAAGGGAGCCTTCATCGGCAGCGATTCCACCCTGGTGGCGCCGGTAACGGTAGGAGATGGAGCCTACATCGGCGCCGCCTCCTGCATCACCAAAGACGTTCCCGCCGATGCCCTGGCCGTGGGACGCGCTCAACAGGTCGTGAAACAGGGCTGGGCCGCGACCCGCCGTAAGGCACTTACGAAAAAGCCATAGGGCCCGACAGCCCGTATTTCCTTTGCGTATATTTAAGGCCCATGAGCGCATGATGTTCTTAGGCGGAAGTAGCGCCGGCCTCCTGGCCGACTGTAGCGCGGACGTCCTCGTCCGCGCCCGCGCTCAGAGGCCTGGGAAAGACCCTTTTTGAGGTCGATTCCGGGCAAAAAACCAGCCGAAATCGGCATTTACCCCACCCCCCTATAGTGATATTATCGTTTTTCAGCAATGAAACTAACGTAAGTCGCAATTAATGAACATTATACAAAAACACATAGTTAACTGAAGAGTAATGGTAACTGGCCGATTTTGGCCCTTTTTTGGCCGTTTTTGCCTGATAATGCCGCAAATCGATGCCAAAATGCCCTCTTTTTTGCCTCTTCGGTGCAGTATCGAAGCGGGGCCAATCAGCTGCGGCTTGGAGAGATCCTGGAAGCGCCCTGAGTCTGCTCCGTCGCCCCTTTCGACGACTGGAGTCGAGGCGAAGATTGCCGATAATAAAAGAACAGAAGACTGTTTGCTTCTGCGAATCCACATAAGGCGGATGCCGGAACGCAACGTTTGAGATAAGCTAATCTTTAGGCTTGCTGCAGGTGGCAAAGAGTTTTGGGGGATTGGGCTTGGCATCGAACCTGGTAGAACCGGAAGCACCGAACCCCGTATTGGATCAGTCCGCTCTCGCGGAGGGACGCGTACGCGTCTGGCCGCGCAGGAACGCGCGCATCCTGGTGGTGGATGACGAGGCCCACGTCCGCTCCATGATCGCCGCCACACTGGAGCGGCAGGGCTACGACGTGCAGATAGCCGGTGGAGGACACGAGGCAAGCGAGATGCTGGACTGCAATGCCTTCGATCTGGTGCTCACCGACATCGTGATGCAGGATGGAAGCGGCATTGCGCTGTTGGAACGGTTGCACACCCAGCAGCCCAACCTTCCCGTGGTGATGGTGACGGCCATTCACGACATCAGCGTGGCCATTGACTCCATGCGCCGGGGCGCCTACGACTATCTGCTGAAGCCCTTCGAGCGCGAACACCTGCTGAACACGGTGCAGCGCGCCCTGGAGCACCGCCAGGCGCTCGAGGAGAACCACAACTACCAGCAGAACCTGGAGCAGGTGGTTCGCGCCAGAACCGAGATGCTGCGCCAGGCGATGGAAGATCTGGAACATTCTTACGATGTGACGCTGGAGGCGCTGGGCGACGCGCTCGACCTCAAGGATTCGGAGACTGAGGGCCACTCCAAGCGCGTCACTGCCTATACCATCGCTTTGGCGCGCGCCATGGCCATCAGCCCCGCCGAAATCAAAATCATTGCGCGCGGAGCCTTCCTGCACGACATTGGCAAAATGGCCATCCCTGACGAGATCCTGCGCAAACCCGGCAAGCTGACCGCCGGAGAGCAGGAACTGATGCGTGAGCATTGCACGCGCGGTTACAACATGCTGCGCAAGATTCACTTTCTCAGCAAGGCGGCGGAGATCGTCTACACCCACCAGGAGCACTACGATGGCAGCGGCTATCCGAACGGAACCAGAGGAAACGATATTCCCATCGGGGCGCGCATCTTCGCCGTGGCCGACACCCTCGACGCCATTACCAGCGACCGGCCCTACCGCATAGCCCGCACCTTTGACGTGGCGCGTGAGGAGATTCTCCGCTGCTCGGGAACCCAGTTCGATCCCAGGGTCGTGGAGACCTTCCTGAAAATCCCCAACGAACTGTGGCACGAACTGCGTTCTGAGATCACTGGCCAGAACATCCGCTACTCGACCTTCGATCTTGCCCACACCCCGGTTCCGCCCGTTACCTCGAAATCACTTCCAGAGTAGATCCGATGTCCCGTCTTTCCACAGAAGAGGTCGTTTCCCATCTGTTTGCTCTGCCCCGCTGGCGCGTCGAGAAGGGTGAGTTGACGCGTACCTTCGATTTCAAGGATTTCAAGGCCGCCCTCGCCTTCGTCAATCTCGTGGGGGAACGTGCTGAAGAGGCCGGTCACCACCCGGACATTGATATTCGCTACAACCACGTGCGCCTGGCTCTGGTGACGCACGACGCGGGTGGCTTGACGGCGAAAGACTTCGATTTGGCGGACGGCCTGGACCGGCTCGCCTGATCGATCCCGCAACTCTGCTTCCCCGCATCAGATTTCGTCGGATGAATCGTCCCCGAAAATCCTGAAATCTGGATTTTCGAGGTTTTTGCCGGCCTCGTGGAGCTTAGAGAGAGTCTTCCGATACCACCAAGCGACCGCCAATCCTCCAACCAGCACCGAAGCAGCCGCTACCACCCCCACCTCAAGCCACCGGCGCGACTGCGTCTCTGCCTGCTGGGTATGCTCGGAAGAGGATGACTCCAAAGAACTTGTCATATTTTTACGCCCATTTTTGAAATCGGCTTTTGGCTTTCTCCCATAATCGGTTCATTCTTTAGATGCTGAAGGCACAAAAGGGTTCGTTCACTTCCAGACGAAAAAATAATTTCGATTATTGTATTTGCATTCGACCCATTCTATGTTACGTTGTATATATTCCAGTGATGGAGGGGGCATATCCTGCCCCGCCAGAGTTGGAAGTAGTTTGCGTCACTGGCCTCCCGGCACGAACAGCAAGACCGTTCGTGCCGCCTTTTTTTTGTGCGCTCCCTTTCTAATACTTCCCGTAGTCCCTCTCCCCCGCTACAGCATTTTCGATTCTGCTCTTTACAGAAACCGGAAAGCCGAGTGGCTTTTTCCTTAAGAAAAAGCCACCTTGTATGCCGCCGTAATGTCAATATGTGAATCGAAAATGCTCTAGCCGCTCACTTCCGATTTCCCCCGCTTCCGTTCTAAGATGAATCCACAAGAGGGTCGCGATGAATCATTGGAAATGCCCCCGCTGGGTTTTGGGCCTGGGTGTCTGTACGCTTACGATCGCCAGTTACGCGCAGTGGTCCATACCGGCAGACGATATTCCCGCCTACCACCCCTCGGCTCCGCTCAAAGTGAGCGCCTTGGCGCCCATCCTGTCGGGCGCCAAGTTGACGGGCGAGAACTTCCGCTACCCCTGGCAACTGCACGTCTACCAGCAAGCCGCCAGGATCGGCAGCGTGATCTACCAGCTTCCCTGCTATTGCCGTTGCGACCGGGCGCTCGGCCACACCAGCCTGCGCAGTTGCTACGAGGGGTTGCATGGGACCGAGTGTTCGACCTGTGCCAAGGAGGCTTTCTTCGCCTATCGTCTGACCCGCGAGGGCAAAGCGCCTGCCCAGATTCGCGCCGCCATCAACCGCCGCGAGTACGAGAGCATCGATCTGGAAAAACAATAGGCGGAAAACCGGCAGGACGGCAGCAAATCCTGAATTGACGTAGAATGAAGGCTAGCAGCACGAGCCAGCAGGCCCGGCTCGCACCCACCCAGGGTTCCTGCAGACAGGTCTTCGTCTGTTGGCTGGGAATGTGGGGGCGTCACGGTTTCGACGGGATCGATTGCGGCTTAGGAGTCATGTCGGGGTGTGGGCACCCGTAATCGCCTGCAAAAACAAAGTTGCCAACGATAATCTGGCACTTGCAGCTTAATTAA
>Ga0255354_1000055_pt1 | contig 65545 bp, 55 predicted proteins | sample HBST50metaG_FD_189942 | JGI IMG/M metagenome (GOLD analysis project Ga0255354, IMG submission 189942) | Peat soil microbial communities from Stordalen Mire, Sweden - H.B.S.T50 | ecosystem: Environmental > Terrestrial > Soil > Wetlands > Peat | place: Sweden: Norrbotten County, Stordalen Mire...
GTGGTTGGCTACCGGCACTTCGATTGCGCTTCGGTCTATGGCAATGAAGTCGTCGTGGGCGCTTCGCTCGAACAGATTCAGCGCGATGGCGTGAAGCGCGAGGAACTGTGGATCACCTCCAAGTTGTGGAACGACAAGCATGACGACGTGATCGGATCCTGTAGGCAGTCGCTCGAGGATCTGCGGCTCAAGTACCTCGACCTCTACCTGGTGCATTGGCCGTTCCCTAACTTCCATGCGCCGGGTTGCGATGTCACCTCGCGCAGTCCCGACGCCAAGCCGTACATCCACGAGAGCTACATGAAGACCTGGCGCCAGATGGAAGAACTGGTGGACATGGGATTGGTGCGGCACATCGGGACATCGAACATGACCGTTCCGAAATTGAAACTGGTCTTGCGCGATGCCCGCATCAAACCCGCGGTAAACGAGATGGAGTTGCATCCGCACTTCCAGCAGCCAGAACTGCTCAAGTTTGTTGTGGAGAACGGCATTCAGCCCATCGGCTACTGCCCTATCGGCTCCCCGGGGCGCCCGGAGCGCGACCGCACGCCAGAAGATACCGCGCCTACAGAAGATCCAGTCATTATTGAAATTGCGCGTCGGCATGGCGTTCATCCTGCTGCGGTCTGCATCAAGTGGGCAGTGCAACGCGGACAGACGCCGATTCCGTTTTCCGTCCACAACTACCGCGCCAATCTCGAGTGCGTCACCCGCGATCCGCTCACGGACGAAGAGATGCAGGACATCGCGAGGCTCGACCATAACTGCCGCCTGATCAAGGGCCAAGTTTTTCTTTGGAAAGACGGGCAGACCTGGGAAGATTTGTGGGATGTGAGCGGGGAAATTACGCCTCCGTAATCGCAGTGCAATGCGAAGTTCCAACGAGATGAAACAGGGAGCATAGAGATGAAAGAAACAATGACCGCGGCATTCCTGCCCGGAGATTCAACTGTTGAAATGCGTACCGTAACCGTGCCGACGCCGGGGCACGGCGAAGTTCTGCTGCGCGTGAAAGCCTCCACTATCTGTGGATCGGATATTCGTTGCATTTATCACGAGCACTTGGGCAAGGGCCCCGAGGGCTACCAGGGCGTGATTGCCGGGCACGAGCCGTGCGGGCAGATTGTGGCCGAAGGGCCGGGCTGTCGCCGCTTCAAGACGGGCGATCGCGTGATTGTTTACCACATCTCCGGTTGCGGCGTGTGCAACGATTGCCGCCGCGGCTACATGATTTCGTGCACCAGTCAGAAGTATCGCCGCGCTTACGGATGGCAGCGCGACGGCGGCATGGCCGAGTACATGATTGCCGAAGAGAAGGACCTGATCGCTCTGCCCGATGAGCTTACCTATGCGGATGGTGCGCAGGTGGCCTGTGGATTTGGCACCGTATACGAGGGCCTCGAGAAGATCGGCATCAACGGCAATCACGCCGTACTCATCACTGGACTGGGGCCGGTGGGCTTGGCTACGGGCGCACTTTGCCGCAAACTCGGGGCTATCAAAATTATCGGTATCGATGTGGTTTCGGAACGCATGAAGATTGCAATGGATCTGGGACTGTGCGACGCGGTTCTGGCCTCGGGCCCGGACAACGTGGAAGAAGTGAAGAAACTCACCGGCGGCTTTGGTGTGGAGCGGGCGGTCGATTGTTCGGCGAACAATCTGGCGCGGGCTACGGCAGTGCGCGCCACCCGCAAGTGGGGCAAGGTCGTCTTTCTTGGCGAGGGCGGAACGGTGGAACTCAATCCTTCGCCCGACTTGATCCACGATCAAAAAACACTGTACGGTTCGTGGGTTACTTCTACCTGGCTGATGGAGGAGTTAGTGGAGCGGCTGGTCCGCTGGAACCTGCATCCGGCCGACATTATCACGCACCGCTTCCCACTGGAGCGGGCTGCGGATGCATATGCGCTGATGTCTTCCGGCAAGTGCGGCAAGGTTGCTGTTTGCCAGGATGAAGAACTGAGTTAGCCCGCACGAGGAGAACCACATGACCGATTCCAAATCATCCGCAACACCCGAATGGGAACGCCGTCTCAATGCGCTGTTGCCGTTGTACGGGCATCGCAACTGGGTGGTGATTGCCGATGCAGCCTATCCCGCGCAGTCGAAACCGGGCATCGAAACCATCGTTGCCAACGCTGAGCAGCTTGAAGTGGTGCACATCGTTCTGGATGCGATTACCGCCTCGCGGCACATCCGGCCCAACGTGTATGCCGACAAGGAACTTGGCTTCGTTGCGGAAAAGGATGCGCCGGGAGTTATAGAGTATCGGCGCCAACTGGATGATCTTCTGTATCACTCCAGCGTTACTTATCTTCCTCACGAACAGATTATTACCAGGCTCGACAAATCAGCCGAGGTCTTCCGCATTCTGGTTATCAAGACGGAGATGACCATCCCGTATACCTCGGTATTTTTCGAGCTCGATTGCGGCTACTGGAACGCAGAAGCGGAACAGAGGCTGCGTCAGGCAATGCTTGTTTCGGATTTGAAATAAACCGAAAATATCCCGCGCAATTATCAAATAGCAAACCTGAAATCAGGTACAAGCGGCACCGCGAAAGGACAGATACTCGAATGGCATTGAACCGGCGTGAGTTACTGCAATGGATGGGCGGCGCATGTTCCGCTCTTGCTCTTTCAAGATTTGCCAAAGCCCAAGGAGTGGCGCAGGGCGCGAACTACTCGGCAACCCGTTCGTCTCTCGACCGCTACCGGATTCCGGAATGGTTCCGCGATGCCAAGTTCGGCATCTGGTCGCATTGGGGGCCGCAGTCGGCAATCGAGGCTGGGGACTGGTATGCACGCAACATGTATGTGCAAGGAACGGACCAGTACCGCTATCACGTGGAAACCTACGGGCACCCTTCCAAGGTTGGCTACAAGGATCTTGTCAATGATTGGAAGGCCGCTAAGTGGGACCCTGAACACCTGATGAGCTTGTACAAAAAAGCGGGCGCAAAATACTTCGTCAGCATGGGCGTACACCACGATAACTTCGACCTATGGGACTCGAAGTACACGCGCTGGAACTCGGTAAACATGGGGCCAAAGAAGGATATTGTGGGCCTGTGGAAGAAAGCCGCTGAGAAGAATGGTCTGCGCTTCGGGGTCAGCGAACACCTGTGGATTAGTTACAAGTGGTGGGCGGTGAGCCACGGCGCAGACAAAACCGGTCCGCTGGCCGGAGTGCCGTATGACGGCATCGATCCCAAGTTTGCGGACTTGTATCACGATGCGGATTGTGCGCGTTTCGTCGACAAGCTGGATTGGAACGACGATGGAATTCCTGAGTCGTGGAAGCGTCATTATCTTGATCGCATGACCGATCTCATCGACAAATATCAGCCCGACTTTCTTTACACCGATGGCCATCTTCCCTTTGAGGAATATGGGATGAAGATGGTCTCACACCTTTACAACGTAAGCGCGCAGTTGCATGGCGGCGTGACCGAAGCGGTGTATACCAGCAAGGAAGACACGGACTGCGCCATTGGCACCTGCCTGCTCGATCATGAGCGCGGCGTTGCCGACGGTATCGCCAAGAATCCATGGCAGACCGATACCTGCATCGGAGAGTGGCACTACAAACGCGGCGCGAAATACAAGTCGGCCAAGAAGGTGATCGACCTGCTGGTGGATATCGTCAGCAAGAACGGCAATTTACTGCTGAATTTTCCGCTGCCCAACTCCGGTGAACTGGACTTCGAGGAGAAGGCGGTGCTGGAAGGCATCACCGCTTGGATGGTGGTGAACAGTGAGGGCATTTACGCTTCGCGTCCCTGGAAGATTTATGGCGACGGCCCTTCCACTTTGGTCAAAGTGCAGCCTGGCAACTTCAACGAGGACAAGCAGAAAGATCTGACCGCCGAGGATGTGCGCTTCACCACGAAGAACAGCACGCTCTACGCTTTCGTGATGGGCTGGCCAGAGAAGCAGGCAGTGCTGACGTTTCTCGGTTTGGCCAGCGCGCAGAATCCGGGCAAGATTCGTAAGGTGGAATTGCTTGGCTTCAAGGGCGGGCTGAAGTGGAATCAGGACGAAACTTGCCTCAAGGTCGAGATGCCTGCGGAGAAGATATCCGACATCGGCATCACGCTGAAGGTGGAGTTGGCGTAACCGGTTTTCGTGGAAGTCGCTGCAAGCAAAGGGGCCAGGAAGGAACCGCGTTCTGCCGCAAGGCAAGAATGAATCGGCTGCTTCCTGGCCCTTGCGCGTTTTGCACATCGGGGCAGAGGCGGCCGCTCCCCGCGGCATGTACGATAAACGAGGTACTCATATGAAAGACACAAAAGACCTCTCCCCTGAAATTCTTCTGCACATCGCTCAGTCCCTGAATCTGCCCCTTCGCGGCCTTGTCGCGGTCATCGAACTGCTCGACGACGGCGGCACCGTGCCCTTCATCGCGCGCTATCGCAAAGAGGCCACAGGCAATCTAGATGAAGTCCAGATTCTCGACATCGAAGAAAAGCTGGCCTACTTCCGCGAGCTCGCCGAGCGCCGCGAAACTATCCTTGCCTCCATTGCGGAGCAGGGCAAGCTGACCGACGAACTCAAGGCGCGCATTGAAGCCACGCTCGACAAGAGCGAGCTTGAAGATTTGTATCTTCCCTACAAGCCCAAGCGGCGCACCAAGGCCACCATCGCGCGCGAAAAAGGCCTGGAGCCGCTGGCGCAATATCTTTGGGCGCAGCAGAATTCCGCCGAGCCGCTGGATACATTTGCCGCCACTTTCGTCAATGCGGAACTGGGCGTGGCCACTGTGGACGAAGCGCTTGAAGGTGCGCGTCACATCGTTGCCGAGTGGATCAGCGAAGACGCAGACCTGCGCAAGGCGCTCCGCACGCTTGTGTTCGACGAGGGTATCGTGGTCTGCAAAAAGGCCATGGACGCGGTCGACGAGCAGGAAAAATTCAAGATGTATTACGAGTACAAAGAACCGGTTAAAACGATTCCTTCGCACCGCATGCTGGCCATCCGCCGCGGCGAAGGTGAGAACATACTCTACTTCCTCATTGAAGTCGAACCGGAGCGGGCCGTGGGCATTATTCAGAAGCACGTTCTGCGCGAACGGGGCGACTGGACGCATCAGCTTAAACTGGCCATCGACGACGCGTGGAAACGCCTGCTGAATTCATCCATTCAGGGCGAGATTCGCCTGGAGTTGAAGAAGCGCTCCGACACGGAAGCCATCAAGGTTTTCCGCGACAATCTATACAATCTTCTGCTGTCTCCTCCGGCCGGACCGATCAGTGTGCTGGGCATCGATCCTGGCCTGCGTACCGGCTGCAAGGTTGCCGTGGTGGATGAAACCGGCAAGCTGCTGGATCACGACGTGTTCTATCTGCACACGTCGAAGCATGGCAATGAGGAAGCCACGCCAAAGCTGGAGGCCCTTCTGCGTAAGTACAATGTGCGCGCCATCGCCATCGGCAACGGCACGGCGGGCCGCGAAACGGATGCTTTCGTTCGCGACTTCCTGCGTGAAAAACATCTCGATGAAATTTTTTCCGTCACGGTGAGCGAATCGGGCGCCAGCGTCTACTCTGCGTCCCCCGTTGCTCGCCAGGAGTTTCCCGATCTCGATCTGACCGTGCGCGGCGCAATCTCTATTGCGCGCCGTTTGCAGGACCCGCTTTCCGAGTTGGTCAAGGTCGATCCTAAATCGATCGGCGTGGGCCAGTATCAGCATGACGTAGATCAGCACCAGTTGCAGGAGTCACTCGAAACGGTGATCGAAAGCTGCGTCAACAAGGTCGGCGTGGACTTGAACACTTCCTCCTGGACGCTGCTGCGTTTTGTCGCCGGTATCACAGAGCGCACCGCGCAGAATATTGTGACCTTCCGCAACGAGAAGGGGACTTTCCGCTCGCGCAAGCAGGTGCTGGAAGTCGCCGGCATCGGTCCCAAGACCTTCGAGCAGGCGGCAGGGTTTCTACGCATTCGCAACGGCGACAACCCTTTGGATATGACTGCCGTTCACCCCGAGTCCTACCCGGTGGTGGAGCAGATTGCCGGGCTACTTCATGCGACTGTCGAGCAGCTCATCCAGCAGCCGCATCTTCTCGAAAAAGTGGATCGCAGCCAGCTTTCGGCCGGCGCATTCACGGTGAACGACATTCTGGCTGAACTGCAGAAGCCGGGACGGGATCCGCGCGACAAGTTTGTGGCGCCTATCTTCCGCGACGAAGTGCGTGAACTGTCCGATGTGCAGCCGGGCATGGTGCTGGAGGGCGTGGTGACAAACGTGACCAAGTTCGGCGCGTTCGTCGATGTCGGTGTGCATCAGGATGGCTTGGTTCACATCAGCGAACTGTCGAACCGCTTCATCAAGGAGCCGTCTGAGGCCGTAAAAACGGGGCAGATCGTTAAGGTGAAGGTGCTGAGCGTAGACACCAAAGCAAAACGCATCGCGCTCTCTATCAAGCAGTTGACGACGCCCACGCCGCGCACTGGAGCAAAGCCGGAGAAGCCGAGCGCGCGGCCGGAGAGCCCAGCCGCAAAGCCGCAGAAGGCTACGCCCAAGCCGCAGCCCACGCTGGATGAAAAGCTCTCGTTTCTGTCGACGAAATGGAAGGTCAGGTAGCGGCGGGGAAGCGGCCGGTAGCTTATTCTTCGCTGGGGTTGTGGAGGGCAAACCAGTAGTAACGCCGCCAGCAGAACATGCAACGGATCGGCCGTAGCGCAAACATGGCCAGCAGGCCATCCATAGGGCGCAACTCAGCCGGTTTGAACTTGACCGAGTTGCAGCGCGGGCACGCTCGCTTGATCAAGAGTATCCGTGGCAGCCAGTCGGGCCAGTTGCGAGTTGCTTCAAACATAGTTCGGCTCCTTACGATCAGGCTCAGAAGTGAACCGGAATGATGCGTTAAAGAGCGTTTGCATCTTGGGGACTTCAGCCGGAGAGCAGAACAATGACTCTCCGTTGCCCTAGTAGCGCGGGAATCGGCAACCGCCACAATACAACTGGATTGTATCGCTCTCTCTGTGCTGGGCGTCTGAGCATTGTGAAACACCGACCTGGCGTATGCGCGCAAATCCAAAATCAAACCCTCTTCGCTGCAATTTATTTTCAAGTGCGAAATAATGGTAAGAATGCATAAAAGCGGAAATCAGATGAATGCTGTTGGAATCGACTTTGGGACAACCAACAGTTCAGTGGCGCTGGCGACCGGGAACTCGCAGGTGCAACTCGCCTCGTTTCTGTCGGGTGGAGCCCAGACGTGGTCGTTTCGCTCGGTTCTCTATCTTGAACAATCGATAACGGCGAGCGGGGCCAAACGGGCGCATTCGCTCACCGGCCCAGCCGCCATTGAGCGCTATCTTGAGGCGGAAGAAAAGGGGCGTCTCATACAGTCGCTCAAGTCCCATCTTCCCAGCCGCGCACTCACCGGGACTGAGGCGTTTGGCCGCCGCTACAAGTTTGAAGATCTTATTTCGCGCATGCTTACCGATCTGCGCAAGCAAGCCGAGCAACAGTTCGAGAAGCCCATTCGCTATGCGATGGTGGGGCGTCCGGTGCGGTTCGTGGGCGCGGAGACCAAGGAAGAAGACGATTTTGCCATTTCGCGTTTGCGGGAGTCTTTCACTCTCGCGGGTTTTGATCATGTCGATTTTGAAATGGAGCCGGTCGCAGCAGCTTACGCCTATGAATCCACGCTCGATCACGATGAACTGATTCTGATCGGTGACTTCGGCGGAGGCACCAGCGATTTTTCTCTGCTGCGGGTAGGCCCCGGCGTGCGTCGGCGCGGACGGACACCGCAGGACCTGTTGGGCAACGGCGGCGTGGGCCTTGCCGGCGACGCCTTCGATGCGCGTATCGTGCGTAAGCTCGTCTCGCCCGCGTTGGGATCGGACTCCGAAGCTCGTTCGCTGAACAAGATTCTTCCCGCGGTCCCGGCGTGGATTTATGCCAACCTGGAGCGCTGGCATTATCTTCCATTTCTGCGCACCAACAACGTGCGCGAGATTCTGAAAAGCGCACGCATCCGCGCGCTGGAGCCGGAGAAAATTGAAGCCCTGATCACGGTTATCGAGGAAGATCTTGGCTATCAGCTTCATCAGGCAGTACAGAAAGTGAAGTTCGAGTTGTCGCGCAGCCAGAGTGCGGAGTTCCGCTTTCGCGACGGCAGTCCGAGCCTGTCCAGCATCGATCTGCGCATTCCCGTCACACGCAAGGACTTTGAATTGTGGATCAAAGATGAGTTGCGTGCGATTGAGCAGTGCATTGATTCGCTCTTGCAGACTGCGGGAGTTCATCCGCGCGAAGTCGACCGCGTGTTCCTCACCGGAGGCAGTTCCTTCGTGCCTGCCGTGCGCCGCATCTTCACAACCCGGTTCGGCGAGGAGCGCATTCGCAGCGGCAACGAATTTACCTCAGTGGCCCATGGCCTGGCGTTGCGCGCGGCAGAGTCCTTGCGGTCAGGTTCCCAGAGTTGAAACTGCATCTACTCGATAGCCTTTTGACTTGAGCCCCTTTGTCCGGGTCGCCGATGCAACTACCAAGGCTTCCAGTCTCTCAGATCAGGCGATCGCCTGCCGTTCGCATGCTGTAGCCCGTGTAAGCTTCAACTTCCCTGCGGAACGACGCGCGGCCCAGTATCTCAAGCAGCGTTTGAATGGGCGGGTAATTGAGCTGCGAGCGGCGAATGACAAGGTGGTAGGGTTTCTGCGCCAAAGGGGTGAAGTCCAACGCCAAGGCGCGCGCCACAGCCTGCGTGCTAATGCAGCAATCGACCTCTCCGCTGCGCACAAGACGCGCTGCGGGCAAATGTCCCGAGGTAATCTTTTCATACCCCTTTATCTGCTTTGCGGAGATGCCCTGTTCCTGCATCAGATCATCTAACAAGCGGCGGCAGCCCGCTCCAGACTCGCGGTTGGTAAAGCGCACGTCCTTGCGGGCGAGGTCAGCGATGCCGACGATGTGCTTCGGATTGCCTTGGGCGGTCACAAGCCCTTCTTCCCAAATTGCATACGAGATGACCGTCACGGCATTGCGGCCAAACATCTTTGTGATGGGTAACAAATCAGTTTTGCCTGTGGCTTTGTCCACCATGTGAGTGCCCGCAACATGCACCCATCCCTCATGGAGGAACTCGAGTGAGCGCGAGCTGTTTTCGTAGGCGACGACGAGTTCGCAGCCCTGGGTTTGCAGCGATTGCGCAAGAAAGGAGACGCTTGGGTCGCACCCGGCAAGCAGAATGCGCGGAGACTTTTTCCACTTGTCGCCGAGGATCCGAATCTTGGCGTTGTGTTTCCCCGCCCGGGGCGATTCAAGCAGCACGGCATCGGCGGGAGGAAGGCACCAGCCTCCCGATTCGGGCGCCACAGCAACAAGATGACCGTCAACGCTGCAGAGGCGCAGAGGCAGCCCCGGTGCCATGGACTCGGGATCGCCGAGGACCGTCGCGTCTTCGATCTCGTCGGGCACCTGATCCTCAGGGTCGATCTGGAAGATTTCTTCGACGGTGGTTTCAAGGGCGCGCGCCAACTTTAGACTGACCACTGTGTTCGGAACATAGGTTCCCGCCTCGATGGCATAGACCGTCTGCCGGCTGATGCCGACCTGGGTGGCCAACTGCGAGGCTCCGAGACCACGTTTGGTTCTCAATTCCGCGAGATTCGTGTGAACTTCCATAGCGTTCGGTGACCGCTCCTTGGTGACGATATGTATTCTATACAAGACGAAACGACATTGATACGAGGCATTATGGACAGTCAAGTAACGTGCTTATCCACTGCCCTTCCGGCGATGACCGCAATCGGTGTGATTCACACTCCCTTCCTTCACGCAAAAGGCACTCCCATTCAAAGCGCGGTTGCCGGCAATGCCCAGGGCGTGGTCGAAGTGTTTGCCGAGTTCGCCGAGGGACTGAAGGATTTGACAGGTTTCGAGCGGCTTTGGCTGATCTACTGGATGGATCGGGCCTCGGCTGCTCAGCTGATCACTCGCCCCTACCTGGATAATGAGGATCGAGGCGTCTTTGCCACCCGTTCCCCGGCCCGCCCGAACCATATTGGTTTGTCTTCTGTTCGCCTGTTTCAAGTGGAAGGGAATCGTCTGCTGGTGTCTGAAGTGGACATGCTGGACGGTACGCCGCTGCTCGACATCAAACCCTACGTCCCGGCCTTTGACCATTTCGACGTGACACGTACGGGGTGGTATGCGAACAAGTCCGCAAGAGGTGCGGTGGCGGACGATCGCTTTGAGGCCGACAGCGTGGAAGATCATGACTTGTAGACCTCTCGCGCTGCATCAGCAACGGCGGTCAGAGCATTCTCGATCTCGGCTGTGCGGGTAAACGGTCCTGGGCTCAGCCGAACCGTTCCTGTCTCGGCTGTGCCGATTGTGCGGTGGGCCAATCCTGCGCAGTGCCATCCTGGCCTGCATGCAATATCTGCCCGTTTCTCCAACGCGGCTGCAACGTGGACCGGGTCTATGCCGTGAATGTTGAACGAGACAACGGGAGCGCGTTCAACACCCAAAGCAGGTCCGTAGACAGTAACTCCCTTTATGTTTGCCAGTCCCCTGAGCAGACGCTGGGTCAGGCGGGTTTCGCGGCGCGCAATGGCTTCCACTCCTCGCCGCAATACGTAGCGTACAGACTGGTTGAGTCCGGCGATTCCAGGTAGATTGAGCGTGCCGCTCTCCATCCGGTCGGGATAGCAAGCCGGTTGCTGCGGGTTGTTCGACTCGCTGCCGGTTCCTCCTTCTTTCAAGGGTTGCAGGTCCACTCTCTCGCTGACATACAGTCCGCCTGTGCCTTGTGGCCCGAGCAGGCCCTTGTGTCCGGGAAAGGCAAGCAGATCGATGTTCATAGTTTGTACATTGATGGGGATCGAGCCGGCGGATTGCGCCGCGTCCAGTAACATCGGGATGCCGCGGTCGCGGGCCAGACGGCCAATAGCCACGACGGGCTGGATTGTTCCGCTCACGTTGGATGCATGAATCATCACGATGAGCCTGGTGTTGGGCCGGATCAGCCGCTCCACGCTGGCAGGATCTACGACTCCAAGCGGGTCTGCTTGGGCAATGGAGAATTCAATTCCGCGTTTCTGAAGCGCAGTCAGTGGACGCCATACCGAGTTATGTTCCATGCTGGAGCAGATAGCATGGTCGCCCGGTGAGACGGCGCCCTTGATGGCCAAGTTGAGCGCGTCCGTCGTGTTCGCGGTAAAGCAGATGCGCAGCGGGTTAGTAACTCCAAATAACTGCGCAAGGTTTTCTCGGCACTCCTGGACCAGCAGAGCTGCGTCCATCGCACGCTGATGGCTGGTGCGGCCGGGATTGCCCACGGCATGGCTGAGCGCATTGGAAACTGCGCGCGCCACGCCGGGAGGCTTGGGCCACGATGTTGCCGCGTTGTCGAGATAGATCATCGGCCTAACTCAGATGCGTTGAAAGAGACATAGTGGGGACCGTCAGCCTGTCTGGTTTCCTCAAAGGTGCCTCCGGGTTCAATGCTCAGCTCCTTGCACTTCATTTGTAGCAGCGGCAACTCATGCCGCTCGCATCGCAGCGCAAAGCCGCAACCGGTGGTCGAGAGACAGTGCGGTGTGCGCTGCATCTCAACGAACACTCCCATTCGGTAGAGTGATCGCTTGAGCAGCGCCACCTGATTCAACGAAGCAAAGACAACAAGGCAGGACGCCATCCGTTACGCTCCAGCCGCACCACTCAACACCGCAGACTCGAACAGATGTTCGTCTTTGAGTGTAAGCACCTCGTCTGCGCCTGAGTAAAGCTGATCTTTTACCCGAATCTGAACGCTGCGCCCATTGGCTTCGAGAATGACGAACCAGTCCGCCAGCGACTTGGGCTTCTCCACGAAGTCCATTGTTCCGTGCACGAAGCTGCAACCGGTTACAGCTTCCACTCCCTGGCCAAAGAAGCTGCCTCCTTGAACCACGGCGCGAGTCGCTGTTCCGCGGGTAACGCCCAGTTCATGCATGGCCAACTGACCGGCGCGCATGCCCAGCGTCAAGGCAACATTCATTGTGTCCCAATGCAGCAGGCGTGAGGTCGTCAGCATCTCGGTCTTCTGGCACCAGTGCAGCGGTGCATCGGCGAAAGGGAAGCAATCGTAGCGCGGGATATAAATCTTGAGGTCGAGGATGGGCGTTCCGTCCACCGCGTCCAGCCCGCGCACATGCAGCTTGTTGCCGTCACGCCTCAGCAATTCAACAATGCAGGAGCCCATGCCGGAGGGCCGTGCCGGCGAGCGGCTCGTATAGACGCCCTTGCACGTCGGTTCGCCCATCATCGGTAGGGTGAGCATCTCCTCGCCCTCCGGGATGTTGGCGCGGCGCTTCCACTCTTCGCGGCGGTGTTGACGGTAGATGACATGCAGGTGCGAGAAGTGCTCCAGCCCGATCAGGCCTTGTGTCAGGTCTTCGCGAATGGAGAGACAGCTCTCTTCGCGATAGGTCGGCAGTTGGTCAAAGTTTTTTAGCTCGGAGATCACCACCCCGATGGGGCGGATCGTTACGGGTTCTTGCCATTCGTTATTCATTGCATTTCCTTTGATTGCAAAAATGTGGACCGTAGTCGGCTCCTACTTCGTTTTAGTGGCAGGTTTCCTGAGCGCGGTGCCCAGAAGCTGATCCAGCTGCGCATCGCTCAGTTTTACCCGATAGAACGTTTCGTAAAAGTGCCGCGTCTCAGCGCGCATGTCGTACGGAAATACATCGGGGTACAAAAGATTGGCGATCCAGCGGATGCCGATGATGCGGTTTACCGAAGGCGGACGGTCAATCCAGTTGAAGGGATACTGCGGCGTCTCATAGACATCGTGATTCTTCACCGCACGTACGTGACGCCAACTGGCGCTCTTGCCCACCGAGCGGTAGAACTCGCCGGGAGAGCCGGTGTGGTCGTATCCGGAGATCACGATTTCTGGATTCCATTGCAGCACCTGCTCCATGGAGACCGGCGTGTGCCCATAGCCCTGTTGGCCGGGCACGGCGGCCACGTTTTCAGCGCCCGCAAAGTTCAAAGCTTCCGAGTGCATTGAAGACCCGGGCTCGGTTTCGAGTCCGGTCGGTCCTTCCGCGTAGTACACGCGCTTACGTTTCGCCGCGGGAATGGCGCTGACCTTGGTTTCAACCTCCTGAAGCGTCTTGCGGCACTCGTCGGCTAGCTGGGCGGCGCGCGACTGATTGCCCAGCAGTTCCCCGGCCTTGAGATAGGCATCGGGCAGCTTCTTCAAGTCACCGTTGAGAATGAAGACCGGAATATGAGTCTGCTGCTGGACGCGCTCAGCCACGGTCGCCCCCATGGTGTCGCCCATGGAGATCAGCACATCGGGATGCGCCTTGACGATCTCCTCCAGGTTGCCAGTATTGTTTTTTCCGTACCATCCGCCCAGTACGGGCAGGTGACGGTACTGCTCCTGATAGAACGCCAACTCCGGTGGATCCGGCTGGTAGTTCCAGCCCGCCAACAGGTCCGGCGACAGCGTGTACACAAAGACGGTTCCCACCGGGCTCATCCCCAACACGCGGGTGATCTTCTTGGGGACGATTACGGTGCGGCCGGCCATGTCGGTCATCGCGCGCTGATCGCTGCGCAGTGTTGGGCCAGACCCATGGCGATGCGAACAGCCGGCCAGAGAAACGATTACTACCAAGAATGCGAGCCACTTTTTCGTCACTGTCTCCTCAATTCAGCTTGGGAACCACGACCCTCATGCCGAGCCCAGCCTCGGCAATGCGGAGCGGTGTTTCATAGGCAGCTTCCAAAGACGCTTGGGTTAGGGTGACTTCCGGGCGGTCAAGGGCCAGGATTCGCCCTTGCTTCATCAGCGCAACCTGGGAGGCGCAGCGAAAGGCGAAGTCCGGAAAGTGGGTGGTCATCAGCAACCCGAGTCCGCTTTGCGCAAGCTCGTTAACATGGCGCAGCACGCGCATCTGATTGCCGAAATCGAGGTTCGAGGTTGGTTCGTCGAGCACCAGCATCTGTGCCTGTTGCGCCAGCGCGCGCGCAATCAAGACCAGTTGGCGCTCGCCGCCGCTCAGTTCGGTGTATAACTCGCCAGCCAAGCGCGCAATACTCAGCCGTTCGAGCGCTTCCTCCGCGATGACGATGTCCCGCTTTCCGGGCGACGAAAAGACCCCGGTATGAACCGACCGGGCCATCAGCACTACATCGAGAACGCGGAAGGCGAACGGCGGCGTGTGGGCCTGGGGCACGTAGCCCAGTGTCTTCGCCAGCCGTTGCCGCGACCAGTGAGCGATGTCCTCGCCATCCACGCAGATTCTGCCTGCGCTCGGCTTCAACAGCCCAAGGATCGCCTTGAAAAGAGTGGTTTTTCCGGAGCCGTTGGCGCCCAGCAAACAGAGCACTTCGCCCGAGGCAAGCGCCATCGAAATATCGAAGATGACAGGCTTGCTGCCATATCCGGCCGTGACGTGTTCCACCGAGAGATTCATGCGCGGGCCATCCGGGTGCGAAACACCAGATACAAAAAGAAAGGCACTCCGACCAGGGAAGTGAGAATCCCCAGCGGCACTTCGAGCGCAAACAGGCCCCGCGCGCAATCGTCCACCAAGAGCAGATAGATGCTTCCGATCAGGAAAGACGCGGGCAACAGAGCTTTGTGATTGGCGCCGACCACCATTCGCGCAAGATGCGGAATCACCAGTCCCACCCACATGATCATTCCCGCGATGGAAACGACAGCCGCGCTGATCAGCGCCGAGCAGACGATGATGACGATCCGGATTCGCCATGGGTTCACGCCCAGAGCTTTGGCCTCTTCTTCTCCGAAGCTGAGGACGTTGAGTCTCCAGCGCAACAGCAGCAACGGGATGACTCCAACAAGAATAGGAATCGCGGCGAATTGAAGATCGTGGGGAGTTACCGCCGCCAATCCGCCTACCAGCCAGAAGGTGATAGCGGCGAGTTTGCCGTGCGGATCGGCAACGTACTCGGTGAGGCGGATCAGCGCCATGCCCGCTTCGCGCATAATGATGCCCACCAGGATCAGGGTCAGCGTCGGATCGCCTCCCATGCGCGTGGCGGTAGAGCCTAGCGTCCACACCAGCAGCATGGCCGCCAACCCACCAACTAAACCGAGCAGTTGAATTCCCACAATGCTGAATCCGAGCAGAATGCCCAGCGATGCGCCGAATCCTGCGCCGGCGTATGCGCCCAGAATGTCGGGCGAAGCCATGGGGTTGCGGAACAGCCCCTGAAATGCGGCTCCAGAGACTGACAATGCGCCGCCGATAAGCAGAGCGGCCAGCACCCGCGGCAGCCGCACCTGCATGAGCACGATTCCCGGAAGGCCGGTGGAGTCTGGATCGGAAAGGATCCCCCACCAGGATTGCAAAGGAACAGAGTACCGGCCAAAGAGGAGGGAGCCAATGGTTAGCGCGACGAGCGCCGCCCAGAGAGCCGCAAAGATCCACCCGGTACGAGACGCGCGTGCAGGCATGGACACCTCCTTTCGGTCAGCGATTTGTTGGGACTCGATTACGGCTTCAGCGTTTGTTGTCATACGTGTTCCAACGGAGTTTTGGAGACCTTGACCATGCGTCCGCCCTGAGTGAACAGAGCCTTCTGTCCGCCTTCAGCCACGGCCCGCCAAACCGATGGCTCGTTCTCCACAATCAGGCCTCCCAGTAAATCGATGCCATGGCCAAACATCAGTGGATGAAGCGGCGTGCTGGGGCCCGCGACCACGATGCGCGCGTTGCGGCTCAGCTCGAGCAGGCGCGGCATTGTTTTGTTGATCAGCGTCGTAGCGGTCATGATGACCACGTCCTGGTCTTGCAGGATGTACTCGCAGGCCGGGTCGGGAAGATCGCCTTGCTGCGGCTTGCGCTCCAGGATGCTCAATTCGCAAATCCCGGCGAGCCGTTCCAAATTGTAGAAGTGACCTACGACGGCGACGCGCTTACCCCGCAGTTCTTCGAGCAGGCAGGTGAATACATCCTGAGTTTTCGTTTCGTCCAGGAATGCGCCGCAATTGTCGGCCACTGTATGGGGACCATTGAGTGCGGAATTGATGGCCGCAAGACCCAAGGCTGCTTCATGAAAATTCCATGATTTAATCCAACTTGCCAGTTCTCGCACTTTCATGCCGGTGATACTGCCGGCGGCGCAGATTGGTTCGTCTATTTCTCTCGGACACATGGCCACGCCTGTTCCGATGGAACGGACCAGGAACCAGCTCAGGCCGGCCATACATTGCGTAACCACGGCGTCCTCGGGGACGGCGGCAATCAGTTCATCGTAGAGTTCCCACACGTTTGTACTCTCCAGTCGCAGCATACTGTTCGATGCTTTGTCTTGTATTCACGACATCATATCGACAATTGTTCTTGTGCGCAACGCAAAGATGAGTTAATATCGGCACCATCCGTAATGTCAAGGAGAAATGACAATGTCTTGCAAGCGATACTTGTTCCATTTGGGCCTGTGCGCATGGGTGTTTGCCTCTGCCGCTGCAGCCCTGGCCCAGACGCAGCAACCACAAACATGGGCGCAGGACATCGCGTTCATGGAAAAGATGGCGCCCTCCGAGGCGGCGGCGCAACAGAGCACCATTCTCCGTATCCGCGAAGAGGTCAGGCTCTGGATTGAAGCTCACCCGAACAGCGGCATTCAACTGTCGGCCCTGCCGCCGCAGCCCATGGCGGCAGAGCAGGCGGCTGCGGAACTGCGTGAACTGCGGAATGTGGTTGCGGAAATAGTGCAGTTGGATCCTTCCCATCCTTTCCATCTTGGTGTGACGGAAGTCGAGGTATCGGCGGCGCTATCGGCTATTTCGCCCACATCCGTGAGCATCACCCAGGAAGAGATTCAGCAGCATGACGCAACCAACGTTGCCAAGGCTATCGATCTGCTTCCGGGCGTCCAGATTCAGCATCTGGCGGGCAACCGCAATGAAACCGCCTTTTATATTCGCGGCTTCAGTAGTAACGGCCAGGTTCCGATCTACCTCGACGGCATTCCAATATACGTTCCTTACGACGGCTACATCGATCTGAACCGCTTTCTGACCAGCGACATAGCGGAAGTACAAGTGGCGCGCGGCTTCTCATCGCCGCTGCTCGGCCCCAACGCGCTGGGCGGAGCTGTAAACCTGGTCACCCGCGAGCCCTCGAAGAAATATGGAGGCGATGCCGCGATGGGCACAAGCTCGGGCAACGGGCTGCTCTCCTCTCTGCGCCTAGGCACAAAGCAGACACGCTTCTTGGCTCAAGGCACACTCGACTGGTTGCAAGCTGACTACATTCCGCTTTCCGGTAACTTCCACTATCCAACGGGAGGATACACGGCACTGAACACTTCGCCCAATGTGCCCTACGCGTTGACTGACCATGAAAACAACTCCTACACGCGTGACGAGAAGTGGGGCGGACGCATCGGCTGGCTGCCCAAGGCGGGCGGCGAGTACATCTTCAGCTATATCAACCAGAAGGGGCAGAAAAGCGATCCTCTCTACATGGGAGCCAATGCCGGGGCGGCTTTCAAAAACTTTTGGAAGTGGCCGTACTGGAATAAGACCAGCTATTACTTCCTCTCCGACACTCCGCTGGGAGAGCAAAGTTCGGTCAAGTTTCGCGTGTACTACGACCAGTTCCGCAATTCGATCAACATGTACGACAACTCACAATACAACAGCATGAACAACTACAACCCCGGAAAAAACAGCGCCGAAATCAGCAGATACGACGATCACAGCGACGGCGCGTCCACAGAAGTTTCAACCCGCAAGGTCAAACACAATGTCATTGGCGTATCGTTCTTCTTCAAAGACGACACGCACAATGCAGTCAACATCTATCCTGGAGTTCCTGCGTATTACGCGACGCACTCGACGACCGCGACCGCAGCAGAAATCTATCTGGCCGAGTTCAATCCCATCCAAGAACTGCGCGATCAGCAGTTTTCCACCGGCGTACAGGATCTGATCACGTTCAACTCGAAATTGCACGCCAGCGTAGGGTTCAGCGCTGATCATCTGAAAGGGCTCAAGGAAGAGTACCTGAATAGCCTCAATCAGCCCACAAAAGGTACGCTTGCCGGAACCCAGCTGATCGCATACCAGTGCGCTAGCGATCCTACCAACACTTCGTACTCCGGTTGCACCGCGAATTTTTGGAACTACAATCCGCAGGCTTCGTTGAGCTATACTGTGACACCCTCGGACATTGCCTTTGTGACTTATGAAGATCGTGGGCGCTTTCCCACTCTGAAACAGCGCTATTCTTCCGGCATGGGCTCATCGTTGCCCAATCCAGAATTGAAAACCGAACACAGCCAGAACTGGAACATCGGCTATACGCATATCTTCGGGTCCAAACTGACGTTCGACGGGGTGTTTTTCTATAGCAGACTTCGTGATGCGATCGAATCCGCGCTGGTGCCGGACCCGGACTACAACTCAGTCACCGACCCCAAGGACCTGAACGGCTTGTGCTCCTCAAATAGTAGCGTTGGTCATTGCAGCGAGAACATCAACATCGGCAAAGAGACGCATACGGGGGTGGAGATTGCAGTTCACAGCAATCCCATCTCGTGGTTCAAGCTGGACACGAATTACACCTACATGAACCGCACCATCGGCGCTGCCGAGCTACCCACAGGAACCACGCTTAGCTCCGCGCTTGTTCTGCCCACCGGGCTTCCAAAAAACAAGCTGATTGGGACCGGAACCTTCCGGTTCCCCTATCAAATTCTCGGACTCGTCTCGATGAGGTACGAAGGCGGAGTCACGCTGCAAGACACTTCGTACGCGAGCACCTCAGCTCTCTACCAGCCTCATGGGGAAAGCCTGGCGACCGTAGATCTTGCTACAGCCGTGCCCATTCGCACCAAATTCAGTGTGCAGGCCGGAGTAAGAAATCTGCTGGATCGCAATTACTTCTACACCTCGGGGTATCCAGAGGAGGGAAGGAACTGGTTCCTCAATCTTCGCTATCGCTTCTGAAACAGGTATTGAAGCCCTGAAGTTGCTGGCTGTGATACCTGTTTCCACAATGTTCTCCATGACTTCCGGTTCAAGGCGCGGCCTTTTGAATGCGCCTTGAACCGACTTTTTAAGTCTTGATGTTTCATTATTCTGGTTCAAGTAGGCCGCACCTCTGCGGCAACTCACTCGCATATCGCAACCACTTGAATCCGAGCAATGCGGCCAGCGGTCATTCTATGGCCAACCAAAACTCTTTCCAAAGAATGTATTGCAAAAACACCTATGTAGTGTATACGATACTTTCTAAGCCGTGATTTTGACGGTTCAGTGCATAGCGCCAAAGCGCCAATGCCTTTTGCCAGCAGAGTCTGGCCCGTCGAATTCTAGAGGGTGTGTTCTTTTCTGGGAGGACCAATGGTTAAGCGTGGCAGTCGAATTCTACTTGTGTGCCTTTGTTTCGTCGGGGCTGCGGTGTCGCTTTTTGGGCAGGCTGGAAGCGGTGAGTTAACTGGACGGGTCTTGGATCCTTCTGGGAATTCCATCTCTGGAGTCCAAGTCACAGCGGAAAATGAGAGCACCCGGATAGCGCAGCAGACGGTTACCACCAGCAGTGGAGACTTTCTCTTTGTACAGTTGCAGTCCGGCATCTACCGCATTACCGCCTCTGCCAATGGATTCAAGCGAACAGAGCGAGAAGGCATTCGTGTCGAGGTCGGCCAGCGTATTACTGCCGATGTGACACTCCAGGTTGGTGCAGTTGCGGATACTGTCACAGTGAAGGCTGATGCCACCCTGCTGCAAACCGGTGGGAGCAGCATCCAGACCGTCATCCATGGCACCGTTATTCCGGCCATGCCGCTTAATCCGCGCAACTTCGTTACCTTGGCGGCGCAAGCACCAGGCGTCGCCCTGCCGCAGGGCACAGTGTTACCGCGCATCAATGGTGGGCGTCCGCGCACGAACGAATATCTGTTTGACGGCATCTCTGCTCTGCAGCCTGAACCGGGGCAAGTGGTGTTCTTCCCCATTGTGGATGACATTCAAGAGTTCAACATCCAATCGAACAACGTGCCGGCTGAATTTGGACGCTTCAATGGCGGTGTCATCAACCTGAGCACGCGCGGAGGCACCAACCGCTGGCATGGAAGCTTGTATGATTTCTTCCGCAATGAGGCGCTCAACGCGCGTAACTATTTCACGCCGACAACTTCCAGCAAGCCGCTCTTCCGCCGCGATCAGTACGGCGCAACAGCGGGAGGGCCAATTCTTCAGAACCATCTGTTCTTCTTCGTCGATTATCAGGGATGGCGCTCCAATGTTGGTGTTGTCCGTACGTCCACGATTCCTACGGCGAATGAACGGCTGGGAATCTTCAGTGGTGTTGCAAAAATCTATGATCCTGCCAGTTCAACCAGCGCGAGCAAGCGCACAGAGTTTGCCAATGACTACATCAACCCCAAGCGTTTTGATTCTGCAGCCAATAACCTGATCAATCTCTTTCCCACACCAAGCAATGCAAACGCTGCGAACAACTATACGCGTGTGGGCCAGGATCAAGACCATCAGAACCAGTTCGATACGCGCGTGGATATGAGCCAGGGTCATAAAGACACAGCCTTTGGAAGGTACTCCTATTTTCATGAAGTTGAGAATCCTGCAGCGCCTTTTGCGAATGGCAGCGGAGCGATCAGTGGCACGATTCTGGGAACGAACAATGTGACTGGACTCAGCCATATTACTGGGCAACAATTGGTGCTTAACGAAATACATACGTTCACGCCGCTGCTGCTTAACGACCTCCGTCTTGGTTACACCCGCCGCTCGAATGTTAGTTCTGGCACAACGGTGAGTGGTTCGCCAAGTACCGTGCTCGGCATTCCTGGTATTCCAACCAACGGCGCATTCAACAACGCATTGCCGCTGTTCACACTGACCGGAATGCAGCAGCTTGGCTCCACGAGCGGAGCATTCTCCAACTATGAAACATCTGTCACGCAACTGCTTGACACCTTTTCCATTGCGCGCGGCGCGCACTTCATCAAGGCCGGCGCGGATGTGCGCTGGTATCAATTGAATGCCATTGCTCCGGGCAGCCCGACCGGCACTTTCGCGTTCACTACGACTGGCACTAACCTGCAAGGCACATCGTCGAACACCGGCGGCAATGCCATTGCCAGTTTCCTGCTGGGACAGGTGGACAACTTTGCCATCGATCTTCAGGAAACGAAGATGCGTCCGCGTGACCATATCGCCGAGTTCTTCCTGCAGGACGACTGGAAGCTTTCGAATAAACTTACAGTCAATGCTGGCGTACGTTGGACCCTTGATTTCCCCTCGACAGAAAAAGACAATCAGGGCGCCATCTTCAATTTGCAGACACAGCAATTGCAGTACCTGGGCCAGAACGGGTTCTCAACCAGTGCTCGCAACCTGCACTTTACCAATGTTGCGCCGCGCGTGGGCTTTACCTATCTGCTTACGCCCAAGACCGTGGTTCGAAGCGGTTTCGGAATCGTCTTCTTCGACCAATCGGGCATCACGACGCCCTTCACCACGCCGCAGTATCCCTATATTCAGAATGTGGCGCAGAAGACGCAGGACAGCTTGACAGCAGCCTTCGCCCTTTCCGGGGGCCCAACGGTTTCACCCATCTCCAAGACAGCCGATGCTGGCCTGGGTCAAAGCGTCTACTCGGCCAACCGTAAACTCGGCTCTGGATACGTGCAGCAGTGGAACTTCGCAGTGCAACGTGAACTAACCCGAAACCTATCGTTTGAAGTAGCCTATGTTGGCTCCCACGTGGTTCATGTCGGTATTCCCGATGCCAACCTGAACCAACTGACAACAACGCAACTCGCGCTGGGATCAAAATTGCAGACGAAAATCGCTAATCCTTATTACGGACAGATTCCGTCCTCGTCTTCCATTGGCGGAAAGACCATAACCTACGCGCAGTCCATCAAACCCTATGCGCGTTTCCTCAACGTAGCCAACTATCGTAATAACTCCGGAGAAACACATTACAACGCCTTCGAGGCCAAGGTGGAGCAGCGTCTTACGAGGGACATTTCATTCCTCGCCAGTTATACGCGTTCCAAGCTGATCGACGATGCTTCTTCGGTCTTCTCGACCACCGTGCTTTCCTCGCCCAACTCCAGCAGCTTGATTGCCGCAGACACATATAACCCGCGGCTCGAACGCGATCTCTCCAGTGGCGACATGCCCAACGTCTTCTCGGCGAATGGCACATGGAAGCTGCCCGCAGGCCGTAACCACAGCTTTGCCTCCAAAGGACTGGCGGAAAGAACGCTGGGCGGATGGGAATTGCATGGATTGCTGACCGTGCAATCTGGCATGCCGGTTACCGTGACCCAGGCAACCAACAACAACAGCTTTGCCGGTTATGTGTTGCAACGGCCCAATGTGACCGGGACAACCAGCCTGCCGGCTAGCCAGCGTTCTCCCACGAAATACTTTAATACCGCTGCTTTCAGTGCGGCGGGGACGTATACTCTGGGAAATGCCTCGCGTAATCCGGTGCGTGGCCCAGCCTATCGCGACGGGGACATCGCATTGCTGAAACACACGGCCATTGGGGACAGGATGGATGCGGAGTTCCGCGCGGAAATCTTCAACCTGACCAATACGCCTGCCTTCGCGCAGCCTAACGGTAGCTATGGTTCCACTGCGTTTGGCAGCATCACCTCGACCGCTACTGACCCGCGCGTGGTGCAGTTCGCGATTCGCCTCAGCTACTAACTCTGATCCCGGCACGGTTGCCCACATTTGTTTGACGTATTCGTGCCGGGTTCGCAACAGCCTTCGTGCTCATCGGTTCGAGCCCGTAGTGAAGAATTCGGCAGGTAGATATTGTGAGATCAGGACGGCTGGCAGCCAAGATTCAATCGCGGTATTGTCTCTACGTTGTGCTGCTTGTGTTGGCGGTCTCCCTCAGTGCGTGCCATGGCGCATCGCGCGCAACTTCGTCGCGGGTTACATTGACTCTCTCCGTCGCTGCGAGCCTTCAGAATGTCATCGTGGATGCTGAGTCGGCGTATCGGCGCGACCATGCCGAAGTGGACTTCCGCAACAACTTTGGGTCTTCGGGCACTCTGTCCCGCGAGATCGAACAGGGAGCGCCGGTGGATGCATTCCTGTCCGCCGCTGCAAAGCCCATCGACGATCTGAATGCAAAGGGCCTCATTCTGGCAGGAACGCAGCGAAACCTGCTGCGCAATTCGCTCGTTCTTATCGCGCCGCGCGATTCCCAATTGAAAAGTTTCGAAGGTCTGACGGATAAATCGGTCCGTTTGATCGCGCTCGGAGATCCAGCCAGCGTTCCTGCCGGTCAATACGGGCGGCAGACGCTGACGGCACTTCATCTGATCGACAAGCTCAACGCGAAACTCGTAATGGGGAAGGATGTTCGCCAGGTGCTCACCTATGTTGAGACCGGCAACGCGGACGCGGGAATCGTCTATGGAACAGATGCGGCTGCCTCGGCTAAGGTTCGCGTTGTGGCAGTTGCACCGGAGTCCTCGCACGAACCGATTGTCTATCCAGCCGCAGTCGTGCAGGCGAGCCGGAATCAGGAAGCAGCGCGCAAATTTATTGAATTTCTAAGCAGTCCTGCTGCAAAGGCTATCTTTACCAAGCGCGGATTTACAATTGCTTCATCGTGATCCTGCCTATTGACCCATCGCCGCTGATTATTTCGCTGGCTACCACCTGTGCCGCAACGGCGGCTACCTTCTTTCTGGGGTTGATGGCGGCAAAAATCATGTATGGCATGCACGGCAGTCTGCGTGCATGGATTGACGGCATTCTGACTCTTCCGCTGGTTCTTCCGCCCACAGTGGTGGGTTTTTTCCTATTGCTGCTTTTTGGCCGCAGGAGCTTCATCGGCCATGCGCTGGAGCAGGTCGGCGTGATGATCGCGTTTTCGTGGCCGGCGACTGTCATTGCCGCAACGGTGGTAGCGTTTCCGCTCATGTACCGCACCACGCTCGGCGCATTTGAGCAGGTGAATCCAACGTATCTCCAGGCGGCGCGGACGTTGGGCGCCACCGAGTGGGCGGTGTTCCGCAAGGTGCTCATGCCCATTGCAGCACCGGGCGTAATCGCCGGAACCGTGCTGGCCTTTGCGCGCGCGCTTGGCGAGTTTGGCGCGACCCTCATGCTAGCGGGCAACATCCCAGGCCGCACCCAAACCATGCCGATTGCCATCTTCTCTTCTGTCGAGGGCGGCGACATGCAAGGCGCTCTCTTATGGGTGGTGCTGATCGTGGTTCTTTCCTTGGCCATCATCCGCCTGCTCAACCTAGAGAAGAAAGCGCGACCTTTGCCGCATCCATCGATTGCTCCATCGAGCGAAATAGCTCCGCCACGAATGTCGGCGGAGAAGCATCAATGGAATGAGAGCGCACCTCGTCCTACGCTTGAGATCGACATAAAAAGAGCCTTGGATAATTTCAAACTGCAAGTAGCATTCGGAAGTGGCAAGGGATCGATTGGTTTGCTAGGGGCTTCAGGTTCGGGAAAGTCGATGACCCTGCGTATGATTGCGGGCGTATCCACACCGGACAGCGGACGCATTGTGCTCAACAGTAGGGTTCTGTTCGACAGCACATCGAAATGCAACCTGCCCGCGGCGAGCAGAAGAATCGGAGTTGTCTTTCAAGACTACGCCCTGTTCCCGCACTTAACGGTTGCAGAGAATGTCGGCTTTGGGCTGAGCGCTTTGCCGGCAGCCGAGCGGCGCAGGCGAGTCGCAAAGCAGTTGGAATCGATGCACATCTCCGAGTTGTCCAATCGGTTTCCGAAGGAGATTTCAGGAGGCCAGCGGCAGCGCGTGGCGATCGCTCGGTGTATGGCTATTGAGCCGGATGCGCTGCTTCTCGACGAGCCCTTTGCGGCGCTCGATCCTCATTTGCGCAGGCAGACAGAGGAGCAGCTTCGCGAAACGCTGTCGGACTTCAACGGGGCAGTCGTGTTTGTGACTCATGATATGGAAGAAGCGTTCCGATTTTGCACCGATCTGCTGGTGCTGGATAGTGGACAGGTCATTGCCCGCGGGCCGAAGCACGACCTGTTCGAGAGACCAGCTTCGGTGGCGGCGGCACGCCTGACGGGCTGCAAAAACATCGTACCCGCGCGGCGCGTGGCTTGTGACCGCATCGCTGTGGATGCGTGGAATTGCCAGCTGGAATCAGCGCCGGAAGTGCCCGAGGGATTGACGCACGTTGGCTTCCGTTCGCACCAGGTCGTCTTTCAACCGGCGGAGGAATGCGCAAATACATTCCCGTGTTGGCTGGTGAGCAGCAGTGAAGCGCCGCATGAGATGACGCTCTATCTAAGGTTGCACGCGATTCCGCAACCCGGAGAGCCACCCCACTTGCAAGCCGACGTGACGAAAGATGTTTGGCGTGTGCTCCAAGCGCAGCCTCAGCCGTGGCGGGTCATGCTCGACCCGGCACGGCTGTTGTTGCTGAAGGGATGAGGAGGAACCACTAGGTTACTCTGCTTCTTCGCTGATTCGGTCTCTCGAATGCGACAGCTTTGTTTCGCAATGCCGCCGGATGGCGATAAGCTCAGCCACAATGGAGACAGCAATCTCCTCCGGGGTGGCTGCGGCAATCTGCAAACCGATCGGAGCAAAGACGCGCTTGAAGCTCTCCGGCGAAACGCCCTGCGCCTCCAACTGCTCATAGACTGCCAACACCTTGCGGCCCGATCCGACCATGCCAATGTAGCGCGCGGGCGTGTCGAGAGCCCAGCGCAGAACCTGCATGTCGTGACGGTGACCGCGGGTGACAATGACAATATAGGAACTGGCATTGGGAGTAAGTCCTGCCATGATCTCGTCCATATCGCCGGCATGGATCTCATAGGCATCGGGAAACCGTTCCTGGTTGGCGTAGAGATCGCGATCGTCTGACACAACGGTTTCAAAGCCGGCTATCATAGCAATCTTATGCACGTTCAAGCCGATGTGGCCTCCGCCGAAGATATAAATCCGAGGCGAGGGAATGACAGGCTCGATGAACACCTGAAGAGAACCGCCGCACACCAATCCGGTATCGTCATCGGGCCGCTGGTCCAGGTTGAAACTGAAAGTCTTGGGTTTCTCGTCGCGCATCACTTCCATGGCTCTTTTGCGCACATCCCCTTCCACACAGCCGCCGCCAACGGTTCCCATGATGGACCCGTCTTCGCAAATGAGCATCTTGGCTGCAACGACCGAAGGGATAGAGCCCTGTACGTTGACAATAGTGGCGAGTGCTCCGCGCTTTCCTTCACGCTTGAGCTTGGCTACCTCTTCAAAAATATCCATGCTTGACTCCTGTTTCAAAGAAGGTTATCGCGGAGTTATAACTCCACAGATTTAAACTTATTATTCCCGCCCTTTTGCTGTTGTCGCCGTGGGCCGGTAGAACGGTGAAGCCTCTCGCAGGCGACGTACTGCATCCGGCAGCACCGAAATCGCGCGGTCTATGTCTTCGACGGTGTTCTGTTTCCCTATGCTGAAGCGGAGGCTGGAACGGGATTGCTCACCTGTAAGCCCCATGGCCATGAGCACGCTGGAAGGATCGGCTTCTCCCGCCGTACATGCCGCTCCTCGCGATGCTGCAACTCCAAGTGCATCCAAGGCCAGAACGAGGGCATCGCCGCCGACGTGTTCGAAGAGAATGTTCGAGGTGTTGGGTACGCGTGAAGCTTCTTTCCCGTTGATGCGCGTCTCCGGCACCAGCTTTAAAATGGCATCTTCCAGACGGTTGCGCAGAACACCCATCCTTTCAACCGAACCATCACTCAACCCTTCGCGCGCTATCTTGCTGGCCTGCCCCAACCCGACAATGCCGGGGACGTTCTCAGTCCCTGGACGCCTGCCCCTTTCCTGATGTCCACCATGCAATTGCGAGAGCAACGGAGTGCCACGGCGAACAAAGAGCGCTCCGACACCTTGTGGGCCGTGAATCTTGTGCGCAGAGATTGTGAGCAAATCGCAACCGATACTCTGGACGGAAATAGGTATCTTCCCGGCGGCTTGCACGGCATCGGTGTGGAACCAGACATCGGCTTCGGATGCAATTCTGCCGATCTCCTCCACTGGCTGCAGCACCCCGGTTTCGTTATTGGCCATCATGACGGAGATCAGGCGCGTGTTCTTGCGCAACGCGCGGCGAACGCTATCAGGCTCAACCTGCCCGTTGCTGTTGACGCCGACTTTGGTGACCTCGCATCCGATATGCTCCAGCCACTTGCACGTGCTGAGTATGGCGCTATGTTCGATGGCGGAGACGATGATGTGGTCGCCGGGATTCATCACTCCTTTGAGCGCTAGGTTGTCGCCTTCGGTGCCGCCGCTGGTAAAAACTATCTCAGTGGGAAGGCAGCCGAGCAGTGCGGCGACTTGCTCACGGGCGCGCTTTAGGTGCGCGAGTGCGCGGCGGCCGAAGCCATGAATGGAGGACGGATTGCCGAAAGACTCTGAGAAGCAGGGAATCATGGCCTCCATAACTTCCGGCATGACGGGCGTGGTGCTGTTGTTGTCGAGATACGAAACATCCATGTTCCTCTACCTCTCTATCTTTCGGCCGTGCGCTTTTGTCGCGCCGAAGTAATCTGTTCCACCGGTCTCGTGTACAGCGGAGTGTAGTTCAGAAGGTTCACCCGCACATGTTTTCCGGAGTAGTCGATGATGTTCAGGCATCCATAGTCCTGACCAATGTTGTGAAGATTGGCGACGGGGATGTCCAAGATGTCGCAAAGGATCAGGCGATTCACCCCGGCGTGACCAACCAGCAGAACATTGCCTTGCGTACGATCCAAAATCCCTCGCAGTGCCTTCATCACACGCACGCGGCAATCGGCAAAGCTCTCTCCTCCCGGCGGACGCCAGTTCTCCATGTCTCGTCCGCGTGCGGCATACTCCTCGGGAAACCGCTGTTCAATCTCGCGGAATGCGAATCCCTCCCAGTCCCCTAGGCTGATCTCACGCAGAGCAGGAACGGTTTCAATCGACTTGGTGTGATTCCCAGCAATAATCCTGCATGTCCGCTGTGCCCGTGACAGATCACTTGAAAACGCATGATTGAAGTGAACCGGCTCAAGCCATTTGCGCATGGCCCACGCCTGCTCCACACCTTCCTCGCTTAAGGGGGCTTCAATCTGCCCTATGTAAGCCTTTCCTGAGACGGAAATAATTGCGCCGTGACGGACGAGATAAAGCACAGTCGGATTCATAGGGAGGAGCATACCTCAATCTTTCGCTTGGCAGCAGTGACAGGGAATGGTGTATGAGAAAGAATGACAGAGAGTTGAAGCTCGCCACTGGAGCAGTTCTGGCCAATCACTGGAAGGGCTTCAAGAGCGTCGAAGACCATTGCTCCGAAGGCATCGCCGGCGCCGGGTGCATAGAGTGTCACAGTCATCTTCCGCGGAGTGGTTTGCATCACAGCTACGCGAAAGTCCTGTAGGCCGGGAAGGTCAAAAAGGGTCTCGTCCAGTTCCGCGATGCTGGTACTGCCATAAGTCCCAAGTGAAACCAGCCCATCGACTCTGCTTCTAATCTTTTCCAGACGTCTGACAATTGAGCCACATGCGCAAGGACCTGTTAGAAAACGCGACAAGTCGCCTGTGCGATAGCGAATCAGCGGCATTCCAGTGCGGTGCAAGGTGGTGAAGACAACCTCGCCCATCTCTCCATCGGGCAGCGGCTCACCGGTCGTGGGGGAGACAATCTCGAAGTAAAGATCCGCCTCACGCAGGTGGTATCCCATGTGCGCCTGGCAATCCACTCCACCGCCCAATCCCATTTCTGTTGTGCCGTAATGCTGGAAAACCTCGCATCCGCACTCTTGGCGCAGCTTGCGCACAATGCTTTCCGGCACGTGATCGCTGCAGAGCACAATAGACCGCAGTCGGCGCATGACGCTCGCGGACAACGCGCTTTGATGAAGCGCCAATGCCAACATCTGTACCGGAAGCCCGATGATGCTGGTCGCATTTTCCTGCTCCATCCGTTGCAGTGTAGCGGCAGGATCGATGGACAGTCCATGCGGAATTGGAATCACGCCGGCGCGGGCGATTCCCTTGGATAACTGATAGCCGACACTGCCTTCGCGTTCACCGGGAAGCGCGATGAGCATCCGATCTCCGGGTGCAGCGATGGGCGCAACTCCGCACGCAAAGAAATTGAGCGCCAGTTCCTGGTCCGCCGTGGTAAAGAACATCCGTTTCGGCGCTCCGTTCGTGCCGCTTGAGTCCATAGTGACCACGCGGCTGATATCGCTTTGCGAAACGCACAGAAATTCCGACCCGTGCAATGCAATGTCCTCGGAAGTGGTGAACGGAAGACGGCTAATCTCCTCGAGCGACTGGGGCAGATCATCCGGCAGAGCCTCGAAAAGGTGTGAGTAATACAAGCTATGCTGGCGAGCCCATGCCACTGTGTTTTGAAGTGCACGGAGCTGATACTGTGCGATGACCTCACGAGTCAGCGCCGGCATTGAGACCGCGAGCCGCTCGGCTATCCAACGCTCCAGCGGAGTTATGTCGATGTTCGTGGCGGTTGTGCTCATGAGATGACCCGCGTGCTGGATTGGGGCCTGTACAAAGTTGTTCCGGAAACTCCGGTCAGGTTGTATGCGCACAAGGGCACAAGCTTTTGATCGGGACTCAGGACATGAAGGAAGCATTCACGAAGACGATCCAAGTCGAGATTCCAGGCATCCTGAAAAGCCATGCCGGAGATGCAGAAGGACTGTTTGTCTTCCTTGAGAAATGCGTCCAGGCTCGAAACATCGATGCCGTCCAAAGCATCGGTTGATGTCGAAGGTGCTTGGGTGGGAATGGCCCAGTGCTGCGCGACAAATCGCTGTGCACGGCGCGCGCCCTCACCAGAAGCTTGCTTTGTAGCTCCCAGTTGCACAAGGTTCGACTGGGGCTCCGGGCCGCAACAAGATGAGGCGGCGGGGCGCACAGTGGGCACGATTCTTCCGTCCGAGTAAAGCCAGAACTTGCCATGAAAGGAGCAGTAAGGATTCTCGCCCGACGCGGGATAGAAATTGCCTGTTTTGAATTGACCCGAGGTCTGCTCGGCAATCATCTGAATCACTTCTGGAATCGTGATCCGGTTATCGTCATCTGGTGATCCCGGAAAGCGTCCGAAGTAGCTGATCGGTTGAAAATGAACTGCGCGAACTGCGGGCGCCAGCATCATTGCCGTGCGGAGAATATCGCCGATCTGGCTGGTGTTGACCTTTGACACCAAGGTCGGGACCAGAACCACGCCCAGGTCGTGCCGGCCGCAATGCTGAATTGCTGTGATCTTGGTCTCAAGTAAATGCCTGCCGCGCATCACTTCATAGATATCATCAGTTACCCCATCGAACTGAAGGAACACGCAGGAGAGGCCTGCGTCTTTCAGTTCGCCTGCGTATTCCTCGTCGAGCGCCAGTCGCACGCCGTTGGTATTGAGCTGGATATAGCTGAAGCCAAGCGCGCGAATTCTTCGGATCAACTCCGGCAGATCGTGGCGAACGGTGGGCTCGCCGCCAGAAAGGTGGATGTTGAAGGGACCGCCGTTTGCCAGCAGCGCGCGGCACCAGCCCAGAATCTCTTCCACGGTTGGATCGGGTTGCGCTGAGCTTCCGGCGGATGCGAAGCAGACGGGGCAGTTTAGGTTGCATCGTTGGGTCACGTCGAGTACAACACAGCAGGTGTGCTGGCGGTGATCTGGGCATAGACCACAGTCGAAAGGGCACCCTTTGGCTACATTTGTGCTACACACAAGAGGAGTTGAAGGCACGCGCGGCTCGCCGCCCCACGTTTGATAGGATGCAAGTCCGCGCCAGACCACGGTCTTGAAGGCTCCGTGCTGGGGACAAGATTTGCGAAGGAAGACGGCATCGTTTTCAGCGATGCGCTCGGCGGGAATGCGCTCCAGGCAAACGGGGCATACGCTTTCCGTGGTGCTCAACAGCATGGCCTCTTCGACGTGGGTGCCTAAGTTCATGGCTCTTCAACCTCATGTGCAATCGGGGCGTCAGGCTGCGGGTGGGTTGAACCGGATGCCGCGTCCATAGCGGTTGAGAGTGGCGCTCCGAGCCTTGCCACCACGGCGAGAGCGACTTCGAATGCCACGTTCTTTCGCTTTTGAGCAGCTTGGAGCGCGACTGGGTCGTTGCCAAATCGCTCAAGGGCGGGCTGAAAACGTTCAGCGATGGTAACTTCCTTTTCGCCTCGAACCAGTTTGTCCGCGAGATAGACGATGGCGCTCTCGTCGAGTGTGGAGTATGAAGCAAGGTCGGTGTGTGCGGCTACAATTTCCGCAACCCTGGGATACTCCATGGCGCGCAGAATGGATGCACCTGCAGAGGCGTGGTTCGGCTGTCCTTTGGCCAGATCATGAAGAAGCGCTCCTGCTTGCACCAGTTCAAGGTTGAGGTCGAGGCCGGTAGACGCAAGCGTATAAGCCAGACGCTGCGCTACTTCGGCAACCTTGCGCACATGTCGAACGACCAGCTTCTCCACATGCCGCCCAGAGAGAATTGCTTCGCACTCGGCAGCGGTTGGAATATCGCGGCGAGGGGCAAGAGCCAGCAAAGCTTCATAGTCGGCGGGCGTGTCCATATCCATGTGGATCGCCTCATCCGCCACCGGAACATTGACTGCACTGTTCTCGTGACGCGCAAGCAGGGAGCAGAGCGTTCCCGACGTGCTATCCTGTGCCGCTTCAGCAAGGATAGACCGCGCGATTAGCGGAGGATGTCCACGATGCCCCGCAAAGGTTGGATAAACAATTCCGTTCTGCCGCGCTGCAAAGGCTATAGCCAACTGCCGAACCGTGGTTGCGCGAACCAGAGGAATGTCGGCAGGCAGCACGAAGACGCCTCGTGTCCAACCGGGCAGCGCGCGGCTGCCTGCAACAAGGGAAGTGAACATGCCTTTCTCGAATTGCGGATTATCTACCGCATGAGCTCCGCAGCGTTCGGCCAGGGAACGCAACTCGTCCGCGCGATGGCCAAGAACAGCAATCACTTCGGTCACTCCCGCGCTGCGGAACATGCCAATACACAGCTCGAAGGCGGTGGCGCTGTCCAGAGGCAGCATCGGCTTGAACTTCCCCATGCGGGAAGAATAGCCCGCAGCCAGAACGATGGCTGCCAAGCCCTCTGTGCCAGTCTCAGACGGAACGGGTTGGATTGCTGAACTCATAGTTGTTCTCGGCCAATATTGCTTTCAACTTTTCCAGGCTGTCCATGATGATGCCGGGACAGCGCGCCATCTTGTTGCGCATGTCGTCCTGCACAATTGCGGCACAATCGATTCCGTTATAGCGGGTCGTGTACTCATTCTCGAACCACTCGACAAAGCTGCTCAACATACCTTGCAAACGCTCGTCGGCATTGCCGTCCGGAGAATCCTTGCCGGCATAAAGCGCGAGCACGCAGCAACCAGCAGTCAACGCGCCACACGTCTTGCCGCATCCCATGCCGCCCAGCAGCCCTGACATGGCCCGTACCAGATCTGGATTCTGCTTGCCCTGCGCCTCCAGCGCTATCAACATCAGAATTTGGCTGCACTGATAACCCTGCATCGCGAGTTCCATCACGCGAAACGCGTCTTCATTCATCCTTCCATCCACCTTTCGATAGGGCTTCGCCGATTGCGCATAGCGATCAGCAGAAAATATCCGGCACGCGCGTCATGCATCGCAGTTTGAATGGCCTCCGCGGAATCTTCTGCCTCGCATGTCCAGAGTCCTTCGAGCGAGCCGTTCTCCAGAATGAAGCGAGCTGCGCTTTCGCGCAAAGCCCGCGAGTGATCCTCCCATACTTCCACGCGGAACCCACATCGCGCCAGGCGCGCTTCCAGCTCTTCGCGAATGATCATGCCGGAGACACAGGAATCGTTGAGCGCGCGCACCGCAGCGATGGCCTCGGGCTGCCGCGCATATAGGTCGGAGATCATCAGACGGCCCCCGTCCTTGAGTACGCGCGCGCATTCCGCTAGCACGCGATCCTGATCTTCGACTAGCGAAAGGCTGCACTCAACCAGTACGCCATGCACAGAGCTCCCAGGGAACGGCAATGCTTCGGCCTTGGCAACGACGTGCGGATAAAAGGCAAGGTTTCGCTTTGATCCGTTGTTGTCTCTGTCGTCGCAATCGATGCCCATTGCATCGATCCCCAAAGTGCGCAGATACCGCACGCTGTCTCCTGTGCCGCACCCGAGGTCGAGGGCCGTGGCGCCTGCTCCCAGGCGGGCCAAAGTGATGGCGCGCGCGGTCAGCTCCAAGCCGCCAGGGCGAAACAGGCGATCGTCTTCGCGGGCAAGCCGTCCGGTGGCATACGCGGATTGTTTTGGTGTGGCGCAAAGCGAATTCATTTGTCCTCCAGCGCCTGCTCTACTCGTAACATCTTGCCCGTGGCCAGCGGTTCCGGCACAAATACTTTTCCGCAGCCGGGACATTTCCATAACTCGACGGGAAACTCGCTACCCAAATATGACGCCATTACTCTGCCCAGCACCAATGCCTGTTTGCACTTTCCGCAGATATAAGGTGGCGTCTGAGGCGATCCTGCTGTTGTACTCATCTCACCGCACCTCCATTCTGTGAAAGTAGGAGTCATGCACTAAGAATTCATCTCCAATGACGGAATACTCAACCCAATAAGTCACGCAGGCGGAGCGGAAGGAAGCAAGAGATCGTCCTGTAGTAGGATTCTCCAGCTTGTCGCCAGTGCTTTCTGCATACTCAATCGTTCTGCGCACATCTTCAATCAGGATCATGCGCCTCTCAAGAAGCAGTCGTATATCCTCTGAGATTTGCAGCTTCAGCGATGGTTCCACGATGCTCCCCTCTTCTCCCCAAACTTCGCTTAGAAGCCGGGCCTTGAGCCGTGCGCGATTGTCCTGCCGTTTTGAAAAGCCGGGGTCGGGACGCGCAGCCAGGTCAGTGCTTCCGTCCGCAAAGACGAGGTCGAGAATATGAATGGCGCGTTTGCCTTGGTGTGCAAAACGGTCACGGCACATGGCGCAATAGGTGACATAGTCCACATCGCTCTGCTTCGCCCGTCGGGATACGGTCTTATCGGCAAGTGCAGGATTGACAAACAGAGTGAGTCCGCCGTATCCGCAGCATGTCGTCAGGCCGGGCTCATTCAACTCCACCACGTCGATTCCCAGTTTTCCCAGCAGGGCGCGCGCGCTGTCTTCCACCTCGTGAACGCCACGTGTGGAGCAGGGATCGTGAATGGCCAATGTTCGCGAGGCAGGCTCGGGCGGCGCTGTGGCTAGCAGCGCGGGATCGAGATGCGGCCACAGCGGTTCAATCGATATGTGTGGAAGATGCTCTTTGAGCGTCTTGAAGCACGACGAGCACGCAGTAATCAGGCTCGGCTTCCCCAATGAAGACCATGAGGCATCCAGCGCACGCAGCGCCTCTTGAAACTTTTCTTCGTCGCCGGCCCAGCGCGCGGGCGCTCCGCAACACTGCAGAATCAGTCCAACTCCTCCGGGCAATGTGGTCCGCAGATGCTCATAGCATGCCGCAACGTGCTCCGGAGAAGATGCCGAAAGCTGGCAGCCGGGAAGGAATGCCGTCTGACTGGATTGAAATCCGGGCTGATGGCGAGCCAGGGCAAATGCGTCGCTTTGACTGAAGGCCATGTCGCGCAGCGCAAAATCGTGCGCGGAGGGCGGCATCTTGCCTTTCCGCACCATGCTTTGCCGCGCGTCCAGGCATACATCGGCCATGCTGAACTTCTCAGGACATACGGCTGTACACAATCCGCACAGCGAGCAGGAATTCACCATTCGGTTGCCGTTGCGCACGCCCATCACAATGCATTCGTTGTTATAGATCTGGCGTACATAGCGCTTGGGATAGGCCCCGTACTCTTCAAGGTACTCGCACACCTTGACGCATTCCAGGCACTGGCAGGGAATGCACCGCAGAGCTTCCTGCCGCGCCTCTTCTTTGGAATAGCTTGCCCCCTGGGCGGCGCGGACCGCGGGCGACACTGTGAGCCCTTTGGTATTGACGTAGAGCCGGGATGCATAAGCGCCTTGGTTGTCGCGGCCGGCCTCAAGAGACGCTCCCTGTAGGAAACGATCCACGGAGATGGCCGCGACACTGCCTTCATAGACTGCGAGGATGGGGGACTGTTCCTGACGAGCGTTCCCGGCAAAGACCCCGACATGCGGGGTTGCCAGGGTAAGTGAGTCGTCCGGATTAGGAAGTGCCCACATCCTGGCCTCGAAGAAAACAGAGTCGTAGTCGCTCAGCAGCGATGCAGGTTCGGTAGAACATTCCGGGAATGGAAGCGTCGCGTTGCATTGAACTTTGACGCCAAGAAGAGTAAGCGCTTCGAGATCCGCTGCGATAACTTGTTCCGGCAGTCGGCTTTCTCCAAGTCCGCGCAAACTGCCCAGCAATGCGGGGCCGGATTCGAACAGCTCGACCTCGTATCCTTTTTGAGCCAGTAGAAGCGCCGCCGATACTCCGCTGAGTTCACCACCGGCAACCAACACTTTGCGGTTCTTGGGACTCGGGACGCGCATGGGAGAAACAGTTCCGCCAAACTCTGCGCAGGCTTTCTCAAGGGCATTGATTTCAATGGCGTCTCCCGCATCGGAGCGCCTGCAATGTGTCTGGCATGGATGGTCGCATATGTGTGCAATGATCAGCGGAAGAGGAACAGCGCCGGCAAGAATCGCAAGGCCACCTTTGAAATCTCCGCGCGAAACGCACTCAACAAGTTGGCGCGCGTTGACATGCAGCGGACATCCTGTGGTGCAGGCAGGCGGTTGCTCCTGGATGCACTGTGCTTCCCATCGCTTGACTTGCTCCCGATCCATAATCCAACTCCTGGTGTGCAGCACCGTGAAAAACGCCTAAGACTAACCACGTGCGCCGCGAAAAGATGTGACCGCTGTTACTCAAAAAGCCGGGACGAAGTTTCGATTTCGTCCCGGCAGGTTGTATTCAGGAGAACAACAACTTAGGCTTGCAGTGATTTTTTACTGCTTTGCCTTTGCATCCAACGCGGCCTTGACGATCTTTGGCAATGCGGGCACCTTGAAGATGCGCACGCCGCAGGCGTTGTAGATCGCGTTGAGAATTGCCGGATGAGGAGCGGTCAATGGCGCTTCGCCAACTCCGGCAGCTCCAAACGGTCCGAGCGGACGAAGCGTTTCCTGGAAGATAATCTCCATGTCGTCCGGAACGTCCTTGATGTACGGCAGCCCGCAGTTCTTCAAGGAAGTGTGATACTTCAAGTCCTCGAAGTCTTCGGTCAGCGCCAAGCCGATGCCTTGCGCCAAGCCGCCATAGATCTGGCCCTCGACGGTGGTGCGGTTGATGAGTGTGCCCACGTCGACGGCTGTGGTGAACTTGACGACCGTAACCTTTCCGGTTTTTGGATCGACTTCGACTTCAGGCATGAACAACTCGTACATGTACACCGGGAAGGGGTCGCCCTGGCAGGTGTCCACATCGCAGGCCGTGCAATCGGTGGCTACCCACTTGCCGTCGTAACGGAGCGGAATGTTCTCCGCCACCATCTCGTCGAAAGTACGATAGGTGCCATCGTCCTTGCGCATCGCCTTCAACAGCATTTCTGCTGAAACCTTGGTGGCATTGCCAGTGAAGACGTTGGAACGGCTACCGCCCGAGGGGCCGCTATTGGGCAGCAGAGTATCGTTCATCTCCAGCTTGATCTGGTCGGGATGCAGATGCAACGGGCGCAGCGTCTCGTGCGTGATGGTCAGAGCGGAGAGGTCTGAACCCTGGCCATGGTCCTGCCAGGAGTTATAGACAATCACGCCAGTCGGTGTCAGCTCGATGGCCGCTTCCGATGCGTCAGGTCCGTCCAGACCGCAGCCATAGATGCCCAGTGCCAAGCCGACGCCGCGCGGTTTCTCGGGAGTCGAGAGTTCTTTGCAGCGCTTCTTGGCCTCTTCATACTTCGGACGAAGCAGATCGAAGAGCCCTTCGAGGCAATACACGTCAGGCACCTGACCAGTAGGCGTGGTAACTCCGGGACGATAGATGTTTTTGTAGCGAAGATCGAACGGATCCATGCCCATCTTGTCCGCTAGCATGTCGATCGCAATTTCTGAGGACAGGAAGGCTTGCGGAGAACCAAAAGCGCGGAAGGCCGATCCCCAGGCATGGTTGGTGCAGACTGTATGACCCATGCCACGGATGTTCTCAATCTTGTATCCAGCGCCGGTGTACTGTCCCTGACGGGAAGTTACCAGATCGCCAAACTCGGAGTAAGGGCCGTGATCGAGCCACCAGTTGACATCCATCGCGGTCAGATTACCTTCCGCGTCGGCTGCCAGCTTGCACGTAACTTCAGCAGGCGAACGCTTGCCCGTGTAGGTGATGTTCTGGAACTGGTTGAAGACGAGAGAAACGGGACGCTGGGTCGCCAGGCAGGCAACACCCAACAAGGCTTCGATCGTCGGAGAGAACTTGTAACCGAACGTTCCGCCGGTGCCATTCTGAATCAGGCGCAACATGTCAGGTTCCACGCCGATTCCAGGGCAGATCATGGCGTGGTGCAGGTGAAGGCCGATGCTCTTGGAAAGGATGGTCAGACGGCCGTTCTCTTCCAGGAAGGCTTCGCCGCAATCCGGCTCGAGGTGAAGGTGAGGCTGGCGGCTGCAATAAGTCTTAGCTTCCGCCGTGAATGCCGCGCTCGCCATAAACGGTGCGGTGTCTTCGCCCTTCTTGACGCCTTGGTCGAAGTACACATTCGGTGTCCCGGGGTGAATCTCGATGGCATCGGGAGCCATGGCGGCATAGCCGCTCATGTAGGCGGGCAGAACATCGAGGTCGACCTTGACTTCGGCTGCTGCTGCGCGTGCATGCTCCTCAGTGTCGGCGCAAACAATTGCGATAGCATCGCCAAACTGAAACACCTTGTCCTTGCAAAGAATCGGCCTATCCCAGCCATCGCCCTTGTTGGTTGGATAGGTGATGAGGCCAGTGATCGCGTTCTTGCCCTTCACGTCTTTCCAGGTAACGACCTTCACCACACCTGGCATCTTCTCCGCTTCGGAGAAATCTATGCCTTTGATGTTGGCATGGGAAACTTCAGCCTGCACCAACGCCAGGCGCAGCGTGTCAGGAGGCATGTGCAATGCCACGTCGGCGCCGAAATCCCATGCCCCGGTTACCTTAGCGAGCGCGGAAGGCCGGTGGAAGCGTGAACCCAAAATGCTGCCGTCCTCTGGCGGTTCAAACAGCAGGTCTTCCTTTTTCATTTCACCGCGCATGACTGCGGCGGCTTTCATGACCGAGTCCACCAGCGGCTTGTAGCCGGTGCAGCGGCAGGCGTTCTTGTTGACGTCAAACCAGGTCCGCACTTCTTCGCGGGTCGGAGAGGGATTCTTCTCCAAAAGTACTTTAGAGGACATCAGAAAGCCCGGCGTGCAGATGCCGCATTGCGCAGCGCCGTGCGCCATCCAGGCCACCTGCAGCGGGTGCAGATTGTCGGGTGTTCCCAGGGCCTCAATGGTTGTGATTTTTGCGTCCTTCTCCACGTCTTCCATGGCAACCAAGCAGGCACGAACCGCTTCGCCGTCCATGATGACAGTGCAGGTTCCGCATTGTCCTTCGCTACAACAATTCTTGCAACCCGTAAGTAGCAGCTGGTCGCGTAAGACTTGGGCGAGGCTCGTCTCTGGATCGACAACCAAAGGACGATCAATGCCATTCACATTCAGGAATCGTTTCTCCATGACTTCCAGTACTCCTTTTCATTTTGACTTTGATCGCGTGGAGTTAACCTACTGAAACAGCAGGCACGCCATAATCACGGTTTTCTCTCATTAGGCAAAAGATCCGTAATTTTCGTGATGATGTTGCGGCGCATCGATGAAATCATGGAGATGAACCGCATTGTTTCGGTTTATGCTGCGATGCCGCCCATTGTTGCGGCATCGCGCTGGTCACATTGGTTCTGCAATGCCGCATCGAAGATTCTGCGTCGCGGTCTAGAATGCGTAAGTGATCTGCGATCCCCAGGTATGGCGCGCCTTCAAATTGACGGTGGGCGTAACCTGACCGGCGATTTGCGCTATGCCGAAGTCGACGTTGATCTTGTGCTTCGGGCTGGGCACAATGCGCGTGCAATAGGTCAACGTGGTGGGAATGTTGAGAGTTGGGAAACCAAGCGGGTGATGAGGCTGCATCGCGGCTTCTGAGCCGAAGATCAGGGTGCTCTTGCCAGGTCCCGTGAAGACAAATGCAACTGCGCCAAAGGGGCGCGCTTGCCAGTCCGGCGCGTTGCCGCCCATGCCCCAAAGCTCTGCATTCGTGCCGCGTATGCCGGCGTTCAGCACAATCGGAACCTTCTTGGATATCGGGGTTACAACCTTGGTCGCCACGGCATAGATGTCGCCATTACTCTTGCCGTTGTTGGTGGCGTTGTTATAGGTCAGGTAGTTGCCGACGTTGCGGTCTCCGGTACGAGCGATAAAGCCCACGGAGATAGCAGGAATAGCCTTGTTCTTCTTGTAGTTCTCGGGTACCAGAATCACTTTGCCGTTATATATATCAAAGCCGTTCTGCCACAGATAGCTCAAGCCGGTGTCGCCACCGAGCACATGAAACTCGTGGGTGTACCCAACCTCGATTCGCTGCCCAAGTCCTACTTCCGTGGAGACTTCGTGGAAGTCTCCAATGACTGAGCCCGCGGCAAAGTAGTGATAAGCGATCACGGGATGAATCTTCTGGCCGGGCGCTGAAGCGGTGTAGGCCATGGGTGTAACGAAAATACCGGTTTCTCCCTCCCAGCCCAACTGAGCGAGAAGTGAAGTCGGCAAGCCCAACGCGACAAGGGCTGCTAGCGCCGGCACTACAAAGCGATGCCACCGTAATTTTTTACTGATAGACACATGAATCATTGTTCCCTTTCTGCCTTCGAGAAGCCCTTATCGCCGCTGCAATCATTCGCTGCGGTTCGCAGGAAGCTTAGCGTGCTCAAACCGCGAGCAACCAACCGCTTGGGCACTTCTTCCATTCATGTCTGCCTGGGGTGAAACGTTCGAGCGGCGAATCTATCTACGGACCACCGCCAATACCGCTTCTCCAGAGCTACATTTGCAGAACAGATGCCATCGGCAAGAGCTTCCGGGTTTCTCGTCTGGTCTCCTGATCTGTACAGGTATGCAATTCGTCTGCCAACGGCGAAAGCCCGCGCAGGAACGCGGTATTGCGCGCATCGTCGATGGCGTGCATTTGTCCTGCGGGGCTGGAGGAGCGTTCTATCTATAGGGAATGGAGAATAGATCGTTTGCGGATGGCAGGCTGCACCACACTGCATCGCTGTACCAGAGCCGCTATATGCCAGGAATGCGTGGCATTTCTGCCCCATTATGAGCAGTGCTCAGAAATGGAACAGCCACGCGTGCTCATTTCTGGAACACGTGCGCGAAAAATGCAGAATAAGTTCAATTCCAGAACAGACGGGGAGCGCTAGCGGGATTCTTCGGGGAGCAGCCCGTAGTCGAGCATCTTGCGATACAGAGTATTGCGGGCTATGCCCAGCCGCGCTGCAGTTTGCTTGATGTTGCCGCAACAGAAATCCAGGGCTTCTGCGATGGCCTGTTTCTCCACATCGCGCAACGAACCGCTAGATTGTGCTTGCGGCGTTGCAAGCCGACGCGGGCTGCACTCGTGTTCGGCCACGTGGCTCACGCCTGCGGCGGGCAATTCAAGGTGATCAGCCGTCAGAGTGGTGCAACCACGGGTGTGAATGAGAGTCCTCTCCAGGACGTTCTCCATCTCCCGCACGTTTCCCGGCCAAGAGTAGGAAGCAAGTTTTTGCAGAAACTCCAGGCTCACCTCCGCTGGCGGGCGTTCCAGACGCGTAGAGATTTTGCCGATCAAACAGCGGGCCAGGGCGGGAATATCCTCCATTCGTTCGCGCAAGGGAGGAATTTTGACTTCCAGTACGGCGAGTCGGTAATACAAATCTTCGCGGAACCGCCCTGCCTCGACATCCTTGCTCAGATCGCAGTGTGTGGCTGCGATGATGCGGACGTCGACATTGATCTCCTGTGACGAACCAATGCGCGAAACTGTTCTCTCTTGCAGTACACGCAGCAGCTTGGACTGCATACAGACCGACATTTCGCCGATCTCGTCGAGGAAAATGGTTCCTCCGCTGGCCATCTCGAACTTGCCTGCCTGGCCGCCCTTCTTTGCTCCTGTGAAGGAACCGTCGTTGTAGCCGAACAGTTCGCTTTCGATCAGGGTTTCCGGCATGGCGGCGCAGTTGATTGCCAGGAATGGGCCGCGGCTTCTTGAACTGGCGTTATGGATGGCGTTTGCAAAAATCTCTTTTCCGGTACCGCTTTCGCCCAGGATCAACACCGTCGAAGTGCATGTTGTAGCCAGTGAAGCCCAGTCTTTGGCCTTTTGCATCGGAAGGCTGTCTCCCACGATGTCTTCAAATGCATAGCGGTGACAATAGAAAACCGGACCACGCCGGGGAGCCTGATGTGTTTGAAGTTCCCTGAAGAATGCAACCGCGCCCAGGATGGAGCCATCCTCGTCGCGCAGCACGGACGCAGAACTTTGAATCCTCCGTCCCGACGGATTGAGGATGAACTCTTGGTTCTTGTACTCCTTGCCGCTCCTCACCACTTGAAGAATGGGTATTTCGCTCTTGCATAACTGCTCCAGGGAATGCCCCTTGGCGAGGGCGGAGTTGATGCCGAAGATTTCGCCTCCCCGCGCATTGATCTCGGTCACGATGCCTTCGGTGTTGACGGCGACCAGGCCATCGGTGATCCCGCGTACCAGAGCACTGGAGTAGCGCGACGAAACGGAGAGCTTGTTCATTGCCTGTTCCAGCCGCAACTGATTCTCGATGGCCCGCACGGTGGCCACCACCATGCCCAGCGTGTGAGGGTTGGCGTGGCGGCAGTCACCGCTGAGGTCGATCACTCCGACAATGTTGCCGAGCGGATCAGTAATTGGAGCGGCAGAACAGGTAAGGAATTGATTTTCTTCGCGGAAATGTTCCCAGGCGTGGATTTGGACAGGGGCCTTCTCGATGATCGCGGTACCGATCGCATTTGTTCCCCGAATGGCTTCACTCCAAGTTGCACCGGCGCAGAGATGCACTTCCCGAGCACGCGCGGCGTTCCGCTCATCACCGGCAATTTCCAAAAGCACGCCATTTTCGTCGGTCAGAATGACCTGGAAATCGGATCCGCTGACAAAAAAGGAGAGGTCCTGTAGAAAAGGGTGCGCAACGCGAATCAGTTGTTCTCTTTCGTAGCGGCGCTGCTCCAGCAAGTGCAACTCTTCAATATCGTTACCCGAGGTGAGCAAGGGGTTGACGTTGAGTTCTCGACATCGCTGCCAGGAACTCGCGATGGCTCCACGCACCAGCCGTGAGTCGAGAACGTCTTTCTCGAAATAGAGTTCCCAGGCTTTTCTGCCTTGAGTGAGGAGGTGCTCCGACATCGTGGGACCGCCTTGCCAATGGTGTTACATTTCCGAACACCGCGCCTAGTATGTAACACCGGGAGTACAACAGTGAACATCTTTGTGGACGCGAACAACATCAGACTGTGCGCGCCGTCACGTCTGTTTGGCCGATCCCGACCCTTCTGCAAGTTTGGTATTCAGTTTGCTTTCAAGAGGGCATGACAGCCGCAACACTCATCCTGCTAGCGCCCAGTTCGCTCCTCTTGGGCGCTTTGCTCCAGATTCTGGTTGCCCGGCTCTGTTCTGCCCGGGTCAAAGGAATTCTCGCCGTGCTTACCTGCCTGCCTGCGGTTTTTGCCGTGATTGGCATGTTACCGTTCATCCATGCCGGGCAGGCTATCGATGTAAACCTGTTCGGATGGGACGGTCCGTTCGCGCTCGTTTTGCACGTGGACGCACTAAGCGTTCTATTCGCCTTCATGGGGTCGTGCCTGGGCGCCATTGTCCTGCTCTATTCGGTGGGATACATGGCGCACGACCGCGCCGCCTCCCGTTTCTATTTCTCCATGCTGATCTTTATCGGCGGCTTCATCGGACTCGTGTACAGCGCCAACCTGCTCTTCTTCTACCTCTGCTGGGAGGTAATTGGGCTGTGCTCGTTCACACTGGTGGGCTTCTGGTACACCAACCCTGAATCGGTTGCTGGCGCACGTAAAGTGTTGCTGATGACGCACATCGCCGGCTATGGATTGCTGGCCGCCATTCTCGTCGTCTTCCACCGGACTGGCAGCATGTTGTGGACAGATCCTGCCGTGGCGCGCGCTTTCGGCGGTGGAATCTTCGCTCTCATGCTGGTCTCTCTGATTGCCAAATCGGTGCAGGTTCCCTTGCACACCTGGATTCCCGAGGCCATGGCGGCGCCGACTCCGGTCAGCGCGCTGCTGCACGCGGCTTGCTACGTAAAGGCTGGCGTCTATCTTGCCGCGCGCATGCACAGTTTTGGCGCATGGCCGGTGCCCTTCAGCACCACCGTCGTGTGGGTGGGAACCATCACCATGGCAGTGGGTGTGATGTATGCCATGGTGCAGACCGACCTGAAGCGCATGCTCGCCTTTCATACTGTCAGCCAAATTGGATACATGATTACCGGGCTCGGCATCGGATCGCCGTTGGCGATCACTGCGGGCCTGCTGCACTGTCTCAATCACGGATTCTTCAAAGGCGGCCTGTTCCTATCCGCCGGCTCGGTGCAGCACGCCACCGGCACACGCGACATGAACCAGTTGGGTGGCCTGGCCCAAAAGATGCCGCGCACCACGTTCGCGTGGCTGATCAGCGTGGGCAGCATGATGGGCATTCCGCTGTTGAGTGGCTTCACCAGCAAGTGGATGCTATATACCGCCGCCTTGCAGGCCGGCTGGACCATTCCCGCCTTGGTGGCATGGGCGGTCAGTCTGGGTACGGTTTTCTCCTGCGTCAAGGCAACCGATGCCGTGTTTCTTGGGCCGCTGACTGAAAAAACCAAGGACGCCCACGAGTCGCCGCTCACCATGCAGTGGGGCCTCATGTTGATCGCCGCTGGCAGCTTAGTCCTCGGAGTCGCTCCGCAATTGGCGGTGAATTACTTCCTCAATCCAATTCTCGCCGCGTTAGGGATGGGAGCTGGAATTCAGGTTACTTGGTTCGGCTTGTTCGGATCCGCAGGCAGCTTCTCGACCACCGGCGGCTTGGTGCTGGCCCTTGTCTCCCTGGTTCCGGGCGTCGTCATTCTGGCCATGGGACACGTTGCCCGCACTTCAATGGTTACCAGTGGCGGAGCGGTGATGGCCGGCGCGGGTGGCGGCGATATCTTTACCGGCGGACAATTCCTTGGAGACGACGGCAGGTTCACGGCGCACGACTTCTCCAACACCTTTGAGAAGAAATGGAAAACATTCTTCCGCTGGACCAATGTGGATCGCGTGTATCTCGGAGTTTGGCAGGGATTACTTGCCGTTTCACGCGGGCTTGCAGTCCTAGTCTCATGGATAGAAAGAAACGCCACAGTTATGGTGGTGCTGTTTGCCGCGACGCTTCTGGCCTGTGTCCGCTGGCTGACTGTGGGAGATCAGAGCGCCGAGGCCCTCACCGCTCCGCGCATGCCCCAGCTCCTAATCGTGGGATGCGCCGTGGCTGCATGTGCGCTGATCCTGGCCGCTCTTACTCAAGCGAAATGGCGTCGCTTGACTCCTCTCATGGTGCTCACCGCCGCATCCACCCTTGCCGGATTGGCGCTCGCTTCACCGTGGCAACGGCTGGGGTTGCTGGAACTCGGCGCGCTGCTGACGATTGCGTTGGTTTGGCAGAGTGCGCGCAGCAGTGCTGCTCGGACGATCTACGCGACGGTGGTCATTCTCTCTGCAGCTTGCCTGGTTCTCAGCGATCTGCTTCTGGATAGTGGACAGCCGGATTGGGCGCGCGCCTTGCTCTTGACCAGCATCGCGGTCAAACTGGGCGCGGTTCCGCTCTTCTTCTGGCTGCTCAAACTGGCCGACGAACTTCCGGCCCTTGTTCTGGGCGTAATTATTGCGGTCGTCGACATGGCCGCGTTCGGCGAACTCTTCATCCTCGCCCAGGTCTCCCCGTGGACGCTTAGCCCGCAAGGGCTGTGGCTGGGGCTGGCCGCGGCCACGGCGTTGATCGCATCGCTTCTCATGCTTTCGCAACGCAGCCTCAAACGCCTGCTGGTCCTTTCAACGGTCGAGGATTGCGGCTTCCTGTTGTTGGGAATCGCTTCCGCCAACGCGCTCGGATACTCCGGTGTCCTGTACGCCGCGGCTACGCACTCGCTGGCCAAGGCACTGCTCTTTGCTTGCCTCAGCGCTCCAGAGGCTGCCGGCGAACTTGACGGCGAGTGCACAGGGCTTACCAGCCGGTATCCAGTCAGCGGCTTCGGTTTCCTCTTTGGGATGCTGGCCATGCTGGGTGTGCCTCCCACCCTTGGATTCATCGGCAGATGGAGGCTCTACGAAACCGCGCTCCAGTTGAATCCGTTTCTGCTGGCCGTGTTCGTGCTTTCCTCGATTCTTGCATTGATCGCGTACGTCCTGGCCTTGACGCGTAACTGGTGGGGTACGACGCGCGGTAGTGATCCGCCGGCCCCACCGGTCCCGCCGGTCCGTGAGCCGTTGTTCTTGCAAGGCACGATTGTTGTTCTAGTGGTTCTGCTCTTAATCGCAGGGCTTTGGCCGGATGTACTGCAGATGTTGTATTGGGGGAGACCATGAACCCTTGGAAGCGATTGATGTGTTATTGCCGGCGTCATAGTCCCTGGCTCTTCCATATGAACTCGGGCAGTTGCAACGGGTGTGACATTGAACTCATCGCAAGCCTGACGCCGCGTTACGATGCCGAGCAACTGGGAGCGCGTCTGGAAGCAAGTCCACGCCACGCCGACATCCTCTGCATTACTGGCCCTGTCACCCGCAACTCCGTGGAGGCGATCAAGACCGTGTACGGGCAGGTGTACGGACCCAAAGCAGTTGTAGCTATTGGCTCATGCCCTGCATCGACCAATGTCTTCATCGATAGCCGCGTGCTCGAAGGGCCGCTCAACCGTCACATTCCGGTCGATGTCTTCGTCCCCGGTTGTCCGCCGCGTCCCGATGCGATTCTTCAAGGGATTGCCAAAGCGGCCGAAATTATGGCCGAGCGCAGCGCCAATGCACACGCATCCAAACTCGACAACGAGCCTGTAACGGTGGAGGTGCAGTCGTGAATCTATCTACCGCTCTGATGCGCTTGCTTGTCTTTCCCGGACTTCTGTTTGCCGTTCCCGCCTCATGGTTCTTTCTGTGGGTGGAACGCAAGGCAGTTGCAGGAATGCAGCAAAGAGTGGGGCCGCCCTTCATGCAGCCCTTTGTCGATTTCATCAAGCTGCTTGGCAAGGGAGTTCCAGCACGCAAGGGTATCGGCGGCTTTCTCATGACAACCTGGCCGTTGTTGGCGTTGGCTTCTTCCGCGGGCGCCGTGGGCATGTTGCCCGTCATTAGTTCCTTTCATGGATTTGCTGGCGATCTGATCCTGTTGTTGGGACTGCTGGAACTGCCTTCGATGTGCCTAATCGCCGCGGGCTTTTCGTCCAAGTCCATCTTTGCGGAGATCGGATCGGCGCGCGAAGCGACCATGAACGTTTCCTATAACGTGGTGTTTCTGCTGGCTATCGTATCCATTGCCGCCTCGCAGCACACCTTCAGTCTGGAGGCTCTGGCGCAGACGCCCACCACACCTCTGTACTGGCTCGGCGTGCTGGCCATCCTCGTTTGCCTGCCCGCCAAGTTGCACATCAACCCCTTCTCTCTGCCCAACGCAGAGCAGGAGATTTACTCCGGCCCCTTGACCGAATACGCCGGCTCCGAGCTGGCGATGTGGGAACTCGCGCACGGGCTGGAGTGGGTTGCCAGCGCCGGATTGGTGGCCATGCTGGTCGCGCCCCACTTCGGGCCATGGTGGCTGGATGTCGCTCTATTTGTAGCGATTTCCTTCGGGGTTGTGCTGCTGTTGTCTGTGCTCGCGGCGGCCACTGCGCGCCTGGCCATCGATAACACGGTGCGCTTCTACTGGCGCGTCACCCTCGTCTTTGCGGTTCTGGCCATATCGTCCGCGCCCTTCCTGAGGATTCGTCTATGAACATTCTGACCATGTTAATGAGGAACTGGATCGGGCACTCCCTCACCGTGCTCTATCCCGCGCGGCCGGTGGTGACAGTAGGTTATCGGGGACTCGTGAAATTCGACGAGACCCGCTGCACCGGATGTTCGATGTGCGCGTTTCATTGCACTTCGCGCGCCATCGAGTTTCGCGGCGCCAAGACCGAGTACAAGTGGAGCTACGATCCCGGACAATGCACCTTCTGCGGACGCTGCGCGGAGGGTTGCGAGTCTCATGCGCTGAGCATGGAGCAGGCCTGCCCGCCGATCTATCTCACATCGGGCGCATTGAAATGCGCCTACACCATGCAGCGCAAACCGCCTGCACCTATTCCCGCCGCGGCTCCTCAGCCATCCGTCAATCCGCAGCGAACAGACTCTACAGCCGGAGATGCGCAATGAACGCCATCATGAATAATCTGGATAATTTACCGGAACAGTTGGGTGTTTCCGATCCCTGGGTTGAAAAGGGCGGTGTGCACTGGCTGGTTTCTGACACATTAAATGTGCGCGTGCTGGCCAATACCATGAACGCCTGGCATGCCCGTTTCGTGACCATCACCGCTTTTCAATTGCCAGACGACGAGGGCATTCGCCTGGAGTATCACTGGGACCTTGACGGCCAGTTGCTTGGCTTCACTTTTCTTGTCTCGGGTACTCCCATCGATAGCATCTTCGATCTGTGCGAAGCAGCGGATTGGATCGAACGCGAAATTCACGAATACTTTTCTGTTGACTTTCAGGGGCGGGACTATGAGCCGTTGTTTCTGAGCGCTGGAGACAAGCTGGGAGTGAATCTGCGCGAGGAGGACGAATGAGCTACAAGATTCCCATCGGTCCCTATCACCCCGCACTGGAAGAGCCTTACAAGCTCGACTTAATCTGCGAAGACGAGATCATTCTCGACGCGAAGCTGCATATCGGTTTCAATTTCCGCGGCATCGAGCATTTGGCGGAGACGCGCAACTACGTGCAGGTTGTCGCGCTCATGGAGCGCGTGTGCGGTATCTGCTCAAATATCCACACACTTACTCTCTGCCAAGCAATGGAGAACTTGCTGGAAGTCGCGCCGCCGCCCCGCGCCCTCTATATCCGCGTCATCATGGCCGAGCTTGAGCGCTTGCACTCTCATGTTCTCTGGGCTGGGGTTGCCGGAAAGCTCATGGGCTTCAAGACGATGTTCATGACCTGTTTTGCCCTACGCGAAAAGGTGATGGACATACTCCAGGCTATCTCAGGAAACCGTGTCAACTACGCGATGAACCGGATTGGCGGAGTCAATCGCGACATTGCCGATCCGGCCGCTATCCTGACCATGCTCGACAACCTGGAGCGTGAAATCGTTCGTAAGGTTATCCCGGTCTTTACCACCAGCAGCACCGCGCTATCTCGTTGCGCAGGCATCGGCGTGCTCACGCGGGAAAAGGCTATTTCTTGTGGAACGGTCGGCCCTACCGCGCGTGCTTCCGGCTTGCCTCAGGACATTCGCCGTGCGGCGCCCTATGCGGCATACGCGGAACTCGATTTCAATGTCCCAGTGGAAACTGGCGGCGATGTGCGCGCCCGCCTTCTGGTGCGTGCTCTTGAGATTCTCGAGAGCTGCAAGATCCTTCGCCAAGCGCTCGCCAAACTGCCCTCCGGCGAGTTATGCGCGGAAATCGAAGAAATCGTCTTTCCAACCGGAACTGCTACTAGCCGCGTTGAAGCGCCTCGCGGGGAAGTCATCTACAGTGTCTCCTGGGAAGAGGATTCCGATAATCCCAGTAGAGTCCATGTGCGCACGCCAACCTATGTCAACATGCCATCCGTCCGCTGGATGGTTCTTGGAGCGCGGCTCTCAGACGCTCCATTGATTCAAGCTTCCATCGATCCTTGCTACTCGTGTACTGATCGATAGTGCCCCGTACAGCGATGGGTCGTCTGAACCTCAACCTACAACTTCAACCTACTTTGTTCCAAGGAGATCTCAACCGTGCCTAGCTATAGCGTAATCACCAATAAGTGCATCAAAGACAATCTGTGCGTCTCCGTCTGTTTGCGGAAGGCCATCCATCCCAAAACGACCGAGCCCGGATATGAAGACGTCAAACAGCTTTTTATCAATCCTAAAAAATGCATCAGTTGCGGATCCTGCGTCTCGGCTTGCCAGAGTGGAGCTGTCTTTGCAATCGAAGACCTGCCGGAAGAGTTCCAGGAATATGCGGCGATCAACGCAGCCCACTTCAAGAAGTAGTTTCGCTGCCAGGTTTGGCATGCGTATTGCAATATCACGATGTGCGTTCACTTGAAGGCAAGTTAATGCGGCAGGTGTACGGGTTTTGCAAGCCTTTTCCCAATGCATCCCTGCAATGTGCAGGAATGCAAGCTACAGTAAAGAGCAGAGTTCGAAAATTGCACACTGCTAGTGTTCAATATCGGAACGTTTCACGTGGCTATCAGATTGGCCCAGCAATCCGCTTGAATTCGTTGTCCGGAGTTCGGGCGGAGGCTGATTTGCCATCGGCATCCATTGACAAGAAATGTTGTAAACAGTTCAGCTTCTCGAACTGACAAGGAGACAACGTGTCGGCATCACTCGTACAGTTCTATCCCCGGCATCGTGTCTCCCAGGCAGTTGAAATGCCTGTTTCCACTGCAGCTCGCCTGCGCCTGCTTCGGCTCTCCGTTACAGATCGATGTAACTTCCGCTGTCGATACTGCATGCCTGTTGAGGGCGTGACTAAAGTAGCGCACCAGGATCTGCTGCCACTGGAAAACATAGTGAACCTGGTTCAATGGTTGGTTGCTCACGCCGGAATTGATCGCGTGAGGCTCACCGGTGGTGAACCGCTGCTGCGTTCCGGGATTGAGCAATTGGTTTCGGACTTGGTGGCAATTGCCGGGGTCCGCGAAGTATCCCTCACTACGAATGGGTCGCTCTTGCCGCGCATGGCCTGGGGCCTCAAAGCCGCCGGGCTCAGCCGCGTCAACATCTCTCTCGATTCACTCGACGAAGAGCGTTTCGCTGAGGTTACGCGCGGAGGCCATCTACAGCCCACGCTGAACGGCATTGCCGCGGCGCAAGAGGCAGGACTGACGCCCATCAAACTGAACACGGTCTTACGGCGGTCCACCTGGAAGCAGGAGGTGCCTGCCCTGCTGGACTACGCAGCTCAGGCCGGATTCGAGATTCGTTTCATCGAATTGATGCGCACCGGCACGGAGCGCGCTTGGTGCGAGACCGAGTTCGTCTCCGTGGATGAGGTCTGCGCTGGATTAGGCGCTGAGATTTATCCCGTTGAAGAAGAAAGCAGAGCCTCTGCACGCAGGACGACGATGAATTGGTATGGCGCGCCTATCGCTGTGGGTTGGATTACGCCTCGCTCCCACCCGTTCTGCAGCCGCTGCGATCGTCTCCGCATGGATGCTCAAGGTCGATTGCGCCGTTGCCTGATGGATCCGGCACAACTTGACTTGGCAAACTTGTTGAGATGGGTCAATGGCGATTCGGCGAAGCGGGAATTCGATTCCTATATTGCAGGCAAGGTTCCGCCGCTCTCCATGGATAACGCTCTGGCGATGAGTCAGATTGGTGGATAGCCAGGTTGCGGGCGGCTTTCAGGGAGTAATACTGATTTGAGTTGGACTCACTGCCAAGTCCGTTGGATACAGCGGTAAAGATCGAGCGGAGGAATAACATGCAAACTGGAAGGCTGCTGCACATCTGCACTTCAGATAAGAAGGGAATCGCCAAATATGAGATTCCTTCGGCCAAGCTCGTCGTGGAATACGGCATGGAAGGCGATGCACATGCGGGTGACTGGCATCGCCAGGTGAGCCTGTTGTCGCATATTGACATTGAATTCATGCGTGCAAGAGGCTTGATGCTGAAGCCTGGCGCATTTGGCGAGAACCTTGTTATTGATGGAATCAATACAGATGAATTGGGCGTCGGGTCGCGTTTGCGAGTTGGAGACGTACTGCTAGAGCTTACGCAGATTGGTAAGGTGTGCCACACGCGCTGCGGAATCTACTATACGACTGGCGATTGCATTATGCCGAGGGCCGGACTCTTTGCACGTGTACTCAAAGGCGGTGAGTTGTTTCCAGGAATTCCAGTCGAAGTTCTGCACAAAGTTGATCGATCCGACATACAGGCGGCGGTCATCATCATTTCGGGTCGTTATGCCAGTGGAAATACCTTGGATACGGTTGGACCGGCGGTAGCAAGTCGGTTAAGCGAGAAGCTGCAGGCGCGCATTGCTTGGATCAAGGCTGTGCCTGGCGAAATCAAGCAGGTCGCTGCAGCTCTCATGGATTACTGCGACCGCAAGGTAGACCTCATTGTCACCGTCGGCTGCACCGGAATCTCCGAAAGGGAAGTTGCTCAGGTGGCCACATGCACCGTCGTTGATCGCGAATTGCTGGGGCTTGCCGATGCGACGCGTGCGGCCTCTGCGCCGCCAGCTGCAAATGCGTTGCTGTCTGATGCAGTCGCAGGTATGCGACAGCAGACATTGATCGTCAATTTACCGGGTTGCCTGAAGGATGCGGTTGAAAGAATAGATGCCATTTGTTCTTCACTACCGCAAGCGATGCAGATATTGCGTGATGAGACGAAGCCTAAGGTAAAGGACAGTGAACGTCTGGTGGCGCTAGGGGCCGCGTAATCACGTCGACAGAGGGCTCCAGCGTTCTTGCACCCCCCAAAAAATGTCATGAGGCTGTCGAGACGGGAAATCGTTATGGTCGATAAAAATATTGGTCTTGAGCCATTGAAAGAGTACTACGGACGGACGCTCAAGAATTCTGCTGGTTTGAAGACCAACGCCTGTTGCTGTAACGAGACCATCGCTCCGGTCCATTACGAAATACTTGAGTCTATCGATAGTGAAATCAAGGACAGATTCTATGGATGCGGCTCTCCCATTCCGCAAGCGCTCCGCGGGTGTACGGTTCTTGATCTCGGCTGCGGCACGGGGCGCGACGCCTATATTGTCTCCAAACTGGTTGGGCAGGACGGGTATGTCATTGGTGTGGATATGACCAATGAACAACTTGCAGTGGCTCGTCGCCATCGGGATTCTCAAGCAAAACATTTTGGCTTCTCCAAATCCAATGTAGATTTCCGTACCGGATACATCGAGGACTTGGCTGCGCTCGGAATCGAGGACAACTCAGTCGATGTTGTTATATCCAACTGCGTCCTGAATCTTTCGCCGCAAAAAAATCAAGTATTTTCAGAAATATTTCGCGTACTAAAACCGGGAGGCGAACTCTACTTTTCCGACGTCTTTGCCGGATGCAGAGTTCCCGCCGCGTTGCGGGATGACCCCATTCTCAGTGCCGAGTGCATGGGCGGAGCGATGTACATTCAGGACTTTCGCAGGCTTCTGAGCCGTTTGGGGTGTCTTGACTACCGTGTCGTTTCCAGCAAGCGTATCACAATTGGGAATACGGAAATTGAGCAGAGGGTGGGCAGGATCGAATTCATATCGATGACAATCCGCGCGTTCAAATTGGCATGCCTCGAAGATATATGCGAAGACTACGGTCAGGTAGCGTATTACCTCGGCACAATCCCGGATCATCCCTGGAGCTTTGCTTTGGACGCCCATCATACATTCTTTACTGGCAAGCCGATGGCGGTGTGCGGGAACACGGCTGCAATGGTGGGGGAAACCAGATTTGGCGACTATTTCAAAGTCGTCGGTGACCGGTCTGCTCATTTTGGCCCATTTGATTGCTTACCTGCATCAGCCGGACAATGTGACGTCGGACAATGTAGCAGCGGGAACTGCTGACGTCACTGCGTCGGTGAGGACAGTAGTGTGATGGATACAAGCATGAAGCTGCACCTCCGTTCGAGAAGATGCGCAGCTAAATGAGCGAGTTGGAATCGCAACGGCACGCACTTGAAGTTACTCAGAGGAGCAGAATGCGCACGACTGCGCCAGCTTCAAGGGTTTCTTCCGGTACAACAAGGAAACAGTTAGACCGGGCCATGGCAGCTAAGTCGCCAGATCCATGCCAGGGAATCAGCGCAACCTCCGGAAGTGAGTTGACTGAAGCGCAGAAGTTACATGACGCGGGTAGAAAGCGAGTAAGCCCAGCTTTGTAGGCTATCTCCTTTTCCAGGCGTGCCAGGGCGAAGCGTGGACCATGATTGCTATGGCCTGCCAGTGCAGACAGGACAGGCGCTGCGAAGAGTAGAAAGGTAACGGCGGAAGAGGCAGGATTACCCGGTAGACCGAAGAAGGGAAGTAAAGGGGAATCAGAATCGGCCCCGCGAGGCAGCTCGCCGAAAACCAGCGGCTTACCCGGTTGGATGCGGACGCCAGTGAAATGAAAGCGGGCTCCTGCACGGGAAAGAGCTGACTCGACCAGATCAAACTTGCCAGCTGAGACGCCACCCGAGAGGAGTAATAGATCGGCTTTGACGGCTTCACGAAGCGCTGCATCCAGAGCTTCTGCATTGTCGGCGGCTGTGGGTAAAATCCAAGGATCTCCTCCAGCAGTTGCGACCATTGCAGCCAACATTGCAGCATTGGAATTGCGAATCTGGCCTGGTCCGGGTACGACCTCCACGGGAACGAGTTCGTCTCCGGTGGTAAGAATAGCAACACGGGGCCGTGTAAAGACTTTGAGATAAGGAAAGCCGCAGGCCGCGGCTAGAGCTATTTGCGCTGAGCCGAGAGCGGTTCCGGTACGCAACAATATATCGCCGGCACATGCTTGTGCCCCTCGTGCCACAATATTTTCGCCGGGGACGAGTGTGCGAGGAGGCAGCAGCCTGATTCCGCCGGATGTATTTTCGACATGCTCCACCATGGCCACGGCATCGGCTCCGACGGGGACGGGTGCACCGGTCATAATCTCCCAGACTGCGCCGTGTGGCAGTGCGCTGACTGGAGTTTCACCGGCGCGCGTGGACCCAGCAATACCTAACGCCACGTGAGTCGATGCCTCGGCAGCGCGGCACGCAAAGCCGTCGCGGATCGACCGTGCGAAGGGCGGTTGATCTGTATCGGCATGAAGTGGGTGCGCGAGTACTCGTCCGGCAGCACGACTTAGATCAACGCGTTCGACAGGGTGAGTCTGCAGCATCTTTTGGACGGAAAAAGCTGCGATTAATTCCGCGGCTTGTTCGTAGCTCGGAAGGGTAAAGTCCATGCATAAATTATAAAAGAAAGAAGGCGCAGATAGAGGCGTAGAAAGTAATGTGTGAAGATAAACGCGTGAATGAAACGGCTCCAAGTAACTGCTTTGGAAATTATGAGCATAACTCTCTCACGTGAGCAGTGGCGCTCGATCTAGTACTACAGTTGTGGATAATGATAATCTGAACTTCCTCTGGGCTTTGGTTCTCCGACGTTTGCGATGGAGAAGCGATTATCGGGATGGAAGCGTGAGTCGTTACGGTCGCATGGCAGCATAGCGGGATTGTTTGCGCACTCTGAAGCGCGCGCGTAGCCTCGCCTACCTACAAGGTTTGTTGAGCCACTGTGAGTGGGAGAGCGGCTGGCAATTGGCCGAGTGGATGGGTGAAGCAGCTCCTTATCGTGTAGCATTTGTTGGACCGGGCACGTTGGGATGCAGATCAGGCGCGGGATCGGCTTCGCGATTACGTGCTGGAAGAGTTGAGCGGTCCGGATGCGGTGCTGATCGCCGATGAAACCGGCTTTCTGAAAAAGGGCGAGTATTCAGTTGGGGTCAAACGCAGTACACCGGCACGGCGGGACGCATTGAGAACAGCCAGGTTGGCGTGTTTCTCTGCTATGCCAGTGACAAAGGCGCGGCGTTGGTTGACCGTGAGTTGTATCTTCCTGAAGAATGGGCTGCCGATCGCGACCGTCGCCGCGCAGCAGCAGTTCCAGAAAAGATCGAGTTTGCCACCAAGCCGGAGTTAGCACGACGCATGATAGAGCGCGTGTTGCAGGCTGGCGCACCCTGTAACTGGGTAGCTGCCGATGAGGTTTATGGCAACAATAGCAAACTGCGTCATTGGCTCGAACAGCGACGGCTGGGTTATGTGCTGGCCATCGCTTCAGACCAACGGATGCGCTGGCCCGATCACGAACAGCGGCGCGTGGATATGATTGCGCATAGCTTGCCGAATCTGGCCTGGGAACGGGTTTCCGCAGGCGCGGGCGGCAAAGGCGAGCGGCTGTACGACTGGACGCTGATCCGAGGCTGGGAAGAGGATGGTTGGACCCACGGCCTGCTGGTGCGGCGCAGCATCGAAGAACAGCCCGAGCATGCCTGCTACTGGTTTCATGCGCCCACGTGCAGGGCCGCGCTGGAAACCCTTATGCGTGTGGCTGGGCAACGCTGGCAGATTGAGCAAGCCTTCCAGGCCGCCAAAGGCGAGTGCGGGCTGGATCATTACGAAGTCCGCCACTGGTAGGGCTGGTACCGTCACATCACTTTGGCGATGCTGGCACACGCAATGCGGGTCATTTTGTGCGCACGGGGAGAAAAACTCCAAACGGACAGATCCCGCTCAGCGTACCCGAACTGCGCCACCTACTCACACACCTTGTTTGGCGCGGATGGCACGGCGTTGAGCATCTTCTTTACTGGTCCCAATGGCGAAGACAACATCAATTCCACGCTCTCCGCTGCCACTATCGAAAGCGCGGTTCAAATCTACCGGTCTTCTATCTACAACAATGGTACTAAAAGCCGGCGGGAAACCCGCGCATTCAAGCAAAACCGCCGCAGACACTAAAGCCCGGACCGGCCATCCGAACGAACGGTATCGAAGCTTGACCGGCTTTCCGACAGGATGGGCAGGGTCGGCATCTCGCCCAGTTCCTTGGCTTCTTCCACAACTACGTCCAGGTGGCCGAGCACCTCGGCCACGGTCATGGTGTAGAGTTCGCGGCGGGAGTCGTAGCCTTCGTTGACCAGCTGCTTGAGGTAGCGGCCGGCGATTTGGGCGGCCAACTGGTCGGTAATCACCTTGCCGGTGCGCTGTTTCTGCTCCACCCAGGCGGTGCAGGGCAGGGCAATCCACATGGGGCGGCCGTTGACGTCAAAGCGGACATCCACGGCGTCGGCGTGGCGGGTGGCGATGGCCACGATATTGGCTTTCCAGCGGCAATGGAGGTCTTCGCCGCTCCAGCGGTCGGCTACATGGAAATCTTCATACATGCAGATAGCGTATCGTCCCGGGTGGCCGGCGGCAAGTGGCGACTTTGGCGGCCCCGGCTCGCAGACGGCGGTTTTGCAGGTTGCGCCGGCCGGTTGCCGCCGTTTGTGCGCCCCAATGCCCATAGCTGATAGACTGGTTTGGTTGCAGTCGAAGTGCCTCCACTTGTATGGACCCGCCTGCAAGTCTAACGACGAAGGACAAAAAGAGACCCCGTGGATACTCAAACCCGTCATGCCCTCAAAACGGACAGCTTTGCCGAAGCCACTGCGAGTAGCGTCAGTTGGCTGAGCGGTCACCGTTCCGGTGTTGTGCGTTGGATCGTCAGCGCGGTTGTCGCTGTCATTCTGGTTATCGCTGCGCTGGTTGTCTTTACCGTGCGCTCGACTTCGGCCGATAGCGCTCTGGGCGCTGCCCTGGACACCTACACTGCGCCCCTGGCTGAGCCCGGCGCACCCGCACTGCCTGGCGTTTATGCGTCGGCGAGCGAGCGTGCCAAAACCGCCAACAAGCAGTTTGTGGCCGTGGCTGAGCAGTATGGCTGGTTGCCGCAAGGCTCCAAGGCTCACTACTTTGCTGGCGTCACCTATCAGGAACTCGGCCAGACCGCTTCGGCGGAAACCGAGCTGAAGGCCGCTTCCGGCTCCTGGAACCGCAACCTTTCCAATCTGGCCAAGCTGGCCCTTGCCGGTCTCTATCACGGCTCGGCGCGCGACGCACAGGCCATTGAGATCTACACCGCGCTGGCCGCCAAGCCGTCAGAGACGGTGACCGCCGGTGTGGCGCAGCTTGATTTGGCCGACCTGTACGCAGCGTCGGGCAAGACGGATCAGGCCCGCGCTTTGTGGGCCAAGGTGAAGGATGCCGACAAGGAAGGCGCGGCTGGCTCGATCGCCGCCCAGAAGCTCGGCGCCAAGGAGTAAAGCTTTTAGCCTGTTTGAAACGACTCGCGGAGCCACTGGTTCCGCGAGTTTTGTTTTGCCCCCTGCGGTGGGGCCAACATTTGTTCTCTCTCAACCCTAGCCGGAAAAACAAAGACGTGGCGAGAGTGGGGCACCCGGGCAATTTAGCATGCCCATGGCTGAGCATTTTTTAACCCGCCTGCGTCTGGTTATGTATGAGCACCAGCGAGGCAGTATTCTCAGGTTGGATGGATATCGCAGAGAACGCCGCGCAAACGCAGGCCCGCACGATTGTGGAAGAAGAGACCCTTGCCGCCCTGGTCAGCCAGTATTCCGGCACCCTCTATCGTGTCGCTTTTTCCGTCCTGCGCAACCCGTCGGATGCAGAAGACGCCGTGCAGGAGGCGTTCATCCGTGTCCTGCGCCATCGCGACACGCTAGGGGAAGTGCGGGATCAGCGCGTGTGGCTGATCCGCATCGTCTGGAATATCGTGCTGGACCGCAAGCGCCGCGCCAAGACCAGGCCGGAGACAGACGACGTGTCCGAGTTGGCCCGCGTGCTGCCCGCCCATGGACTCAGCGCCGAGCAGATCGCTTCTGCCGCGCAACACCACGCTCATGTACTGGCCTGCGTAGAACAACTGCCAGCTAAGGAGCGCCAGGTGCTGATGCTTTCCGCATTTGAGGAACTGACCAGCGTGGAGATCGCTTCGGTGCTGGGCATTACCGAGTCCAGCGTCCGCTCGCGCCTGTTCCGCGCCCGCAACCTGATGGCCGACCTGCTCCATCACTCCAGGAGTGTGCGATGAAATCCCACGATCCTTTCGCTTCCGATTCTGCTTCCGGCACCCAGCCCGGCCTTGCGCCCAGCTCTTTTGAAGACTCCTTGCGCTTGATCGCCAGCCTTCCCGCACCAGTGGGACTGGAAGATCGCATTCATGCTGGACTGCGGGCCAGCCAACTTTCTCAGCCGCACAAGGCGCGCATTCTGGCTTGGCCAGCAGCCCTGCATCCGGGGGGCAACTGGATGCAGAGCGTGGTATTGCGCTCTGCGGCCGCAGCGGCGATTGTGATGGTGATTGCCGGCGGCGGATGGGGTATCTATTCGCGGGTGCAGCCGCACCAGCCAGCGAGAGCGACCGTGCTGCCGTCGCGTCCGGCGGTGTCTGGTGGCTTTGCCAGTGGTGGGGCCGTGCGTACTCCGCAGACCCTTGCTGGCCCGGTGCTAACCCATCCGGCAACCGCCACGCCGCGGCCAGCCAAGGCCGCGGCAAGGCCTGCAAAGAAGCTGCGCCGCACTCGGCCAGCGAGCGCGGCCGGCAAGGCCGCTACGCAGCCTGCAGCACCCGCGGCCAAGTAACTCTCGCTTCAAATTGCAGTTGATCCCTTATGCGCTCTGGGTAACTGCCCGGATCACCATGCCTAGAAGGGCCAGCACCACTGCGCCCCAGAAGGCAGGGCCGATGCCGCTCACACGGAATCCGCGCACGATGTTGGAGGCCACCAGGATCATCATGCCGTTGATGACCAGCAGGAACAGGCCGAGGGTGAGGATGCTGATGGGGAAGGTGACGACCTTGAGCAGTAGTCCTAGGGTTGCGTTCAGCAAGCCGATCACCAGCGCCGCCCACAGAGCGGGTCCAAGGCCCTGGACGATGAAGCCGGGAACAATTTGAGAAACCACCAGCAGAGCGATCGCGCTCAACAGCCATTGCAGCAGAATCCTGATCATTATGTAGGTCTCCTTGGAGCGGCCGTTGGGGCCTTCCGGGTTGCGGCTATCTTATCCTGAGTGCCGCTTTTGAGTTTACCGCGAAATCAGTGTCGATCTATCTTCCTGTAAAGTGGGTATCATGTCAGCCCACAGTTGCCGCGACTTTTCCCGGTGTGACTCGGTCCAAACCAATATAACTTCCGGTGCGCTTCCTGCCGGTTCCGATTCGCTGGAAAGGATCTGCTTTTATGGGTGCATTACGCATCGCGATATTTGCCTGTTGGTTGTTGCCCTTGCTGATGGCTCATTGGGCGCAGGCGCAGCAGGCGCCCAATGCGCCGCTGCCCGCGATTCCGCAACTGATGAACGAGGTGCGGGAACACCAGAAGAAGCTCGACAAGATTCGCGAGAACTATACCTTCACCTCGTTGCAGACCACGCAGGACATCGATGACCATGGCCAGGTGAAGAAGACAGAGACGCAGGAGTTCGAGGAGTTCTTCGTCACTGGCCACCAGATAGGGCGCATGGTGAAGAAAGATGGAAAGGCGCTCAGCGATCACGATCAGCAGAAGGAAACCGAGCGCGTGACCAAGCTGGTGGAGAAGGCGGAGAAAACTCCTTCCGGCCAGCCGCTGGAAGGGCCGTCCGTCAACGTCAGCCGGATTCTGGAGATTATGGACGTGCGGAATCCGCGGCGAGAATATTATCGCGGACGGTCGGCGATCGTCTTCGATTTTGTAGGCCGCAAAGATGCCAAGACCCACGGCATGGCCGAGGACTTGTCAAAGAAGCTGCAGGGAACCCTGTATGTGGATGAAGCCGACCGCCAGATTGCTCATCTCAACGCGAGTTTTAACGATACTTTCCGCGTGGGCGGCGGTCTGGTGGCCAGCATTCAGAAGGGTTCCAATTTTCGCTTCGATCAGGCCGCGGTCAACGGCGAGATATGGCTGCCGACGGGCGGCGAAGGTACCGTGCAGGCGCGACTGCTGTTGGTGAAGGGCATTCGCCAGCACTTTACTGAGCGCGACTACGATTACAAGCGTTTCCGTGTGGAGACGCAGCAGGGCAAGGACGCCAAGACTGTGCCCGCGAAATAGCAATAGAACTGCATGCCGCGGGGCAGGCGCAATTCCATTACAGTAGAAGAATGTTTGTGCGCCGTATCTCGATCCAGCGTATCGATGCTTCCGGCATTGAGCATCCGTGCCCGATTCGCTGGATCGATAATTTTGCCATGCGCAACTTCACCAACGATGCGGTTTTTGACGACACGCTACCCGCCGCCGATGGACTGCTTAAAGCGGGGCATCGCGTTCCTCTCGATCGCCTTCAGCCTGCGATGGAAGATTGGTTCCGGCGCAAGGGCTATCTGAAGCCCGAGGAACGCTTACACATATCTGAGATAAGTTGATAGAAGTTCTGATGTGCGCTGTTTATGCTGCTGTTTCGCGCTGCGCTGCGGTGCTGTTCCACAGATCGAATTCAGATTTGCGGCGGGCTTTCAGATTTGCATTCTCCTGTGCGCCTGCGCGATCCCAGCGCAACAGTTGTTCGCGAGCCTCGTCGTAGTGTCCACTGTTTAATTCTTTCAGTAGGGTGGACTCCGCGAGCTTTCCCTGACCCAGGTTGAAAACAAAATCCACCAGTGCGTCAAATTGATTTTGCGTGAGTGCGACCTTCACCAGGCGCGTCACAGTCTGCTCTGCGCTATGCACATCGCGGGCCAGAATTTCGTTGGCTTGCGCTTGCGGAATGCCGTTTGGAAATGACTCGGTGGCCAACAAGCGGTGCCCGTATCCGATGGTAGGAAATCCCGCCACATCGAGATAAGTTCGCTCGCGATAACCTTCCCATAGCTTGACTAACTTCAAACCTTCTGGGCTTAATTGCATTGGGACCCCTTTTGTTGCATCTTGATACCACAGATTTACGCTACCGGAATGGCTGAAATAATCTGCAAAATGCGTACGAATTGCAGTATTATTCGACCTGCGCCGTTGTTGAGGGAGAACATATAAGATGCTTAATGCAAACAACTTATATGGAATAGGTTGGTGATATATATTTTCTGAGACCGAAGTGGCAGTGTATTTTATCGTCGATGACTGGCCAGAAATGTTTCTATTTAGTAAAATGGCCGAATGGTGATACGACGAGAATCAAGCAACATGAGCATGAAAACTCCTCTCAGGATTTGCATTCTGGCGGGAGCTTCCTCGGTTGCGCTGGTCGCCGTGGTGGTTTCGCTTTCCACGCCGACCGTGCATGCTGATGCGCCGCTAACCAAATTGGCGCCAGCCGCGCCGATTGCATCTCCGGTAGCAAATGCGACGCCGGAAGAACTGACGCCGCAACAACCAATCCACGTGCGTCGCGGCACGAGGCTTCACGGCATTGCCTCATGGTATGGGTCCGTATTCCACGGCCGCAAAACAGCCAGTGGCGAACGCTTCAATATGTTTGCCATGACGGCCTGCCACCCGACACTGCCGTTCGGCACTGTGGTGCGCGTAGTGAACCACGACAATAAGCATTCTGTCGTGGTGCGCATTACTGATCGCGGCGACCTTGTGAACGAGGGGCGCATCATCGACCTCTCGTATGCCGCCGCCCAGAAGTTGGCGATGGCCAAAGACGGACTTGCCAAAGTCGATCTGCAAGTCATCTCTCTGGGCCATGCAAACGGCAACAAATAAGCAAACAAAACCGCAGCAAACAACAACGGCCAGCCCTGAGGGCTGGCCGTTGTTGTTTAGTGCAATGACCTATTCGTTCTCGGGCCGCACGTATGGTTTCTGCAGGTATTGACGGGCTTCGTTGACCGCGCCCTGGGTGTTGTCATTGGTCTGCACAGCCAGACGGTACTCGTTGACCGCGCGGTCGCGCTGGCCGCTCACGTCGAAGATTTTACCGATTTGGATGTGGCTCCAAACCTCGGTCCAGCGCGGCTCGCCGTCGCCGCGCAGCGCATCGCGATAAGCGTTGATGGCGGCCTGCGAGTTATGTTGCGCGAACAGCAACTCGCCGATGCGATAGTTGGCCAGCGAGCTTTGCTGGTTGGCTTCCAGCGCTTTTTGGTATTCGGCCATGGCGCCGCTCATGTCGCCTTGGGCCACCAGTTGCTGGCCTTTGAGAATGGCAACGCGCACCTGCAAATCGGGCGTGGACTTGAGCACCCAGTTGCCGGGATCGATGCTGATGCGGCGCGGGCGGCCGAAGGTGTCCACCACGAATTGCGTGTTGGTGCCCACCACGTCCACTTTTTGTATCTCGGTTTTGCCGTCGGTCTCGACGCGCAACTCCACCGGCATGCGGAACAGATCGAGATCCTGTCCGATTTCGCCGATGGTGCGGAAGCCTTTGTTATTGCCCAAGCGGTAGACGGCGTACTTGTTGGTGAACTGCGGCGCGCCGGTGCCGTCGATCCACTGCGCAAAGAAGGCGGTCAACTGCATCTGGCTCTGAGCCTCGGCCACCTTGACCAAATCCTGTGCGCGCATGCTGCTGTCGGTGTACTGGCTGAGCGCTCCTTTGAGCGTGGCCAGGAAGACCTTGTCGCCCAGTTCCCAGCGCAGCATGTGGAAGATCATGGCGCCCTTTTCGAGAGTCGCCGACTGGAACTCCGGCGAGAAGGGGCTGAGCCGCCCGGTGCTCGACAGCGGAATCGTATCGTAGGCCAGCGCGCCCGCGGAGACATCCTGCAGGGCCGTGCGCATTGCGTTCTTGCCGTTCTGGTCTTCCACATACATCAGTTCGCCGTAGCGGGCCATGCCGTTGGTGATCCAGGCATCGCTGAGGGTGCGCGGACTTACCTCGGAACCCCACCACTGGTGCGCGATGGTATTGGCCAGCAGGCGGATGCCGCTCTTGTCGCCGACGCGCGAGCCGAGAATTCCCGCCAGCTCCGGCGCCCACACGGCGGGCAGGGTATCGTCGGGCAGTTCCACCACATTCAGACGGCCGGACTCCAGTCCGCCAAAGCTTTCGGTAAAGAACTCGTACTCACGGGCCGCGGTCTGCGCCAACTCGTTGGCTGCTGTTTGGTGGCTCACGGTCAGATAGACTTTTACGTTGCCGTCGCCCGCGGAAACCGGGTTCACATAGCGGCCGGCAATGATGGTGCCGGGAAATCCGGGCTTGGCCCAGTTGAAGTCGTATTGGTCGCCGGGCTTGCCGTTGGCCAGCGTGACAGGCTTGGCCGCGCCGGTGCTGCCGCTGGCGAAGACCCGCATTCCCTGCGGCACGCGGATGTGGATCTCAGCCGTGTAACGATTGGTAAGATAGCCGGTCATCGGAAACCAGCGCGCCGGATAAAGCAGATAGGTGACCGGCTCCTGAATGGCGGCCAGCTTGAGGCCCTCGATGGGGCCGTCTTCGCTGCCGGTGATGACTCCGGCATAGTCGAAGGTCCAGCGCACGGCTTGGCCGCGGACAAAGGGCGTGGCCGGGGTCACGCGAATGGTGCCGTCCGCCGAGCGGTCTCCGGTGAGCACTTTGCCGGTTTCATCGGCGATGTTGGACACCTTCAGCGCCGGATGAAAACCAAAGCTGACCAGTTCGGTGGTTTCTGGCGCGGTGAAGGTGACCACGGTTTTGGCCGTCAGGTGGTGCGTAGCGGGGTCCAACTCTGCGTCGATCACATAACCGGCAACGGCCAGGGCGGGTCGCTCGGGCCGTTGTGCGAAGACGGACGCCGTCAGGCTGAGGCCCGCGAACAGCAGGCAGAGCGTGCCTCGGGAAAGTGAGCCCAGGGAGAGGGCGAATCCAAACGGCGTCTTCCGCTTTTGTGTACGCATCGCAGTCATCAGTATCTTTCCCCATCCACAGATGCCGGGCGTCCCAGGGAATCGATTTTGAGACCTGGGAAACCACGAGTTTTTTACCATTCCAGTTTGATCGCGCTTCAAGATTAAATCCAGGCCGGCGCTTCGGACTTCAGGATTGCACGGTTCCCTGGTCCTGCGAGGTTTTTCTCAGCTCCAGAGTGATTGCCGCCACTTGGCCAATCGCTCCCGGATGCTCTTCGTCCCGGCCAGCCGGACGTGCGCCGAGCAGAACCTGAACCCGCTTGAGCTCCTGCATCATGGACTGGCGGGGCGCCCCGTCGGGTAGCAAGGGCTCGATCTGTTGGACGATATTCGCTGCCGTAAAGTCATTCTGAATCAGCTCTGGAACCGCGCGCTTGCCTGCAATCAGGTTGACCATGGCCACATGGTCCACTTTCACCACCCGTTTGGCAATGGCAAAGGTGAGCGGCGAAACCCGGTAGACCACCACAAAAGGGTTACCGATCAGCGCCGCTTCCACCGTGGCCGTGCCGCTGGCGACGACTGAGGCGCGAACATGAAACAGGGTGGCGCGGGCATCGTTGACCAGCTTGATGGCCAGTCCCTTGCCGTGTTCTTCGACCAAGGCCAGTAGCTCCGCCCGCTGACCCGCATGGAGGGTTGCCGCCTGGGGAATCACGAACTGGTAATCGCCTTCCAGTCGCCGTGCGGCCAGCAGGATTTCCGGCAGAATGTCGCGAATTTCCTTGGGACGGCTGCCGGGGAGCAGGCCAATCCAAGTTTTTTCCGGATCGAGGCCGTTTTCAAGGGCAAACTGAGCGCGGCTGAGGCTGGGCAGCGGCAGCTCCGCCAGCGGATGGCCGACAAACTCCGCGGCCACACCTTGCTTACGATAGAACTCCTCTTCGAAGGGGAAGATCACCAACATGCGGTCAATGTATTTGTGGACCAGCTTGATGCGGTGCTTCTTCCAGGCCCAAAGCTGCGGGCTGACGAAGAAGATGACCGGAATTCCCAGCTCGTGCAATTGCTCGGCAAGGCGGAAGTGAATCTCAGGGAAGTCGATGAGCACGGCCACACTGGGCCGCCGTTCGCGAATGGCCTGCTTGAGCTTACGAAACTCGCCGTAGATGCGCGGCAGATGGCGGATGACCTCGGTCAGGCCCATCACTGCCACGTCTTCGCTGCGGACGATGCGCTCCAGGCCTGCGGCTTCCATGCGCGTGCCGCCCATGCCGAAGAATTGCGCAGTCTGGCCGGCAGCGGCAAGGCGCTTTTGCAGTTCCTCGACTAGCAGTGCACCGTAGTGCTCGCCGCTTGCCTCGCCTGCCGAAATGAAGATGCTGTTGGACATTTTTGATAGCACAGCTGTTCTGTGCGCAGGTCCCATCATAGCGGTTTCTCATGTTTGAGTTGAGAAAAGGACACAGAGGGAGATACCAGCAGGGTTCCCTCTTGCCGGATTACTATTCCCAGTTCGCTGTCATCTGCTACACTCGCTTTCAACTTCCCAACATGCTATTTAAAGCTCTCAGCGCGGCTGTGTATGGCATCGACGCCAACCTCATCGATGTCGAGGTGGACTATAGCGGCGTGGTTGCGGATAAGGACGTTTTTCATACCGTGGGATTGCCGGATGCGGCGGTGCGCGAAAGCCGCGACCGGGTGCGCGCGGCGATCAAGAACTCCGGCTACCTGATTCCGCCCACGTTCATCACCATCAATCTGGCTCCGGCCGATATGAAAAAGGAAGGCGCAGGCTTTGATCTGCCTATTGCCGTGGGCATTTTGGGTGCGTACGGAGCGCTGCAAACCGACGATCTGAGCCGTTTTCTGCTGGTGGGCGAACTGGGCCTGGACGGAAGTGTGCGCCCGGTGCCGGGAATGCTTCCAGTGGCCATTCTGGCGCGGGAAAAGGG
>Ga0255354_1000058_pt1 | contig 63312 bp, 49 predicted proteins | sample HBST50metaG_FD_189942 | JGI IMG/M metagenome (GOLD analysis project Ga0255354, IMG submission 189942) | Peat soil microbial communities from Stordalen Mire, Sweden - H.B.S.T50 | ecosystem: Environmental > Terrestrial > Soil > Wetlands > Peat | place: Sweden: Norrbotten County, Stordalen Mire...
GCGGATGTGGAAGTAGCCGCCCACAAGGCGGCCGCAATAACGTCGGGGCCGCGTCAGCGACCCCGCCCAAGCCGCTTTGAGCGGCTCACATCCTAAAGCCTCCGGCTCTGCCGGAGGATACTTACAGGAAAATAGAGAGACACAAGAGGAATACCTTCGGCATTTCAAAAACTAGCGGATTAACTTTGCCAGTTCCGACGCCTCCACTTTCTCCTTGATGCCGTCACCTCCAAGGAAATGGAGGTATTTGCTCGTGGTCGCAATGTCTTTGTGCCCCATTGCCAACTGCAACCCCTTTAATCCGAGAACCCCAATCATGTGGGATGCAAACGTGTGGCGCCATTTGTGCAGGAACCACCGTTCACAGCGAGGGTGGGTCTTGCAGGAGTAGGGCACTTTCTCCTTCCGCGCCTTGCTCCGTTTTATCGTGTATATGCCTTCGCAGTAACCGCAATTGAGACCCGCCCGAAACGCGACAGCCTTGCATGTCTCCAGCATGTGGCTGTCAACTCCACCGCCATACGATTTGCGCGTGGGATGGGGGGCTGAGGGGAACACAAGTAAGCTCTGGCTGCGTTTCTGCCAGGTCTTGAGCTTGTCGAGAAGTGAGCGGGGCACATCAACGGAACGCATCTCATACGACTTGGGGCTATATTTGGGCTGAGTCTTTGCAGTCACACTGATTCGGCAGAGGCGGTAATCAACATCTGACCAGGAAAGGTGGGCGACCTCCTTGTCGCGGAAACCAGTGCAAAGGAACGCCTCAAATAGCAAGCGCCCATCATGGGTACAGGCAGCGAAGAACTTCTCGATCTCTTCATCTGTGTAAACCTCGATCTTCTTCTCCGTCGTCTTCGGCCAGTCGCCCCGTTTTAATTTGATGTCATGGTCGTGGTGCCGCACCATGTTGAGCACGACCGTCACGCGCTTGTTGATTGTCTTCTGGTTCAACTCCTCTTTACGGCCAGCAGCAAACAGGCCGAGTAGGTCATTCCGGTTAAGTCGGTTGACCATGTGTTTTGTGATGTGACGCTGAGCCCACGTCAGACACGTTTTGTAGGAACCGTGTGTTCCCGACCCCTTCGTAGCCTCTACGGCCTCCAGGTACTGCTTGATTCCAGCTTCGATTGAGACGCCCGGAGTATCCGTGGCTTCGTCCGTCGTCTCGGCCTCATCGTCGGGAATCGAGCCATTCGCCACCCCGGTGGCTTTTCGCCATCCGTCTAACGCCTCACGCGGTGCCTTGCCAACTTGTTTGCGTTTTCGTTTGCCGCCCTCTCGCCAGTCAAGAAAGAACGCCCCTCCCCCCTTCCATGAGGCTGGCTCCTCGTCTATGATGATGAGGCGGGGGGCAGGCTTGGTTCCATCCCATTGAACCGGATAGAATTGCCACCGACCGTTTTCCGCTTTGCGTTTCTGGGTGAGGTTGATTCGATGGCTTTTGGTGTCCATGGTGTCCATGTCGTGGTGCCGTCGCTTTCTGGGGTGCTTTCATCACCTCAAAATCGAGTCTATCTTACCACTTTGGACACCAAAGTAGACACCACGAAGGATCGCATAGGCTAATGTATTGATTCTAAAGGGCGGGAGTAGTTCAGTGGCAGAACGTCAGCTTCCCAAGCTGAATGTCGCCGGTTCGATCCCGGTCTCCCGCTCCATAAAATCAAGTACTTACGAACAGGCCTTCCGACTCCTGTTTCTTTCCTATTCGAATCGCCCGATTCGACATCTTCAGGGCCACCCAGACAAAAATCGACGTTGAAGTCTCTCTCCATCCGCCGGCCCCCAAGCTTATCGGTGGAACACCGTTCCATGTATGACTGCGATTGTTTCTCAGGGAACTTCTGCGGCGTCGTACAAGTCCAGTGCGCCAGGAGGCATCCACGCGCACAGGGCTACTTCGCCTGCTTGCAAGCGATGCAAAGTTCGCCGACCACGCCCTTGCCTTCTTCAATGGTGACAATGCGGTCGATGCTGCGCAACTGCGGCTTCTCTATGGCTCCGCTTGGCCAGTGAATCTCCAGCGCGGTAATCCTGTCCGCATCGCCCATGCCAAAGTGCACGCGCATATCGTTCGACGAAAGATAACTGCCGCCGCTCAACACATCGCCGCGCTGTCGCGTGCCGCCAGCCGTAAGGTACACCGTAGCGCCCACCGCATCCCGCGGACTGTGCGGGCCGCCAATCAGGTTCAATTCAACCCAGTGGTGATGATCAGGATTGACATTGCGTAGCAGGAATGGCGCGCCGTCCAGATTGTTGATCACCACATCGATCTTGCCGTCATTGAACAGATCTCCGAAGGCCGCGCCCCTGCTTACGCCAACCACCGCCAACCCGCTGCCCTCGACTGCGGGAACCGGTTCAAACGTGCCGTTGCCCCGGTTGCGGAACAGCAGCGGCCGCTGTGCATAACTCATGCCCCAGTCGTGGTACTGATCCACAAACGGATACACGTGGCCATTCGCGATCAGCAGATCCTTCCAGCCGTCGTTGTCGTAGTCAAGAAATCCGTCGCCGAAACCAACAAAGGGGATGGTTGTCTGCGCAACACCGGCTCGGTAGCTGACATCTTCGAAGTTCCCCTTGCCGTCATTGCGAAAAACCACATCGTAGTCGTCGGAAAATACCGTATTCACCGCATCCAGATGCCCATTGTTCTCGTAGTCTCCAACCGCGATGCCCATATTCGAAACCTCGCGGCCAGCCTCGTTGAAGGCATAGCCGCTCATATAGCTTTGGTCTTCGAACGTGCCGTCCCCGTTGTTGATATAGAGATAGTTGGGCGTGGAGTCGTTGGCCACCAGCAGGTCGGGCTTTCCGTCGTCATTCACATCCGCAAACACCGTCCCCAAGCCATAAAATCGGCTCGGATCGCTGAGCCCGGCCTTCACGCTTGTGTCCGTAAAGGTGCCATCCCCGTTGTTATGGAAAAGATGATCCTCTGCACCATCGAGGCCGCGCGGCCCGCACATCACGTTGACGCCACGATACTGGCAGGTGGTATTGTGCACGCTTTTCGCGCCCACCAGCGGAGGATCATCGAAGTCGTATCGGATATAGCCGGCAACAAACAGATCCAACCGGCCATCGCCGTCGTAATCGCCAAAAGTGGCGCCGGTATGATCGATCGCGATGTGCGGCGAATCGTTTTCCAAGGCCACGCCAGCTTTGCCTGCAACGTCCGTGAAGGTGCCGTTGCGGTTGTTGTGATAAAGCCGGTTCCTTCCCAGGTTGGTGACGTAGAGATCTGGCCAGTCGTCATTGTCGTAATCGCCCACCGCGCAGCCCAGCCCCCAGGCATCGTTGGCTACTCCCGCCTGCTCGGTCACATCGCTGAACGTACCATCATGGTTGTTTCTGAACAGCGCCGCGTGCGGAGCCGCAGCCTTGTCTGAAAGAGCATCAAAGGTCGACCCGTTCACGAGATAAATGTCCAGCCAGCCATCGTGGTCAAAGTCGATGAGGCACACACCGGAACCCTTTTCCTCAATGATCAGGCGCTTGGCCGCCGTGCCGGTCACATTGCGCCAGCGCGCCAGGCCGGCCTTCTCCGCCACTTCCTGAAAAACCACCGTGCCCGACTTCACAAAGCCGCCTGCGGTGATGGGGCGATGCTGCGCGTCGTATTCCGCCATGTGCGCCGCGTCGGCCGCCATACCGCTCTGCTGCGCTGGCGGCTGCGCCGCTGGTGCCGCAACGGCGTCCACCGTCCTCTGCGCAACTGACAGCCGAGACGCAGACCCCAGCAAAACCACAGCGGCGAGAGCCGAATACCTCTTTATCATTCTGCTTCCTGTTCTACCGCTCGTGCGCGTGTGCAGGGAATGCATGGCCGCAATGCAAAGCTTGCTCAACGCACTCACTCGGGCTTCGTCTCCGGCGCCTGCTGAATGCGGCTTCCCGCTTGCTTCTTTTCCGCTTCGGTCAGCTTGGTGGCCAGTTCCAGTTCTCGCGCGGACTCTTCCTTGCGCCCCAGCCTGGCCAGTGTCAATCCCATGTAGTAGTGGGACGGAGCGTACTCCGGCGACGCGGCAATGGCTCGCTCCAGGAATGCCCTGGCCTGTTCATACTGCTTCTGCTTGAAGCTGATTTCCCCTGATCCTTCCAGCGCGCCACCGTGCTTTGCATCGCGATCCAGCGTCTTCTTGAACTGCGCTGCCGCTTCCTCATAATCGCCCTGTTTCAGAGCCAGATCGCCCAACTCAAAATACGATTCCGTCTGCACCGGCTGAAGCTCGATGGAACGCAAAAATGCTGCTCGCGCCTTGCCGAACTCCAAGCCGATTTGATAAATGCGGCCCAGTCCAAACTGGGCGCTGGCGTCCATCGGACGAAGCTTGAGATAGGCTTTCATCTTCTCTTCGGCGGCCGTAAGTTGGCCAAGATCCATCTTGACCCGGGCCACGGCGTACAGCACGTCGGGCTCGTCAGGCGTCAGCACCATGGCGGTGGCCAGCGCCTTGTCCGCATCGTAGAAAAGTCCCATCTGGTCTTCCAGAATCCCCAGGTCATAGAGCAGACGCGCATTCTGGGGAGCATACTGCTGTGCCCGTACCAGAGTCTGCAGCGCGTCTCCCATGCGGCCTGCCGCGCGTGCCTCCAGGGCCAGACGCTCGCTCGACTGCACCTCGCCCGCCAGCGCCTCTGGATTGGGGCCATCAGCGCTCAACACCGCCTCGAAGGCGTCCCGCGCCTCACTCAGTTTTCCTGCCTGCAAAAGCTTTGCGCCCTCGGACGGCAGAGCAGACTGCGAAAGGCACGGCGGAATCATCATCAGCGCGGCAAGAACGGCGGCAAAAGAAATTCTGAATATAGGCATGGTCCGCTCGCGCCTCAAAGACACCGGATCGCAGAGGCCCCATTTTACCAACTGCGCGTTCTCCACAGTAGAGGCCCTTCGCGATTCGCTAGGGCACTTTCACTATCGGATCACTACAGAAGCCACGCAGCCCAGCGGCGCTTTCCTCAAGATCAAGCAATGTTACAATGGCAGTTCGTGCCGAATAATGACGCACCGGGCAGATCGCCCGCGCGCTGTCTTTGGCTGTGAAACTGAAGGTTGCCAATTCCGCAGAGGGCAGCGCCGCATACTAAGGCTTGCTCTCCGCCTCCTCCACCTGCACAATGCGGTCTCCCGCGACATTCTTAAGAATCTGTTTTGTTCCGCTCGGCCAGTCAATCTCCACGGTCTGTGCGCTTGTGTCCGTTCCCAAACCAAAGTGCGCTCGCGGATCATTCGAGGACAGGTAGCCCCCGGTCGTGCTGACCGTAACCCACTGCGGCCCCTGGGATGTAGTCAGTTTGATCACCGCGCCAATCCCGTCTCGGTTGCTCTTGTGCCCCACCAGTTTGAAAGTCAGCCAGTGGTTGTCCGTCACCGTTTCATTGTGCAGCACATGCACCGGGCCGCCATTGGTCGAAACCACCGCATCGATGCGCCCATCGTTGTCGATATCGCCCACGGCCATGCCGCGACCCACCCATGCCTCGTGAAACACCTCGCCCGACATCGAAGAAACATCCACAAAGCGCTTGCCCATATTTCGCAGCAGCATCATCGGTTCGCGATAGCGCAGTTGCGGATAGCTCTTCTCCACCGTGTCCAGATCGTGCCCCTGCGCAATCAGCAAATCCTTGCGGCCGGCGTTGTCGTAATCGATAAAGTGCAGGCTCCATCCAGAATGGAGCAGCGTCATGGTCCCCACGCCCGAGGAGTAACTGGAGTAGTCAAAAGTGCCGTCGTGCTCGTTGTGATAAAGCGCGTACTTCTGATTGGCCAGATTGCTCACCACCAGGTCGGGATATCCATCGTTGTCGTAATCGGCAAAATCCACGCCCATGCCCGCATAGGTGCGCCCATCGCCGTCCACCGCCGCGCCCGACTCCAGTCCCACTTCCTCAAACGTGCCATCCGCCTTGTGATGAAACAGAAATTCCGGCATCGAGTCGTTGGCGACAAAGATGTCTATCCTTCCGTCCCGGTCGAAATCCGCGATGGCGATTCCCAACGCTTTGGCCGGCTTGTCCAACCCCAGCTTGTGGCCCACCTCGGTGAAGTGGCCGTTGCCGTCGTTGTGATACACCAGCATGGAGATAGGCTGAAAACTGTCTGGATGGCAGTAACCGCGGTTCTCCGGCGGGCCGCACCACAGGTCTTCCCAGTCCCAGGTCACATAGCGCAACACCACCAGATCAAGCAAACCGTCGTTGTCCAAATCAACCCAGGCGGCGCTGGATGACCAGCCGCTGCCGCCCACACCGGCCTTCTCGGTCACATCGGTAAAAGTGCAGTTTTCGTTGTTGTGGTAAAGTCGGTTGCCGCCATAGCCGGTCACAAAAACATCTTCGTACCCGTCGTTGTCGTAGTCGGCAACGGCCACTCCCATGCCGTATCCCACCCCTTGCAGTCCAGCCTTCTCCGTGACGTCCTCAAATGTGCCGTCACCCTTCTGGTGATACATGCGGTTCCAGTACTCGGGTCCCGTCTTCTGCGGAATCGTTCCCTTGGGGGTGGGATCGGGATAGGGCGCCCCGTTCACCAAAAACAAATCGAGTTTCCCGTCGTTGTCGCAATCGAACAGGGCCACTCCCGACCCCATCGTCTCAATCAGGTACTTGCGCGAGGTGTGCGGAGCCTGGTGCAGAAAATGAATGCCGGTAGCGGCCGTAATTTCGACAAATTTTCCTGACACCACCGGAACTGGGGCACTCGGCGGCGTCCCCGGATTGGCCTGTGCTGCGCCTGACGAAGCAAAGAGAAGAAGGGATGCCATCACAAGGCCCGCATGGATACGCTGGCTGGGTCTCATCGCTTCGGCTTTGCCTCTCCTCTGTTTTGCTTCCAGTGCTCTTGAACGATGATCCCACAGCTCTTCCTTCGATCGCGACCACCCCGCAGCAAAAGCCGGACCACTGGGCGATTGTTGGCGTCTGCCAAGACGTATCGTGCCCCGGCGCGTCAGCGCGACTCGCCGGTCATGCCCAAAGCAGCCTGCGGCCACCCGTTCTTCCAGGTCAACGTCGAAATCTGCAGCGCCGGCTTGCCCGTCACCGCATCATAGGCGTGATAAACCAGAAGGTCGCCCTCGACGCGCTGCATGACCGACTGCCCGCCCGGACCCAGCCAACGGCCATTCGCGGCCAGCAGTTGCGTCCCGCCGCCCTGCAGCATCGGATTGCCCCCGGCATCCATATAAGGGCCGGTCACCTCTTTGGAACGCCCCACCATGATGCGATAGGTGCTCGCAGTCCCGCGACAGCAAAGATCAAAGGAAACAAAAAGATAGTAGTAGTCCCCGTGGCGGACAATGAAGGGCGCCTCAATTGCCTGCCAGTCGGCCGGCAGACCGGGCTTGGCCGGTGCGGCATTCTCCGGCTTGGCGCGCGAAGCGAGATCATAGGTTTTGCCATCGACCAGCGAGGTCTTGCCCGTCACCGCGTCCATGCGCCGCATCTTGATCCCACCCCAGAAACTTCCGAAGCTCAGCCAGGGCTGCCCCTTGTCGTCAAAAACAAGATTCGGATCGATGGCGTTGAAGTTGTCTGTCGCCACCGACTTCAGCACCAGCCCCTCATCCTTCCACGCATATTTGGGGCTCTTCGGGTCCAGGGTCTCGTTGGTGGCCAGCGCAATGCCCGACGTGTTCACCCCAAAAGCCGAGTAGGCGTAATAAAGGTGGTACTTCCCCTGGAAATAAGAGATGTCCGGCGCCCACAGGATGGTGGTTTTGGGACTTGCCTCGCGAATCCATGCGGGAATCTCGTCAAAGACATGGCCGCACCGCTTCCACGCCAGCAGGTCCGTTGAGCAGCGAATGGGAAACTGGCCCTCCGCGGGTGAAAGCGCCGTGGAAAATACATAATACGTGCCGCCGTCCTTGGCAATCGATGGGTCATGGGTGAGCGTGTAATCGCCGCTCAGGGGCAGGGCTGTGGGTGCCTGAGCCATGAGCGGCGAAACGAGGGCAAGGGCGAGGGCAAGCGCTGTCAGGGGAAAAGTGATGCGCATGAGGTCGTTCTCCGATCGGGAAGATGACAAAGTGAGGTTCCAGACGCGACAGGCAAACGTTTCCTAGTGCGAAATCCTACACCTGTCCGTCTCGCCCCCGCAATTGCAGGTTATCGAACCCATCGCTCTCTTTTAGCCCCCCCGGCCTTTTTATCCCGGCAATCAGGTTTTGGATCGAACCTTGCGACTCCGCCTCGCAAGAATCACAATCGCCTCGCGCAGGGCTGCCCCTGGGGAGTAGGCTGGACCGGGACGGAAGCGCAGAGGAAGAGATGAAAAACACGGGTTGGAGAGTGGGAATCGGTGCTGCTCTGTTGAGCTGCTGCTGCGCCATTGCTGCTGCGCAGCAAACCCCGGCCAAAGAGCCTGCCCACTCCGGGCTCCCCCTGAGTCCGGACGAGCTTGCCCCTCCCATCGAGCAATCCGGCGAAGCCCAACTGCACGACGAGCTGCGGCGCAACCCCGGGTCCGCCGACTTGTATTATCGGCTTGCGCTCCTTGAGCGCCTTCAGAACAAGCCCAAAGACTCGCTCCAAACCTATACGCAAGCCGCCAGCCTGCGAAAGCCCAACGCCGATGAACTTCGTTCGGTGGCCCTCGACTATGTGCTGCTCGGCGATTTTGAAGACGCCATCCACTGGCTCAATGTTGCCCTTGCAATGGATTCCAGCAACGTGGATGTTCTGTACAGCCTGGGGCGCTGCCTGTACACGCAAAACCGCTTTGCCGAAGCGGACGCCGCCTTCACCCGCGTCTTGCAGATCGCCCCTCGCCATCTCAAAGCCGAAGAAAACCTGGGCCTCACCTACGACGCCGAAAACCAGCCGGAAAAGGCGGAGCAGGCCTTGCGCAAAGCTGTTGCATGGAGCCAAGAGGATTCCGCCCAAAGTCCATGGCCGTTCCTCGACCTTGGCGTTTTTCTCCTTGACCAGAGCCGCGCTCAAGAGGCGCTGCCCTTTCTGCAAAAGGCGGTGGCGCTCGATCGCGGTTCAGCTGTGTGCCATGAAAAATTGGGGCGCGCCCTGGCAGCAACGGGCAATCCCAATGCCGGAGCACAGGAACTCGAAGTCGCTGTGAAACTCGATCCGAACAACCCCAAAACGCACTTTGAGCTGGGGCGCGCCTACCGCGAATCCGGAGAAACCGAAAAGGCCCGTGCTGAATTCGCCGCCAGCAAATTGCTCTACGGCGCGCACAACCAGAACTGAGATCCCTCCGTTCGCCAGTTGGCAGGGCCCCGCGATGCCGCCGTCAGTTCAGCGTCTTCTACTCTTCGGTGGGCAGGACTTCTTCAATCCCAGTCCAAGGTCCACCTTGAAGCACGAGGTACTTCAGGTAAAGTTCGGAGCCTGTGCGATCTGCCGATGCGAGCAAACTGCGGGCAGCCTCCTGAACACCTTCATTTGTCAGGGTGGCGTAGTCAAAGTTCTCGTCGATCATCCCCTCGGAATGGGGAATATTGAGCAAGTCTAGAAAGCTGACAATCACCGCACGATGCTCATGAAGAAGATATTTCTTCAGCAGGTCATCCACGATCGGGTCAGGAAGTGAGAAGGTTGCCGCCGTCCAGTTGACCAGTCGCTCAATCGGACTTTTGCGGACAAAGACCTCACGCAGTTTTTTTGCCTTTGCAAGGGAGGCATAGAGAAACTGCTTCTCTGTGCCCTTTGACTCAGCCCAAAAAACCTGGCAGACGGCGACTCGGATTTCATTTGGCAATTGTCGCCAGACACGATTTGCAGAAAGTGGCACCAGCGGTCCTCTCATACGTCGAATGTGAAGTATCAGCTCTGATGATAACGGTTGCGGAAAAAGCATGTGCGGACACGGTGAAAGGCGGCATCGGTTTGTCCGTCGCCCAGATGGCCAGCCTGAAGATCACCTTGAGGGTGAGCGCTATCCCCCATCAATTGTGATCGAGTGGCGCGTGAGTCCGGTTGCCGTCCATGGCGATGCCATCTCACAGGTCAACGATGAGAGGAGCATGAAAGCACACCCCTCGACAGGCGTGAAACCCGGCAATGAGCCTCCCTGGCGGTCAACGTGCCGGCTCAGGGTTGCGGATCAAATTGCGGAAGGTGAAAGTCTTCCCGGCGAAATCCATGCCAAGTCAGATGGCCACGGCGCCAACGGCTTCTCGCAGACACTGCGGTAACGATTATACTGCGTATCAGCAAATGGCAACTCATGTTCGGACAAAAGACCGCTGGCCATCCACTCCGCGCAGGAGTCCACTCTGCGCTGCATTCGCGATTGTGATGCGGACTCCTGCGCAACGGACCCGCGCGGCCCTTTCGTTCATTTGCCAGCTTGTTGCCTGGTCTCTGGTTGCTCATCCGGCAGTCGCATTGCAGAATTCGCAGGCTTCGGAAACTATAAAGGCGCAATCCGTCATCTACAGCAAGGCAATCGCGTCGCAGATTGCAATACCTCAGAGCCGAATCACCTTCCAAGATCTCATCGAGCGTTCCCATATCGGCTTTCAGCTCAAAAACAGCATCAGCGCGCAGCGCTACTCGATCGAAACCATGCTCGGCGGCGTTGCCGTTTTCGACTACAACAACGACGGCCTGCTGGACATTTTTTTCACCAACGGCGCGGCTATTCCTTCGCTGGAAAAGACCGGTCCGAGTTACTGGAACCGACTCTACCGCAACAACGGCGACGGCACGTTTACCGACGTAACGGAAAAGGCTGGTGTGAAGGGCGTCGGCTACTCAATGGGTGTAGCCGCTGGAGACTACGACAACGACGGCTTCGTCGACCTCTACATCACTGGCGTCAACCGCAATCAACTCCTCCACAACAACGGCGATGGCACTTTTACCGATGTCACGGAGAAGGCGGGCGTGGGCGGTACAGTCGCCGGTTACGGCAAGCCATGGGCGGTGGCAGCGGGCTGGTTCGACTCCACCAGGAGCGGCCGCCTGGATCTGATCGTCATCAACTACCTCGACTACAACATTGCCAACGCCAAGCTTTGCACGATCGGCGATACCCGCACTTATTGTGCGCCGGGGAATTTCAAAGGGACACCGAACATTCTTTACCGCAACAATGGCGGCGGCAGCTTCACAGATGTTTCGAAGGAATCGCACGTCGGGCAATACGTGGGTAAGGGAATGGGCCTGGCTTTTGGGGACTATGACAACGACGGATGGACGGACGTCTTTGTTTCGAACGACACCTCGCCCAACTTTCTGTTGCACAACAACGGCGACGGAACATTCAAGGAAGTCGCGTTGGAGCAGGGCGTGGCTTACACGTCGAACGGCGCCATGGTGGCGGGCATGGGAGCGGAATTTCGCGACCTCAACAACGATGGGCTGCCCGACATTTTTCATACGGCAATGTTCGGCGACACGTTTCCGCTTTACAAAAACACCGGCACGCAGTTTGACGATGTGACCGACATCTCCGGCATGACCGCCTTCAGTCACCGCATGACGGCCTGGGGAGTCGGCGCGTTCGATTTCGACAACGCGGGATGGAAGGATCTGTTCATTGCCGGCGGGGCAATCCTGGACAACGAACTGGAGGTGCTTCACCGGCCTGCGCTGTTGCCGGACGCCGTACTGCGCAACAATGGGAACTTCTCCTTCACGGATGTGAGCGCAACTGCCGGTCCTGCGCTTCTTTCGTCGCGGCTTCACCGCGGAGCAGCGTTCGGGTCCTTTAACAACGACGGAAAGATCGATGTGGTGGTGACCACCATCAATGACAAGCCGCAACTGCTCATGAACAGCACAAGCGGCGGGAACCATTGGATCATTCTCAAGCTGGTAGGTACGAAGGATAACCGCGACGGCCTGGGAACAAAGGTCAAGATCGTGACCGCGGAAGGGGTGCAGTATAACCACGCGACAACCGCCGTGGGCTACAGCTCGTCGAGTGACAAGCGTATTCACTTCGGACTCGGCAATGCCGCCGTGATCGACAAGATCGAAGTCTCCTGGCCCACAGGCGTGAAGCAGACACTGACGAACGTCAAGGCCGATCAGATGCTGACGGTGGTGGAAAAGCAGGACTGAGCGCCGTTACCCTGTTGGCGGAGCGTCGCCGGCAGGCTCGATAACCTTGAGAATCTGGTCGACAGCGGGGCGGTCGATGCGTTGTCTGATGCCGCTTGGCCAGCGAATTTCGATGCGATCGACCTTCGATTCTTTGCCAAGGCCAAAGTGCGCGCGCCTGTCGCTCGACGACATGAAGCCGACACTGGAATTGATGTGGTTGTAGAGTGCGCGGCCCGCGGCTGTGACCACTTTGATGGTCGCGCCGATGGCGTTGCGGTTGCTCTTGCGCCCGCGCAGGTCGAGTTTCAGCCAGTGGTTGCCGTTCAGCGCATTGTTCATAAGGATGCGCGGACGTTCGCCGAGTGAGGTCACCACCAGGTCCATGAAGCCGTCGTTGTTCAGGTCGGCAAATGCAGAGCCGCGCTGGTAGCCGCTGAAAGCGAAGTCGGGGCCCATCTTCGCCGTTACATCCTCCAGCGTTTTCCCTTCCAGATTCTCAAACATAGTGTCGCTCTGCTTCGACGTTTTGCTCAGGTCGTCCACGTCCCCGTTGGCCGAGTAAATGTCTTTCCATCCATCGTTGTTGTAGTCAATGAAGCCGATGCTCCAGCCGGACAGGCTGCGGGAAAGCGATCCCAGCCCCGAACTCCAGGTGATATCCGCGAACGATTTTCCGCCCTCGTTGCGGAGCAGTCCGAAAACCTGCCCGGAGAGGTCGTTGTAGACAATGTCAACCCAGCCGTCGTTGTCGAAGTCGCGCGCATCGCAGCCCATTCCGGATACGCTCTGTCCGTTCGTGTTGTATGCGACGCCGAATTCCAGCCCGCTCTCTCTGAATGTTCCATCGCCCTGGTTGATGAAAAGAAAGTTCGGCTCTGTGTCGTTGGCGACAAAGACATCCATCAGTCCGTCGCCATTGAAGTCGGCGATGGAGATGCCCATGCCCTTGCCCAGCGCCCTGCCAAGTCCGCTGGCCTCAGTTGCGTCTTCAAACTTCCCCTTGCCCAGATTGCGATAGAGGCGCGAGGCCACGCTCTTGTAAACGGTGGGGCTACAGTACTCTTCATGGCGCTGGTCCATGAAGCATTGCCTGTCGGCTTGAGGGGTCCACGCAGTGTAATTTGTGACGATCAGATCGAGAAGTCCGTCGTTGTTGTAGTCGAACCAGGCTGCTCCCACGCTGAGCACATTCTCCGGTTTGTGTTCCAGACCGGAGCCGATTGTCACATCGGTGAAGCTTCCATCCCCGTTGTTGTGGTAGAGCGTGTTCGTTCCTGCGTTGCAGATGAACATGTCGTCAAAGCCGTCGTTGTCGTAGTCGGCCACCGCAACACCAAAGCAAAATCCGAGATTCTCGCCGTTAAGCCCAGCCTTGGCGGTCACATCTGTAAAGGTTCCGTCGCCGTTGTTGTGCAGCAAGCAGTTGTAATAGGCCGGCGAAGTCTTCACAAGCTCTGGCAACTTGGCGCCATTGGTAAAGAACAGATCCATCCTGCCATCGTTGTCGTAGTCGATGACTGCAACCCCGCCGCACATCGGTTGGGGGAAATACTTTCTTCCGGTGAAGTTGTTGTTTGTCCGGTAAGAAAAGGATGAACGGCCGGCAATATCGGTAAACCAGGCCGACAGTGGCTTGTTGGGTGGTAAACGGCCAGGCTGAGGTTCGAGATGTGCGCCCGTCAGGCCGGTCTGCGCCTGTGCGCCAAACGGACGGGCGAAAAGTCCGCCGCCCCAGGCAGCATCCGAGAGCGCCGCCCAAATTGAGGCAAGTACGGTTCTGCGAGTCATCGAGGCCATGGTCCTTCAGCGATCTGCTGAGTTCTCCAACGTGGGAAACCCATTCGTCAAGACCCGGTTCTTCACCCGAAACTCCATTTTCGAGGCCATGGCGCCGCCTCGGACATAGAGACGGCGTCCTCTCTGGATTCCGTCATAGGTGCGGACGAACTCTTAAGTGGACGAACTTTCCGTTCAACAGCACCAAACAGCACGACCTTCGTACAACTTGTGCGAACTCTCGCAAGCGTATCACCTTTTTTCTTGACATTCATTATTGTGCACATTATGCTTCGATTAATTTCGTGTCGGCATCTCTGACGTTACGATAAATTGCGGATCGTGCCGGGTCGACCATGAAACGGTGGCCACGACTTGTCGCAACGGAGGAGAAGAGATGCTGGAAACGATTACAGCAGAAGTTTTGGATCGTGCCTCGAGGGCGGCGTATTGTGGCCGCTGCGTTTGAAAGGAGACGGCTCCGGAGAACACCGACATGGGTCTCGACTAGGTTGCAAACACCCCGGGGCGCGGCGATCGTTTTGACGTTTGCGTTTCTTTCTTTTCTGCGGCTCTAACAGTTCCCGCCACAGTCGTTGAGGAGTACGCGAAGGGCGGATATGATTTGCGGCTTCCGTGGGATCGGTAGAGGCTGCAAACATTCGTGCCTCATGTAGACGTTCCATCTCCATATCCCATCGATGCAAACGCCTGTCGATTTCCGGATACGCATTTGCAGACGAGGCCCCCAACAGGTGCGTTGCGAGGAGGCCATGACAATCAGGACGCAGCAAAACTTTAGGAGACTCCAACACCATGTCAAACAGACCATCGAAAGTCATGAATTGCCTGTTACTGGTGCTACTCGGGACATTTTCATTGGCCGTGACCAATCGCAGCTTTGGGCAAGACACAAATGCCTCGCTGAGTGGGACGGTAGTGGACCCAAGTAACGCCATCGTACCGGGCGCGAATTTGACGCTCACCAATGAAGCAACCGCATACCAACAGAAGGCCACATCGAATAGCGCGGGGGAATACACGTTCCGCAATCTGACGCCGGGAAAGTACGATGTCTCCGCCTCCGCGAAAGGCTTCGAGGGCGTCCTGCAAAAGGGTATCGAATTGGCAGTCAACCAGGCCGCCCGCGTCGATGTTCACCTCAAGGTCGGCGAGGCCGATGAGACCGTGACCGTGATCGGCGACGCATCGCTGATTAACTACGAGACCCCAACGCTCGAAGGCGGCGTGAGCCCGGAGACCCTGCAGGATATGCCATTGACGGTTTCGGGCCAGCCGCGCACCGCCATCGGCCTTGCCGTTCTAATGCCCGGCGTCAGCACGGGATCCTCCGACAATGCTTATAACGCCCGCATCAACGGCGGCCTTGTCTCAGGTGACGAGGCGCTGCTGGATGGCGTGACCATGGAGGAAGGCTACGACAGCCAGAGCGGCATGGTTGCTCTTTACGGAGATTTTCAAATGTCGCCGGATATGGTGAGTGAAGTTCATGTGCTCACTGCGAACTACGAGGCCCAATACGGGAACACAACCTCCGGACAACTGATTGTTCAGAGCAAGGGCGGCGGCGAGCAGTTCCACGGAGCCGGATTTGAGTACAATCGCAACGACCTCTTCAATGGCTTCCAGTACGGAACGTCCACCTACGTTCTCGACGACAACGGCAATCCGACCAATGTGAAGACGAAGAAGACTCCAGACAAGGAGAACAACTACGGCGCCAATATCGGCGGGCCCATTTATCTTCCCGGACTGCACGGAGCAAACTCAAAGCGCAAAGCATACTTCTTCTTCAACTGGGAGGCCTATTTTCAGCATGGCGCGGCAGTCGTCGCACCGTTGACGATTCCGTCCACCAACGCGCGCGCGGGCAATTTCAGCAACTACAAAGACACCGACGGGAACATGATTCCCATCTTCTACCCCGTTGTCACTGACCCGACCAATCCGCTCTACAAATATTCCGGACAACAGATCCCAGGCAACATCATCGACCCGACTATATGGGCCGCGGTCGAGGATCCCATCTCCGCTGCGTGGACCGCCGTCGCACCAACCCCAACCAGCAGTGGCGAAATCAACAACTACCTCCCGCCCAACGGCGGACAGGGTTCGCTTGTCAACGCTGAGAACGTGTATATGACTCGCGAGGATTTTATGCTCGGGAGCAGCGATCACTTCTATTTGACTTACTGGCGGCAATACGCACAGCCCAACCTCAACAGCGCTTTGCCCAATGCCATATCCACCGCCATACCCGCCAGCCCCGAGAATGCCCCTGTCTCCCGCATGAATTGGGAGCACACCTTCTCGCCCGTGTTGACCAACCACGCCAGCTTCGGTTATCTGAACCGCAATGAGGGCTACTCTTCACTGAACTACAAGGCGGGTGCCAACCTGCCCAAGGTCGCCGGCGTGGCAAACAACGATCTGCCGGCGTTCAATCTGGATGAGTCCCTCATGGCGTTCGGAAACAACTATGGCGCACCGGGCCACGAATTCACCACTCGCCCAACATGGGCCTTCAATGATGTGCTTACATTTGTGAAAGGCAAGCATACCCTCACCTTCGGGTATGAGTGGAAAAACCTGGGCGGAAACATTCAGAACTCCTACAATCAAGGCGGCAGTTTCAGCTTCGACAGGTCCACAACCGCCGTGAGCACGGAGAGCTCGGGCGACGACATGGCCAGTTGGTTCTTGGGCGCGACCTCAAGCGCAAGCGTCTACTACTACACGGTTGGCGCCACCTATCCACGCCAGTTCGGGTCCGCCGCTCACGCAGGCGATTCGTGGCGCTTCTCTCCCAAGCTGACTGTAACTTACGGTCTGCGCTGGGACTACGACGCGCCGTTCGTAGAAAAGCAGAACAACCTCTCCTTCTTCGATCCCAATGGAGTCAACACCGGCGCCTGCAATGGGACTACCTGTCTGAAGGGTAGCTTGGCCTTTGCCGGCAAGAATCGTGGCGCGGCCAGCTTCGGCGCCCGGTACCCGGAAAAACTGGACCTCGCTAACCTCTCGCCTCGCTTGGGCATTGCCTACTCGCTCAACGATAAAACTGTCATTCACGTTGGCTACGGCATCTACTTTGGCCAGGCATTCTATCCCGGCTGGAACGCCGGAATGAACCTTGATGGCTTCAACCTGCAAGACGTCGCCAACCAGGCTTCGGCTGGAAACGCGAACGCTCCCACCATCTACCTCAGCCATAATGGGTTCACGCCGGCCAGTCCCTCCGGGGCTGGTAAGCCGATTACGAGCATCAGTCCCGATGCCGACAATGGACTCTCCCCGATGTACCGCCCGCAAGATGCAAATCACCGGCCCTATTCGTCTCAGTGGAACCTTACCGTCGAGCGGGAGTTGCCGCACAACTTCTTCGTGAGCGCGTCGTACGTGGGAACGAAGGGTACACACCTGCCCTCACAGAAGAGCCCCATCAACGTGATCAACCCGTACAACGGGCAGTACCAGCAACTGGCTGGCAAGTCGTTTACCACGTACGTGCAGGGTGTACCTACCACTGTGGACACCGTGCTGAAGGCAGACTACAACTCGACAATGACCACCGATCAGTACGGGCTCGAGGGTTATGACGGGCCGACAGTCTTTGCTGCCGCCGGTGTATCCACGCCCTACACCAACTGGAACAGCCAGTTGAATACCGCTGGCTCCTGCTTCTCAACGATCGCGCAGGCATTGTTGCCATACCCACAGTACTGCGGCGTGGAACAAGGTCTGAACGAAGAACATGGCAATTCCATCTACAACTCCTTCCAGGCGCGCGTTGAACGGCACATGAGCCACGGCCTCTACGTCCTGGGCTCCCTGACCGTCTCCAAAATGTATACCGATGCAACCGAGACTACGCAGGCGGCGCAGGACACAGGCGGCGGGCAGACTGCCTTCTCGCCCTACAACATCAAGCCGCTCATGGAACTCGCCGAGGACAACACGCCGGTCATCGGTTCGTTGGCCCTGGTGTATGACTTCCCAATCGGGCACGGTCAACAATTCCTGAACTCCGGTTGGGTCAGTTCCGCTGCCACCGGATGGAAGCTGGCTCCGATTACCCGCTACGAGTACGGCGTCCCATTCACGTTCACCTCCGCTTCTTGCAACGTCGTTAGCCAAGTCCGCGAAGGCTGCCTCCCTGGCATTCTTCATGGACAGAAGTTACTTCTCCACGGCCGCAACGGCTTCGATCCTACGAAGAACAACGGTCAATACATCAACCCCAGCGCCCTTGAACCTGCGTCCAGTTTCACGGGGGCATATGGTTATCTGGGCACTGGCAGGTCGGTGACCTCGGCTTACGGTCCGGACCTCAAGGACACTGACTTTTCTCTGATCAAGGAAACGAAATTCCACGACAGAGTGAGTTTCGTGTTTACCGCCAACTTCTTCAACGCGTTCAACAATCACTACTTCATCAATACCGGTCAACAAACCGCCGTGTCTTCCGCCTTTAACACATCAGTAGGAGGCACCGGCTTCGGTCAATGGAATGGAACGGTGAGCTCACCGCGTACGGTTCAGTTCTCTGGGCGCGTGGAGTTTTAATCCGGGGCAGTCTCTTGACTGCTTCCTAAAATGCAGCCCTGCCAGTAATCTAGCCTGGCAGGGCTGCACTTTTTTTGTCAGCCTCCTGAGGAGGCCTTGGCTGTCCCAAAGCAAACGGCGGCAGAATGGCATCCATGGTGGCCGCAGATAAGCTCCTCCGCCGCTTCAGCGATCTGGAGAAACGGCAACAGGACTTGTCTTTGCATGGAGGCTGCGATATGTCCTTAGCTCGTCCTGCGCCGCCTGTTCCTTGCCAAGCTTATGCAAGATGCGAGCCAAAGCGAAATGCGGTTCACCGTAGTACGGATCCAGCCGGGCCGACTCCCTCAGCTCGGCGATCGCATCCTCCGCTCGGCCGAGATCTTCAAGCACGCTGCCCAGCTGATAATGCGCTTGCGCTAAATGCGGGTCGAGGCCGACTGCCCTGCGCAAATTCGCTTCCGCTTCATTAAGTCGATTGAGAAACTGCAGCGTGATGGCGAGGTTGAGGTAGGGCCATGGCGAAGGGTGGAGGGAATTGCGATCGAGATCGATGGCCTTTTCGTAATTCTCAACGGCTAGCTCATTCTCGTTCTGATGGAAATAACAAAGTCCAAGGTTGTCGTAGGCGCGCGCCATCCCGGAATCGAGCACGATGGCCCGGCGAAAATACGCGATCGCTGCATTGTAATGCTGAGCGTCGTACTCAAGGCGGCCCAACCAATACGGATAAAGTGCCTCATGTTTATCCTTCGCAGCCAGCGACAGGAGAGTCTTCTGCGCCCACTCCCGATGCGCCAGCCGAACATACACCATGGCCAGCGAGAACTGGAGCGGCGGTGCGAGGGGAACGATCGCATCGGATTTTTTCCAGGCTATGGCGGCGTTGAGATAATCCTGATCGAGAAAATAAATTCGGCCCGCGAAAGCCAGCAACTGAGCCGCGCGAAGCGAGTGGGGATCGGGCTCGATTTCATTCAGCAGAAGCCTCTCGGCCGCAGCGTAGTCGCGGGCGCCGACAGCCTGCCTTAATCGCGATGCCTGTTCCCCGGCAAGTCCAAGCGATGCAATGGAAGAGAGCGGCCGGACGGGCTCATCGTCAGGAGTTTGACTCCAGGCAGATGGAGTGAGTAGAAATACGAGCAGAAGACCTGGCACGCATCCGAAAGACCGTCTTCCGCCTCGTAGCTTCATGGCAGTAGTTTAGTAAACTGGAGCCTGAGAAGATAGTGCCAAGCCGCGGTCTGGTGCAGACATCGGGAATAACTCATCCGCGAAAGGGCGGTATGCGAAGAGTATTTCTGTTGCTTTTCGTTCTTGCGATCTTTATGCCGGAAGGACGCGCGCAAAATGCTGCGGACTCTTATCGGCAGACCGTGTTGGCCATCCAGCAATCTATCCAAAACAACGATTTGACCGGGGCGCGCGCGTTGCTTGCCGAGGCCGTCAAACTGTACCCGGCCAACGGCGGCATTGAAAATCTCGCCGGGATCGTCGAAATTCAGCAAGGGTATCCCGAAGTAGCCAAGCGGGAATTTTCCTTGGCGATTCAGCACAGCCCAAATCTTACGGGCGCATATCTGAACCTGGCTCGCATCTATATGCAGACCGCGGCAAGCAATCCCGAGGACCGGGCAAAGGCACTTCGATTATACGAAAAGGTCTTGAGAACGGAACCGGCCAATCCTGAGGCAAACTACGAGGCCGCAACGCTCTCGATGTGGTCACAGAATTATCAACGTTCGTTCGTCTACCTGGAACAGCTGACTCCAGATGCTCGCAGGCAAGTGGGTGCTGAAGCCCTCATCTGTGCGGACGAGGCTGGCATGGGCCATAACGAAGCAGCGAGTCGCGCTGCCGCTGCGCTTATAGCCAATCCCGATCTCGCAGAACAGGATGCGATGACAGTGTTGCCTGTTCTGCGCAACTCGGGCCGAGCCGACCTGGTGGAGTCGATCTTTGCAGCGGTCGCCCGGCGGCATCCCCTTTCCGCCGCCGGCCTGCGCGTACTGGGCCTGGCACAGGAGGCCGAAGGAAAGCTCGAGAAAGCGCGCACGACCATCGAGAGCGCCTTCATCGCGGACAGCACAACTGTGGGTCCGCTGATGGACCTCACACGCATTGCCGAAGCCGCCAATGACCACAAGGGCGCACTCGGTTACTTGGCGCATGCGCGAGACCTGCAACCGAAAGATGCCGGCCTCGCCTATGAATTCGGATCGATTTGCTTGAAACTGGGCCTGCTGGAGGAGGGACGCAAGGCTATGGGAGAGGCCGTCAAACTCGCGCCCAATAACCCTCAATACAACTTCGCAATGGGCACTGTGTCGTCTTTTGGGCAAGATCCAACAGAAGCTCTGCCCTTCCTGGAAAAGTATCACGCATTGCGTCCAGAGGACGCGTCGGGGCTTCTCGCCTTGGGGACAACTTACTACCGCGCCAAGGATTTCGGGTCCGCATCCAAATGGCTTAAAGACGCTGTTAACAAGACAAACACGGCTGCCGACGCGCATTACTATCTGGGGCGCATTGCGCGCCAGCAAGGACAACCAGCGGAAGCCGTCGCACAGTTGACGGCGTCGGCGACGTTGAAGCCCGATCGGCCTGCCGTCCTGGCAGAGCTGGGTCAGGTGTACGTACAGATGAAGCAATATGGCGATGCAGAGAAACTATTCGATCGGGCGATCGCACTGGAAGCAAATAATTATGCCGCGAACTTCGGCCTGATGCAGCTCTATGCGCGCACCGGCGATTCAAGGCGGGAAGAGCAGTCAAAGCGGTTCGATGCCGTCAAACAAGAGAATGAAGAGCAGCTTCGCGACGCGCTTCGAGTAATTGAGGTGCATTCGCAAGCCGAAGGCGCCACAGCGCAACAATAAAAGCAAGGTTTTGGGCCTGCCGGGCGTCGTTCGCCCGCTGATTCAGGTTCGAGCTCAAGTGAAGAACTGCGATCTGCGCGAAATCTTTTGACACTGGTTTTCAGGTATGAAGGCGGTTCAGAAGACCGCTTCGTAGCGTAGCACTCGATCTGATAATTGGCCCGCGCCTCATCCGTCAATCCACTCCGGCTTAGTCATTCGTGTCCAAGCGCGTTTTCACTGCACACAGTCGGCTCCAGCCCCCGCAAACTTGGCGTGAGCTGCTTGATTTGCGAATTGACGCTTACGAGATGCAATTGTATACTTACGAGTAGTTTCGTTTATGCGTCTTTCACGCCAAGAGTCAACGGAAGGAAGCTTCTTGCTTGTTGTCTCGGGTTTCGATTGGAGTTTTCATGTTTCAGGATCTTGGTAAGGCCGCTGAGTCCGGTTTGCACGCTGCGGGCGAGTATACGTTGCGGGAAATTGCTCGCCAGCCGGAACTCTGGCCCATTACAAATGAAGGTATTCGTTCAGTTTTGCAAGAGCAGAATCTCGGGCGCCAACTTCAGAATCGGCGTGTGCTGATTACTGGGGCGGGCACATCGGCCTACGCGGCCAGCGCTATCGCTGCGGCATGGCCCGACGCCGAGGCTGTTCCTTCGACAGACCTGCTTGTCGACGCCGAGCGCTACCTGGACGGGGTCGAGGTTTTGATTTCAGTTGCGCGTTCGGGTCAGAGCCCCGAGAGCGTCGCGGTGGTCGAGCGTGTTCGCAGTTTGCGTCCTGAGATTTTTCAGTTGGCGATTGTTTGCGCTCCGGACAGTGCGTTGGCGCGAGCGAAGGTGGAGTCGGTCGCGTTGGATCCCCGCACCAATGACCGTAGCCTTGTCATGACCAGCGCCTTCTCCAACCTGGTATTGGCGGGCAACGCATTGGCTCGGCCTGAGGCTGTTGCCGCCGGGGTTGAGACGCACAGCAAGCATGCCGCAGGCTTGATTTCGGAGATTGACCAGGTATGCCGGCGTGTGGCGGAACGCATCGCCGATCGAATCGTCGTCTTGTCTTCCTCTCCTTTATTGGGATGGGCTCGCGAAGCGGGACTCAAAACCCTGGAGATGACGGCCGGTCACTATCCGGTTGTCACGGAAACATTCCTGGGACTTCGACATGGCCCCATGTCGTTCGTCAAGTCCGACACCTTGGTTCTGTGCCTGCTGTCCAGCGATGCGGTGCGCCGTTCATACGAGATGGACTTGATCTCGGAACTGAGAACGAAAAAGATAGGGCACTTGGTTGGGATTGCGGAGCCGGAAGAGACACAAGGGATATTCGACGAGATCATTCCCGCTGTCGCCCCGCATGAGGACGATGCCTTGCGCACGCCCTATGAAATTGTAGGGCCCCAGTTGCTCGGATATCATCTGAGCCTGAATCTCGGTCTCAATCCAGATAATCCCAGCCCAGACGGTATCATCAACCGCGTGGTCCAGGGTGTCAGGATTCACGCCGCTGTGCCTTACGAGGCGCATTCCTCCACGCGTTAACTGTTTGCGGCGGGCGATCCTCGCAAGGTTCTCAATGGCATCGCAACAAAGCGCAGGGATTGCCCCGTCCGGCTCCGCAAGCGGACACGAACCCCACTTACGGCGCAGTCTGAAGCTGTGGAATCTGATCATCATCGGCATGGTGATCGTACAGCCGACCGCGCCGATGGGTATTTATGGCGTAATCAGCAACAAGGCGCACGGCCATGTTGTGACCACGATTCTGATCGCCATGGTTGCCATGCTCTTTACTGCCATCAGTTATGGCCGCATGGCGCGCATCTATCCCAGCGCAGGCTCGGCGTATACCTATGTAGGCCAGGAGATGCATCCTTCCCTCGGTTACGTCGTGGGCTGGAGCATGGTCATGGATTATCTCCTCAATCCACTCATCTGCACAGCATTCTGCGCCAAGGCGGCGATGAACATTGTGCCCGGCCTCTCCTACTACGTCTGGATCCTGTTCTTTGCGGCATTCTTTACCTGGACAAACCTGCGCGGCATCAAGACCTCGGCGCGATTGAATGAGGCGATGTGTCTGGGGATGGTGATCGTGGTCGCGATCTTCCTGGCCGGGGTCATCCGCATGGTGTGGCATGTGCATCATGACGCCGGCTTCTTTACGCATCCGTTCTACCAGCGAGAGTTGTTTCGGTTGTCCGATCTCTTCGCAGGGACTTCGGTAGCTGTGCTTACTTATATCGGCTTCGACGCGGTTTCGACATTATCGGAGGAAGTTGAGAATCCTCGCCGCAACATCATGCTGGGGACAGTCCTGGTGTGTCTGATTGCCGGACTGCTTTCAGGGCTGGAGGTCTACGCGGCGCAGCTCGTGTGGGGGGCCAAGCCGTTTGCAGGCAATCAGGTGGAGTCGGCCTTTGCACTGCTTTCGCGCGATGTGGGCGGCGTCGTTCTCTTTCAACTCATCAATTGCACTTTGCTGGTGGCCAACATGGGATCTGGCATGGGCGCGCAATTGGCAGCCGGACGCCTGCTCTACGGCATGGGCCGCGGCAATGCGCTGCCGCGTTCCTTTTTCGGCGTGATTGACAGGAAGCATTTTGTGCCACGCAACAACATTCTGCTGGTTGGAGTCTTCGCCCTTGCCGGTGCGGCGATCCTCGAATACTTCGCAAATCGGCTTGGCGGCGGCGCCTATGAAATTGGGGCGGAAGCGCTCAACTTCGGAGCGTTTATTGCATTCATGGGCGTCAATGTTGCCGCGTTGATACACCACGGCCGCAGTGGGAAAAACAAGAGCCTGGGCGGCTTCATCGTCCCCGCCCTGGGGTTCCTTATCTGCGCATTTATATGGATTCATCTCAGCCGCACAGCCCTGGTGCTCGGGGTTGTGTGGATGGCTGCCGGCATCACGTATGGAGCCATTCGCACACGCGGATTTCGTGCGGATCTGGTGACCTTCGACATTCCTGAGGATCCGGCCTGAGCGCTTCACGCCCCAGTTAGACAAGAATCAGGTTGCAGCCCAGGGAGCGCAGTTTTTCCTGGATATCGGCGCCTAGACTGGTGTCGCTGATGACGGTATCGATCTCGGAAAAGTGCGTGATGCGCGCCATGCTGCGCTTGGAGAATTTGCTCGCGTCCGCCACCAGAATGATCTCGCGCGAGATGCGCAGCATGGCCTGGTTGACCATGGTTTCTTCCAGATTGGCGCCGCTTACGCCGAAATCAAGATCGCATCCTGCGCCGCTCAGGAACATCTTGTCGGCGGAGAACTGCGCAAACATCTCCTCGGTAAATCGTCCGCTTATGGAAGCCGACTCGCCACGCACGGTTCCGCCGACGATGAACAACTGGATATCGCGCGCGTCGAGCAGCTCGGCGGCGATGTTGACGCCGTTGGTGATCACCTGCACGCTCTGCTTTTTCTTGATTTGACGCGCAATTTCCAGCGTGGTCGTGCCCGAGTCAAGAATGATGGTTTCGCCGTCGTTGATGAGCGTGGCCGCCATGGCGCCGATGCGGCGCTTTTCCTCGGCGTGCGCCTTCAGCCGTTCGTGCACCGGCGATTCGCGCAGGATCGTATCCGGCAGGACGGCGCCGCCATGCGAGCGAAATACCAGCCCACGCTCGTGAAGCGCATTCAGATCGTTGCGAATCGTAACGGCAGAAGTATCGAAAAGGCCGGCAAGTTCATTGACGCGAACTCGCCCGGTGCTGCGGACGATCTGGAGAATTTGAGTCCGCCGCTCCTCGCCCATCAATCCGTCCAGGTGTGGCTCAGTGCCCAACGCAGATGTCGCCGATCCGGTTTGTTCTTTCTCGTCGGAAATATGTGCTGCCGCGCTCTCCAGCTTCATGCTTCACCTCGACATCATCTTCTTCTGCTTATCATTACCAAGCCTATTCTAACGGCCAATCCGAAAGCCAGTCTGGAAGCAACCGAAGGTTTGACAGGCCCCCATCCATTTCGCAGGCTTTATCGCGAAATGGATGGGAAGGCACAACGCTCTTTAAGGGCCGGATCGATAAAGAATGCCTGGTCGCGGGAGGCGCCTTTTTTCGAAAGGTGCCTCCTCCAAAAGACAGTTGCCCTTCTCATCCCTTCGCTACCAGCAGATTTCTCACAAGTTGCGGATTGCGGAAGAACACCGTGCCTCCTCAGCGTTGCCACAATGTCCCGCGCAAATCCGATCTCGCCGGATTTTGCGGGACCTATACTTCCTATTCGCGTGCCTTTATGAGGAATTGCGCCTAAGTTCCTTGCCCAATACTGCTTCAGAGATTTTTTCAGCTATGGGATTGGGATCTTGCCGAAGCATTCATCGGCTCCGGCTTCCAGAATATCCAGAGCTCCAAGGATGACAGCGCATTTACGATCTGTACTCTGGAGACGGGTTGCCTAGCGCGCGATCAGGAACATGAGCCAACTGAGCGCGATGGCCGCTCCCGAGAAGAGCACAAAACAGTAAATGCCGTAGCGGATCATGCGCCGGGGCGTTTCGCGCTGGGTGATGCCGAAAACGATGGAGGCGAAGAGAGCGAAGAGCAGAACCGCGGTAAAGTGGGTCACGCCTTCCTCCCGGTGCGGAGATTATGCGCGTCTACGGCGGCAATCACGTTCAACAGGCCAGCCACCACGATAAAGCGCGTGCCGTAGTCGGCGGTGGTCACCTGCACCTGGTCTGCGCCCAGGCCGAGCACGCGGCTCACGATGTAAAGCAGCCCGCTGCCCAGGTCGCCGGCGAGTCCCAGAATGTCGAGGATGTCGTGTGCGTTGGAGTAGACCTTGCCCTGCATCGCCAGTCCCAGCACAAACATGCCCAGGATCGAGGCGGACAGAAGCGCCCCGCGGCCCCACTTGCGCAGCAGAAAATGCCCTGCGCCGGGTACCAGCCAGCCAGCCAGCAGAGGGAGATAAACGAAGCCCGTCTGCGACCCGGATTGCGACCCTTGTCCGGTCGCGGCGATCTTGCTATCAGGAGTTGCCATTCCTTTTTGACTATACCGCAGAAGGCAGGGGGTAGGGATTAGGGGTGAGGGATTAGGGAACCGCTTCGGGCGGCATACGCTTCCCTGGCGGCTTTCAATATGTGCGGAAGCAAACTCCCGATATGGGCAGCCGACGCCTAACCCCTACCACCTAATCCCTAACCCCTGTTCTTTAGATCCTCACCAGCTCGCGCTGAAGTTTTCCTGTGACCCACGCTTTGCCGGGGGCGGTCAACATGTCGATTTCGCTGCGCACGCCAAACTCCGGCAGGTAAATGCCCGGCTCGACGGAGAAGCAGGTGTTGGGCAGCAGGCGGCGCTCGTCGTGGGTTTCAAGGTTGTCCAGATGGGCGCCGGAGCCGTGCAACTCCTGGGCGATGTTGTGGCCGGTGCGATGGGTGAAGTACTCGCCGAATCCGGCGGATTGAATCACCGCGCGCGCCGCGTCGTCGGCCTCAAAGCCGCGAATCACGCGGCCCTCCGCGAAGGCTCGCTCGACAGTGGCGATGGCGGCGTCGCGGGCGTTGATGACGGTGTTGAAGACCAGTTGCTCCCGTGTGGTCGGCTCGCGCCCCACTACGCCCGTCCAGGTGATGTCGTAAAAAATGCTGGCTGGTTTGTTGGGCCGCGCCCAGATGTCGATGAGCAGAAAATCGCCTTCCTTGATCGCGGCGCAGTGCTCGGCGGTGGCCTCATAGTGCGAGTCGGAGGTGTTGGCGTTGACGCTGACGTCCGGGCCGTTCTCCCAGATCAGCCCTTCGCGGCGCATGGCCTCGCCGAGCCATTGCACATGCTCGAACTCCGTCAGGCTGCCCTTGCCGCCGGAAGCCGGACGCAGACGGCGGCCGATCTCCTTCCAGCCCTCGGCCAGAATGGCGTCGATGGCTCGCTGCGCAACCGCGTGCGTGGCAACTTGCTCCTCGCTCAACACCGCCTCAAACTGGCTGACCATGTCGGCGGAGCTGACAATCTGCTTGCCCAGGCTGCGCAGGAATTCGACCGTGCCCGCGTCCACCATCGACACATACATGATGGCGTTGTTGGGCGAGTACTGCATGGCCACGGTGTGTGCGCCGGCGAGCATTGTCTCCAGCCCGGCATTCAGTTCCTGCCAGCTCGAGTACTGCGCCTTTGTGCCTGGCAGCACGTCCAGGCGGCCCTGCTCGATGCGATGCACCAGCTTGCGCGGTTCGCCGGCGGCGGGCACAAAGTAGTACCAGCGGCGGGTGACGTGCGCCTTTTCGTCCAGGCCCAGGATGCGCCCGGCAATGGGATCGCGGTGATGATGGTCGTAGAAAAGCCAGCCGTCCGAGCCGGCTTCGCGGATTGCCGCCTGAATCGATTCGAGGTTCATACCGGCCATTTTACGCGCGCGGGGCGGGGATGCCAGACGCCCCACCTTCGGCGCGCCTGAAGCGTTTGCGCCTAAGGTGGGATATCCAACCCTGGCATTTCTCACCGGGAGTGCAACGACGCGAAATTTTGGAGTCTCGCGAAATCTCTGAGGGCCGGGACGCCCTCAGTACAGCCGGTCTGGTGACCGGCGCTACTCTGGACTCGAGCGCTACGTTTTTTGGGAGCAGGTGAGAAATGTCTATTCTTGTTCTCGCCGGTTGTCTACAGCGCCGCCAGCGCCTCCGCCTGGCTGGGGAACAGGCCGGCGTACTTGGTGATGCCCACCATGGTGAAGACCTTGGTAAAGTGCGCCGAAAGGCCGAAGGCCGACACCTGCTGGGCAGCGTTCGAGGCTTCAATCAGCAGTTGGATCACCAGGGCGATGCCGCTCGAGTTGATGTAGTCCACCTTGGTAAAGTCCAGCAGAACCAGCTTGGCTGCGTCTTTGGGAAGCGACTGGAATGTGCCCAGGACGGCCTCTTTTGAGGTGCTGGCGATATCGCCCTCGAAGCGCAGGACGACGACCGGGCGTCCGGATGGCGATGTAATCTGGTCAACACGCGATTTGGTTTCGCTCTGCACTAGTCGATTCTCTCCATATTTCTTTTGGGGTTATGCGGCTTCTTTATCCAACCGGATGACGAGCCGGACATAACTGCTCATGCCGTTCGATCCGGCCACCCACTCGGCCTCGTCCACCAGCGCCTGGATGAGAAACATGCCCATGCCGCGCGGGTCTTCATCCCCGTGCATCTTGCGATCGATGTCCGGCTTGGCGGGGCGGCCTTTCATGCCCTTGCCGTCGTCGATCACCTTCACTTCCAGGGAGTCCGCATCGACCGACAGCACCACGCCCACACTCAGCTTCTCATTCAGACGGTTGCCGTGCTCGATGGCGTTGATACAGGCCTCGGCGACGGCCGTCTTCAGGTCTTCCACGCGATCTTCACGGAAGCCCATCAGCTTGGCCACCGCCGACGCGGTGCTCATGGCCACCTTTTCATAGCCCAGCCGCGAGGGCAGGCGAACTTCTACGGTGGTGGGTTGGGGCGCGCTCATGCCGGCATCTCGGTCAAGGCGGTTCCGCGGCACAACGCCAGTGCGGTCATGTCGTCTCCCTGCGGACCGCCTTCAGAGAAGTCAGCGATGGCCGTCCACAATGCATCGAGAATAACATCGGCTTTCTCGTCCGAACATTTCGAAAATTCGTCCAGAAGCCGATCCGCACCAAACTCTTCCTCCCCCTTGAAGACCTCAGTCAGTCCATCGGTATAAAAGAGGAGCCGCGTCCCGGGCGTGAATCCGTGGCGCTCGGAGGAGTAGCGCATGCCCGGCAAAAGGCCCAGGGGCGTGCCCGCAGCGTTAAACAACCGCGGCGCAGCGCCCGGCTGCAGCAGGAAGCCGGGATTGTGCCCTGCATTCACCACTTCGATCTGGCCCGCATCCGGGTGCAGCCGCAGGAAGATGGCGGTGACATAGCGGCGGCGCGCCTCTTCGCCCTCCGCCCAGTGGTACTGGTTCATGCGCGTGGCCAGCTCGTCGAGCGGCGGACCGCTGGCCGCCATGGCGCGAAAGGCCGAGCGGAAGCTGGTGGCCATGATGGCCGAGGCCAGGCCCTTCCCGGCCACGTCGGCCACGGCAATCAACAGGCTTCCGTCCGGCTGGTCCACAATGTCCAGATAGTCGCCTCCCACCTCGTAACAGGTGTCGGAACGGAAGGCCAGCGAGTAGCCGGGAATGGCGGGCAGCCTTTGCGGCAGCAGCGAACGCTGAATCTCGCGGGCGGCATCCAGATCCTGCTGCACGCGGGCAAACTCGATGTTGCGCTTGTGATTGCGCGCGTTTTCAAGAGCCACCGCGGCCTGGAGCGCGAGACCCTCGATAAAGTCGGCCTCATAAAGTGTTAGTTCGCGACCGTCCGGCGGCGCCACCATCAGCTCGGCCATGCGCCGGCCCGTGCGGTCTTCGAGGGGATAACTGGGCAGGGAAGCTGCGGAATGGTCCAGTGCGCCGTTTTCGTCGGCGGGGAAATCCCCATACGCGAGCCCGGTGCCGGAAAAAGCCGCTCCAGCCATTTCCAGTTCGCGCACCACGATGCGCAGCACCTGCTCCAGAACCTCTTCTTCGCGAATGGTGGAGTGGACCTGCCGCGAAGCCTCCAGCAGCGCCTGCAACCGCGCCACCTGCTGCTGCAAGTCAATGGTTTCGCCGTTGCCGGGAAGCTGAATTCCAGCCGCCATCGTGCCTGTCCTCCGTGGGATTTCACTCTAACATGGCGACGGCGCGGCCGGCGGAAGGCAAGTGGCCAGGAGAGCGTGTCCGGGTGGCTGGACAGGCATGGAGGAGCGTCTTCATCCAATACAATAAGACCGGGAGCATACACGATGGCACACACGGTATTTTGCACGCGCAACAAGAAGGAGATGGAGGGCCTCGATGAGCCCCCATTCGACTCGGAGTTCGGTCAGAAGATCTACAAAAATGTCTCGAAAGCGGCCTGGGCCGAGTGGGTCGACCGGCAGAAGATGCTGCTGAACGAATATCGTCTCCAGCCCTGGACTCCGCAGGCGCAGCAGTTTCTGGTGGAGCAGATGGAAGAGTTCTTCTTCGGCACCGGCTCGGCCCTGCCGCAGGAGTTCGTGCCTCCCTCGCAGTAGGACGGCCGCGGCCGGGTGGACGTGGGCCTTCCCCAGCTCAACGTCGATCCGGCTCAAAACGATGCCGTGGCGCAGATCAGGCGACCTTGATGCGGCGATTTCGGTCGCCCGCCATCGAACAGGCACCGGGCCGATGCAATTGTCAGGCAGGGTGCCGGCATACCAGGCCTTGCTGGTGTAAACTGATCATGACCTCACAGCCGGCTCTCCTGAGCTGGCTCGATTGTGTCGGGACGTGGCTCAGCCTGGTAGAGCACTCGCTTGGGGTGCGAGGGGTCGGGAGTTCAAATCTCCCCGTCCCGACCATTTAAATCAGCAGCTTACGGAAGCGATCTCGCTTCCGTTTTTCATTTTGTGGGGGATTTTGTGGGGACCCTCCTTCAAATTCCGCTTTGAAGTCCCCCACCCCCTACTGAACTGATCGCATCGAATCCAACGCTTCCACCGCCCGCCGCTTTGCCTCCAACCGGACATGACTGTAGTGCTCCAGCATCTTGCGGCTGAGGTGGCCGCTGATTGCCTGAATGGTGGCGTCCGGGGTCTGCGTTTGCGCCAGCGCCGAAATGAAGTGGTGGCGTAGATCGTGGATGCGACAGCCCACCCCAGCCTGTTTCTTTGCCGTGTTCCATGCCCGCTTCCATGCTCCCAACGGCTTGCCGGGGTCCACATCGTAAGCCGTCATAATGCCGTGTTCTGGTGCGCCCGCGCCCTTGAATACGAGTTTCTCAGTGGGGAAAATGTAGTCTTCCGGTTTCGCACCGGGCCAGTGAATCCGCCATTCGCTGAATGCTCCAAGCGCCGCCTGATTCAACGGAATGATGCGGCCTTCGCTGCTCGCTGTTTTTGCCTTGCCGACCTCGAACTCCGCTTTCATAAAGTCAACCTGAGACCACCGGGCGCGGCGCAATTCAGCATTCCTCAAACCCGTATTGCAGAAAACAACTACTGCCGTGTACAGGCTGGGCTGGGGACTCTTGCGGCAAGCATCCAACAGCCGCGTCTCTTCATCGGGCGTCAACGCCCTGCCAACGTCCCGCCGTTCCGGAAGCATCCGCACATCTTGGGAGATTGCACCCCAGAGCCGCGCCGCCTTCATCATCATGCGTAGAGTGGAAACTTCCATGTTGATCGTCCGGTTCGATGCCCTTTCTTTCTGGCGCATTCCCTGGTATTTGCCAATGTGTTGAGCGGTAATGTCGGCAAGCAACATCGAACCGAAGTGCGCAGACAGATGCTTCAAGTTGAATTCCTGAATGGCAATGTTTGACTTACTCCACCGCGCCATGTTGGCAGCCATCCACTCACGCGATGCCAAAGGAAAGAGCATGGGACGGCGCGCGGCACGAACGCCATTGGCGGATTCTTCTAGCTCCCGTCTGCGCTGGCGCTCCGCTTTGACTGCTAAAGTCTTCGAATCGCTGCCCGTAGACTCGCGGATGCGCTGGCCATGAAAGACAAACTCGTACCACCATGTTTCCCCACGCTTAAAGACTCCCATTGTTATCCTCCTCTTCTGCTTGGGTTTCCTTTTTTGTCCTCGCGTTCGCACGACTTGCGCGCATCCGCCGTTGATGTGCTGTGTTCTTGCATCGCTCCCGGCTGCAATACTTCTTCTCTCCCCTTGTGCCAACTTCGAAAAGGTCAGAACAGACTTCGCAGGCCCGATACTCAATGCCTTCAATGCGGTCCGCATAGATTGCCGCTGCAATTGCTTCCAGGGTGTTCGTTGCTCTTATGAACAAAACTGGCCGCATGTCTTTCTGTGGAACCAAGAATTCGATCAATGCTCCGTTGGCCACTAGCGGGCCAACGGTCTCGCAGTCTTCTTCCGTCTTCGGAATCCATTCGATTGAGCACGCATCATCTGGAGGCTGGCGAAACCACAAACAGAGTTTGGCGCGTTCCTCGGCTAGGCCGCGGAGGTCTTCCTGAGCGCGTTCCGCATTCTTTGGGTCTAGCAACCAACGCGCAAGGCCTTCCGCGCCTTCAGCGGTCGGCTGTAACTCAGTGCCTTCAAAGAATGTGCTCGGAGAATCGCCACTCAAGGATTTAAGAACTTCCCCGCATTCGCCGCTCCATGAACAGCTCTTCACCACGGCGGCAAGCAAATCATGCTCTTGTACGAGATACGCAAACCGTTGCCACCTCTTGAAGTAACTCCATGTCATCCTGAAATCGAACAGGGAGAATCGTCCCGTCTTGTTCAAAAAGGCGAGCACTTCCAAAGGCGTTTTGGCGTCCTGCAAATCATCCAGTATCGCGGAAGCGTTCAAGAATGAGGATGTCTTCTCTAATACGAAGCTAGGGAGGTCATACTCATCACCCGTTCGAAATGTGCAGTCAAACACATGCTCGTCACCGCGCATATAGTGCCTGTATTCCAACCATTCGGCCTCGTATTCGATCAAGATGGGCATCGCCGAAATCGACCCAACATCAGGTTCAATTTGATATGTTGCCATCGCCCTCTTAATCCGCGCTGCGGCCTCCGCGGCCTGCTTCGCCCTGTTTTCCTCATCCCCCATGTCTGTACCCCCTTAGTACCTGCTATGAAAGGTACCATACCCCGGTTATCGTGATAGCGCGTCACAGCAAATGAAGGGAAGAAAGAGAACCGGATGACGAAGTTGCTCAAAGTGCCGGAAGCGGCCGAAATGCTCGCTCTGTCTCAAAAGACCGTTTGGCAATGGATAGGCGAGCGGCGCATCGGGGTTGTCAGACTAGGCCGCGCAGTTCGCGTCCCTCAGAGCGAGATTGCGCGCCTTATGGAAGAGGGCTCCACTCCGGCGCGGCGTGGATGAACTTGGCAGCTCTAGATTCCACGCAGATACCAGTTCGAGGCGAGGTCAAAGCGCCGTTCTGTTGCATTGGCAACGAGGTCTCCGATTGCTTCTTGCCGATAATGGGGGCTGATTGCCACACGCTCTATTCGCTGTTCGCGCGAAGGTCCTTCTCTGACCCCAAACTCAGACACAACGTCCGGGAATTAGCCCAAGCGACCAATCTAGGTGTCGCCACGGTGTCACGCTCGCTCGAAGTCTTGGAGCACCTGCGATTGGTGAAGCTAACCCGGTTTGGGGGCAGCAAGGATAGTGAATGCCAACTCCTGGATTCAAGAGAAGTGGCACTTCGTCTGGGCGCGGAGTACCACCGTGTAACACTTTCCTTCTCACTACCTCCGAATGTGACTCAGCGCCTAAAGGCTGAGGTGAAAGCGCTCCGGGAAAGACGCCAAGGAAAATTGTCACCAATTACACCAATTGGCGAATTGCAGGACTGTGGAAATCCCTCTTTGCGTGTCTCTCAGAGAGACGCCAGCGTTTCTCTGGTGGGACGCCAGCGTTGCAGCAGAGAAACGCAAGCGGGGACCCATCTATTACAAGAAGAAAAAAGAATTGAAGAAGTCCTATCCCCTACCCCTTCCCACGAACAGGCGGAGCAAGGCCCGAAAGACCTTCCCAACGAAGTAGAACCGGCAGTGCCTCTGAAGTGGGCAAGGGATAGATTCAACGGCGTGATAGACGACATACGCGCTCACCTCCTGAATATAAGCAAGCCCTCGAACCCTCACCTTGCAAATGGTTACGACGAATGGCAACAGTTTGGGTTTAACAGCCTTGCTGTGAAGGCGGCGTCCATGCGCGGCAATGAGATAACGCTGTTGCTGTCCGCGTCCGATGCGGCGGCGGCCCGACGGGGGTTGGATAAGTACCGGCGGATTTGGGACGCAAGCCTTCACGAATGGTTCGGTGATGCCGTGGAGGTGAAGTTAGAGCGGGCGGCGGGCAACCAACGAGAATTCCCCCTTGCAGAGAGGGAGTGTGACCGATGGGAGGCGAATCGATGAAAGAGAGCAAGGAAACCAACTCGCACCTTGAACAGGTGGAGCAATGGTTTTGGCAACACGTCGAATATCAGATGACCCAGACAGGCGAATCGGAGCAAGAGGTCTTGGACGCAATCAAGACACCTGGCTTCACCGGAAGAAAAGCAAGGCAAAGGAGGCAGCAATGAGGCCAGCGAAAGAGCCGAGTGGGTATGGGACCGGGAGCGGTAGAAATCTCCAGCGACGGCCGGAAACTGCTCTCTGGTACGCGCTGACTCACGCAGACGGCGGCGCGCGTGGGAATGCCTTAACAGCGCAAGGGACATAACCAGCCCTGCGCTGGCTATTCACGCACCAGCGCCGGGGCGAATAAATGCAGGAGGTATCCCGTTAGAGGCATCGATGGTGCGAGAGGGGTAGGGGGGTAAAATCCCTGGAGCATCGGGTCTGTAGACCGTTATGGAAACACGCTCACACGTCCACAAAATGGAACTTTTTTCGGAAAATCAGCCGCAAATTCGCCGCGCTTCCATCCCGCCGCAGAGCACAGCACGCAAGGCCGCAAACCGCCCTCTGGCGCGCTCAGGTGCGCCTTTCATGCGCCGATTGCTAAGAAATGCTAAGGTTTGCCACGGTGCAGGCGGAACGGCACGCGCGCCGCGTGGAGAAGGTGGCCCCATAGTCTGGAGGGCGGGGAGCATCCCGCCAAACACTCCTCAAATCCGCTGCGCTCTGTAAGAATTGAACTTTGCCCAAAGGTCAATCCTCCATGTCGCTCTCGCTCGCTGAATTCGTCACCCGCTGGAAGGCCAGCACGCTTACCGAGCGCGCCGCCGCTCAATCCCACTTCATTAGCCTCTGTGAAGTGCTCCACCAGCCGGACCCCGCCGCTGCCGATCAGACCGGAGACTCCTACACGTTTGAGAAGCACGTATCCCTGACCAAAGGCGGCAAGGGGTTCGCCGATGTTTGGAAGCGCGGGCATTTCGGGTGGGAATACAAGGGCAAGCACAAGGATTTGAAAGCGGCCTATCTGCAACTGAACGATTACCGGGAAGACCTGGAAAATCCGCCGTTGCTGGTGGTCTGCGATCAAAATTTTTTCGAGGTCCATACCAACTTCACCGGGACCCGCCCCCACGTCTACCGCTTCACCCTGGACGACCTGCTCTCGAACACGCCCACGGCCACTTGCGCCCTTCCGCCGCTTGAAGTGCTGAGAGACGCCTTTACCAATCCCGAGCAACTGCGCCCGGAGCGCGCCGCCGCCCGCGTTACGGAAGCGGCAGCACAGGAGTTTGCGAAACTCGCGGCAAGTCTTGAACAGCAGGGCATTGAGCAGGGCGACGCGGACCCGCAAGCCGTGGCCCACTTCCTCATGCGCCTGTTGTTCTGTTTGTTTGCCGACAGCATCGGCCTTTTGCCGGACCATCTTTTTCGGGAGATGATTGAGCGCACGCGCACCAAGCCCGCTGTCTTTATCCGTATGCTGCGCCAACTATTCGCGGCCATGGCCTCCCCTGGAAACATCTTTGGCGCGCATGAGATTCACCATTTCAACGGCGGCCTTTTTGGCGATGATGAAGTCTTCGATCTGACCTCCGCCGATATGAACACCCTCCGCGCCGCCTCTGCCCTGGACTGGTCAACGATTGAACCGGCCATCTTCGGAACCCTGTTTGAGCGCAGCCTGGACCCTGGCAAGCGTTCTCAACTCGGAGCGCACTACACCAGCAAGCAAGACATTCTGCTCATTGTGGAGCCGGTGGTCATAGAGCCATTGCAAGCCCGCTGGCAAGCGGTCAAGGCTAAAGCCCTGGCGTTTGCTGCGATTGCAAACAAGAATCCAAAGGGTAGGAACTACAACCAACTTCGCGCGAAGATGGAGGAGACGCTATACGAATGGCTAGAAGAACTCTCCAAAGTCCGCATCCTTGACCCGGCCTGCGGTAGCGGCAACTTCCTTTACCTGGCCTTGCGCCGGATGCTGGACTTGTGGCGAGAGGTCTATTTGTTCAGCGCAGAGCATGGCCTGCCCACCGTCTTGCCGCATCAGGTTCACCCCTCGCAGCTCTACGGCCTGGAAACAAACGTCTACGCGCACGAACTGGCCTCCGTAGTCGTCTGGATAGGCTATTTGCAATGGCTCAATGACCACGGTATCGGATGGCCAACCGAGCCGATTCTGCGCAAGCTCGATAACATCCAACACCGGGATGCGATTCTTGCCCATGATGCGGAAGGCAAGCCGGTAGAACCCGCATGGCCGGAAGCGGACTTCATCATCGGCAATCCGCCGTTTCTTGGGGGAAAGAGACTCCGCACCGAGCTAGGCAATAGCAGCGTGGATGAGATTTTCCATGTCTACGCTGGACGCGTGCCTCAAGAGGCCGATTTGGTGACTTACTGGTTTGAAAAGGCGCGGGCGCTGGTGGAGGCTGGGAAAGCGGAGCGAGTTGGCTTGCTTGCCACCCAGTCAATCCGCGCTGGTGCGAACCTCAAGGTACTACAACGCATTGCCGAGAGCGGCGGAATCTTCATGGCCTGGAGTGACAAAGCCTGGATTCTGGATGGCGCAGCTGTACGCGTTTCCATCATTGGCTTCGACAATGGATCTGATTCGCAACGCCACCTTGACGGTACGCCAACTTCCAAAATCAATGCGAACCTCACCAGCGAATTGAATCTTGCGGAAGCCTCAAGACTCCCTGAGAACCGCGCCTTATGTTTCATGGGTACAACGAAGGTAGGCGCATTCGATCTCAGACCGGAAGTTGCACGAGCAATGCTCGCAGCCCCCCTCAACCCGAACGGGAAGCCCAACTCAGATGTAGTGCGCCCGTGGGCTAATGGATTGGATATTACCGGTAGGCCGCGCGGCATGTTCATCATTGACTTCGGCGTCAAGATGACCGAGCGCGAGGCGGCTTTGTACGAGATGCCATTTGAACATATCCGGAAGTATGTGTTTCCGGAGCGCAAGGCGACGAACAGAGACTTAGGTGACAAGCCTTGGTGGATACACGCAAGACCGCGCCCCGAGATGCGGGAAAAATTATCCGGCTTAGCACGTTTCATCGTTACCCCTCGCGTTGCGAAGCACAGAACCTTTGTTTGGGTAAATTCTTCTGTAACGCCAGATAGCCGACTCTTTGCAATTGCTCGGGAAGACGACTATTTCTTTGGGATACTCCATTCAAAGATCCATGAAGTTTGGAGTTTGGCCACATGCTCGTGGCATGGAGTCGGCAATGATCCGACCTACAACGCCTCTTCATGCTTTGAAACCTATCCCTTCCCCTGGCCGCCGGGCCACGAGCCGCAAGACTCACCGCTGGTGGAGTCCATCGCAGAGGCCGCCCGCGAACTGGTAGCGAAGCGGGATGCCTGGCTCAATCCACCGAACGCCAGCGCAGAGGAGTTGAAGAAACGCACCCTCACGAATCTGTACAACGCCCGTCCTAGCTGGCTGGCAGAGGCGCATCGGAAGTTAGACGCGGCGGTGTTTGCGGCCTATGGCTGGCCGGTAACATTGACCGATGCGGAACTCCTGGAGCGCTTGCTAGCCTTGAACCATGAACGCGCCGCCAAGTAAGAGATGGGAGCAAGCAATGGACTTTCAAATCAGCAAGAGAGATTTATCAGCGGCTCTCCGGCAGGTTTTGCAAGGGCGCAAGGCAGATTCCGCCGATCTGATGGACATGACTGCGGACCGCTCCACGCTCACTGTGGTAGTTACGGGCAGAAGCATCGAAATCCCGATTGAAGCGCAGGAGCGAAGCAGTTTCAGCATTCCAATCGGCGTGCTGTTCAAGGTCAAGAAGATCAGCGGAACCTATGAAGAGAAAAGTTTTCGCATTCGCATAAGCGAAGGGAAATTCCGCCTTCAAGGGATGAGTATCGCGCATCCGGACATCAAAGCCAGACCGATTGCCCGCCGCATCATCGATATTCCCGAGGATGCCACCCCGCGCGACATTCTCAGCCTTCCATTGATCTTCAGCATGAATGAAATTGAAGAATGCGGCCTCAGCCTGAAGCTACTGGATGAGCAGAAGGGATTGGCAGAGCAGCTTACGAGTGCGTTTGAAAGTCTGCGCGACTACGGATTTGACCGCAACGAACTCAGCGCCATGGCGAAGGAAAAAGTCAGAGCCCACGCCGACGCTATGAAGCGTGTGCTGTTCGCTGGCGAGTAAGCCTGCCAGTATTCGTGTTATGATCGGCTTCGCATTTGAGGCCGCCTGGCCTGCGGGAGTCGGCGCAGGCTCAGCGCGGTTGGTGCCGTCCAGATTTCCACCTTCTGCCGCCTCAAATGCAGTTACCCCGCCGTCGCTTCGGGCGTTGGAAGGCAGGGTGCCAGCGATGGCATCGAAATCCTTCGCGGCGGGGTCTGCGACCTATGGCTGGCCTGGGACGTTGACCCATCCGGAACTGCTGGAGCGCCGCCTTCTGTTTGTTGATAAGTTCTAGCTGACTTTGCTTTAAAAGTGTGAAGCGCAACGGGCGGAATTAAGAGGAGAATGGCAATGACATACTGGCGAATGCAGTTACACCCGAGCGAGCCTGGCGGCTCTGTGCGTCACACGGTCGAGAGCCTCTCGGCTGGCTACGTTGGATTGGACTTCGTGGAAGATGTTCACGATTTGACCACCGTCGAGAAACAGGACCTCCCCGCGAATCAACGCAACTATTGGGGGTTTGCTCACGAAATGGATGTGGACGACAGGGTTCTATTATTCACACATCATTTTCCATTTGCCTTGGTGCGCGTTGCCGGTCCGTACAACTACATTCATACAATCGCGCCAGAGATTCACGTTTGGTTTCGACACTTTAGAAAGGTAAACGACATTCGCTATTACGGTGACCTCGTGACTAACGCACATAATTGGGAGTCCATAAAAATGAATGCCACAATTACGCCGCTTCGCAGGCGAAATTTGGCTTCGTACCAGCTCATAGAGCGATGGCTTGAGGTGGTGAGGTAACGTGAAGACTAACGCTGAATGCGCTGGAACAACAGTGCGCGCATGTGGCGAATTCTATCTGGCGTCATAGGATGGTCACTTCCTAAAGCGGCAAGTCTCCCAACAATCCCGGTTGACATGTCGCCTGTGAGCATTTCCAGCCTACCGAATCCTCCCGCTGCATCGAATGGGTTGTAACCAGCGGTGGTGAAGACACGGAATCCGATTTCATCGGCGCGGGACTCGCAAGCCCGCTGCTCCGCCAGAGCGCTCCGCCCCGATCCCCCGAGGAGGCTGCTTAATTCGCCGCTCAATGTTTGGGAGGCGATTTGTGCGCGGCCTGTATCCGACTTGCAGGTATCGTCAAGAGCATGGCCGGTCTCATGGGCGTAGATGAAAGCCAATTCGCCTTCACTGTCACCCATGAAGCGAACAAAGGCGGTAGGTACACAAATGAGCGCAAGGCGGGGATTGAGATTGTTGGCCCATGCGTTTAGCACGGCGCTATCCACAACGGCCATATCAATCCTCTGGCTCGGTACGCGCGCCAAGACGGGGGCGAGGCGGTTGCGGATAGTTGACATGCGTTCAAACTCCGGCCCGCTCGTGACCTCGGGAGCGTGGCAGTAGTGGTGTATTGCTTCAGCCCTGGTGGTTGTGTGTTGTGAGATTGCCGGGAGAGCTGACAGGAAAAGAAGAAAAATGCCAAGAAAAGACTTCACTGATGGGTACCCGTTCTGGTGGATTGAAGGCTAAGGGATTTGACCTGGTTGCGCCGTGTCCCGCAGCAGGGTTGAGTTGGTTGGCTTTGGCTTATGAGCGCGCCGCCGCCGCTTCGGAGGGATAGGCTGCGCTGGCGCTACAGAGGCACTCACCGCCGCTGGTGGGGTCACAGGCGTGGGAACGGTGGTGCGGGGCATCAGCACAGAGACCGCCAGCCCACCCGCCATGAACGCCAGAATCAACGCACCAACGGAAATCCGCTTGCCGTTCGCTTTCCCTTGGGGTGCGCTGGGCAGCCCCGCCGCATTCTCGCCCGCTGCCTTCCTCTGGCTGGAATATGTCCGGCTATAGAGGCCCGTGCAAGGGATGGAAGCAGCCGTGTACGATCTGCCCTTCGCATCCTGGCCCACACGGAAGCCATGCACGCCGATGGAAGTCCCGATGCCGGACTTGGACAGGTTCAATCTAGGGCGTGTTAACACTAACTTTGATATAATCGGAGTTAATGGAGATCACGGCAGATCAGTACAAAAGGATTGCGGATAGCCTACCGATTCAGCGTGGGAATGTGAAGTTGCAGAACCTCCAAGTGCTCAACGCAATTCTGTATGTTGCCGAGCAAGGCTGTAAATGGCGCGGTCTTCCGTCTCGATTTGGCAACTGGCATAGCATTTATACGCGCATGAATCGCTGGGCCAAGAACGGGGTTCTGGATCGCGTCTTCGAGAAGTTGCAGACCGAGCAGATCGTGCGCATCAAGATTGAAGCCTTCTCCCTCGACTCAACCTCGATCAAGGTCCATCCCGATGGTACAGGCGCATTAAAAAAAACGGACCTCAGGCCATCGGCAAATCCCGCGGCGGATGGAACACCAAGATTCATATGGTTGCCGCGGATGCTCGAACGGCTGTAGTCTTCGCTCTGTCGCCGGGCAACGCGCATGATGCGCCGGAGGGCCGATCGCTGTTGGAAGACCTTGGACCAATGCCGGAAGGGCTTCCTATGCTGATGGATAAAGCCTACGAGGGCAACGAAACGCGGCAATTGGTGCTTGATCTGGGCATGATTCCAGTGGTTCCGCCCAAATCCAACCGGCTCGATCCATGGGAATACGACCGCGAACTTTACAAGAAGCGCAACGAAGTAGAACGGCTTTTCCGCAGACTGAAAGGCTTCCGCCGCATTTTCTCCAGGTTCGAGAAACTCGATGTAATCTTCCTCGCCTTTATCAATTTCGTTCTGATCGTAGAAGCCCTCAGATAGTGTTAACACGCCCTAATTGGCCCAAGTTTGATGCTCTTACGAAATCGCCATGCCATGTCCCGGCAATTCTACCGCCGCCAGCGCCGCGCCGGGAGAACTGGCCGCGCCGATCTGTGGGGAGGCCTGCCCTGGGAGCCACCAGAGGCCGGGGCATTCCCACCGGCAAGCAACCCGCTCCAGCGCCGGGCTTGGCTCGCGCGCTTACCGGGCATTTGCTTCGCCGAACTTGAGCATTCTCGTCCGGTTGCTTGGGAATGCAGAGCTTGGCGGATGATTGTCGGCCCGAGGATAGTTTGTGTCTCCAGTACGTCTCCAGCGACAATGCATTTTCTGAGAGACGCATGGATATTGACGATTGGCCGCTTTTCGCTTTTCCGCAGCGGATTCCGGATTACAATGGGTTCAGTCTCGTTATCGCTTCGGACGTAGTGATGGGGGGGCGGATTCAATCCGATTTACATCCATCGTAACGGACACATTGGAGGCCTCCCGGCCTGCGGGATTCGGCGCAGGTTCAGCGCGGTTGGTGACGACCACCCTCCCATCTTCCGCCGCCTTTGATGCAATACGCCCGCCGTCGCTTCGGGCGTTGGAAGGCAGGGTGCCAGCGATGGCATCGAAATCCTTCGCGGCGGGGTACTTCTAGGTGCTGGACGACAATTGCTCCACCGCTATCGTCTCGGACGTAGTGATGGGGGGGCGGCCTCAGACCGATTTACATCCATCGGAGACGGTCTGCGCACAGTGGGCTGGTGCGAAAACTCCGCAGAGATTAAGCGGAAAAACGCCGTGGGGACTGTGGGGACTTTTGTGGGGACCCTTGATAGACAGTGGGGGTAACCAGAGGGAAAGCCTATTCCAGCAATTCTTTGCTAAATAACTGCAAGCACTGAATGAGACGCACCCCAAGGTAATGAGCGGTAAATCCCGGAAAAAACAGCGCTTACGCTTGGGGTGCGAGGGGTCGGGAGTTCAAATCTCCCCGTCCCGACCATTTAAATCAGAAACTCATCTATTCGCCGCTCACATGCAAACTGGGGCGGCCTATGGCGTTGTAACTCCGGTGAGGTCGTGTCACTCCCGCAAGATTCGCCGTCCCTCGCCTCACGCGACAACGAACCGAAGCTGGACATTTTTCATGTTCTGCCTTGCGACGATCGGATTGCGCCAGAGGCTGAGCGCGGGCCGATTGATCCGGCACGGGAAGAGTGCTGCGCCTTCCCACCCATTTCGCGATAAAACCTGCGCAATGGAGGGGCACGGTGCTTCTATCTGAGGCTGGATCAATAACGCAATGCTTCCGGCAGAAGAGTCGCGGCAAAAGCCCGGGCCTGAGCAGGCTGCGGAGAAACCCTGAATGAACAGCGAAAAGCCACAAAGGTGCGACGCAGGGCCTGAAGGCCGCGCTCATTCTACGGCGCTTATGGCACGACTGAAGTCGTGCCCTGACACTTTCTGAGGCGCTATTCGAGTTTTTCCCGCAGCATGTAAAGGCCCCGCCAAAAATCTCGCTGTTCCTGGGGCTGAAGCTCCAAGCTCCCTCCGGAATTTGCGACCTACGACTGTAGTACTAAGACGGAGTCAATGAACTGTAGTGCTCAGGCGGAGTCAAAGCACTAAGCCGGAAACAAAACACTAAGAGGGGAACAACGAGTCCGGGGCCGGAGGCATGGTTGCCAGGCGAGCCCGGCGGCGAGGCGGATTGGGATCGGGCGAAGCCAGTAGCCCGGCAATCTTGCGCAGTTCGCTGCGGGCTTGGGCGACTGCCGAGGCGATGCCCTCCTCACGGGGGCTGGCTACCGATTGCAGCAGCGGTAACTTCGGCGCAGGGGCAGGTTTGGGATCGGGACGGCGCTGTCCCTGTTCCAGGACTTGGCGGGCACCGGAGATCGTATAGCCCTCGGTATGCACTAGGTTCTTTATTTTCAGGGCCAGTTCCACGTCGCGACGGCGGTAAAGCCGCTGGCCGGTTCCGCTCTTGCCGGGCTTAAGCTGCGGAAACTGTGTCTCCCAAAAACGCAGCACATAGGTTTCTACGGCGCAGATTCGGGCTACATCGCCAATCTTGAAGTAGAGGCGATCGGGGATCGCGGGCGAGTCGGCGGCGCGTTTTTGCGGGAGTTGCATGGCCATGGCGAGGTCAACGAGGGTGCCGCACCCGTGGCGGAAACCCTTCTCTAATCGCAGTATAGGCCACCGTTTGCACCTTTTGTGGAGCAAAATCTCCGAATCGGCTTATCTTTTCATGGGAAACCTGCAGAGCGCAGCCCGGTCCGCGAGGAAGCGGGTCCGGGCTGGCCGCGGTTCACTCGCTTTCAGGCCGGGTGAGGGGCGTGCGGGCCGGGGAATGGTGCGGCGCCGCGCGCAGATACTGCTCCGGCCAACTGGCCGGTTCGCCCAGTTCCGCTGCCGCGTGTAGAGGCCAATACGGGTCGCGCAGCAGTTCGCGGCCCAGAAAGACCAGATCGGCATCGCCCTTGGCCAAAATCGCCTCCGCCTGGTCGATGCCGGTGATCAGGCCGACGGCAGCCGTGGGAATGCCCGCCTCGCGATGAATTCGGGCGCCCAGTTCAACCTGAAATCCCGGGCCGACGGGAATCTTGGCGTTGGGAATCATTCCGCCCGAGGAAACGTCCACCAGGTCGACTCCGTGCTCGCGCAGCAGACCGGCGAGCTGAACGGATTCGTCGAGCGTCCAGCCGCTGTCCGCCCAATCGGTGGCCGAGATGCGGACAAAGATCGGCAGGTGGGCCGGCCACTCCGCGCGGACAGCGTCCACGACTTCCAGTGTCAGGCGAACGCGGTTCTGAAAGCTGCCGCCATAGGCGTCGGTACGCTGGTTGGCGAGCGGCGACAGGAACTGGTGGAGCAGGTAGCCATGGGCGGCATGAATTTCGACGAGATCGAAGCCGGCCTTGAGAGCGCGACGCGCAGCCAGTGCGAAACCATGAACCACGGCCGCGATGCCCGCCTGGTCGAGCGCCCGAGGCACGGCATAGGCCGGCGAAAAGGCCACCGCGCTCGGAGCAACCGGAGTCCAACCGCCCTCGGCTGCGGACAGCAGACGCTCTCCGCTGAAGGGCACCGACATGGAGCCTTTACGGCCGGCGTGCGCCAGTTGAATGCCGGCGCGGGCGCCCTGCGCGTGAAGAAACTGCACGATCCGCTCGAGCGCCGGGATGTGCTCGTCTTTCCAAATGCCCAGGTCGCCGGACGAAATGCGCCCCTCGGGAACTACGGCCGAGGCTTCCAGAATCACCAGGCCGGCGCCACCCTGGGCGCGACTGCCCAGATGGACGAGGTGCCAGTCGTTGGCGAAGCCATCCTGCGAGGAATACTGGCACATGGGGGAGACACTGATGCGGTTGGCAAAACTCACCGAGCGGAGTTGAAAAGGAGAAAAAAGAGCATGACTCATGCCTAATGGATGCCTGCGAAGAGGGAGGGATTCATAGCAGACCATCGCAACAAGATCAGCGGCGGTCACAGAAGCCGCAGAATGGCCTGCTTGCAATGCCCACTGAGGGCGCAGCGGTGCAACATTTTCGAGTCCGGCGAGGTTTCTGAGGGCGGGACGCCCTCGGGACAGCCGCTCTGGAGAGCGGCGCTACGTTTTTTGGACGCAGCTGAGAGATTCAGGCTAGAAGCTGGCCGCCGGTGCCTTCACCCGCCGGAACAACCACAGGTTGAGCAAAGTGAAAAGCAGTGCGCCAACGGTGAACTTGAGCCACACTGGAGCTTGCGAGGGGGAGAAGAAACCCTCCAGGCAGCCGGCGATCACCAGCAGGGGAATAATGCCCGAGACCAGTTTTGTGGCCTCTATGCCGCCGCGGGCCACCGACTCCTTCCAGCGCAAGGCGCCGGGGAAGAGCATGGCGTGGCCGAGCCGAAAACCCGCTGCGCCGGCAATGATGATCGATGGCAACTCGAGAGCGCCGTGCGGGGCCACAAAACTCCACAGCGCGATAGACATGTCATAGTGCTGACAGGCCGCGCCGATGACTCCCAGCATCATGCCGTTGATGTAGAGATACCAGAAAGTGCCCAGGCCAAAGACGATTCCCGAGGCAAACAGCATGAAACTGACGGAGAGGTTGTTGGTCATGATGGCGCTGGTTTCCATCGGCGCCACGCTGACAATGGAGTGGGTCCACATCTGGTGGCGCTCCATGGTGGCGATCATCTCCGGGCCGACGAAGTGGCGCATGAACTCCGGCCGCGCACTGGTGAGCGCCGCGCCCAGGAGGCCCCATGCGACAGAAACGGCCAGCGACGCCGCGACATAGCCGATCTGGCGCTGGAATACGACCGGATACTCGTCCTTGAGAAAGCGATACAAGGTGAGCAGATTGGTCTTGCGACCGGAATAAATGATATGGTGAGCGCGAGCCAGCAACTGATTCACATGCAGGGCGTAGCTGCGCGAGGTCGAGTCCTGGCGCAGCACCGAGAGGTCTGCCGCCACCTGCCGGTACAGCAGGGCCGTCTCTTGCAGCTCCGCGCGCGCGAGTTGGCCCAGGCCGCTTGCGTCGGATTGCGCCAGCAGCGAGGCCAGCCGGTCCCAGTGGGGCCGGCGCTTGAGAATCCACTGGTTGGAGAGGATTTGCGCCATGGAGACGAATTCAGACCAGCTTAGCATCGACACCCCGGAACTGGTTTCGATCGAAATGCCGCTGGCCGGCATCGGCAGCCGATTTATCGCTCTCTTTGTCGATTATCTGATCTGGGGCGCGGTTTTTTTCCTGCTGTTCTGGCTGACAGTTCTTCTGCTGCCCAGCATCAGCGCGTTTTCAAAGATCTCGGAACAATGGGCCGTCGGGATCGTCATTTTTACCGTCTTCCTGCTCAATTGGGGTTACTTCACGCTGTTTGAGGCGTTCTGGAACGGCCAAACGCCGGGCAAGCGCGTGGCCCGGATTCGCGTCATCCAGCGCTCCGGCCGCGCCATCGGCCTGTTTGAATCCATGGCCCGCAACCTGGTGCGCTACGTCGACCAGCTCCCCTTCTTTTATGCCGTGGGCGTCATCGCAATGTTTGTCACCGGCCAGCATCAGCGCCTGGGCGACTTGGCGGCCGGCACCCTGGTCGTCCGGGACCGCGAGGAAGAGGCGCCGCTCTGGGGCGAGTCTGGCGCACGGACCTTCACGGCGCAGATCTTCGCTCCCGTTGCGCCTGCTCCCGAGCCGCATACGGCTTTTTCTCTGCCAGCGACCGGCGTTGCCAAACTCTCGGCTGCGGACCTGGAGGTGCTGGAGGGCTTCTTTGCGCGGCGGCTCGACATGAGCCTGGCTACCCGGCAGGCGATTGCCCAGCGAATCGCCAGCGCCATTCAAAGCAAATCCGGGTTGGAGCCCCCGGCCGGCGCCAGCGTCGAGACCTTTCTGGAAGCTACCGCTCGCCAACTGCGGGATCTCGCACGGATGAAATAGCCGGCCCTCCCAAACCGAATACCTCTCCCGGTTTGAAAACAGGGCGGGATGCGCCCGAAAATGGCAGGGCATGCCTCACGATCTGATCCAAAAAAGCGATTTATCCGCAGAAGCCGTGCGCCTGCTCTACCCATACGCTCTTCTTTTCCCCTTTAAGGTCCTTATTTTATGAAGGTTCCGGTGCCCAACTTTAGAAAATCCGCGGAGCCACTGGACGTCCGAAAAGAATTACAGAAAGTTGCACTTGACAACTGTTTGCTCCATGGCATTTAATTTGCCCGGTTCAGTGGTAGGAGTCTTTTTCGTTGCGAGCTAAAACGTTTGAGTGCGGGGATTCCAAATAACGGAGAAAGGTAAACTCTTTCTTCCATACCACGGAGAATTAGGACCGTGGCGAAGCCGGCGAAGAGTCGCAAGGACGCGAGGAGTCTCTCTTGCTTCACCGACTAAAACGTTTGATCCTCACGAAGCCAACGAGCGGAGAAGGAAAAATCATGACTTCCGTACGAAGGAGCATTGGAAAGGATTGCCAGGTAAATTGATTTTCTTCTTGACAATTCTCGATACGCACGCTTTGAATGGTCGACAGCAATTCAGGAGCCTCTGGTAAATCGATGTACTTGAGCGAATCCAGTTCAGATCTCTCGCCCGCGTCACGCAACTCTTTCGCAGGGAAGGGCCCGAGGTTGTCAACCGTTTTCTTGATCGCCGCGGGTGTGGCGTGGAGAGAAGGCACGATGTGGGGAACAGCAGACCCTGAATCGAAGTACCGGCAACAGAACGCAGCAAAGCCGGCTTCGTTCCCGCCAGACGGGAATGTGGCAGCACTACCAACAAGCAGCAACAACTTTCAAAAGGATGGTCCTATGAGACTAGCGAGAAACAGGTTCTTCCTGTGGCCGTTGTTCTTCGTACTGGCGTGCGCAGGAGCATTTGCGCAGGCCAATTCGTCGGTCACCGGCATCGTCACAGACCAGACCGGGGCAGCGGTATCGGGAGCCAACATCAGTCTTACCGATCCGGCCACTGGCGCCACAAAAACAACCGTCAGCAGCGGCACAGGCCTGTATGAGATTGCCGGCCTGAACGCCGCCAACTACAACATGAAGGTTCTGGCAAAAGGCTTTGAAGCTTTTGCGCAGAATGGCATCGTGGTCAACATCTCCGCCACGTTCCGCGTGGACATCAAGCTGACAGTCGGCGCCGAATCGCAGACGGTTACCGTCGAGGCGGACGCTCTGGCAGTCCAGAACGATTCGAACGTGGTCAGCACCCTGATCAACCAGGAGCAGATCACCGAACTACCCACCAACGGACGCAACATCGTCGGCTTGGCTACCTTGGGCCTGGGCGTCACCAACAACCTTCCCGACTCCAACCAGCCTACTTCCGTTGGCTCCAGTTTCAACATCAGCTTCAACGGGTTGAGCTGGGCCCACAACATCTGGCTGATCGACGGCGGTGAGGCGTATGACCGCGGTTCCGGCGGCAAGTCCTCGATGATGCCCTCGCAGGACGCGTTGGGCGAGTTCCAGATGCTGACCAGCAATTACCCTCCGGATTACGGCATTTCTTCCGGCGGCACCATCTCCATGTCCCTTAAGAGCGGCACGGCGAAGTTGCACGGCGAGGCCTGGGAGTTTGCCCGGAACGACGATTTCGATGCACACAATTACTTCGACACCAACCAACAGACCGGAGCTGTTTCGGCCAAACCGGAATTGCGCTACAACGTCTACGGCTTTAACGCGGGCGGACCGGTGATCATCCCTCACATCTACGGCAGTTCGAGCAAACAGAAGACGTTCTTCTTCGTTAACGAGGAGTGGCGCAGGGAAGTAACCGGAACTCCGCCTTCTCCGATCAACGCCATTGATCCGGCGGACGATATCACCTCGATTCCGACCGGGGGGCTGGCTTACAAGATCCCGGGGTACGCGGCGGCGGGGCAGACATCCATTTTCGTTCCCAATATCCCAAACAATGCAGCTTACAATCAGTTGTTGGCAGCCGACAATTTAACGCCGGGCTCGCCCTTTCCCGGCAATGTAATTCCTGCCAACCTGATCGATCCCAACGCGGTGCTCTTCAACTCGACAGGCGCCATTCCGAAGGCGACTAACTCAACTGCGGATACGGCAACCGTTCCAGGCAAGCAGCCTACCAAAGTGCGGGAAGATGTCGTCCGCATCGATCACAACATCAACGACAAATGGTCTCTCTTCGGACATTTCATTGATGACCAAGTGTCCCAAGTCTATTCCACCACGGCCTGGGGCGGCGGCGGGGATAGCTATCCAACCGTCGGCACCAACTTTGTGAACCCATCGTATAGCACGCTCGTCAAGCTGACCGGATCGATCACCCCCACCGTATTGTTGGAGGCAACCTTCAACTATAACGGCAATAAAATCGGCTTTACGCCGAACGGCATCACAAGTTGGCCTTCGGCGGACCCTCTCACCGCCAATTCTTTCTTTCCGACCAACGCGAACGCCACTGCCAACCACTTGCCCAACATCAGCCTGAGCACCGTCGGAACTGGCTGGGGCATGGGCTCCTATGGACCGTGGAAGAACGGAGCTGAGGACTACGCGGAGATATTCAACCTATCCGTAACCAAAGGTCAGCACGCGTTCAAATTCGGCGGCGGCTACAACCGCTACATCAAGAACCAGCAGACCAACGAAACCTCGACCCAGGGGACCTACACCTTCGCGGACTCCGCCAGCAGCCAAGGGAGCGCTGCTTCGGCAACTGCAGTCGGGACGGGCGATTCGTATGTGGACTTCCTGCTCGGTTTGGCCACCAGCTACAGCCAGGGTTCGGCTGAGCCTATCTTCCATTACGTCAACCAGACGACGTCGGTCTATGCGCAAGACAACTGGCACGTAAGCAGCCGTTTGAGCGTGCAGTATGGCGTTCGTTACGATGCAATTCCGCACACATTGGAACGCTACAACCAGATTTCCAATTTCGATCCTGCAGCGTATCAGGCAGGGCTCGCGCCTACCTTCGATCCGTCGGGAACGGGCGCCCTCTCAACGACCAGCAGTGGTCTGCAAACCTTCGCCCCCATCGTCGCCGGCAGCCCGTCTGGCGCCAACTCCTCCTATCCCACTGGCCCGCACGCGTCCTACGCCGCCGGCACGTACTACATGAACGGCATCGTGGTAGCCGGCGTCAATACGGCCCGCGGACTGGTTAAGAACGATTACGCCACGATCATGCCCCGACTCGGTTTCACCCTCGACTTGACCGGCAAAGGGAAAACCATCCTTCGCGGCGGCTTCGGCACCTTCTACGAGCGCATCCAGGGCAACGACATGTATGACACGGCGGGCGGCGCACCATTCGTCAACACGCCATCTGCCAATACCGTCACCTTCAGCAACCCAAACACCAGCTGGTTCAACGGAAGCACGGCTTCCACGCCGCTCTTCCCCCAGAATCCAACCTCGATTTCAACCACCTACCCGGCGCCGGAAACTGCGCAGTATAGCCTGGGCGTGCAGCACGAAATCGCCCCGGCTATCATCTGGACCACTCAGTATGTCGGTAACCTATCCCGGCATCAGAATCTTCAGATGGATATCAACAACTTTGGGCTCGGCACGCCATTAGCGACTCGCCAGGCATGGGTCGGCGGCGGCATCAACGCAAGCGGTGCCAACCAGCTAGCCAACTATCCTGGCTTCTCCGTGGGCGGTATCACGAACATCTTCAACAGCGCCACGGGCAGCTACAACGCGTTGCAGACCGGAGTGCGTCAGCAGAATCGGCATGGCCTGAGCTTCGAGGTCGACTACACCTACGCGCACGAGCAGGATACCCAAGCCTCCGGCCAGGACGTGACCGGAACGGTCAGCAACCCCTGGAACCTCAAGTACGACGCGGGTCCAGGCGTTCTGGATCGCCGTCACGTCCTCAGCATCAACTACGAGTACAAGCTGCCCTTCTTTGCGCATGAGAAGGGTCTGATCCACAGCATCGCCGGTGGTTGGGAAATTTCCGGTACGGCGATCTCGGAGACCGGAATGCCTTGGGCCGGCACTCGCTGGGGCGGCGGATCCAACAATCCGTCGAGCGGTTATAGCGATACGGTTGGCTTGGGCGGCGGCTACACCAATCGTCCCAACATGACCGGCAAAGTCGTGTACCCGAAGAAAAGAGACGGCAACAATGTTTACCAGTTGGTAAGCAACAGCGCTTTCTCAGAGCCCACGCCCTCATGGCTGGGCGGCCCGAATCTGGGCTTCGGCAATGCCCCCAAGGACGCTGTCGTAGGCCCCGGGCGCACCAACTTCTCCACGGCGCTTTACAAGTCGTTTGCTTTCGGCGAGCGCGCTCACCTCGAACTCCGTGCCGACACCTTCAACACTTTCAACCACACGCAGTTCGACCAATTCAATTTCCAAATCAACAGCGCCAATTTTGGCGAAGCGAATAACACCCAGGATCCGAGAGAAATCGAATTCGGCGGCAAGTTCGTTTTCTAACCTAACCCTCAACCGGGGCGTGGCAGGCAACCCCTGCCGCGCCCTTTTTCTATGCACTCCAATTTGCCTGCGGACCTCGCCTGGAGAGACAATCGGGCAAGCAAGTTCAACCGCCCGGCAGAGATCGGCAATCATGCGCGCAAATCGAATCATTCAGACAGGCGTCATTATGGGGTTGGCCATCGCCGCCTCGTGCCCGGCACAGGCCAAACCAACCGATGAAAGCCCGCGGCAAACCGCGATCATGCTCGAACAGCAGGGAAAGAACGCTGAATCGGAAACAGCATGGCGAGCGGTGGCGAAGGCGCATCCCGCCAATCCAGAGCCCTATGCGCATCTCGGACTCCTTGAAGCCAGGCAGGAACACTACAAAGAGGCTGTTCCGCTCTACCGCAAGGCTCTTGCATTGAACCCGGCATTCCCGGCGCTGCGCCTGAATCTTGGCCTTGCACTGTTCAAGGCCGGCGAGACAAAAGACGCGCTAGAGCAATTCAATTTTCTGCTTAAAAAAGCGTCGCCGTCTTCGCCCGAGGTGCAGCGGCTCAGGATTCTGATTGGGATGGCGCATTACGGGTTGGGCGAATTCAACGAAGCAGTGCCTTATCTGAAAACGGCCGCCGCGAACGATCCGGGCAATCTGGGCCTGCGCCTGAGCCTGGCGCACAGCTGCATGTGGACCAAGAAATACCAGTGCGTGATGGATACCTATCACGAGATTCTCCTTCTGAACGCGGAGTCGGCGGAGGCCGACATGCTGGCCGGAGAAGCCCTGGACGAATTGAAGGATCATGATGGCGCGATCAAGCAATTTCGGGCCGCGGTACAAGCCAACCCCAAGGAGCCCGACGTCCACTTCGGCCTCGGCTATTTGCTGTGGACGCAGAGGCAGTACCCGGAGGCGGCGACCGAGTTTCAAGCTGAGTTGGCCAACAATCCGGATCAAACCCAGGCCTTCACCTATTTGGGCGATGCGCAGATGCGGATGGATCACCCGGAAGCCGCTTTGCCGCTGCTGGAGAAGGTGGAGCAGACCGATCCGGCGATTTTCCTGGTGCATCTCGATCTGGGAATTCTATTCACCGATGCGGGCCGCCAACAGGACGCTCTGCGCGAACTGAACGTGGCTGCGAAGCTGAGACCGGACGAGGTGGACCCTCACTGGCGGCTGGGCCGGCTGTACCGGGCCATGGGCAAAAAGGACGAGGCGAAGGCTGAATTCGACAAGGCCAGCAGCATCACCAAGGCCGCCGACGATGCACTGATCGACAAAATCAGCGGTCCCCAAGCCAGGGGCGGAGTTGCCGCGGGAACGGCAAAAACTCCAGCAAGTAAATGATCGGGAAGGGAACGCCGGTCTCCATTCCGGCTGTCATGCGGGCTAGTTGAGTTGCGACTGCGCGTTGATCGCCTTTTGCCTTTCCATCAACTCCACCAATGCCCTCTCCGGGCAGATGTGGCGTGCCTCGAGTTTGTTCAGCTCCTCCTCCGATTGGACAGAAGAGGCGATGGTGATGAAGCAGTGGAGACAGCGGGTGTTGTATGTCCCGTTTTCGTTTTGGGTGCGGCTATACATCGTTCCTCGAGAATCTCCAACAAGATCAAACGATGGTAGACGGCCTTTAATTTACCGGACGTGACACGGATCACCGTGCGATGTTTGCCGCCTCTCTGGAGGAACGTTCCGGATCGGAAAAACTGCTAAAGAGTTGCTCCCTGGTTGGGGTTGCGGCGCAGTTGCCAGCAGGGGTTTTGGCCTGCCTGCGGAAACAGCGAGACCGAGCAGGGCACGTCGATGGTGCCGAGATAGTCGAACTCTTGCTTGCTGCCCTTGAGCGGAATTGTGACGTAGCGGTTCACAGTAACCTTGCTCGTGGGCGAGCCGCGCAATTTAAAGATCGCCCAGTCGCCTCCGTAGGCGGCCACAAAAGCCACCACTAACACCACGATCACCCGTTGCAGCCAGACCATCAACCAACGCTTCATGCGCGTTCAACCTTCCTTGAGCAGGCGCGAATCTTCCTTGAGGACGATGCCGGTAAGCTGGCGGCGGCGCGCTTCCATCAAGTAGAACCCGAGTTGAGCGGCCGCCTGGGAGTAGCTGAGGCCTTCCGCGCGAATGTTTGAAATGCAGTTGCGCTCGGCATCGGTGCGGCCCGGCCGGGGATCCCAGGTGATGTAGGCGCCGAGTGAATCGGGCGAACTCAAGCCGGGCCGTTCGCCGATGAGCACCACGGAAAGCTGCACGCCGAGGGCTGCGCCGATCTCGTCCCCGATGGCCACGCGGCCCTGCTCGACAACAGGAATGGGCGCGAGGCTCCAGCCTTCGAGATGAGGAAGCAGTTCCCGCAGCAGCGGAGGAACGTGCCGTTCGACGGCCAGCGCAGAAAGCCCGTCGGCTACAACCAGCGCCAGTTCCCACGGACCTTGATGCAAGACGGCGCGGCTGGCTTCGTCGAGCTTGCGGCCCAGGTCTGGTCGCTGCAGATAAGTTGCGCGGTCCGTTGCTGCCGAATGCAGCCGCAGAACCGAACCGCCGGTCATCTCCGCGATGCTGGTCGCCAGTGCAGCAGCCTCCAGATGGGCATGAACAGCGTCGCGGGCCTGGGCGTGGGCGCGCTGAAAATCGAGCAGGTCGCGCGTCTCAAGACTCACGCCGGTGCGGCCCAATCCGACACGGGCCGGGGTGAGCGCGCGCAAGCGGGAAAACAGGAGAGCGTCGGGCTGGAGGATTTCGCTCATGCCGGCAACAGCCTCTCGGGGTGGCTGGCCTCGAGAGCCAGGCGGCTGAAGCTATCGCCCGCAAGCCACGCCTCGAATTCCGGCGCCGGCCGCAGACCGAGCACTCGTCGCAGGTAAAGCGCGTCGTGGAAGCTGGTGCTCTGATAGTTGAGCATCACGTCGTCGGCGCCGGGTACGCCCATGATGTAATTCACGCCCGCTGCGCCCAGCAGGGTGAGCAGGGAATCCATGTCATCCTGGTCGGCCTCGGCGTGGTTGGTATAACAGACGTCGCAGCCCATAGGCAGGCCCAGCAGTTTTCCGCAGAAGTGGTCTTCCAGTCCGGCGCGGGCAATCTGCTTGCCGTCATACAAATACTCCGGCCCGATAAAGCCGACCACGGTGTTCACCAGCATGGGTTGGAAGCGCCGCGCTACAGCATACGCGCGCGCCTCCAGAGTCTGCTGATCCACGCCGTGGTGCGCGTCGGCCGAGAGCGCCGATCCCTGGCCGGTCTCAAAATACATGATGTTGTCGCCCAGGCAACCATCGGCGCAGGGTGCGCCGCGATGGAGCGATTGGCCAGCCTGGTGGGCTTCTTCAAGCAGCGCCAAAGTCACGCCGAAGCTGCGGTTGGCGGCTTCCGTCCCGGCAATGGATTGAAACAGAAGATCGACCGGCGCGCCGGCCTCGAGAGCCGCTATTTGCGTGGTGATGTGGGCCAGCACGCAGCTCTGCACGGGAATCTGGAATCGCTGGCGCACGGCATCGATCAGGCGCAGCAGCTTTGTGGTGGCGGCCACGTTGTCGCCGGCCGGGTTGATGCCGATGACGGCGTCGCCGGAGCCGAGCAGAAGACCGTCCAGCATGGCTGCCGCAACGCCGGCCGGGTCGTCCGTGGGGTGGTTCGGTTGCAGACGCGCGCTCAGCCTTCCGGCCAAACCGACAGTCGTGCGGAAGCGCGTAACTACACGGATTTTGGCAGCGGCGGCAATCAGGTCCTGCACGCGCATCAGCTTGCTCACGGCCGCGGCCATCTCCGGTGTCAGGCCCGGAGCGAGAGCCTCGAGTCGGTCTCCCGTCGCTTCGTCGGAGAGCAGCCAATTGCGCAGCTCGCCCACGGTGAGCGAGCGAACCGGTGCGAACGCCCGCGCGTCGTGGGTGTCCACAATCAGACGCGTCACCTCGTCCGACTCATAGGGAACGACCTGCTCGTCGAGAAAGTGAGCCAGCGGCAGATCGGCCAGCGCAAACTGCGCCGCCACGCGCTGTTCGGCCGACTCGGCAGCCACGCCAGCCAGCACGTCTCCACTGCGCAAGGGCGTAGCCTTGGCCAGCAGATCGCGCAGATCGGCGAAGGCGTAACGCGTGCTGCCGATGGTGTGGTAAAAGCTCATGGGAATGAACCGGTGGCCTCTCCAGAATAGCCGCAAACCGGAAACACGCAAGCGGTGCGCCCATAACACCGGGTCTGAAATGTATTCTGTGCGCAGAAAGGGCCTTGCCATGACGCGTTCAGCGCTGGTCGCGGAGTTCCTGTTGTTGTTCGCCGTGTTGCCGCTGGCGTATCGCTATTCGCCGGTGCGCGTGCCGGCGCTGCCGGTGTTGTGGGCGGTTGCTTGCTATGCGGGCTGGCAGTTGCTGCGCGACCCACACTTTGACCGCGCTCGCCTGTGGAGCGCCGCCCGTTTGCCCGGCCAACTGGTCGCAATTCTGGCCATGTTTGCGGTGGCTGCCGTGGCCATCTGGCTGGGCGTGCGGCACTACGCGCCCCAACTGGAATGGAGTTTGGTGCGGCAACATCCACGCTTCTGGGCGGTCGTCATGGTGGCCTACCCGGTGCTGTCGGTCTACCCACAGGGATTGCTCTACCGGGCCTTCTTCTTCGAGCGCTATGCGGGACTGTTTCCGGGCAAATGGGCCATGGTGGTTGCCAGCGCTGCGGCATTCGCGTTTCTGCACATCGTCTTCCGCAACTCGCTGGCCGTGGGTCTCACTTTTGCGGGCGGACTGCTGTTCGCCGCGCGCTATGCCGAGACGGCGTCGCTGGCGACTTCCAGTTTTGAGCACGCGCTCTACGGCTGCTTCCTGTTTACTGTGGGCCTCGGGCAGTATTTCTATGCCGGGACGATTGCGGCCGTAGACGCGGCGATGCGGCGGTAGAGTTCTGCGGCCCGTGCCTCACAAGTCCATTGATGGTAGCCATGTTACCCTGTCGGGACCATGAGAGTTATCACGTGTCTTGTAGTTTTCTTTACGCTGACGCTGCCGAGTTTTGGCCAGACAGCGGCAAGTACCGGACCGGGTTTGCCGAAGGAGCCCAGTGAAATCTTCGCGGCTGCGGCGCCCTTCTATGACTTCACGGACGCGGCGCTCAAGCCCTGGCACCTGAAGGCGACTTACCAGCTTTACGACGAAATTGGCAAACCAACCGAGCAGGGGACTTACGAATACTGGTGGGCCTCGCCGCAGGTCTATCGCAGCACCTGGACGCGTCCTGGCGCGACCCACACGGACTGGCATACGGCCGACGGAAAGCACGCGTACAAGGCCACAGGAGAGCCGCTCAGGTTTTTTGAATACAAATTGCAAGGCGAACTCCTTTCCCCGCTGCCGAATTCAGACGGTCTTGACCCCACCCGATTCCGCTTGGACAAGCAGATGATGTCTATGAGCGGCGCCAAATTCCCCTGCCTCATGGTGATTCCGTTGATGCCCCAGCATGGGCAGATACAGACCGTGCCTTTGGGCTTGTTCCCTACGTACTGCTTCGAACCGCAAAGTCCTATGCTGCGGCTTAGCTACTCCTTGGGCACCGTCACCACGGAATTCAACAAAATCGTCAAGATGCAGAACCGGTATCTGCCTCGTGAGCTTCTGCTCTTCGAGGGGAAGCGCGAGATACTCTCTGTCGAAGTTGATTCAATCACGGCGTTGGCGCCATCCGATCCCGCCTTGACACCGCCTCCGGAGGTCACACCCGTAAAGCTGGAGAAAGTGCAGATTGCCGCCGGCATCGCGATTGGTTCTCTGCTCAAGAAGCAGACCCCCGTCTATCCTCAGGACGCCAAGGACGCGCGCGTCTCCGGAACAGTGGTTTTGCAAGCCACCATTGGCAGAGATGGAGGTGTCCACGACTTGCACGTCGTGTCGGCCCCTTGGCCTTCATTGGCCGCGTCCGCGTTATGGTCCGTGTCCCATTGGGAATACAAGCCCTACCTGCTGAACGGCGAGCCTGTTGAGGTCGAGACGACGGTCAACGTAATTTACTCGCTGGGTCAGTAACGGCGATTGACTGCGTCTGCAGGTCACGCGAAAAGGGCCAGCCGGATTCGGCTGGCCCTCAGTGTTTCAACGCACGCATTGCGGCTTAGCTCTTCACCGAAGCGGCGCGGGGAGAAATGCCGCTCAGTTCGGCGGCGCGGGCTTCGGCGTACGCGGCTGCGCCCAGCAGTGCGGCGCGGCTTTCCAGGATGACGCGCACCGGCATGTTGATGAGCAACTGGCTCAGCCGGCCCTTGTCGGTGAAGGACTTCATGAAGGCGCCGTCCTTCAGCTTTTCCAGGATGCGGGGCGCGATGCCGCCGCCCACATACACGCCACCCACTGACAGAACCTTCAGCGCCAGGTTGGCAGCTTCCGCGCCATAGGCCGAGACAAACATGTCCATCGCCTTTTCGCAGATTTCGCTGCGCGCGGCCAGGGCCAGTTCCGTGATCACGGCGTTGGGGTCTTCGGCAGAAATGCGCTCGGCCAGCCAGGTGGGCTCGTCGATGCCGCGAACTTCGCGCAGAAACTCGTAAATGTTGGTCAGGCCCATGCCGCTGACCACGCGCTCAAAGCTGATGCGCCCGCTGTATTTCTGCTTGAGAAAGCGCAGCAGGTCGATCTCGTCTTCGTTGCGGGGCGCGTAGTCCACATGCCCGCCCTCGGAAGGGTAGGGAGTGTGATTGTGGCCGTTCCAGATCAGGAAGCCCTCGCCCAGGCCGGTTCCGGCGGCGATCAGGGCGCGGTTGCCCATCTGGCTGGCGTCGCCCTCTGAGAGCGTGTAAATCTGGTCCGCGGAGAGCTCGGCTACGCCGTAGCCGTTGGCCTCCAGGTCATTGATCAGGAAGACGTGGGTGATGCCGAGGCCGACGGCCAACTCGTGGCTGTCCAGCGTCCAGGGCAGGTTGGTGAGGCGCAGGCGGCCGTTGCGCACCGGGCCGGGCACGCCGAAGCAGGCCGCGGTCACCTTGCTGGCGCCAAGAAACTCTCGTACGATCTCTTCCAGGCCGGTGTAGTCCTTGGCCGGGTACCGCTCGTCGCGGGTATATTCAAGCTTTCCATTAATAAAATCGTACAGCGCCAGGTGAACCTTGGTGCCGCCTACATCGCCCGCCAAAATCATCGTTCCCTCTCCAAAACTCCGCTACCGTCGCCGTCTGTTGCGGGTAAAAGTGCGGCTGCCGCCTTATCCAGGATCAGAGTGAGTATACCGCTTGAGGGCCATATCAGTTGACTGGGAAGCCGTTCCAGATCGAGCGGCCCGGTCAGCACTTCGCTCAAAGCGGAGGCTTTATCCTGCCCCGAGATGAGAAAGAAGACGGAACTGGCGCGGTTGATCACCGGCCACGTCAGGGTGATGCGCCAGGCGTCTTTCTGGGGGACGTGGTTGGCGGTGACCAGCCGGTTCATTTCGTGGATGGCGTCGGTGCGGGGGAAGATGGAGGCGGTGTGCCCGTCGTCGCCCATACCCAGGGCGATCAGATCAAAGCGCGGAATCTCAGCGCCCTCCAGACGAAAGCTGTTGCGCAACTCGGACTCATAACGGGAGGCAGCCTCTTGGGGATCGAGTTCGCCCTCCATACGATGAATTTGCTCCGGCTTCAGCGGCACATGGTCCAGCAAAGCCTCGCGGGTCATGCGGTAGTTGCTGTCAGGATGGTCGGGAGGAACGGCGCGTTCATCCACCCAATAAAGCTCCAGCTTGTCCCAGGGCATGCGGCCGCGCCATTGCTGGCCCCGATCGCCCAGCAACTGGAAGACATCTTTGGGCGTTGAACCGCCGCTGATGGCGATGCGTGCGCGTCCGCGTCCGGCCACCGCTTCGCCAGCCATCTCCACAAAATACTGCGCCGCCCTTTGAGCCAGGGCCGCCTTGTCCGGCTCCACGTAGTACTTGATTCTGAGCTGCTTACCCGCGTGCATGGTTTGCCTCGTTCCTCTAAGTTACCCGAAAAATCACAGAGTCACGCAAAAACTAACCCTTTCGTCGCGCAAGCCGAGAGTTACTCGATCGGCCGGGAATCCATCTGGAGCAGACCGCTGACTGGTGGAACAACGTCTTGGGGGGTGGTTGGAAGATACTCGGCATCGATTGCACCGGGGGCTTGGCCATCGGCCAGTCTCGGCGATTACCCTCCGGGAAGCATTGGGAGTGCAACGCGGCGTTGGCGGCAGAGACGCCGGAACCCGATCGAAGTCCGAACATGGGACCAGTTTAGCCGGTCGTCATAACTTGATCGTTCAGAAAGGCGAAAAATGTAACTCCGTGTTCCAGATAACGCAAATTTCGGTAGCCAACCTTGAGGCGCTGCCGGCGAAACATGCTCTGGATGCGCGATTACCTGCCCAGATACACGCGGTACTGCGTTTCCAGAATGCCGGCGGCGCGGGCCAGCAAAAGCTTGGACAGGTTGTATTGGTACAGGCTTTCGACCAGGTTGCTCTGTGCCGAGGCCAGCGTTGCCTGCGCGGTAACCAGGGGAAGGTTGTCGTCGACGCCGGCGTTGACGCGGTCGGTTTCGTCGCTCAAGGCGCGGGTGGCCAGCTCGACGTTGGAGCGGGCGACTTCGACCAGCTTGCCCGTCGCGTCCACATCAAGCAAGGCCGAGCGCACCTGTTGGTCGATATGGCCGCGGAGGTCGTCGAGCTGCGCATTCACCGCGTTCAGATTGGCCTGGGCCGATTCAATGTCGCCGCGCAGTTTGGCCTCGCGGAAGATGGGAACGCTGAGCGTGCCCTGGGCGACGAAGTTGCCGTGGGATCCGGCGTCATTGACCTGGCTGACGCCATAGTAGCCGCCAAAGCTCAGCGTGGGCAGACGCTGACTCTTGTAGGCCGAGTGGATGGCCTTGTATTCGACCGCCTGATTTTGCAGGCTCTGGTAGTCCTGGCGATTTTTATAGGCGACGGCCCGGACTTCTTCCGGGGTCTGCGAAGCCAGGTCGCTATAGGGTGCGGGGTCAGTGAGCGCAATTTTCTGGCCCGGATCGAGGCCGATCTCGCGCTTCAACAGGATCAAGTCTTTCTCGTAGGTGTTCTGGGCGGCAATGAGGACCTGTTGCTGGGACTGGAGTTCGACTCGAGCGCGCAGCTCATCCAGATTTGCAACGGTTCCGGCTTCGTGGGCGGCGTGAGCCTGGCTCAGCAACACCTGATCCTGCGCTTCCAGGGCCTGGGCATTCTCCACCTCGCTGGCAGCGGCAAGAACGTGCAGATAGGCCGTGGCCACCTGCTGCACCACCTCGCCCCGGGCCGACATTTTGGTAAAAAAAGCGGCCTTCTGCGCAGCGCCGGCTGCCTTCCACGCGGCAATCACCGGGCCGGAAAAGAGCGTCCACTTCAAGTGGACCTGGCCTTCAGTCAGTTCGTCGCGGGTAATGGGCGAGAAGCCGCTGAGCCCAAAGGCTTTCAGGGCTCCGGCGCTAAAGCCCTGCGCCGCTAGATCCTGCTGATGAGTTCCGGTGTCGCCGGTCAGGTTGAGGGTAGGCAAAAACTGCTGCAGCGCCTCGTTCTTTTGCCCCACCAGGCTCTTTTCGCCGTTCTCGGCCTCGCGCAGACCCAGGTTGTTCTTGAAGCCGAGCGCAATGGCCTCGTCCAGCGACAGCTTCAATTGTTCGTTGCTCGCCGGATGGGCAGTGACGCTGCCGTAGAAGGCGTTGCTGGCGGAGGTCGGGTTGGCTGCCTGGGCGTACACATGCGAAGACCCGCCCACCAGGGACAAGACCGCAAGAACAGCCGGCGCCGCTCGCAGGCCGGACACTAAAAATTGCTTTCGATTCACTGCCATCATTATTTCAGATGAGCCAGACGGTGGAAGGATGCCGGAAACGGGCGGGAAAATGCTGTGGGATGAGGAGTTCCCTGGTGTCCACCTGTGTCTGGACGTTCCGGGACTGGACGGGCAGGCGGCGACAACCCGAGGTTCGCTCGGACGGCATAAGAATCGCCCGACGCCAGACGACCACGCCCGGAGGAAGCAACCAGAAATAGTCCGGCGGCGGAATGCTGAGAAGGTCAGCCAGTGAGCGGTTGCATCCCGGAGTGTCCTGCCGAAGTCTTGCTTCGCGGTTGGACAGCCTTCCTGCGACTGCCCAAACTTTCCGCTCGATTTTGTTGATTTGCACAGGGGCAACCGTTGCTATCTGCGTGGTTTTCCGCATCCTATGGAAGTGCTGCCCGGTAGGGAAGGTACCGGCCAGAACCGGCAAAGGAGAATCATGGCGTCTACCCCCAAGAAATGCGCCAATGCGGCGTGTACCTGCCTCGCCCCCGAAAAGAAAAAATATTGCAGCGATCACTGCGAAGGCATCGGCAACCGGACGGAGCTCTCTTGCCTCTGCAAACACGCTGAGTGTGGTGGCAGCATGTCTTGAATTGAAGAATGAGATGCGAGTCTGAGCGGCGTACCGGAAGCTCCCGAAACCGCCGCCTCTCGCTGATTGTATCTTTCAAACGGAGCGGTTCGCCGCCTGACGCTTGAAGATACTGGGGAAGTCCCTGCCACCTGCGCGCCTCCAACCTCCAGGTGAACTCCTTCCATCAACGATCTTCACCAACAAGAGCGCAAAACCACTCTCATCCTCGCCGCGCGTTGTCCTCGCATATGGATCGGAGCGTCAGCCGATTCATATGCGAGGGCAGCATACCCGTCGCGAAGAAGCCAACCGGGCCAGCAAAACCTAAAACCGCCCAAGTTTGACCCGCACCACCTCCGGCTTCTCATAGAAGCACAGCCCGCGGTCGGATTCGTCGCCATTCCACCGCCTGAGCGGTTTCCAGACGCCGTTCTCATACGTTCCCTGCTCGGCAGAGATGATCTGGCTGCGCACCCACGGCGATTTCCCCGGAAGATGGAAGTTGATGCTGGCGTCCACACCCGTCACCAGGAATTCGTCCGGACCCAGTTGCGCCACCAGCGCCGCTCCGTGCGCATCCTTGGTGCCTGGTGCGCGGCGGCCGTCGGGCTGCGGGAATCCATAGGCCACCGTCACCTGCCAGCCGCCAAAGTCGATTTCTTGCGCCGTCTGCCCCGGCTCTTCCACGGCAGTCTTGAGCTTGCCTTCAAATTCCAGGCGCGCGATTTCACGATCCATGGGCGCGATGAGCGCGAAGTTGTTTGCGTGCGCGGTCCACGGTTGGTCGCCGAGGATGTTCCACCCTGTCTGGTCCACGCCGAAGGGCGAAAAGCCGATCGCGCCCTCGCCCAGCGCATAGAAGAAGAACTTTCCAAAGCTGTCTGCCCGGCCGGTTTCGGGAATCCACAATGGATTGTCGGGGCGATCGTAGGCCTTCATCGTCTCCCGGTAAAAAAGGGAATCGTCGGCGTAGAGGTCCGGGCCGACCATGTCGATCGAAGGCGCCAGTTTGCGCCACAGCCCCACCAGTTTCTGCACCGCGCCGCCCGAGGGGTAGGCCAGTCCGGGCATGTCCAACTGCCGCTGCGACAGAGCAGCCGCCGGATAGTCGATCCATACGTTGATGTAGAAGGGAATCGCGAACTCCTGTTTGCCCGCGGCGGCAATCTCGTTGATGTACTTTGCCTGGTGATAGGCCTGGAAGATTTCGTCGGCCTCTGCGCCGAGGACCTGGCTCCAGGTTCCCGCCTGCTTGTGCGCCGCTGCCAGCAGGTCCGCCGGAACCTGTCCGGCAAACTCCCGGTTGGACTCGGGTGAATTATCCCGCACGCTGCCAATGTTGCCCGACTCGTTTTCCACCTGGATAAGGAGGACCGTGTGCTGCTCATTGTCAGTCTGTTTCAGGTGGCGCGTGAGGGCGACGAACGCGGCTTTATCCGCCTCCAGCGAGGTGCGCGCCATGGGCGAAAGCACGTCGATCGGCTCGCCGTCCGGGCGGATGGTGCGCGGAAAGCGCTTGGTGTCGGTCTTTACCCAGTCCGGCACATAGTGCATGTTGCCGTTCTTCCAGGTGCCAAACCAGCACAGCACAACGTGCAGATTGTGCGCGCGGGCGCCCTGCACAATCTGGTCCACGTTGGTGAAGTCGAAGTGGCCCGGCTGCGGCTCAAGCTGCTCCCAATACACCGGCGCTTCTATCGTGTTGGCGTGCAGCGCGGCCATCGATTGCCACACCTGCGGCAGTTCGCTGGGCCAGCCGCTCGAGTTATGAATCTGGCCGCCGAGAATCAGGAACGGCTGGCCTTCGACCAGCAGGGCATAACGGCCGTCCTTCTGCACCAGTTGAGGCGCTTCGACGGCCAAAGCCTGGGGCAGCGCGGTGAGAGCGAGAAAGGCAAAGCTGAAGAAGGCAGAAAATCGCTGGAGTGTAGAACTGCGCATGGATCAATCCCCCACAAAAATGTAATCGTGTACATCGCGCAGTGC
>Ga0255354_1000064_pt1 | contig 59615 bp, 35 predicted proteins | sample HBST50metaG_FD_189942 | JGI IMG/M metagenome (GOLD analysis project Ga0255354, IMG submission 189942) | Peat soil microbial communities from Stordalen Mire, Sweden - H.B.S.T50 | ecosystem: Environmental > Terrestrial > Soil > Wetlands > Peat | place: Sweden: Norrbotten County, Stordalen Mire...
ACTCTGCCGTCAGTTCTCCCCAGCCCTTGGCTATGGGGCCGTCGACGGGCCCGCCGACGCTTATGACAAACCTTGTTCGAGTATTGGACGCAGCCGCTGCGCCATGCATCGCTGCCCATGCAAGGCCAGCCACTCCGGTTGCCAAGAAAGCTCTGCGCTGAATCTTCATAGACTCCCTCCGACCGGCGATAGCGCATTTCGAGCCACGAGGCTTCGAAGTGCGGCATACAAAATCAGCGGGTTCGAAACAACAAGTGCTGTCAGCAGCACCGGAATCATTTGTCCATACACGTTTTTCTATATCCGTTACGGACTATCCGCTACGGATATATAATACCACCATGAGCATACGAACGCTAGGCGTGCACCCAGGCAGCGTTGCCAGCATCGGGGAGGTGATGCCACCGGATCTCGCTTCTTATCCTTGTGACTGTCCAGAGACCCGAAGAGATAAGGCCACGATTCTGTAGCCGGACTTGAACGAGGAGGGCTGGCAATGGATACTTCCGAAAAAGGGACAAATCGCACACTCGCACATGTTCACATGTGCGTACATTGCGGCAGCATCTTCCGCCGTGAAGAGTATGAGAGCAGGGCTCTCACATCAGGCATCTATCTCTGTCCCAAATGCGGACTTGAAGGGCCGCTCAACGTAGTCATACGTGAAGTGGAGGAATCCGAACAGGGCAGATTGCCTCCCCCAAAGGACTCACCCCGCTAAAGGAAGCCGACCTTGTTGGACCGGTCGGGCGCTCCCCAATTTGCGGCCAGCGGCACGCACAAATTCGCTGACTAGGCGCGATTTGTTATCCGCTCGTGTAGCTAGCTTGGTAACGAATCTGAGCCCTTCTTCCGCGAGCGGCCGCATCGTGACCCCATCGCGGGCAATGCGCCATGCACTGGCACGAGTCAAGAATGCGACGCCTGTATGCGATAAAACCAGTTCGGGGGCCTCTTCGGCGGTCATGACATGATGAATGTCGGGAGCAACAATCCCCCTTTCCGACGCGGTCGCCCGAATCATCTCATAAAAATGCGGATTGACATGCGGCGCGGGGAGAATCCAGTCGTAATCGCGTATATTCTCAAGTCGCAGTTCTTTGCGGCTTGCCAATGGGTGTTGCTTCGACAACGCAATGTAAATCGGAGCATCGGCGACGACTAGAAGGTTGAGCTTTGGTGTATCGGGAACCGCTGTTACCAGCGCCATGTCGAGCTTTCCCAAAGCAACTTGATGAGCGAGTTCGTGAGAATAATTGCTCCATTGCTTGATCTTCAGCCCGGGAAATAGCGGGAGTTGTATCGATAAGAGTGTAGTGACGAGATACGGATCGATATAGGCAGATTTCCCGAGATTGAGAACTTCCTCAGCTCCACGCGATGCCGCTCTTGCGCTCAATACCGCGCGTTCAGCGTGCAGCAAGGCATTGCGGGCTTCCTGCACAAAATGGCGACCAGGTTCGGTCAACTCGACGAGCTGATGATTGCGCTCAAATAGTCGCAAGCCCACCAGGCCTTCCAATTCCATGATTCGCTTGCTCAGTGTGGATTGATCGATGCGCAGCCGTTCGGCTGCACGGGAGAAGTTGAGTTCCTCCGCTAAAACTATCGCGGCCTGAAGCAATCGGATTTCTGGTAGCACCATCGCAATCCTCCGAGAGGGGATCTGGGTAGGACGGCAAGTACATCGGTTCCGCGTTCTGTGCGCCGAACGCCAAGATGAAGTTTCGATGCCGCTTGAGAAACTCTGGTTGCAAGAACTTCGATAAATCACGCGTTATTCCTTCCATGCATAACGCGTTTCCTACTTTTCATTGGACGGTGGACTTATTGCCCACCAATCTGTTTGCAGCAAGCACGGGTGCCTGCGTTCTTGAAGTCCACGGATTTCACAGGCATGACAAGTCCAATGGAGGTCGCCTTTATGGGGTCAATGCCAACCACGATGCAAGAGGCAGTCGAACTACTGCTGACCGCCGAGGAGGTCGCCCTCATGCTGAAGGTCAGCAAGGATTGGGTCTGGGATCACTCCTCGCGGAGACTGCCTTATTTACCGGTTATCCGCATGAGCGACGGTGCCCTGCGCTATCGCGCAAGCGGGATTGAAGAGTTTCTGAAAGAGCGGGAACGGGCCTCCCATTTACGGCGCAAACGCCGGTAAAATGGAGATGGCCCGCTTATTCCCCCACACAGAAATCCGAGGAATAAATGGGAAACTCGCATCAGAAAGGCTGGGTCCGTCTTCGCGGCAAGAAGTGGTATGGATACTTCCGCAGAACGGAGTTGGACCCGGAAACGACTCAATCGAAACTCAACGTCGCGCAACTCATCCTTGGGTCGAAACCGGAGATGTCGAAGTATGAGGCTAGGGAAAAACTGGAGCGCGAAATTGTCAGACTTGGCGGCCAATCCACAGGTGACCAATCCGTAGTCAATGGCTCGGTCACTTTTGAATGGTTCGTCAACAACCGCTACCTGCCAGTGAAAGAGGCGGACTGGAGAGAGGAGACGGCCAAGGTGAAAAAACACCTGATTCAAGCTGATCTCGTCGATACTTTCGGGGATGCACGTCTTGAAAACATCGACAAATTCTCTCTGCAGACGCACCTCAATCGGTTGGCTCAAACCCGTTCGCGTGACCGCGTGCTGCAAGTCCGGGCATATATGCAGGCCATCTTTGCCGAGGCTGTTGATCAGGACTTCATCGGAAAAGATCCCGCACGTACGATCAAGGTTCCGGCGCATCTGAAAGAGACCGATAAGACCGTGCTGAGTTGGGATCAGTTGCGGGCTGTCTTGTCCAGGCTCGAACGCCGTGACCGGATTTTGCTTGAACTCGAAATGACCAATGCGCTCCGGCCCAGTGAATTGTTCGGGCTGAAGTGGAAGTGCCTCGACCCGTCAGCTTCTTCGATCAAGATCGAAGAGACCACCTACAAGGGGAAAATCCGCCCCTGGGGTAAGACAAAGGGAAGTCTTACGACGGTCCCGATTGCCTCCGACTTGACGGAAGAACTCCAGGCATGGCGTGAGCAGTGCCGGGAGGAGCAGCGGCGAAAGAAGCATTGGCATGGACCTACCGCAGATGATCCCGAAGGGTTCATCTTTCCGGGACGTAACGGCGGGTTCATTGATTCGGGCAACTACCGGAAGCGCGTACTGCACAGGTTCGCCCAAGAACTGGAATTGCCGAAACTGACATTCCAGGTGATTCGGCGCACGGTTGCCACATTGGCGCGGAAGAAAGGCGACATAAAGGATGTGCAGGGAGTGTTGCGCCACTCGCGAACGGCCACAACGACGGATGTCTATATGCAGGAACTTCCAGAGGGTGTACGGGCGACGGTGAACTCCATTCACCAGGAACTGACGCGGAAAGGCGGCGGAACTGGCGATGGGGGACCGGGACCTTCAAGACCGTCTGTGAAGAGGGCCAAGGTTCTGAGCTTCAGCACGAGGAAGCCGGTACGGCAGGCTGCTGTAGAAAAGGGAAAGAGCGAAGCAGTTTTTGCAGGCCGTTGAAAATTTGCTGCCAAAATGCTGCCAAGCTGGAAGAAGAGGTAACCGCTAAGTTGTTGATTTAATTGGTGGACCTGGTCGGGATCGAACCGACGACCTCTTCCATGCCATGGAAGCGCGCTCCCAGCTGCGCCACAGGCCCACATGATGCGGGGTGCAACTTCCCTATTGTCTCCGCTCTGGCTCGATTCGTCAAACGCGGTCAAACGGTGCGCGCAGGATCATCGCTAGGCCTTGTCAAAAAAAGCGAAAAATCCGACCGTACAAGGTAAATTGGGAGTGCCAGGAGGTCGAGTGATGCAGGCTGCTGTCGTCAACGTTCTGGGCCAGATACCCAGGTATCAATCGTTTCCCGAACCGGTCGCAGGCGAGGGCGAAGTACTCGTCCAAGTGCGCGCTGCCGGGCTGCACCCGATTGTGAAGGCGCGGGCCAGCGGAGCGCATTACTCCAACGCCGGAGGAGTGGTGCCTGCCATCCCGGGCGTGGACGGTGTCGGGGTGCTGGCAGGTGGAACACGCGTCTTCTTTGGGCTTATCCGCCCGCCTTGGGGAACCATGGCGGAGCGCGCGGTGGTGCCACGGTCCATGTGCATCCCTCTTCCCGACGGGCTCAGCGATGTGCAGGCCGCAGCCATCGCCAACCCTGGAATGTCGGCGTGGGTCTCAATGAAGGAGCGCGCCCGGTTGGCCGCCGGAGAAACGGTGCTCGTGATGGGCGCTACCGGGGTGGCCGGGCAACTCGCTCTCCAGGTGGCGCGGCGCCTGGGGGCCAAGCGGGTGATCGCGGCTGGAAGGAACGTCGAGGCCATCGTTGCTGCCGATGCGGACGCTGTGATCGCGCTCAGTGCGCCGGAAGACGAGGTCCGTGACGCCTTCGCCGTCGAAGCTGCCTCCGGGATCGACGTAGTGATCGACTATCTGTGGGGTCGACCCACCGAACTGCTGCTGGAAGCACTGGCAAAAGGCTTCCAAGCAAGTGCCACCCGGGCTACGCGGCTCGTGGAAGTGGGTGAAAGTGCCGGCCGGACGATTAGTTTGCCCGGTTCGACCCTGCGCAGCGTCGATCTGACCCTGTTGGGCAGCGGATTCGGCTCCGCGCCCATGGCCCTCATTCTTGGCGCCATCCCTACCCTGTTTGCCATGGCCGCCGCCGGAAGCCTCAAGGTTGCGGTGGAACCGATTCCGCTCGCCGATGTGGAGACGGCCTGGACCCGGGTCGAAAAAGGACGCCGGATCGTTTTCACGATATAAGGGGCAGCCCCGAGTGCTCTTCAGCCCCGAATCTTCGGTGACCGGGAACACTTTTTGGGGGGGGCGGTGTCTAAGACAATAGAGCGCGCAGGACACTTGGACTCAAGCCGGTGCCTGTTTCCCGCGCACTCTTCGGCAGCATCGGTTTCTCGGCGGAGATTCTTGGACCGTTGGGGGAGTGGCCGCAAACACTACGTGGTATTTGCCCCGTTTTGCCACGCGGAATTAGTTCCGCGCTGCAATGTGGAGGTGCCAAGTGTGTATCAATTGCGGTAATGTGGGAGGACTCTGTTTTGCAGGTGGACCTCACCCATGGGCAATCTTGCCAGCGCGCTGACCTTTCAATCCGAAGAAGCGGCTCTGATCGCGGAACTCCGAGCCGGCTCCGAGGAGGCTTTTGCGTGGCTCATCGCGCGCTTTCACCAGCCCATCTACTCATTGTTGGCGCGCACACTGCATGACCGGGCGGACGCGGCCGACCTCACCCAGGAAGTTTTTGTGAAGGTTTTCCGGGGCGTGGGCAGCTTTCACGGAGAGTCCTCGTTGCGAACATGGATTTATCGCATCGCTCTGCACGAGGCCTCGAACCAGCGGCGCTGGTGGATGCGGCACAAACAGCAGGAGATACCGATCGAACAGGAGATGGTGGAGAGCGATTCCGGACAGCCGCTGCGGCTGAAAGAGATGCTGGTGGACCCTTCCGAGTCGCCCTATGAGATGGCCGTTCACGAGGAGACCAGGGCACGCGTGGAGACTGCGCTGAGCCAGGTGCCTGAACCGTTTCGGACCACCCTCATCCTGCGCGACATCGAGGGATTTGTGTACGAAGAAGTGGCGGAGATGCAGAACGTGAATCTGGGGACCGTCAAATCGAGATTGGTACGCGGACGCGCCTACTTGAAGGCGATTCTGCTGGCCCCAGGTAAGAGCGCATGTTCCAAAGAGAACGCAGAATTCGAAATGCCCCTCGGAGAGGAGGCGCGATGAGCGGCTGCGGTGCAATGCAAACAGACTTGAACGAGTATTTGGATGGCCGTCTTAGCGGGCGCGAGATGCAGCGCATCACCGCCCACCTGGAGCTCTGCCGGGACTGCGCCGGCGAACTGAGGTTTTTACAACTGACCCAATCTTCGATGGCCGCACTGGGCCCGGTACCTGAGCCGCAAGACATGCTGCTGCGGATTCGCGTGGCCATCAGCCACGAGCGGGCCCGTCGCCGCCAGAGCCCCTTCCACGCCGTGAATCTGGCCTGGAGAAACACGATCGGTCCATTCCTGCTGCAAGCCACAGCCGGTTTTGCCTCGGCAGTACTGCTTCTGGGCTCTGTCATTCTGCTGGTCAGCATGTTTACTGAACCCGAATCAGCGCGAGCCAACCCGGACGAGCCGCTGGGCTCGGCCACCGCTCCGCGATTCCTGTATCTCTCCAGCGTTGTAGGCGAAAACCAGATCGGCGCCGTCTCCGGACCGGTCGTGGTCGAGGCGTACATCAATGGCGCGGGCCAAGTCTACGACTATCGCATCACCTCCGGCCCGACCGATGGCGCAACCAGGGCGCAGGTAGAGAATCTGCTGCTCTGGAGCCGCTTTGAGCCGGCCCGTCGCTTCGGCCAACCGGTTCCCGGCTTGGCGGTGCTTTCCTTCTCAGGGGTCTCGGTGCGCGGGTAAAGAAATCTTTCTACGAGGCGCGGGCCTCAAATTTCGCCAAATTTAGCAGGGCGCGGCTTCGGCCGCGCCCTTTTTTGGGTCAACACCCAACTCGCGGGGTGATCTCCAATGTGGAGCAGTTGCGCCTGCGGATGTTGTCCTTCTTTCGGAGCAATTTTTACTTTGAGATTCGCCATTTCAGCCGGTTCCTTGGAATTAGGCGCGCATCTGGCCGATAGAGAAAAGCAATAGTAGCCAGTGCTCGAATTTTATTGAACTACAAAAAGGAACCGATGAATCTCAAGCTCAGGGCCGCAGCTGCGGCAATCCTCTTGGCCTGTCTAGTTGCCGGAAATGCAAATGCGAGCAACTCAGCCCCGCCGACAAAGAAACACTCGACAGCCAAAAAGGTGTCCAAACCGGCTCACGTAACTATCCAGAACCAAATTGAGCAGCTTCGTCGCGATCTTGAAAGCCAGGCAAGCCGGATTGACCAGCTCAACTCTGCGCTGGCCGCCAAGGATGAGCAACTGAAGAAGGTAGCGCAGGTTGCAGCCGATTCCCAGGCAGTGAACGCCAAGGCTGAGGCTGTCGCGCAGGCTCAGCAGCAGGCCGCGAGCGAGAACGCGTCTTCTGTTTCCGCGTTACAGTCCGCTGTGACCGACTTGAAGGCGAAGCAGACCTCGCTTGCCTCAACCGTGTCCGATGAGACGGCAAAGATCAGGAAATCGATCGACAACCCTGTGGTTCTTCGCTACAAGGGAATCACACTTACTCCGACCGGCTTCTTCAACGGTGAGTCCGTCTACCGGACACACGCTACCGGCGGCGAAATGCCGACACCATGGAGTTCGATTCCGTTTGAACATGCGGATGCTTATTCGATGAGCGAGATGTACCTATCGGGCCGTCAGTCGCGCATCGGCCTGACAATGGAGGGCAAGACCGGCTGGGGAACCATGCGCGCCACCTTGGAGGGTGACTTCTTCGGTGTCGGCACGACCTCCAATGACAACCAGTCCACCAGCTATGTTTACCGCCAGCGTATTGCACAGGCAGAACTCGAAACCAACAGCCACTGGACCATCTCCGGCGGGCAAGGTTGGAGTCTGGCTACCGAGAACAAGACAGGTATCACCACGGCGGCTAACAACATGGCCCTTCCCATGATGATCGATCCCAATTACGTCACCGGCCTTGTTTGGGCTCGGATGGGAGTCTTCCGCCTGACGAAGAGCTTCAAGAAAGCGTCCTTTGCCGTCTCGGCTGAGAACCCGCAGCTCCTCTACACCGCAACACTGGCCGGAAACACGCCCTATGCCGTGGTGGGCAGCGCCGGTCTGAGCGCCTCCCTGATGAACCAGACAATCAGCTCCTGTTCGCCTTCTAACACCATCGTGAACTACACCAACGTGGTGGAGAAGGATGCGAACGGCATTACAGTCAACTCTCCGTCTGCGGTCACCAAGTTGGTCAACTCGTGCGCCAACCTGGCCAACATCTCCTTCAACAAGGCTCCGGATATCGTGATCAAGGCCGCATTTGATCCCCACTTCGGACACTTCGAAGTCTTCGGCATCGGCCGGACGTTCCACGAGACCGTTTACCCCGGCGAAACCACCAACAGCAACCTATATGGCGGCAACAAGGACATCGTCACTGGGCTCGTTGTGGCGCCCGCACTCACCGCCGCCGGCTCGTATTCCAACAGCGTCTTCTTCGGTGGCATCGGCGGCAGCATGCGCGTCCAGGTGATCCCGAACAAGTTCACGCTTGGTGCTAAAGGTCTCTTCGGACCCGGCGTCGGTCACTTTGGCGCTTCCACGCTCTCCGATGCAACCTCCAACGCCAATGGCGAGCTGGTTCCCATCCACAACGTCTCCGCCATCTTCACGGCTGAAGCCAACCCGACTCCTCGCCTCACTCTCTATACCTATTACGGTGGCGACTATGCGGGTCGTGCGGATTACGGTAGCGCCACAACCACCACGCTGGCCGGCCCCACCGCCGCACAGAGTGCAGCCGGACTTTGGGGCGGCACATGGAAGGCTCCCGCCGCAGCTGCCGTGGGTTACGGCTCGCGACTGCTGAGCAATTCAGCCTGCAATACCACCACCGCTCCCGGCATCAACGGCAGCTCGACTGGCTATTACACCGGCGCTTCCTGCGGCGCGCAAACCCGCGACACGCAGGAAATCACTGGCGGCTACTGGTACGACTTCTACAAGGGCGACCGCGGCCGCCTGCGTCAGGGTATCCAGTACGGGTATTCAGTTCGTGAGGCCTGGTCGGGCGCGAGTGGCATCGGCGCCAAGGGCACAGAGAACATGGTCTTCACCAGCTTCCGCTATTTCCTTCCGTAAACTGCGGATCGAGGGGGGGGCGAGCAACAAAAGGGGCAGCCCGTGATTGGGGCTGCCCCTTTTGCAATGGGACGAATCATCGCGGCTCGAGCCGCCGCTTCGGACTACGCGATCACCGCAACCTTGGCGCGCTTGCCTAACCGAACCACCAGGCGGGCGGGCAGCTTCTCAAGCGGAATCAAATTGCCGGCGGCAGTCTCGCCATCCAGCTTCACGGCCTTCTCGGCGATTTTGCGGTTGGCCTCGGCGCCGCTGGCTGCCAGCCCCATGTGCACAAGCAATTTGGGCAGCCGGACCTGCACTGAGCCTTCCGGACCGGCCACATCGGCGTAGGTCACGGCAACCTCCTCCAGATCCTCGCTCTCGCCTTTCTGCTGGAACATCCGCGCCCAGTTCTCCTCGGCGCTCTGCGCCGCGGCTTCGCCCTGGAATCCGGCGGTAATGGTGCGGGCGAGTTTTTTCTTGACCTCCATGGGGTGGAGCGTGCCGCCCTTGACCGCGCCCTGCATGGCGTCGATCTCCGACTGCTTGAGGTCGGTGAGGAAGACCCAGTATTTCCACATCAGCTCGTCGTTGATGCTCATCAGCTTGCCGTACATCTCGGTGGGCGGCTCGTTGATGCCGATGGCGTTGCCGAGGGATTTCGACATCTTCTGCACGCCGTCAAGGCCTTCGAGAATCGGCGTCATCAGGACAATCTGCGGCTTCTGGCCGTAGTGGCGCTGCAGTTCGCGCCCGCAGAGCAGGTTGAATTTCTGATCGGTGCCGCCCAGTTCCACGTCGCATTCCAGGCAGACCGAGTCGTAGCCCTGCATGACGGGGTAGAGCAGCTCGTGCAGGCTGATGGGCTGCTCGGCCTGGAAGCGCTTGCTGAAGTCGTCGCGCTCCAGCATTTGAGAGACGGTAAAGTGCGCCGTCAGCCGGACGATCTCCTCGTAGCCCAGCTTGCCCAGCCACTCGGAATTGTAGCGGACCTCGGTCACGCTCTCGTCGAGGATCTTGAAGACCTGCTGTTTGTAGGTCTCGGCATTCACGTCAATCTGCGCGCGGGTCAGCGGCTTGCGGGTGACGTTGCGGCCCGTGGGGTCGCCGATCAACGAGGTAAAGTCGCCGACCAGGAAGATCACCGTGTGGCCGAGTTGCTGAAAGTGGCGCAGCTTGCGCATCAGCACGGTGTGGCCCAGGTGCAGATCAGGGGCCGTGGGGTCGAAGCCGGCTTTGATGCGCAGCGGGCGCCCGGTTTTGCGGCTCTCTTCCAAACGCTCGCGCAGATCGGCGACGCGGATGATCTCTGCCGCGCCCTTCTGAAGCAAATCCATCTGTTCGTCTACGGGTAGAAATTCTGGCATGTCGTATTTGAGTATAAAGTCGCCGGCCATTGATCCCTACGGAACCGGCGAGTTGGCGAAGTCATTCTTTTCTGTGCATCGCGCACGAAGCTGCTCTCATCAAAGCCGCAGGAGATAAGACCTTTATGCCTTCCGTAACTGGCCGTGCCGTGCAGGTTTCCGCCGCAGGCGGAGCCTTCGAAGTGGTGCAAAAAGAGTTTCCCGCGCCCGGGTTGGGGCATGTGCGTATTCGCGTGCAGGCCTGCGGCGTCTGTCATAGCGATGCGATTACCAAGTTTGGCCTCTTTCCCGGTATCGCCTACCCGCGCGTGCCGGGCCATGAAGTTGCCGGGGTGGTGGATGCAGTCGCGGCCGATGTGCCGCTCTTCAAAGTCGGTCAGCGCGTGGGCCTGGGCTGGCACGGCGGCCACTGCAACTATTGCGCGCCCTGCCGCCGCGGCGACTTCATTCTCTGCGAGCACGGACAGATCTCCGGCATCAGCTTCGACGGCGGTTATGCCGACTACGTGATTGCTCCGGCGAACGCGCTGGCGCTGATTCCTGAAGATCTGGCCGATGTGGACGCCGCGCCGTTGATGTGCGCCGGCGTGACCACCTACAACAGCTTGCGCAACAGCGGAGCACGTCCCGGCGACACGGTGGCAATTCTGGGCATTGGCGGATTGGGGCATCTGGCGGTGCAGTTCGCGGCCAGGAGCGGCTACCGCACCGTGGCCATTGCCCGCGGCCAGGATAAAGCGCCTTTGGCCCGCGGACTCGGCGCGCATGTTTACATCGACAGCACAACCCAAGACCCGGCTGCCGAATTGCAGAAGCTGGGCGGAGCAGCGGTGATTCTCTCCACGCTCACCAACGCCGACGCCCTTGCGGCCGCGGTCAACGGCCTGGGGCCCAACGGCAAGCTCATCATTGTCGGCGTCCCCGAGAAGCCTTTCGAGGTGAACGCCATTCAGCTCATCATGGGCAACCGCACCGTTGCCGGCTGGGCTTCGGGCACCGGGATGGACTCGGAAGATACGCTCAACTTCAGCGCTCTCGCCGGTGTGAAGCCGCAAATCGAGACTTATCCGCTCGAGAAGGCAGCGGAGGCGTTTGACCGTATGATGAGCGGCAAGGCGCGCTTCCGCGTGGTGCTCACAACGGGCGCGTAGTTTTCACATCGCTTTCCCGGCTTCCACGCATCCATGGCGAGGGAGCCGGGAAGCCTTCGCCCGGTCCAGGTTACGACCGAAAAACCTGGTGCCCGCAGGTAACCGCGGCGGTCCCTTCAGTGCCGCGCCGTGCCTGATTGTCTTAAACTGTACCGATGGAAGAGTTCAGTCGTATTCAGCGCCTGCCGCCGTATGTCTTCAACATTACCGGCGAGATGAAGATGTCCGCGCGCCACCATGGCGAAGACATCATCGATTTCGGCATGGGCAACCCGGACGGGGCCACGCCCAAACACATCGTCGACAAGCTGGTCGAGGCGGCTATGAAGCCTCCCACGCATCGCTACTCGGTTTCCCGCGGCATTCCGCGGCTGCGCAAGGCCATCTGCAACTGGTACAAGACCCGCTACGACGTCGATCTGGACCCGGACACCGAGGCCATCGTCACCATCGGCTCGAAGGAGGGCATTGCGCACCTGTGCCTGGCTATTCTGGACTCGCGCGATACGGTGCTGGTGCCCAATCCAAGCTACCCGATTCATATTTACGGCCCGGTCATCGCCGGGGCGCACGTGGTCAGCGTGCCGGTGCATGACCGCGAGCAGTTTCTGGCCCAGCTTGAAGACCTGATTCCGCGCATGGTTCCGCGGCCCAAGGCGCTGATCGTCAATTTCCCGTCGAATCCGACGACCGAGTGCGTGGAGCTGCCTTTCCTGGCGCGGCTGGTCGAACTGGCCCGGGAATACGGCTTCCACCTGATCCAGGACCTGGCCTACGCCGACATCGCCTTCGACGGCTACAAGCCGCCCAGCGTGTTGCAGGTTCCCGGCGCGAAAGACGTAGCGGTTGAGTTCTTTACTCTGTCGAAGAGCTACAACATGCCCGGCTGGCGCGTGGGCTTCATGGTCGGCAACCCGGTGCTGGTGAGCGCCCTCGCCCGGCTGAAGAGCTACTTCGATTACGGAACGTTTACGCCCATCCAGGTGGCGTCGATTCAAGCCCTGGAAGGCCCGCAGGACTGCGTCGCCGAGATATGCGAGAACTATCGCAAGCGCCGCAACGTGCTGGTCGAAGGCCTCAACAAGCTAGGCTGGCCGGTGGCGCTACCCAAGGCGACGATGTTTGTGTGGGCGCAGATTCCGGAGCAGTACAGGAAGCTTGGTTCGCTGGAGTTTTCAAAGCTGCTGCTGACGGAGGCGAAGACGGCCGTTTCGCCGGGTGTTGGCTTTGGCGACTACGGCGACGGGCATGTGCGCTTCTCGCTGATCGAGAACGAAGAGCGGACGCGGCAGGCGCTGCGCGGGATCAAGGCGATGTTTGCGAAGGGGTAGGGAGTAAGAAAAGTATGGCCTGGGTCTCGATTGAGACCCGGGCCATATCTTTATTGTGCTCGATAGGAACCTGCCGTGGTGGATGTGGTTTACCGCTGCAGCAGGTCGATGGGCTGGGTGAAGTCGGTGACGCGGATGTGCTGGGCGAGAGTGGGATGCTGCTTGAGAAGGGCCATCACCATCTCCCAGGCGACGCGGCGGTAACTGAAGTGGCCGGCAGGGCCGGAGCGCAGTTCGGCGATGTACTGGGCTTCGGCGAAATCCATTTTGAAGAGCGCGCGGACGCGGGTGGCCAAAGGCAACAGGTAGAGGGCGGACTGGGCGGCCTCGGGAGCCTGGCTGGCGGCAATGCGGGCACTGGCCAGGTGGGCCTCGTCGATGGCGGTCTGAAATTCGGCCAGAATGCCGGCTTCGGCCAGGATATTCACGTCCGGAGCGAGGTCGCCGGAGGTGGGTGTTTCGTAGCCGTGCAACGAGGTGAACGGCTGGATGATCTGCACGCAGCGGCGATGGCGGTGCATGTCGCGGAAGCCGCCGATGTCCATGAGGATGTCGAAGCGCAGAGCGGCTCCGGCGTGGAAGGCGCGGAGAGCTTCGTCGTGGCGGCCGCGATGGCGCAGGCCGATCTCGATGATCTCGCTGACGCGGGCCTCAGGGAGCGCGGCAACCAGGTCGCGAATCTGGCGGTAGGGGTGGTGGGCGACCGAATAGAGAAGCGTGGCGGCCAGTTCGACTTCGAGGGTTTCCGTGCGCTCGACCAGGTCGACCAGCGGAGCCGCGGCAATGGGCTTGCCTGCGAGGAATTCGGTGGCGGCCTGCGTGAGTTCGGCGCGGGTTTGGAGCTCGTAGTCGTTGGGCTGGGCGTACTTGACCAGCGTGGGAGCGGTGCGGACCTCGCGGGTGAACAGGTCGGCGGCTTCGGCGGACTGCTCCGCGTCGGTTGCGGCGAGTTTTTCGACGAAAGCCGTGGCGGCCTCGGTGTTGACGTTCCAGGCTGGGCCGGTGGCGGCTTCGCGGAGCTTGATCCCCAGGTCGCGAATTTCGGCGACGGGGTGGGAGAGCAGCCGGGAGACCTGGGTTTCCAGGGTGCGCGCGTTGACGATCTGGCCGAGCGAGGTGTTGGTGGCCAGGGGGAGCAGGTAGCGGGCGACGTCAAAGGCGCGCGCCTTCAGAGTCCGCTCATAGGCATCAGGCTTGAGCGTCGCAGGGCAAGGGACGCGGCGGCGCAAGGCCTCAAGCACGGCCGAGGTGGTGCGCTGGTAGGTGGCGAAGAGGCTTTCGATGGTCTCGGCATAGAGCTTGGCCGGCTCGGCCTGATCGCCGAAATCGGGGAAGAACCATCCGGATTTGAGGAAGTTTTGGTAGCGGGTGGAGCGTTCCTGGCCGTCCCAGCGTTGCTCGTCGACCAGGACGATGGCGGCCATCAGGCTGAGGCGTTCGACGGCCATGGCCACGTGCGCCAGATCGGCGATGGAGCGGTGGCCGTATTGGAAATAGAAGGTGTTGAGGAACTGCTCGGCGCGCTGGGCGCTGATTTCGGCGAGCGACTCGCGCATGGAGAGAGAGGAGCGGGAATATTTTGCCATCGCATAGGCCAAGACCTCGGGGTCTGCGCCATGAACGGCGAAGACTTCGGTCTGGTTGCGGGCGCCGGGGGGCATGAAAGATTCACTGGACATAGCTGTGGGCTCGCGACCAGAATACGGCATTGGGCCAGATCGGGCTGTGCATCGCCGGTACCGAAAAGGAGGCCAACGCGGAAATGGACTGCCGCAGATCTGCAGAATGGGATGGGATCGGCTGGCGAATGCGAGCGGATAGATGAGACTCGGTTGGGGGCCCAGCCCGATGAAGAGGCGGGCAATCCATGAAGTCAAAGCTGCCGAGGGAGAGCAGGAGTGACCAGAGGATGAAGGAGTACCTGGTTCGCACGTCGCACAAACCGCGGCCTTTGCCGCCGGGACGCTGGGCGATGGCGCAGCGCTGGAACGATCTCTTGTATGCGCATTGGCCGGTTCCGGCCTCGTCGATTGCGCCGCTGCTGCCGGACGGCCTTCAGGTGGACACGTTTCAAGGTTCCGGGTGGCTGGGAATCGTGCCGTTCTGGATGGATCGGATCAAGTTTCGCGGCCTGCCGCCGATCCCTGGGACGCGCAGCTTTCCTGAGCTGAATTTACGCACCTATGTTCGCGACCAGCATACCGGCACGCCAGGCATGTATTTTCTCTCGCTGGACGCCAACAACCTGCTGGCTGTTGGGATGGGGCGGAGTTTCTATCGCCTGCCGTATCACTGGGCGGAGATGCATCTGGAGCAGCGCACGGAGCGGGAGTTTGCTTTTTATAGCCGGAGGCGGTTTGCAGCCCGGCCGGTGGTGTTCAACGCGCGCTACCGGGGCCTGGGGCCTACGCGCAGGCTTGCCGATCCCCGCAGCGGCACGCTCGAATACTTCCTGATGGAGCGATCTTGTCTTTTCAGCTCGAACCGGGACGGGCAGGCTTTCCGCACGAATCTGCGCCATGTCTCCTCGCCGCTCGAAGACGCGGAGGCCGAGATCGAACAGAACGACCTGGCTGCGGCAATCGGGCTCCAATTGCCCGAGTCGGAGCCAGTTCTTCATTATTCGCGGCGTCTGGCGGTCTATTTGTGGCCGGCGGAACTGGTTCGGCCGGAACTGGTGACGCGGCCAGTGGCGGTGGCGGTGTCACCGACGGGGTAAAGGCAGGGAACAGGGAACAGGGATCAGGGGTCAGAGGCGGCCGCAGACGATCCGGCACATGAATTCGGGGCTCGGCTGGGACTTCCAGCCCCAAAAAAAGAATCGGGCGGCAGGCCGCGAGAATGGCCGCCGCCCGGAAATCAATCTCTGGAAGACCAGTTCGAGAGACCAATTCAGGAGACATTCACAGCGTACCGGCAAGCCAATGGAGTGTCTTGACCCATTGGAAGGATGCTGGGGTCCATCGATAGGTGGAGGCTGGGAAGTTTTGCGCCCGAACGAGCGCGATCTGCTGTGCATTGTGGCATCTGCCGCATTACTGTGGAGGTGCAAGGTTTTTGTATCCTCCTATGGCACGAGTCCGCGGCAAATCGAAAGATCGAGCACGAGAAGCCGCGGGTATTCGTATCCTGAGGCGTCGGGGGACAGCGGCGCGGGCCGGCCTGCACCTTTGCAAGGCGTGGAGTTTTCTCACGCAGGGCAGATTGCAAGTGGCAATTGTGTGCGTGGCGCTACTGGTGAGCGCCCTGATGTGCCGGGCGCTGGAGCCGACTACGCCGCTGGCCAGCTATGGACGGCAGGCCTGGGTGATGGAGAATGGATTGCCGCAAAACACCGTTCAGGCGTTGGTCCAAACGCAGGACGGGTTTGTGTGGCTTGGCACCGAGGTTGGACTGGTTCGCTTCGACGGCTACGGGTTCCAGGTCTTCGACCACAATTCAAGTCCCGCGCTGCCCGGTAATGATGTGCGCTGTCTGCTTGCCAGTCGCGATGGGGCGCTGTGGATTGGAACCAGCGATGGGCTGGCGCGGTGGAAAGACGGAGCGCTGACGACATTCAGCACGCGGGAGGGGCTGCCAGGGACCGGGATTCGCGCGCTGGTGGAGGCGGCGAACGGCGTGGTGTGGGTTTGGACGGACCAGGGACTGGCGCGGTTGGAAGGCGAGAGTTTTGTTGAGTCCACGGCCGCCACCGGGCTGCCTGCCTCCGCGATCACCGCGGTGACCACGGACGGACACGGCGTGTTGTGGGTGGCCAGCCGGGAGAGCGCGACGGCGTACGAGGGAGGCCGCTGGAGACAGCCCGCACTTCAACAATGGCTCCAGCCCTACTATCTCAATGCCGGGGCCGAGTTTCTGCAAACCGTGAAGGGCGGTGTCGCCGTGGCCAGCAAGAGCACGGCGGCGGTGTTGCGTGGGGACAGCGTGGTGGAGCGGCTAACCGCGGGCAAGGAGCTTCCCGGCAGCCGAATTCAAGCGCTGTTCGCCGATCGGGAGGGCTCTCTTTGGATTGGAACCAACAGCGGCCTGGCGCGACTGGCTGGCGGAAAACTGCAGCGGCTGCCGGTCACCGATCCGCTGGCGACAGCTTCGGTGCTGACGCTGATGGAGGACCGGGAGGGCAACCTGTGGGCCGGAACCGAGACGGGCGGGTTGCACATTCTGCGCGATCAGCGGTTTCGCAACCTCGGGGCACACGAAGGGCTGACTTCCGACGCGACGACAACAGTGGTTGAAGACGGCGAGGGAACTCTGTGGGTGGGCACGGCCGGCGGCGGCCTGAATGCTGTGAAGCGAGGCGGAGCGGGCAAGGCAACAGGCCCTGGCATGGGGGCGGGCGCTGTTCGAAATTACTCCGTGCGCAACGGCCTGCTGAGCGATGTGATTCTGTCTGTGGCTGCCGCGCCCAACGGAGACCTTTGGGTGGGAACACCGGACGGGCTGAACCGGATTCGCGGGGGGAAGATCGATTCGTTTACCTCGGCGGACGGGCTGCCGGACGACTTTATCCGCTCTCTGCTGGCCGACGCGGACGGGTCTCTGTGGATCGGGACGCGGCGCGGCCTGGCGCATTGGGTCAGCCGGGCCGGCAAGCTGGCCGTGACTCACTCTGGCGCGGAGATGGAAACCTATACGCAGGCGAGCGGTCTGGGCAGCGACCTGGTGGGCGCAATGGTGCGCGACTCCGCCGGAGACCTGTGGGTAGCGACATTCGCCGGTTTAAGCCGCCTGCACAACGGAAAGATCACCAACTATACGACTGCCAACGGGCTCTCAAGCAATGTGGTGACGGCGCTGATGGCCCGAGGCAAGGGAAAGGTTCTGGTGGGGACGCAGGACCACGGGTGGAATGTGTGGGACGGGCAGCACTTCTCCAGACCGCGCAATTCCGGGGGGATGCACAGCGGGTTGGACCGGACGACCATCCGCGCCATTCTGGAGGACGGCAGCAATCACCTGTGGTTTGCCACAGGCAACGGGATTGCCCGCTGCGACTGCGATATGTCGGGTGGCTGCTCGCGCTGGATCGAGTTTGGCTCGGCGGATGGCCTGCGCAGCCGGGAAACGGCTACCAACAGTCATCCTTCGGCGTGGCGTTCGCGGGACGGGCACCTGTGGTTCGCTACGCCCAAGGGGCTGGTGGAGGTGGATCCGGCGCACTTCCCGGTGAACTCGGTGCCGCCCCCGGTTGCACTGGAGCGGTTCGCCGTGGACGACGTGGACCAGGGATCGCACGGGGCGGCGGCATTCCTGCAGGTTCCGTCAGGGCATGTGCACTTTCAGTTCGACTACGCGGGGTTGAGCTATGCCGCGCCGCAGAAGGTGCGCTATCGGTACATGCTGCAGGGCTTCGACCATGCCTGGACCGAGGCCGGAGGGCGGCGCACCGCTTACTATACGAATATTCCGCCGGGGAAATACACGTTTCACGTGCAGGCGGCCAACAACGACGGGGTCTGGAACACGGATGGCGCAGCGCTCAGCTTTCAGTTGCGACCGCATTTCTATCAGACAACCTGGTTCTATGTGCTGCTGGCCGCAGTTCTGGCTGGGCTGGTAGTGGTGCTGCTGAGACGGCGGCTACTGGTGGCTCAACGCGAATTCAACGCCGTGCTGGGCGAACGGAGCCGGATTGCGCGCGAGATTCACGACACGCTGGCCCAAGGCTACGTGGGGATTTCAGTACAACTGGAAGTGCTGGCGGAACTGCTGCGCATGAACAGGACCGAAGCGGCTGCGAAGCACTTGGACACGACCCGCGGCTACGTCCGCGAAGGGCTGGCCGACGCGCGGCAGTCGATATGGGCGCTCCGCTCGCAGGATTCGGGAGAGACCACGCTGCCGGTGAAGATGCGGCGCATGGCGGAGGCGGCCGGGGACAGCAGCTTGGAGGCCAAGTTCAATATTTTTGGCGCTTACCGGCCGCTGCCGCCGGGCATGGAGCGGGAGATTCTGCGGGTGGCGCAGGAGGCCATCCATAATGTGAGCAAGCACGCGGGAGCGAAACAGCTCTCGGTGCAACTGGAGTATGGGCCGGGAGAAATCGCCCTGGAAGTAAGGGACGACGGGCGCGGATTCAGGACGGGCGAGGAAGCCTCGTCGCCGCCGGGCCATTACGGACTGACGGGTATGCGGGAGCGGGCGGCCACCGTTGGCGGCACGCTAGAGGTGACCAGTGAGCCGGGCAGCGGGACCGCAGTAAGGCTGCGTGTCCCGGCGCCAAGAGAGTCGAGAGAGAAGACGGGAGAGTGAGCGTGGGAGATTCTGTGACCAAAGAGCCGATTCGCGTGCTCGTGGTGGAAGATCACCATGTGGTGCGGCAGGGCCTGGTGGCGTTGCTGAACGTGGTGGAGGGAATTGAGGTGGTGGGCGAGGCTGCGGACGGCGTCGAGGCCATTACGCAATTTCGCAAACATCTGCCGAATATCACTTTGATCGACCTGCGCCTGCCGCGCATGGGTGGGGTCGACGTGATCCAGCGGGTCCGCATGGAGACGCCCCAGGCTCGGTTCATTGTGCTGACCACCTACGACGGCGATGAGGACATTTATCGTGCGCTGCAAGCCGGCGCGCGCGCCTACTTGTTGAAGGGTATGACGACCGAGGAACTGATTGCGACCATTCGCACGGTTCACGCGGGCAAATCTCATATCCCGCCGGTGATTGCGCAGCGGCTGGCCGAGCGGATGGGGACCGAGGAGCTGACGCCGCGGGAGTTCGACGTACTGGAACAGATTGTCCATGGCAAGAGCAACAAGGATATTGCCATCGAGTTGCAAATCTCGGAGGCCACGGTCAAGACCCATATCAACAGCCTGCTGGGCAAGCTGGGCGTCACCGACCGTACGCAGGCGGCCACGGCGGCAATCCAGCGAGGTATTGTTCCGCTGGAATCCTTGAGAAAGCCGAAATCATGAAAAAGCGGATCGGGCGAGCATTTCATTGCGGAGTCATTTTGCTGGTCTTGTGTTCGCTGGCCCAGGTTGCGCAGGCGCAGAGAGCAGCGTGGCGGCAGGCGACGGATGCCGAACTGGCTTCGCTGTTGCCGTCGCGCGCTCCGGTGGAAAAGGAACACATCGAAACCGAGATGCGGACCGCGTCGGGGATAGTGAATGCGCGCGGCCATTTCATTGCCGGGGTCGTGCTGATTACGGCTGGCTATTCGGCCGAGGGCAAATATTCGCACTACCTGATTGTGCAGGCGCCGGTGCGGATCGGCGGCATCGCGCTCAAGCCGGGCCAATATGTGTTTGGGTACGCGCACGCCGGCGATCAGTTGAGCGTGCATTTCCACGAGGCCGCTACCGGGGCGCTGATAGGCACCACGGACGCGCATCTTATCGCAGGTTCCAGCCGGGTCGTGAGCCTGCGCATCTGGCCTCCGGGAACGAAGGCGCTGATTCAGATTGGGCGATTCGGGATTCCGTACGAGTTGGGAGAAGAGTGACGGCCAGCGCTGGCCAGAGTTTGCGGGCCGCCGTCAGCGTGTTCTCCTGGCGGCGGCCCCGTCGACGCCCGACCGGTTGGAACGTGGGCTATGGGCGGGTACCGGCCCGGTGGATTGACGGACCACCAGGGTCGTGGGCAGGATGAACTGCTGGCCGGGCCGGGTCAGATCCCTGCCGGTCACCTGAAGAGCTTCGAACATCATGCGGGCATACTCTTTGCGCGAGATGCGCAGCGTGGTCAGCGGCGGGAAGACAACGTCAGCCATCTCGATGTCGTCGCAGCCGGCGATGGAGATATCGTCCGGAATGTGCAACCCGTGCTCGTGCGCAGTGCGCAGCGCCCCAATGGCCGTCAGGTCGTTTGCGGCGACTATGGCGGTGGGGATTTCAGGTTGCGCGAGAATCTCCGCCATGGCTGCGGCCCCGCCCGCAATGCGGAAATTCCCTTCCACCATCCAGCCTTCTCGGGACGACAATCCCTGCTTCACCACGGCGTCAAGGAACGCCTCGCGGCGGACGCGCGTTGTGGCCAGCCCGGCCGTGCTGCCGATAAACCCCAGATTGCGATGTCCCAGTTCCTTCAAGTGGGCCACCAAATCAGTCATGCCACACGCAAAATCGACGCGGATATCGCTAATGCCTGGGGCGATTCGATAGTGATCGGTGGTGACCACCGGAATCCGATTTTGTACCAGCGATTCCAACGAAGCAGCCTGCAGTTCCGAAGTCAACAGCGCCACTCCATCGACCCGCCGCAGCAACATGCGGTGCACTGAGCGCTGCATGCGCGTGGAGTGAAAATCGGTGTTGGCCACCAGCAGTTCCTGCTCGTTCTCGACCAGGAGCTCCTCAAAGATCTTGACCACTTCGGTGAAAAACGGATTAGTGAGATCGGGAATAATGATTCCGTAGATCTGGCTTTTCCCGCTCTTCAGGTGAACGGCGCTGTTGTTGGGAACGAAGTTCAGGTCCTGAATGATTTTCTGAATGCGGCGAGTGGTTTCTTCGGTAACCAGGCTTGAGCCATTGATGACGCGTGAAACCGTGGCACTCGATACCCCAGCCAGCTTGGCGATCTCGCGCATACTGATGGACATAAGAAGCCCCTGGATAGAGAATATTCCATTGATTGTAATCGTGTTGGCTGATTGAGGTGTCATTCGGGCCTTGTAAGGTGCCGGAATCGGAACAAATCGACACAAGGGCGTCGCCAGAGAGGGATTGTTGCGTCCTTTCAGGAGGAAGAATCGACGGCATATCTTCCTTTGCAATCGTGCGCAGCTTTCGAGGTCCTGGGTGGCCCTTGCTGTCGACCTCTCGGCCGTCCGGGTGGTGATGCGCCCCTTGCGCACCCCTCGGCAGCAGTTGGCGTCGACTCCGCGGGTTATCATATGGAGGAACGCGGGGAAGAATCCCTGCTGCATTCGACCGTTCTTGCAAGTGAATTTCGGGCTTGGGCCAAGACGAATCAAGGTCGCGGATGCCGCGTTGCTGGCTGATCGAGTGCGACCTCCCTAGCTGGCGTTTCGGGTGAGGAGAGTTATCTGCGGCAGGCAAGCGACAAATGCGCAGTGCGAGTCCAGCTCGCAGCAGACAGCGAAGATACCACAATGCCCGGATGGCGAAATTGGCAGACGCAGCGGACTTAAAATCCGCAGACCGCAAGGTCGTGGGGGTTCAATTCCCCCTCCGGGCACCATAGATCAACACTTATAGGATTGACAGCTTCTCCAAAATTTGTCCGCTATGCTCGAACTCACAAGTTTGGGTTCGCGTTCCCGTCAAGCCTCCGCTCCTGGGAGGCGTTTTCGTTACAGCCGGATTGCAGACGACGGGGTGCGCCCGACCGATGTCGCACGGACTCTGCCTACTGAAGCTGAACCAGAGTCACCGTGTCCTATTCGATGAATGGAGAGGCCGCCGTTTCTTGATGGTCGCGTCGACTTGGGGGTACGCTGCTGTCGAGACACACCAACTCTCGTTCTGCCATAGGCATGGCGATGGCAAACTGTCGCCGCCGCAGCCCTCCTTCCTTCCGGGAAACTGGTGGGAGCAGACTTGCTCATTTCCCCGAGTTCGTCATCCAGAACCGCATAGCCCACTCAAAGTAGTTTCTGCTGGCAAGAACTCGCCAGTCCGGTGAATCGTCGTCAAATTGATAACTCTGGCGAGCGTAACTTCTCCCCGCCGGCGTCAGCACAACTCAACGGAAAAGGATTCTGAACAAGCTTTCGGGGGCGCTGATGAATGCATGTCCCTGCGGGTAACTTCAAGGAATGACAACCTGTTATAAGTTGGCCTCACCCTTCATGAGCAGAACAGCTCAGCCATCAATACATCGGCTTGAAACACTGATTAAGTCGCGAATCGTTCCTTTCGCCTCCGCCGTTGAGCCTGAGCTAAGTCAGCCCAACCGGTCGCTCTACCTCTTAGCCTTCCGCATCGTATGTGGAACAGTTTGCACTCCATTCTGCCATGCAAGAAATGAATGGGAAGTACGCATGTCTCTTGTCAGCGTTGTGATTGCTCTGGCCATCGTTGGTCTCCTGCTGTGGCTGGTGAACCGCTTCATTCCGATGCAGAGCCAGATCAAGGAAATATTGAATGGCGTGGTAGTCATCGCAGTTGTCATTTGGCTTCTCAGGGTTTTTGGGATCTTCGGATACATCACTCACCTCCGCGTAGGGCATTGAGCATTCGGTCCTCGAACTCAGCAACGGCGACGCGCCGAAACAACACCAAGTTAACGCACTCGGGCAGAGTTTTGCCTATCGGAGATACTTTGAGACGCATTTACCTGTTACCTATCGTAGGTCTGTTCACCTTCTGCGCATTTGCTCAAGGCAACAGTGGAACCACGACCGTCGTGGAATCAGTCGCCACCACACATGGATTTCGCGTGACCGTGATCAGCCGTACTGTACAGGCGGTCAACTACCAGCATAGCGGCGGAGCAACGAGTGTGGACTTTGCCGGCACTGCGTTGCTTCCGTCAGCCGATGGAAAAGCGAAAGTGCGCAGCAAGCGCGGCACCCTCGAAGTGGAAGCGGAATTTGGAAATCTGCAGAACCCCAGCTCGTTCGGTTCGGAATATTTGACCTACGTCTTGTGGGCGATTTCTCCCGAGGGCCGCGCGGTGAACCTCGGAGAAGTGCTGGTGGGCGACAACAGCCGGAGCAAGCTGACAGCAACGACCGACCTTCAGTCGTTTGCCCTCATCGTTACGGCCGAGCCTTACTACGCTGTTCGCCAACCGAGCAATGTTGTTGTTCTTGAGAACATCGTTCGCGCCGACACCAAGGGCACCACCGAGACAGTGAACGCAAAGTACGAGCTCATGGAGCGCGGGGGCTATCTTCCCACGGGATACAAGTTCGATCCCGTCGTGTTGAGCGCCAGCCTGCCGCTGGAGTTCTACGAAGCGCGCAATGCGCTGCGCATCGCCCAATCGGAAGGGGCTGAGAGCTATGCAGCCCAAAGCTACCGGCACGCCGTCGAGTTGATGAATACGGCCGACGGATATGCGTCACGCAAGCACGTCGAAAAGAAGCCTCTCATTGCGGTTGCCCGCCAGGCGGTTCAAACAGCGGAAGACGCGCGAGAAATCGCGGTCAAGAAGATCGATGAGGATCGTCTTGCGAGCGAACGTCAGTCTTCAATCGACGCTCAGGCAAAGTCGCAGGCCGAAGCAAACGACGCCACGCGATTGAAGCAGCAGGCGCAGGCTGATGCCGTCAAGGCGCAAGCCGACATGGCCGCGAACCAGGCAGCTTCGGCAACCGCCGTGTCTGCCGCTCAGGCCGATGCGGAGCAATCGCGACTGGCTGCAGCACAAGCGCAGCAAGGCGAACAGCAGGCCGTTACCGACAAGGCTGCAATGCGCGCTCAATTGTCAGAGCAGTTGAATAAGGTGCTCGCCACGCGCGACAGCGCACGCGGGCTCATCATCAGCATGTCGGATGTTCTGTTCGATACGGGCAAGTATTCGTTGAAGCCCGGCGCACGCGAAAAGCTGGCCAAGGTGGCTGGAATCCTGATCGCCTATCCCAGCTTGAATATTGAGATCGACGGATATACGGATAACGTGGGCGGCGATGACATGAACCAGAAACTCTCGGAGAATCGCGCCGGCGCGGTCAAGGATTACCTGGTCAATCAGAACGTGGCTACCGGTTCGGTCAGCGTAAAGGGCTTCGGCAACAGCTCGCCGGTAGCGTCAAACGATAACTCCACAGGCCGCCAGGAGAACCGCAGAGTTGAGTTAGTCGTCTCAGGCGACGCGATCGGCACCACGGCAAACGCACCCCAAGGTGGTCTGAACTAAAGCAAAATAGATGCACCGGGGCCATTGCACGAGCAACGGGCTTTCAGATGCGGTCTCGAAAGAGGCCGCATCTCGCCATTCGCGAAGGGGATGAGCGATGTCACACGTTCTCGCGGGTCCTGTGAAGAAATCACCAGTGGCGGCTTGCCCAGCGTCGAGAAAGGCGAAAGCAGGCACTATGTCTTTATCTGATCCAACTGCCCTCTCGGGCAAGCACTCGCTGCAGGAAACCGGGTCGAAGGCTTGCAGTCTCCCGTTGCCCACCAGGATCGCCTTTATCGGAAACTACCTACCCCGCCAGTGCGGTATCGCCACGTTCACCACCGACTTGTGCGATGCTGTCGGAAATGAATTTGGCGCGGAACGCTTGTTCGCCATTCCAGTAAACGATCCCGATTCCAGCTATCAATATCCCGAGAAAGTGCGCCTGGAACTTGAGCAGGAAGACCTTGGTTCCTATGAGCGGGCCGCTGAATTTCTGAATTTCAATGGAAACGATCTTGTTTGCCTGCAGCATGAATACGGCATCTATGGCGGCCCCGCAGGAAGTCACATTCTGGCGCTGCTGCGAAAACTGAAGATGCCGCTGGTCACTACGCTGCATACAGTTCTTCGCGATCCCGACGTCAATCAGCGGGCAGTGCTCGAAGAAATCGCGCACCTCTCCGACCGCCTTGTAGTGATGAGCCAGTTGGCGGCACAACTTCTGCGCGACGTGTACTCGGTACCAGTCGGGAAGATCGATGTGATTCCGCACGGAGTGCCCGATCTGCCATTTATGGATCCCAATTTCTTCAAGGACAAGTTTGGAACAGAAGGCAAGTCGGTATTACTTACGTTTGGCTTGCTTTCCCCCAACAAGGGCATCGAAAATGTCATCCGCGCGCTGCCTGCGATCCTTGCCCGTCACCCGAATGTGGTTTACATCGTCACTGGGGTGACGCACCCGCATATCCGCAAACGCGAAGGCGAGCGCTACCGCGAGCAGCTCATGGCCCTGGCAAAAGAGCTGGGCGTGTCCGACAACCTCATCCTCAACAATCGCTTTGTCAGCGCTGAGGAACTGGTGGAACACGTAGGCGCAGCGGATATTTACATCACGCCCTACCTGCAAGAGGCGCAGGTAGTCTCCGGCACCTTGGCCATCGCTCTGGGAGCGGGGAAGGCAATCATCTCTACTCCGTATTGGCATGCCAAGGAATTGCTGGCGGAGAAGAGGGGCGTTCTCGTGCCTTTTGCCGATCCGGAAGCAATCGCCCAGGCGACCCTCGCGCTGCTTGAGAACGACGCGGAGCGCCACGCCATGAGGAAGCGCGCCTACCTGTATTCTCGTGGAACCACATGGCCGAATACAGCGCGTGCCTACATGTCGAGTTTTCAGCGCGCGCGCTTCGAGCGTTCCCTGCAACCCAGGCCAGCGCAGTCTGAACACGCAGGCGCTGACGTGGACCATCATTTGCCGTCCCTGGACACCAGACATCTGGCGGCAATGACCGACGATACCGGTATGCTGCAGCACGCAATCTTCTCCGTGCCGAACACGCGCGAAGGCTACACGACAGACGACAATGCGCGTGCGCTCATTGTTTCGGTTCTTCTCGATGAGGAACCAACATATGTTATCCCGCAAGGACGCACGAGCCTTTCTCAGCGGTACTTGGCATTTCTTTGGCTTGCCTTTGATACCAATTCCGGAAGATTCAGAAACTTCCTAGGTTACGACCGCAGATGGCTGGAAATTGTTGGATCGGATGACAGTCACGGCCGTGCATTGTGGTCTTTGGGCCAAGTGCTCGGACACTCCCAGAATGCAGGTTTGAGAGGCGCGGCCGGAAGGCTCTTTGAGGCAGCGGTTCCTGCTACGCTCAGTTTCACAAGCCCGCGAGCGTGGGCATTTTGTATCTTGGGGATGCAGGCCTATTTGGACTGGTTTCCCGGAGACAGGGCGATCCAGGGCGTTCGCGACACGCTGGCAAATCGTCTGCTGGACATCTATGCACGCAGCCACTCCGATACATGGAAGTGGTTCGAGAAAAGTCTCTCCTATTCGAATGCCCGTCTGTCGCAAGCGCTCATCCTGGCCGGATGGAGAAGTGACAACCAGGGTATGATCGAAGCCGGCATGGATTCCCTCAAATGGCTGATTGCCGAGCAACACCGCAGCGACAGAGAGCTCTTTGTGCCTATCGGCTCCAATGGATTCTTCATCGAAGGCAATGAAAAGGCGCGATTCGATCAGCAACCGCTTGAGGCTTGCGCGACGGTCTCCGCATGCCTTGAGGTCTATCGGCTGACCGAAGAGAAACAATGGTATGAGGAAGCCCAGCGCGTCTTTCGCTGGTTCCTCGGCAAGAACGATCTGCAGGCACCGCTCTATGATGCGGCGACCGGCGGATGCAGAGACGGGCTTCATCCCGACCGCGTGAACGAAAACCAGGGAGCGGAATCTACGCTTTCGTTCCTGATGGCCCTGCTCGAAATGCAGGCTGCCAAAATTACAACTCCAGACCAACCGGTCCCCGAAATGAGTATCCCTCTTGAACCCAATTACCTCACCAGCTGAATCGGTGCAGCCCAGCCCCGCGAAACAGCCCACGCTGAGTCCCTGGGCCGAAGCTCCTTTGTTTACACGCTACGCCGGTAATCCTCTCCTCACGCGGGAAAATTGGCCTTATCCCATTAACAGCGTCCTCAATGCCGGAGCCGTGTTGCTGGCGGACGGAGACACCCTGCTGCTTTGCCGCGTGGAAGACCGAAGCGGCTTGTCGCACCTCTGCGCTGCGCGTTCTGCCAATGGAATCGACAACTGGCGGATCGACGCTCAACCGACAATGCCGCCGAACGCCGCCGAGTTTCCGGAGGAGATCTGGGGCATCGAAGATCCGCGCATCACTTTTATCCCGGAACTCGAGCAATATGCCGTAGCGTACACATCTTTTGCGCGAGGCGGTCCAGGCGTTTCGCTTGCGCTTACCAAGGACTTTGTGGGCTTTGAGCGCTTCGGCGTCATCATGCCTCCGGAGGACAAAGACGCGGCCCTGCTTCCGAGAAGAATAGGCGGCCGATGGGCAATGATTCATCGGCCCATGACCGCTCTGGGGGCCCATATGTGGATATCCTATTCTCCCGACTTGCACCATTGGGGAAGTCACAAGATCATTCTCGAGGCGCGGCGCGGTGGGTGGTGGGACGCGAACAAGATCGGTCTGTGCTCTCCACCAATTGAAACGCCCAAAGGGTGGCTGATGATTTATCACGGCGTGCGCCAGACCGCTTCGGGAAGCATTTATCGTCTCGGGCTCGCGCTCTTCGATTTGGAGAGGCCTGAGGTCTGCCTGCAGCGCGGAAACTCCTGGGTATTCGGACCGGAGACTCCTTATGAGCGCTGCGGCGATGTCAATGACGTGGTGTTCCCGTGTGGACAGACCATTGGTGCGGATGGAGACACGATCCACATGTACTACGGAGCAGCCGATTCCTGCATCGCCTTGGCCACCGGCAGCATCTGCGGTTTGCTTGCATGGTTGGAAGCGAGTTCGAGTCCAGCCGAGCGACGCGCATTCTGAAGCGTCTTCAAGAAAAGGACTGGAACAGTGATTAGCTCAAACCGGAATTGGCCCGATTGGCTGCCGCATCTGCTTTGGATTCGGCGAAAATGCCCACGCTGCAATTCGGCCAATTTCAAACAAGCGGAACTGCGCTCGCTCGATGGATTGCTGAGCTTGCTGTTCGTGCTGCGTCCAGTCCGTTGCTCGTTTTGCTGGCGACGTTATTACTGGTTTGCATTGCATGATGTGCAGGGAGCATAAGTTCTGATCTGGATAAATGCGAGTGTACTCCCATATCGCGGGGGGCATTGTTGCACGGACAGAGGTACGGGACCCTTTGAAAAATCCTCAGCATCGAGTCACTCTGACGCCTCCTTGGCTAAAGGCCAAGACTTGCGGCCGAGCTCTTGGCGAAGAGATCGCTGAGTCGTCTGCACCTGCGCAACATGGCGGTGCTTGCGTGCCCCGAAGCAACCGGAAAAGGCCCTTGTCGCCGCTCGCGCCGCAGGCCCCCGCATTTCTGTTCCGAGGCCTCAAAGGCGAGGCATCGGAGACTCGATCCATTTCCTGATCAAACGGTCTGCAGCTTAGAAGGTGAAGTGCACCGCGAGTTGTGCGCTGCGTGGGCCTCCGCCGCCAAGGTAGGGATTGCCGCTGCCCACATCCGGCGTTGCCGTGGTTCCCAGAAACTGCGATCCGGTGGTGCTCGGATCGGAGCCCGCTACCAGGCGATTTCCTTCTGTGTGCGTGCTGCTGAAGGCGTCGATGCCAAATCCCGGCAACAGCGGGTTGGTGAAGTTCGCGTGATTGAAGACGTTGAAGAAATCGCCGCGAAGCTCCATGGTCACTGTTTCGGTCAGGTGCGAGGTCTTGGTCAACGAGAAATCGAAGTTGGTGTAGTTGGGTGAATTGAAGGCGTTGCGGCCCTCGCTGCCCGGATGCGGGTTGATGCAGTCTCCGTAGGTTGCGCTGCTCGCGGTGGTGTCTACGGTGCAGGGCGCGGCAAAGGCAGCAAGGTTCAAGAGGTTGGTGCCATGAGCGCCGGCATAGGGATTGCCAATGATGTCCGGCCGCCCGAAGTATTCGCCGCTGCCGTTGTAGTCACCTTCAAATAGATAACTGACCGTGTAGGGTTGACCGGTGGCAAAGTTGAACATGCCGTCGAGAGCCCAGCCGCTGGTGATCCATTTCGCTTGCTCGACTTTGGGCAGATTGTACGTCCAGTACCACTGCACGCGATGCCGCACGTCAAAGTTGGAACTTGCGTGATCCGCTTTGGGGTTGAAGCTGTTGTCGGGCTGCGACGCGTTGGGAACGAAGTCCAATCCATCGCTTGCATCGTCGATGGAATGGGCCCAGGTGTAGTTCAGCGTCGACGTCAGGCCGCGCCAGCCCTGCACCTTCAAAGTTGCCTGTGCGGAGTTGTAATTGGAATACGCGCTGGTCTCGATCTGGTTTACGTACCAGAGCGAAATGTCCTGGTAGGAGCCAACTGAATAGCTGGGGAAGCACTGCTGGCCATAGGTGATCGTTTGGCCGTTTCCGCAATTGTCGACGCTGCCGTCCACATTGTTGAACTGGTTGAGATCGCGGAAGTGGAAGAGATGGCGGCCCTGCGATCCGACATATCCGATCTGAAGGGCGACCTTCTTTGCGATCTGCGACTCGATGTTGAGGTTGTAGGAGCCGTAGCGCGGCGTCACCAATTTCTGGTCGACGGTGAATACGCTGTTCGGCTGGTAATTGCCGAAAATCGCCGAGCCGTCGGTGGGAATAGTCGGAGCAACAGACGTTGCAAAGGTAATTCCGTTGAATGCCGGGCCGGCTTCTCCGGCGTTGGTGTTGTACGCCTGGTTGCCCACGAAAAAGTCCTGCGACGGGCCATCGTAGTAAATGCCGCCGCCGACTCGAATGACCAGCTTGCCATTGCCCAACAGGTCATTGGCCACGCTGAGACGCGGCGCGAAGTTGGTCCAGTCCTTGGGATAGAGCGATGCGGGGCCGCCGGTCGCTCCTACAGTTTCAAGTCCGCCCGTCTTGACGTCAAAGATGCTGAAGGCTTTGTTCTGCGCGCCGATGACGCCGTAGTAGTCCCAGCGCAAGCCATAGTTGACCGTGACGCGCGGGCTCATGCGCCAGGAGTCCAGCAGGTAGGCTCCGCTGCCGTTCTGATAGGAGTAGCGCGTGCTATCGCCGGCGGCTGAACTGGAATGAACGGTGTCTAGGTTGCCGGCGAGGAAATCGTCGAGACTGCCAAAGACCAGTTTGCCGCGGTGACCGGAATCGATGAAGCTGTTGATGAAGGTCCGCCGCCACTCGACACCAGCCTTGAAGGCATGGCGGCCTTTGGTCAGCGAGACGTTGCCGAAGAGCTGGTAATTCGAGTCGACGCGGCCGCGTGAGTCGCTGGACGTTGCACCGACGGGGCTGAATCCGCCAATGGCGATGGTCGGCAATCCCAAGTCGCGCGCACTGTAGCCCTGAGGCAGAGTGTTTAGGCCAAACGCAGTGTCCGGATTGAGGCCAGTGTCTTCGGGGATGAATTGCTGCACGAGGCGGTTGTAGCCGCCACGTACCTCGAAGATCAGGTTGGAGCGGGGAACGGAGGTGTAGGAGAGCGATGCGAGATTTACGTGCGTCGGCGTTGTGGTGTTGAACCCCGGCGCGCTGGCTCCCGTGTAGAGCATGCCCAGCGGGAAGCTCTGCATGCCGTGGCTATAGAAATAGCGCCCGGTCAGCAGGTCGCCTGCGCTGAACAGATGCAGATGCTGATCCGCCTTGGCGATCACGTTGTCGCTGTTGTTGCTGAACGGCGTCGTGAAGGTCTCGTTGCCGTCGCCCGCAGCAGGCAGCGCTCCCCAGGGCTTGCTCGCCAGCAGGCTTTGGATCACCGAATTGACGGTTTGCCCACCGTTTTCAGCCTTGTATGCGTCGATGCCTGCCTGAGTGGGCACGGTTCCCAACTGCGGCAGTGCGCCGCTCTCTCTCTGCCCTTCGTAAGCTACCAGCCAAAACGACTTGTCCTTGACGAAGGGACCCGCTACCTTGCCGCCAAACTGATGGTTGGTGAATGAATTTTTGGGTTGCGCATCGGTGTTGAAGTAGTTGCGCGCGCTCATCGATCCGTCGCGGAAATATTCAAACATGCTGCCGTGGATCTGGTTGGTGCCGCTCACGGTCACGATGTTGACGGTTGCTCCGGAACTGCGGCCAAACTCGGCCTCGGGGCTGCCGGTCACGGGAATCTCGGCCAGCGCGTCGACGGGAAGAATGGTGGAAGGAGTGCCCCACACACCGCCCTGGTTGACCGACGGCAGGTTACGGTAGCCATCGTTCATGTCCGTTCCATCGAGCAGATAGTTGTTCGAGCGGCCGCGATTGCCGTTCAGGCTGAACAGTCCGTAGGAGCCGGCCGATTCGGTCGACCCGACGGGATCGCTGGACGAGCCCGGCACCAGTTCCAGCAACTTGGTAAAGTCGCGTCCGTTCACCGGCAACTCCGAGGCGTCGCTGGCTTCGATCGTGCCGCCCATGGTGTTGGATCCTGTCTCTACCAAAGGCACGTCGGCGTTCACCTCGACCATCTCCTGCACCATGCCGGCGGTGAGCCTGGCGTCGGCGCGGGTGGGCGAGCCTACGCTCACCGGAATCTGCGTCAGCGTGGTTGTCTGGAAGCCCTGCTTCTCCACGGTCACGCTGTAAATGCCGAGCGGCAGCTCCGAGGCGGAATACTCACCGCGATCATTGGCGTCTACGGTGCGCGACAAGCCGGTGGAAGGACTGAAGACTTTCACCTTCGCTCCTGCGACGGCCGCGCCGGAACTGTCGATGATGGTGCCCTGAATGCTTCCACGGAAGGTCTGCGCGATTGCAGTTGGGATGGAGAGGAATACTAGACAAGCAAGCAACACGGTAATCTTGCCTGAAAAGGCAATCGAGCGGCTCTTCATTAGGCCGGACTCCTTAGGTTTTCTGGTGAGTTGCTTGAATCATACCACCCGAGTGGAAATTCACATATAAGAATCGTATAAGGAAACGCTCTGGTTCTCAGCGGTAATCGCTTTAGGTTAAGGCGTTTGGCGCTGGATCTCAGGGGGTGCGCTTTCATTTCCGGAACGCCACGCTGGGGCTGAGACGGATGGGGGCACCTTCACCGTCCGCAGCTCCACGGTCACTGCCGGGGGGAACAATATTCGAAGCCAAAGCGCATCGCGATCATCATCAAGGCCCATGGCAGAGGAACGGCGGCGCTGAAATCAAGATCGGCGAAAGTGTTGGCCTCGGCATCGTTCTTCTCTGCCCTGGCGCGATCTCGATTCGCCAGGACAAGAAAGGGCGACTGCTCAGGAGCGGCCGCGGCCGGAGCGGCGAGCTGTCGGACCGGCACTAATCAGTGTGTTAACATTCCGTCCATGTCTTTGAGAGTGCGTACGCTCAATCTCTCTCGTGCCGGGAGCGGGGCATTGTACGAACCGCCTTCTCCACAGCCGCTCTCACTTGAGTTTTCTCAACCTGCTTGCACGATCAAGCCCCAGAGATGACACTCAGCGTTCTTGTCGCCGATGACGAACCACTCGCTCGCCGAGGTGTGACCCTTCGTTTGCAATCTCACGAAGAGTTCGAGGTCATCGGGGAATGCTCTAACGGCGGCGAAACAGTTGAGTTTATCAAACGCCATAATCCTGACCTCGTCTTTCTTGACATTCAAATGCCCGTGATGACTGGGATTGATGTGGCGCGCTCTCTGCCAGAACACATTCAGCCCTTTATCATTTTTCTGACGGCGTTCGATGAGTACCTGATGCAAGCGTTTGAAGTTCACGCGATCGACTACCTGCTGAAGCCGGTCGATGAAGGGCGCTTTGCTGCTTCCCTCAGCCATGCATACCGAGTGCTTGGCACAAGAGAGCCTTCCAATTACAGCCGCAATCTAAATTCGTTTCTCTTCAAAGATAAAAATGCTCCTACGGAAGGGTTACGGGATTTCGCGATACGGATCGGTAGGCAGTTGCATTTGTTGCCCGTGGAGAACGTTGACTGGATCGAGGCGTATGGAGACTACGTAAAGATCCACGTTGGCGCGAGCGCTCACCTGATTCGCGAATCGCTGAACAGCGTGGAGGAGCGGCTGACCCCAGGGGCTTTTCTCCGCATTCATCGATCGGCGATTGTGAGGCTGAACAGAATCGCCACCTTGAGTTCACTGCCTAACCGCGACTGTTCGGTCACCTTGGTAAATGGAACTTCGCTTCGGGTGAGTCGAACTTATAGCGACCATCTGCGCAGGCTCCTTCGCAAGCGGCCCGGAAGTCGAACCAGTCACTTCGGATGAACCTGCAAGAGGGGTTCGAGGCGGATAAGCCAATCGGCATCAGAGGGGAATTGTGAGGGCGACCTCGTAGTGACCGCGCGCATTCGTGGTCGTATGCATGCTGCCTCTTGAGCCATACATCTGCTCCAGCCTCTTACGAACATTTTGCAGTCCGATTCCTCCAGCGCGCACAACGCCATCAAGCAACAGAGCCGCAGATTCTTCGGGCGCCTCGTTCTCAATGACCACAGCCAGGTGGTCGCCTCGATGTTGCGTCTTGATAAGGATGAAGCCCCCGTGTTGACGCCGGGAGATGCCATGCCGCACAGCGTTCTCTACGAGCGGCTGCAAAATGAGCCGCGGAACCAAGATATCTGAGAGGGCTGGGTCAATGTCCCAGTGCACCACGAGTCGCTCGCCGAATCGAACGGCTTCGATTGCAAGGTACTCTTCGGTGACCGCCAACTCGTCAGAAAGAGGAACCTGGTGGACATCCGGGGCGTCGAGCGTGTCGCGCAATAAATTGGCCAATCTGCCGATCATCTCTGTCGCGGCGCGCGGTTGGTTGTTAAGAACCAACGTTGAAATCGCATTCATGGTGTTGAAGAGAAAGTGTGGTTGCAATTGGTAACGCAACGCCTGCAGTTGCGCTTCCTTCGCAAGCATCTCGGTTGCAATCAATTGCCGCTGCTTCTCTTCCAGTGCGAGATAGTGCTTGATGCCAAAATAAAACGCGACCCAAGCCATGAGAGAAAACCATCCACTCGGCGTGGCCGTGATAACATCCGCCCAGCGGAATGGTGGACGCCCGTGGCTAAACCGCAATGCTGCTTCGAATGAGCTTGCCGCACAGATCATTCCCAACGGCAGCGCGCCAACCATGCACACAAATGCGGATGTTCGCAGGCTTATGTTGCGCCGCCATAGGAAATGACAAAGCCAATACATCGGAAAGCTCGACAAGAAGCTGCTCAGGAGGAAGGCTCCGCGGAACGCATCGTAATCGACGCGTCTCCACCAGGGCAGGGAACACAAGACGTTGATGCCAATGTAGAGTCCCCAACCTCTCAACTGCAGAGGCCAAAAGCGTAATGGGCGCGGCGGTGTAGACGCGGTATTCAATAGCACTATTGTAGACGGACATCCACAGTCTGCCGGATGTCCATTCAACGCAAAAAATGCACGACTCGTCGCATAATCGGGGAATGAACGGTTACAGATGCTCGATGAGTTGTACGCTCACTCATGTAACACAGTACAGCTCACGCACATACCATGAACTTCCTCGCAGCGGTAACCATTCACAAGCGAGGTAACTCCAAAGCGGATAGCTTCTGGAGGAAGGGGAGTGGTGTTTGCGCAACGCGGGTCTGCTCCACTTCTCTGCGGTCAGGACGCCTGACCTGCACCTAGAGCTCATATCGGAGGCTTGTGATGATTCAGAAATTGCCCTGGCGGATATTCAACGTAGTTGCTGCCCTTGCAGTTGTTCTCTCGCCTTTGACTTTCTTGTGCGCTCAAGGTTCGGTGAATTCGCGCCGCATCACCACGACCGTAGATGATGCTGATCGTGTGACTCTGGTGGGCACGACTCCTAAAAAACTGTCGTTAGCGAAGGACCTTGGTTCTGCCGATGCGTCGATCATAGGGCATCACGTCACCATGGTTCTGCAGCGGACCGCGAGTCAGCAGGCTGCACTCACTCAATACCTCAGCGATGTGCAGAATCCGCAATCTGCTCAATATCACAAGTGGTTGACACCGGCTGAGTATGGGGCTCGATTCGGTGTCGCGGCAGACGATGTGCAAACTCTTACTGCATGGCTGCAGTCGCAAGGGCTCACTGTTGAACGGGTTTCTCCAGCAGCGAACATGATCTCCTTCTCCGGTAAAGTGGGCCAGCTCGAAGCGGCCTTTTCGACTACCATCCACTCTCTATCGGTCCAGGGCGAGAGGCACATTGCCAACATGCGCGATCCGCAGATTCCTCGCGCGCTTTCGCCGGTGGTCAAGGGTGTGGTCGGGCTTGACGACTTCCATCCCCATAGCAGCGTCCAGCGGGGACCGTCCGCGCAGTTCAATGCCTCGACGCATCGCATCGAACCCACTTTCACTCTCTTTGATAATGCAGGCAATCCATATCTCTATGTGGATCCGTCGGACGCTTCGACCATCTATGACACGCCCAACTCCGCGCTGAATCCGAGCTATAAAGGCACAACCTACGACGGTACGGGCGTTACGGTTGGAGTGGTCGGCGATACCGACGTAAACATGGCGCCTGTGACGAATTACCGCCTCGCCTTTCTCGGTGAGACCGCGGGAACTGTGAATCTTCCGTCCGTCGTCGTTGATGGTTCAGACCCAGGTACCAACGGAGACGAGCTCGAAGCCTTCCTCGACCTGGAGATACTCGGCGGGATCGCTCCCAAGGCCAAGATCAACTACTACGAAAGTGACGACACTGATCTCTCGGCAGGGCTGTTCGATGCCATGCAGCGCGCCATCAACGATAACGTCGTCAGCATCTTGAGCATCAGCTATGGCGCGTGTGAAACCGGCCTTGGCACGTCGACCAATCAATTCCTGGAAGAGATTTACGCGCAGGCTTCCGCACAAGGAATCACCGTGACTGTGTCGTCAGGCGACAGCGGATCGGCCGGCTGCGACAATGACAGCGAAACTACGGCAGTCAATGGCCTCGGAGTCAATGGGCTGGGGTCAACTCCTTACAACGTATCAGTGGGCGGCACGGATTATGACGTGCTGGGGACGAACTTCAGTACCTACGTCGATTCGACAACCAGCGGATCGGCCCCCTATTGGCGCACCGCCTTGCAATACATTCCGGAAAATCCGTGGAATGACTCCACCAGCGTCAATGGCGCCCTAGCCGATAACGTCCCGCTGTTTTCAGGCAGGACGATCATGACGACGAACATTATCGGAGGGGGCGGCGGAAAGAGCGGTGTTTACAGCAAGCCCCCATTCCAAAGCGCATTGACTCCTACTGACGGAGCACGCGATGTTCCCGACGTCTCGTTTATGGCCGGCAATGGACTATATGGCGCAGTGTGGGTGCTTTGTGCAACAAACTACGATGCCCTGAACTGCACGATGGAGAACGGTACGTTCACCTCCAATACAACGTTCACGGGAGTGGGCGGAACGTCTGCCGCGACGCCGGCATTCGCGGGCATGCTGTCGCTCGTCGTCCAAGCCACCGGGTCGCGTCTCGGACAGGCGAACAACGTACTCTATAATCTCGCAGCGAACAAATATGGAACCGTGTTTCATGATGTGACCGTTGGCAACAACTCCGTGGTTTGTTCGTCGGCCCCTCCCGACTGTGGAGCAAACGGCTTCTTGACTGGCTACGACGCCGGCACCGGCTACGATCTTGCCTCGGGCCTCGGCAGCGTAGATGCCGCCGCGATGCTTGCGAACTGGACAACGGGCGTCGGAACAAGCTCGACCGCGACGCTTTCGATTAACGGCGCAGCTTCCCCAGTCAATGTAGCCCATGGGACAAGCCTGAACTTCGCCGTCGGAGTGACTCCTTCCTCGGCAACGGGCTTGGCTGCTCTGGTGGATACGGCTCCCGCTGCAACAGGATCTCCGCTGCTGCACGGACAGCCTTTCACGATTCCGATCAGCGCGGGATCAGGTTCCGCTGCGTACAACGGACTTCCTGGCGGGCAGTACACGGTTTACGCAAGCTACGGAGGCGACACGACCACTGCAGCAAGCCAGTCTCAGCCAATCAGCGTGAACATCGCACCCGAGAATAGTTCAACCCTGCTTTCAGTAAACGGCTATAACCTGGCGGGAACACCGCTCGCCAGCCTGAACGCGGTGCCGTACGGTTCCTATCTCTTCCTCGATTCCTCCGTGTACGGGACTGCGGAGGGCTACGACGGCTCACTCGGCGCCGCGACCGGCACCATGAACATTCTCGACAACGGGACACAGATTGGCACTTCTCCCATCGGCAGCGGGAATCTTTCTTCTTTCCCATCCATGGCTGCGGGCGTCTACCCATTTGCGGTGGGGACGCACAATGTTACGGCGAGTTTCCCAGGGGATGAAAGCTACAAGAGCAACACCAGCAACAGTGTCAGTTTCACCGTAGTGCAGGCCTCGACATCTGTTCAGGTGCTTCCCGTCGTCACGTCGTTGTTATCCACGGCTACTGACCCGATCCTGGTCAACATCATCACCTCCGATTTGGGCAGCGCCCCGACGGGAACAGTCACTCTCACCGCGAACGGCGCTACCATTGCCTCCAGCAATTCACTCCAGGCGAGCATTCAGGCGGGCGGAATTGCTCAATCCACGCTGACCTTCAATGTGCCGGGTACAGCGTTCCAATCAGGCGCCAACACGATCATGGCGACGTACAGCGGCGATGGCAACTATGCAGGCTCCAGTTCTACCACTCTAGTCACCGTGACCGAGGTGGCATTCGCGCTGAACGCAGGTCCGATTTCCATAAGCGCAGGCGCTACCTCCGGGAATACCACGACCATCACGGCGTTTCCATCCGGCGGCTTCGCGGGCCGGGTGAATCTGTCGTGTGCGGTTACTTCTGCCCCCCAGAATGCTACGAGCCCTGTCACATGCTTTGTGCCGTCCACTCTGGATATTTCGGGCATCGGCTCAGTGGCAACGCTCTTGGCCGTGAATTCGACTTCGTCCACGACTGGTGGCAGCTATGCCGTTGTAGTTTCCGGCACGGATGCGGCCACGGGCACAATTACGGCATCGACGGCCATACCGGTGACCGTGACCTCCGTCCCTGCCATCGCGCTGAGCAATAGCGGTGGAATCACCATTGCTCCCGGCGCCACCGCCGGTAACACATCGACCGTCAGCGTAACTCCCGTGAATGGCTTCGGGGGCGTGGTCAGTATGTCTTGCGCAGTCACGTCCGCGCCCGCTGGCGCAGCCGATCCGATCGCCTGCAGTGTTGCTCCGGCAATCGTGACCATAAGTGGAACCACCCCCGGAACGGCTACGCTTTCGATCAACTCGACTGCGTCAACGGCAACGGCTCTTCTTCGTTGGCAAGGTGTCTCCCGCGCCGCTGGTGGCATCGTGGCCGCGATCGGGTTCTATCTGTTCCTGCCTTTCCGGCGACGCAGACGCTTCACTCGTATGGCCGCATTGATGTTGTTGGTGTCACTTGGATCCTTATTGGGCTGCGGTGGGTCCGGCAAATCGAACCCAACTACACCTGGGCAGCCCGGAACATCGGCGGGCACGTATGTGGTTACTGTCACGGCGAACCCGGCTGGCGGAGCGACCCAGACTGCAACCGTTCAAGTCACGGTGAATTAACGTCACTGATTCTCATAACGATCTGTGTTCGTCAGAACCATCCAGGAGGCTTTATGTCACGTTCACTTTTCTTTGGCTGGCGGTGGATCGCATTGCTTTCGCTACTGTGCTCCGCGATCAACTTTGCTCAACGCCCGGTGCGTGTCCCGCCGACGAAGGCTCCTCCCGTGACGCCTCGGCACCACAAGTATCAGACGCCTGCGGAACGAGTAATGATCCCGTATCTCAAGGCGCACGCGCGATCATCCGCCGCCAAAGTTCCCGCTGCGCGCGCCATGGCCTCGACAGACTACGTCCCGACGCCAAACTTCGGAGCGTACGTCAATGCTCCTGCGTATCCCGGGACCACGACCTACGAGTCAGCGGCGGGCACCTCTTATTATGGCGGCACAGTGGGCGCTACGGTTGAGGTTACCGCCGATTTCAATAAGGACGGCAAGCCCGACATCGCCGTGATTCAAGAGAACGGGACACTCAACATCTTGTTCAATGATGGCAACGGGGGACTGCAGGCTCCAGTTTCCTACATCAATCCGAATTACATGACGTCATATATCTTCTGCATGTACGCGGCAGATGTAAATGGGGACGGTTCTCCGGACATTGTCGCGTTTGACATGGCAAGTGACTCTGTTCTTACATGGCTCAATCTGGGTAATGGAACATTCGGGCCGGTAGTCACCACGCTGCTGGACAGCACTTATGGCGTACCCAGTACCATCGCCGTTGCAGATGTAAACGGTGACGGCAAAGCTGACTTGATCTACATCCCCCTGCAATACCCAGCGTCGCCCCAGAGTTCTTGTCTTGAAGTTCAATTGGGTGCCGGAGACGGTACGTTCGGCGCGGCGTCCGCGGCCAAGATACAGAAGTTCTCTATCGCCGCTGGCGGCTACGCTGTCGGCGCGGTGACACTCGCCGATCTGAACGGGGATGGCAAGCCGGATCTCGCAGTGTCCCTTGAAGAGAATTTCACCTACACTACCGGTCAGTATGTGGTGACCACTGCGTTGGGGAACGGCGATGGAACATTCTCTCCGTTGGGGATTGTCCAGCCGATCTCTTTAGCCGAAACTGCGACCCAGCAAGATACGGGTCTCCTGTTTCAGTCGACCGGGCTCTCCCTGGTGGATGTGAACGGAGACGGAAAGCTCGATATCGTTTCCGACGTTAACGGAGTTATTGTGTCCGCTCTGGGGTCGGGCTCAGGTACCTTCGGCGCGGCAGTCACAAGCAACGCTGTGGGCATTGACAATGTCTACTCGTCTCTGGTGATGGACGTGAATGGAGACGGCAAAGCTGACTTCCTGGAAGCCGGACAGACGCTGGGTGTCTTTCTTGGCAATGGAGACGGCACCTTCAATCCTCCGGCGACCGGTGCCCAATGGGTCATTGACCCTCCAGGTGGAAACAGCCTGGTTGCCGCGGATTTCAACGGAGATGGCATCGCAGACGTAGCCCAGTTGGGTAGCACGACATGGGATGTCTCGCTTTTCTTCGGTACGGGCAAGAGCTTTGTGGGCGCGCCGGATGTCACAGCAATGGGTGATCCGAACGGCTTTTACACAATACTCGCATCCGGCGGCAATTACACCGCGTCGGGTTACATAAGTCCGCTGTTTCTCTATGACAATGGTGCCACAAGCAACATTGTCACCGGCGTCAGCGACGGCAAAGGCAACTTCATCTCTGTCCCATCGCTGGCCGGAGGAATCCCTCCAGACCTGGAGTATGTTGAACCCATCCGGGCAGACTTGAACGGAGATGGTCTGGACGACCTCGTCTATGCCACCGTCACAGGGGATTTGAAAGTCGCCCTTGGGAAGGGGGACGGCACCTTTGCAACTCCGGTGCCGGTCGGGCTTCCTGCGGCAGCTTGCCCCGTTAACTATGCGGCGGCGGGCGATATCAATGGTGACGGTAAAGTCGATCTCGTCATCCCATATGGTGGCGACCAGTTGTGCGGCGCGTCGGGGTCCGGGGTTTCCGGCTACTATGTAGCGTTGGGTCGTGGGGACGGAACCTTTTCCGCGCCCGTCTTCACTGCGACGGGGATTGAGTTATACAGCCTCACGCTCGCCGACTTCAACAACGACGGCCAGCTCGATCTGATTCTCAATGACGGCGACTTTACCGGCATTCTTAATTCCCAGGCGCCTTCGTATGGCCCGGCATACACAATCTCGGTTGCGATGGGCCATGGCGACGGTACTTTCGCGAATAGCAACCCTGTCTTGCAGAATTATGTCGTCACCGGTGTTGCCGCTGGCGACATCAATAACGATGGCAAGACCGACCTTGTGCTGAGTGCGCAGGAGGTGCTGGGCACGAGTCTGCAGACCGCAGGAATTCTGCTCATAACCGGCAATGGAGATGGGACCTTCAATCCTCCATCGGAGATCGCCTCAGACAACTACTTCTTCGACGTGAAACTCGCCGACATGAACAACGACGGAAACGCCGACATCGTTGCGACCTACTATTCCACCCCCGCGCTGCTGAATGGCTACTGCGGGATGGTCACGCTGCTCGGGTACGGCAATGGCGGGTTCGCTCCGCCTGTCAATGAGTTCGAAGGGCTCGACAACACTCTGGCCCTGATCGGTCATTTCATGAACGATGGGGCCATGGATGTAATGAATGACACTGGTTTCGGAGCCGCTTTTTTTGTAGGTCAGGGAGGCACCACTCTATCCCTAGGCGCCTCCACTTCCTCAATCGTCTTCGGACAAACGGTTACGTTGACCGCCACCCTGACTCCGGTGCTCTCAGGCCGGCCGGCATCAACAGGAACGATTTCGTTCTATGACGGTTCGACTCTTCTGGATTCCGCTCCGTTGACGTCGGGAGCCGCAGTCTACACCACCTCATCTCTTGCCAGCGGCTCCCACAGCATCCATGCGATCTACTCCGGCGACGCGAATTTCAATCCCAACCGCTCAGCGGCTTCAATCGTCACCGTTGCGGCGCTGGTCCCCGCGTTCACCGTGTCCGGCACGCCCGCCACGCTCAGTCTTGCGAAAGGGTCGCAGGGGATTATCACTCTCAATCTGGCGGCCAACGCCACGTTCAGCGGGCCCGTCGCCCTGACCTGCTCGGGGATGCCATCGACTGGCAGCTGCATTGTGAACCCTGCCAGCTTGACACTCACAGCCGGCAGTACAGGGGTCGCGACGGTTGTCGTGAATACCGCCGGAACCGCCACGGCGCTTCAACGGACCAAGACTCTGTGGGGCAGGACAACTGGGGCTGTCAGCATGGCGGCTTTGGTTTTCATCTTCTTCGGACGTCGGAAAAGGGCTTTGATTGTGGCTTCGTTGGCGATTGGATTTATGCTGTCCACCTGCGTCATGTTCACTGGCTGCGGCGGGGGGGACAAAAGTTCGAATCCAGTCGTATATTCCCTTACCGTCACGGCCACTCCGCTCTCGGGAAGCCAGGCGAACCCGCAGACTGCCAATATCAGTGTGACCGTCCAGTGACACATCACGGGCAAGTCAATTCTGAGTGTGTCAACGACTGGAGTGCCGCAGAAATTGCGAGAGGGATGGGTGGGAGACAGTTCGAATCGGGTCGCCGAACGGCATACCCACTTTGATGAAAGCTACAAGCAAAAAATGGTATCCGAATCCGCCTTGCTTTCTGCGGATGGTCCCAATTTTGAAGGCGCTTGGCAGTCTGTATAAACTGCGGCCTGCGCCTAACGGGATTAACTAATGGTCGGGGAGAGAGGATTTGAACCTCCGACCCCCTGGTCCCGAACCAGGTGCTCTACCAGGCTGAGCCACTCCCCGAACTTGGGTTGCAGAGCGTATCGCTGGGGCGCGGCCTGGTGCGTTTGGCCCCTTGATTGCGCTTGACCCAGTGTAGCAGAAACCGGGGTCTTGTGGCGCGGGACCAAGGCAATCGGATGAACATCATTTGAGTCCCAAGAGCTCGGCTCGGCAGAGGTCGGAAGCGGGGGCGATGATTCTTGGTGTTTTTATGCTTCCTTTTCGTTTCACCGGATCGAGCCGGAATGGGATTGAGGGGAATGTGTTTGAGCACGGCGAGACGATGCGCGGCTGCTTGGGTGAATTGTCGCTGGCAAAAGAGCACTCCCGCAACCATCCTTCCTTGCCGACGCACGTGCCCATGGCGCAAGCAAAGGCAGACCGCCGGGTACGCGCTTACATCCACAAGAATGACGATTACCCCGCGAATTAGGGAGTTATGCACACAGGAGAGATTCCAGCTCTGACCGAGTTCAAAGAGCGCGTCCATCCCGCCGCAGAGGCAGCCTTGATCCGTCACGACAACGTCACTTTGATCGACGTGCTATGTGGGATGGGACTTTTGGCATCTTCCGCCTTCGACTCGTGGCGCAAGGGCGCATCGCATTCTGGAGTCAGAAATCGAGGGAAGCCCGAAAAGATTCCGCCGCCGGTCATCTTTCTGAACCGACGTCACGCGCAATGCTCGAAATGCGAAGCATAGATTGCGCGGGGTTCCATGCTCTTGATGGAAGCGGACCAATTGCTTTGCCTTTACTGTGCCTGGCTCGACGGCCGGGAGTTTCTCCCGCATGGCGACACAGCTCTGACGCCACCAGTGTCAGAGTGGCTGATTTTAAGGCCTATCCGGTCAACAAAGTTCTGGGCAACTGCGGTTTCCAGATCAAAACGACCCTTCAGCGATGGTGATGTGACTTCCGGCTTCGTGCATGTCGCTTATCAGCAACTCGCGCTTGCCAGGAACGACCGCGATTCCCGAAAAGTAAGGGGGGAGCCGGTCGAGCTTTGCAAAGCTTGAAGTTTTCCCCGTGGCTGGGTCGAAGATGGAGATCGATGGCTTGGGCTGACGCTGATCAAGAAAGTAGATGCCGTTTTTGGTGACCTGCCAATAGGCCCAGAAACGGGCCGCTGGCTGGTCGAGAATGCGGACGGGCTCGCCTCCGGCCAACGGCATGCGCCAAATGCCGCTCTCCCCGCCCCGTGCAAAGTAGAGCCATTTTCCGTCGGGCGACTCCTGGCCGACAATTCCGTCATCGCTGGTGATCGGCTGTGGCGTACCGCCGGAAGCCGGAAGCTTCCACAACTGCCAGCGGCCGCCGCGGTTTGACCGGAAGTACACCGATCGACCGTCCGCCGACCAGCGGGGAACAATATCGTTGACGTCGCCGAAGGTAAGCTGCTTCGGTGAGCCGCCGGAGACCGGCGTCACGAAGATGTGCGAATGGCCATCGCGCCTTGAATCGAACGCAATCTCATTGCCCCGGGGAGACCATGCCGGCGTTCCCGAGCCGCTCAGGGGGCTGCCATCTGGAGTCAGTTGACGGATCGACTGACCGTCAATCGACGAAAGCCAGATTTGCTGGTATCCCGAGCGCCCCGATTGAAAGGCGAATTGCGTGCCATCTGGAGAAAGCGACGGGGCAGAATCCTGCGCCGTCGAGGAGACGATCGTTTGCGCGTTCGCATTGCGCTCCTTGGCGGTATCGATCCGCAGGATGCCAAAAATCGCACTGCCCTGCACAAAGGCCAGTTCATTTCCCTTTAATGAAATGGAGGGTTCAGTCGCGCCCTCGGTCCCCACCGGCAAGCGTTTGGCTGCCCCGCCCGCTAGCGGAATCTTCCACAGGGCCTCCTGCCCGGCGCGATTCGAAGAGAATACGATGGATTCTCCGTCCGAGGACCAGGCGATTCCGTTGATCCATTTGTTTTCTCGAGTGATCTGCCGGGGTTCGCCACCGCTGGAAGGAATCCAATAGATGTCCGTGAGTTCGCTCTCGCTTGCCCGGACGAATGCAATCTTGCTCCCGTCCGGCGAAAAGAGCGGGCAGAGATCGCCCTCCCACCCCGGAGGCGGAGTGGTGAGCGGGCGCGCGTTCAGCGTCGCCATGTCGATCAAGTAGATCGAGGAACCCGGTTGAGACCCTATGTGATCGACCAGGACAAAGCTCTTTCCGTCCGGCGACCAGGAGAGGGCGCCCTGTTCCCAGCGCGTGGTCTCGCCGGGAATATAGATTTTGCGCACCGAGCCCGAAGGCGGAAACGAAGCGACGTAGAGCCCCAGGCCGGCGGTTGACGAAGAGAGGAACGCAATCTGCTTGCCATCGGGAGACCATACCGGGCTGTATTCGTCGTCCGCCATATTGGTGAGGCGCACCAGAGGCTCCCGCCCAAGCTCCTTGATATATATATGTTGCGCGCCGTCCTCCTCTTTGGCCCAGACGAAGGCCAGCCGCTTCCCATCCAGCGAAAACGCTGGGCGGCTCTGCGATCCGGCATTGGTGGTGAGCTGGAAGGTGCGGAACGAAGGCGGCATGGAGTCGGAGCGGTACGCGTGGATGGCCCAGACGCCAACCCCGGCCGCCAGCGCCAATCCGGTCGAAATGCCAATCGTCAGCTTGCTTCGGCGCGCGGTTCTTGGCTGAGCCTTGGAAGCGGGTTGCGGGTGAGCATCAGCCTCCTCCGTGACGGGTAACGGGGAGGCCTCAGGAAGGGACGCCTCGGCGTGGGAATCACGGACCGGAACCGGCTCGACAAGCAGACAGTAGCCGACTTTGGAAACGGTCCTGATAAAGTGCGGATTGTGCGCGTCATCCTCGAAGATTCGGCGTAGCACCGAAATGCACCGAGTGAGGGCATCCTCTCCCACGAACGTGTCCGGCCAGACGGCGCTTTGAATCTCGTCTTTCGGCACCACATGGCCGGCACGAGTCGACAAATGAACCAGAACACTCATCACCTTCGGCTCGACGCGGTGTTTTTCGTCGCCTAGAGAAAGATTGTTGAAGGCCGGTTCGACGAGCCAATGGTCCAGCATGAACGACGAGTTGTGGTCCACTATCATCTTTGGCTGCCATCTAAGCCTAATCGAATCAACATTGTCTGCGTCCATCGGAAAATCATCGGGATTCCATCAGCGCTTCCCCAAGACCGTCGTATACGGGAGGGCCTACTTTCGGAGACGCTTCTGAAATCCATGCAAAGGACGGCCATATGTACGAACTCAGTCCCACGGGTACGCACCGGACTCAGGCGAATCGAGTAGAAATTCGCTCTGGCTCGGCCAGAAACTCTTCTGGACATTGCGATACCACGATCATATCGTTATCGGCGTTTGTCCCGCCAATTTACCGGCCCAATACCACAACCCTCGGCAGAAAGTTCCTTTCAGCTCTTCTTCTGGTGGCAATGATTGCCTTCGGCGGCAATCTCTGGGGACAGATCACTTCGGGCACCATTTTTGGAACCGTGAAGGACCCCAAGGGCGCAATGCTCGCCGGGGCCACCATCACCGTCAGTGACGCCGCCATCGGCTTGGAGCGGACAATCAAGTCCGGAGGTGAGGGCGCCTTTGTTCTCGTCGACCTCCCGGCCGGAACCTACACCATCACGGTCAGCGCACCCGGCTTCAAGGCCTACGCCAAAGAGGGCGTTGTCCTGGACGTGGGCTCCCGCCTCTCCGTTGGCGACTTCAAGCTCTCGGTCGGCGTCACCTCCGAGACGGTTACAGTCGTGGCCTCCGGCGGCGAAATGCAGTTGCAGGCAGCCTCGGGCGAGCGCTCGGCGGTCATTGACAGCAAGCAACTCACCGACCTGCTTTCCAACGGTAACAACGTGCTGGACGATCTGAAGATCCTGGCCGGCGTCAACAGCACCTTCAATGGCGCCGACAGCAACAAGGGCGGCCTTGACAGCATGAACATCAACGGCACCCGCGCCAACGAGCACCTGCTTACGGTTGACGGCATCTCCAATGAAGACAACGGCAACAACGGCGGCGTGCAGGTTACGGTCAACACCGACGCCATCGCCGAAGTCAAGGTAGAGACCTCAAACTACCAGGCGGAGTACGGCAAGGCGGCGGGCGGCCAGATCGCCCTCTCCATCAAGAACGGCACCAATGCCTTCCACGGCGACCTCCGTTACTTTCATCGCCATGAGGACATGAACGCCAACACCTGGTTCAACGACCAGAGCAACTACTACGCCAAACAGAATGGCAACGCCATGCTGTCCACGCCCCTGTTCCGCCATAATGACTTCGGTGGGCAGTTGGGCGGTCCCGTCATCTTCCCCAAGAGCCACTTCAACGCCAACCGCGACAAGCTCTTCTTCTTTTACAGCCAGCAGTCCTATCACCAGTTGGAACCAGGCGGCACCACGCAGGCCTATGTGCCCACCCAGGACGAGCGGAACGGCATCTTCAAAAACAGCACTGACGGACTGGACAATGCGGTGGTCCTCAAGGACCCGGCCAATGGCGGACAGGCCTTCCTGAACAATCAGATTCCGTCCGGCAGAATTGTCGGCGGCATCCAGCAATTGATGAACCTGTATCCATTACCCAACGCGGTCGATCCCACCCCGGGCCACAACAACTACAACTACCAGATTGAAACCAGCACATCGCATCCCCGCAACGAGGAGATCGGCCGCGTCGACTGGCAGGCCAACTCCAACAACCGCTTCTTCGCCCGCTTTATCGCCAATCAGGATCACGAAGACGATCCTCTGGGCAATGGCGGCCTCTACGGCACATCGAACTACAAGCTGGGCAAAGGCGTCTCGTCGTCGCAGCCGGGATATAGCACGGCCTTCGATTTGACTACGACGATCGGACCCCGCACGGTGAACGAAGTGACGGCCGGATGGTCGACCGCGACCCAGACGATTGAGTCGATCGGCGACACCATCTCCAGGTCGGCCAACAATTACAACCTCGGCCTGGTCTACGCGCTCCCCGGCAGCAGCCCGATCCCTGATCTCTCGTTGACCGGAAGGAGCCAGCAGCAAGGCTCGTCGGACTACAACGGAGCGGTGCCCTTCGATACGGCGCAAACTGTCATCAACGTCACCGACAACTTGACCAGGACCATCGGCCGTCACACTCTCAAGGCCGGCATCTTCTTCGAGCGCTCGCGCAAGGATCAGTCCGACTGGGGCAACTCCAACGGCCAGTTCAGCTTCAACGGCCAAGACCAGACGCAGCCCATGCAGACCGGCGATACCTACGCGGATGCTCTGCTTGGTTACTACAATACTTTCGCCCAAAGCTCGACTCGCCCGCGCGGATTTTTCCGCTACACCAGTGCGGACTTCTACCTGCAAGATACGTGGAGGGTGAACAGCCACCTGACACTGGACTACGGCATGCGCTTCCCGTGGTTCCAGCCGCAATATGACGCCAAAAACCAGGATACAAACTTCGTTGCCTCAAGCTACGATCCGTCGCAGGCTGTTCGTATCTACCAGGAATGGCAGAATGGAAACGCCTACGCATACGATCCCGCGAATCCGTCGATCCATGTTGCCGACTATCTGAAGGGCACCATCGTTCCCGGCTCCGGCAATGCGGCCAATGGCATCCAGCAAGCCAAGAACGGTTATTACAAGGGCGGCTTCAAGGATGTGGGCATTGTTTATGAGCCGCGTCTGGGCTTTGCTTACGACTTCCGGGGAAACGGCAAGACCATCATTCGCGGTGGCGGCGCCATCACCCACGACCGCTTCCAGGGCAACCCGATCTACAACCAGGTTGACGACAATCCTCCCAACAAGTACCAGGCCACCCTGCAATACGGGCAGGTCACGGATCTCGCATCCGTCGGCGCTGCCACTCTTTCGCCTGTTACCGTTGTGGGCTTCGATCCATCCGGAAAGCTGCCGACCGTCTACAGCTACAGCCTCGGAGTTCAGCATGATCTCGGCAAGGGAATCATGGTGGACGTTGCGTATGTAGGCAATCTGCAACGCCATCTTTCGCAGATGGTCAACCAGAATTACATCCCCTACAATTACGCCTTCACGTACGCGGCGCAGGACCCCGGCAACAGCAGCTATAACGGCCAGCCTGTTCCCACTCCGGCGCAGGGCGGCGAGGGTAGCTGGATTCCCTCGCAATATACGGCAGCCGGATTCTCGTATATCGGCGACCGCGCGCTACCGCAGAACAGCATGGAGCCCTACCACGGTTACTCCAACGTGGATCACTACACCTGGGATGGCGTAGGTAACTACAACTCTCTCCAGGTGCAGGTGAATCGCCGCTTCGGCCACGGCCTGAAGTTTGGTGGTTCGTACACCTACTCCAAGACTCTGGACAGCACCGACAACGACGGAAGCTGGGTCAATACCATCAGCGAGAAGGTGTACAACTACGGGCTGGCCGGCTTCGACCGTCCGCAGATCCTGGCCGTCAACTATATCTACGATCTGCCCAAATTCAGCACCTATTTGGGCCGTTCACGCGTCCTCGCGGCGATTACCGACAACTTTGAAGTCAGCGGCATCTCGCAGTTCATCAAGGGTACGCCGGGCATCATTGGTTTGGACCTTAGCTGGTATCAACGCTTGATCGACGGTTCCTACTCCGAGCCGACCAGGGCTTACATCAAGGCGGGCGCACACCCCAGCAAGGGAAACGGACGTTATGCGGCCGTCGATCCTACTGCGTTTGTCATGCCGAACATCGGCACACCTGCGCCGTGGCCCAAACAGTACCTCCGCGGCGGTGGCACCAACTCCACCGACCTTGCGCTGCTCAAGAAGATCCCGGTTTCGTCCGGAGATTCACGGTATCTCGAACTGCGCATGGAAGCCTTCAACGCCTTTAACCATCCCCAATTCTGGGGAAGAAACACCTACGCGCAACCTGCCTTGAGCGATGGAACGCAGGGCGGTAACTACTGGGGCTTTGCCTGGAACTGGGCCAACGTGGTACCGGTCAATCCCAGCAACATTCGCCCCGCGGGTTCGAAGAACAATCTGGGCACCTACTTTGGCGATTACAACAGCGGCGGCAATCCGCGCGTCGTCCAACTGGCCGCCAAGTTCTACTTCTAATCGCAATCGTTAACCCTTTATTGATACGGCCGCCGAATAGAAGCACCGAACCCCATCCATTTCGCAGACTTTATCGCGGAATGGGTGGGTAGGCGCAAGACTCTTGAAGGGCCGTATCAATCACTGCAATGCGGGGTGGATCCCTGGATGCACCCCGCGTCGCTTACACCCCCACAGTCACGCTTCACTGGACAGACCAATGCACAACTACATCAGGAGTTTCTTTCGCATGAGTACCCACGCCATTATCCTGACCGCGGCACTGATGGGGGTCTCCGCCTGCAGTGGCGGAGGCGGATCTTCCACGCCCACGCCGCCGGTCACGCAAACAGTTGCCACGCCGTCGTTTTCTCCCGCTGCCGGCAGCTTTTCCAGTGCTCAATCGGTGGCCATTTCAGATGCAACGGCGGGCGCAACAATCTATTACACCACCGACGGATCCACGCCGACATCTTCATCGACAAAATACACTGCCGCACTCGCCATCGCCGCAACAACCACAATCGAAGCGATCGCTGAAGAGACAGGCTATACAAACAGCACCGTTGCCAAGGGCACGTTCACATTGAATCTGCCGGCCGCGGCCACGCCGGCCTTCAATCCCACACCGGGCGCTTACACCTCCGACCAGTCGATCACTCTCACCGACGCCACCGCCGGCGCATCCATCTACTACACCACCGACGGATCGACGCCGACCGCAAATTCAACGCTCTATTCGGCAGCGACGCCGATCGTGGTCAACACGACCACCACCATCAACGCCATCGCCATTGCGCAGAGCTTCTCCAGCAGTGCCGTCGCCACGGGCACCTACACCATCACTCTGCCGGCTGCCGTGGCGCCCGTATTCTCGCCCGCGCCTGGATCGTACACGTCGATTCAGTCCGTCACGCTCTCCGATGCAGCCAGCGGCGCATCGATTTATTACACGACCGACGGATCGACACCGACCGCGAGTTCGACGCTCTATTCAGCCGCGTCGCCGATCCCTGTCTATCTCACAACCAGCATCAAGGCAGTAGCCGTCGCTGCAGGCTATTCCAGCAGCCCGGTAGCGGTAGGCGCCTATTCGATCACGATTCCGGTTTCTTCCGTTGCTGTGTCTGTCACCAGTCACGACCAGACGCAACTGCTGGCTCCGCAGGCGGGCCTGAGTTTCGCTCCCAGCAGCGGGGACGCCACGGCGAATACGATCCTCGTCGATCCGACGCAGCAGTATCAGACGATGGAAGGATTCGGCGCGGCCTTCACCGACTCGGCCGCCTATCTGCTTCACGGAGTCGCGGCAACAGCAGGCAACCTGCCCGCCACAATGAACGATTTGTTTACGCGTAATGGCGAGGGCATTGGCCTGAGCTTCATGCGCATTCCCATGGGCGCCTCCGACATCGCGCTCTCTGCCTATTCGTATGATGACGGTCCAGCAGATCCAACACTTGCCAACTTCTCCATCGCGCACGATCAAAGCTATATTCTGCCCATCGTCCAGAGCGCCAAACTGCTGAATCCCCAGATGAAGTTGATGGCCAGCCCTTGGAGCCCGCCCGCCTGGATGAAGACCACGAACACCCTGGAAGGCGGATACCTGCAATTGAACGCCACCGACGAGACGGCCTTCGCCGACTATTTCGTCAAATATATCCAGGCATACTCGGGCAATAACGTGCCGATCGATTACATCTCGCTCCAGAACGAGCCCCTCAATGTGGTCAGCTATATGCCCAGCATGGGCATGGACGCGCAGTCGCAACTAGCGGTTCTGCAAGGCTACGTGCTGCCGGCTCTGTCGGCCGCCAATCTTCCCACCAAGGTTCTTCTTTACGACCACAACTGGGATCAGGTGACTTATCCGGAAACGATCCTGGCTGGTCTCACAGCACAGCAGATGACGCAAGTTGCCGGCACCGCCTGGCACGGTTACGGCGGCGTACCGGGAGGCCAGCAGCTTGTTCAAAACGCTTACCCGACCATGGGCAACTGGCAGACTGAGCACTCCGGCGGCACCTGGGTCGGCGACCAGTTCACGTCGGATTTCATCGAGATCACCAATGTGCTGCGCAACTCCGGCAAGGCATACGTGAAGTGGAGCCTCGCATTGAACGAGAAGCTGGGCCCGGATCTCACGCAGAATGCGCCGCCCTTGGCCGGATGCAATACGTGCACGCCCATCGTGACCGTGAACAGCACTTCGGGTGCGGTCACCAAAACCATCGAGTACTACACGCTCGGCCAGTACAGCAAGTTCGTATTGCCGGGAGCAGTGCGCATTTACTCCAGCAACACACCAACCGTTGCCAGCGTTGCTTTCGTGAATCCGGATGGGTCGACGGTCCTGGTGGCATATAACAACTCCACCTCGGCGCAGACTGTCCCGGTTCAATGGGGCGGGCAGTCGTTCTCCTACTCACTTCCCGCCCAGGCCGCGGCAACATTCACCTGGAGCGGCACGCCAAACAGCGCCGCAATTCCGCTTGCAGCGACCGCGCAAATCCAGGGCTCCAGCTTCTACAGCGAGGCCGGACTCCAAATGGAAAACACCTCCGACTCGACGGGTGTTTACGATCTGGGCTACGTCGTCTCTGGGTCCTATACCGTTTACAAGAACGTCGACTTTGGCGTCTCGGTAACCGGGGTGAGTGTTCGGGCGGCGAGCGGCGGCAACAGCGGCACCGCCGAATTCCATCTGGACAGCGTTTCGGGCCCGCTGGTGGCCACCGTCACGCTACCGGTTACCGGGGGATGGCAAACATGGCAAACTGCCAAGGCAACCGCCAGCGGCGCTTCCGGAGTCCACGACCTGTATGTCGTCTTCAAAGGAGCCGGCAGCATCGCGAACGTGAACTGGTTTGAGTTCAACTGAGACAGGCCTGCGCTGTTGACTTTCCACCCTCCGAAAACCAGCGGAGAGCGGAGTCGAGACTGCGGTAGCGATACGCGGTGCTAAGCTGAGCATCTCGGATGGCTCCGCCTGGAACGGCAGGGCCTACCGTTTGACGATTGACAAGGCGCTTCCTTTTCGGGAGCGCCTTTCTATTGGTGCCCGCAGCATTTGAGCCCCCAAAGCGAAGCGCCACGTTGACCGACTTCTTCGAGGTCAACTGGTCAGAAGAGACCGGGCTTGGCGGAAAGACTATTCACTGCCGCAGACTTAGTGCCGCCAGAAGGCGAAGTGCGCAAACAATTCCAACTTCAGAAACAATTTGACATCGCAATCTGCCGCAACGTACTGATCCAGTTCGATCGAAAGACGCAGGGGAAGGTGCTTTGCGAGATATCCAATCACACCAACCCACACGCAAGGCTGTCGTGTCGCTTCAAAACGTGATGGCCAGCGGCCTGCGATGGGGACGTAGACCATATCTTGTTGTGCCGCACTCTTAAGCAGAAGCCGCCTGCTGGAACCCAGTGGACCGTTCGCCTGGCCGCGGAGGCAAACAGCCTTTCAAGTCCTCCGTGCATCGCGCCTTCCAATTGCTCGCCGTGCCGCCGCACCGCAGCAAGAGTTTCTCTCGGCGTGGCCACGATATGACTCTGCATACTCTCAAATCAAACAGGTTGCACGGCTTGACCGCCCCCCTACTCTGCGCACTCCCGTCGCAATTCGATCCCCGCAACAACGCTCTCTCGATCGCACGGACAATAGAAGCCGCGTCTTTTTAGTCGATACTGGCCATCCGAAGCCGCGCTCGCGGCGATTCGCGCCAGAGAGGTCAAAAAGAGCAAAGAAGATCAGACAGCGTTTTCTGTAAATGCGAAGGTTGAGTACGAGTCGGCTCAGCTACTCCGAGGAGCCTCTTCGGTGCTGGCTAGGGAAAGAGCAGATGGACGACATCCGCCGCCAGATAGCCGAATTTCAGCGCATTGAAGAACATCTCCGCGATGAGCGCACCCGCACGGCATATCGCAATTGGCAACTTGTGCTGACAATCTGCGTGTTAGTCGGCGTGGGCGTGGGATCGGGACTCGCGATGTTCACGCTGAGCCGTATGGGAGTCATTGCATCCAGCTTTGAGGAATCGGGCCGATCCCTTGCGGAGAGCGAACGCCGCTGGGTTGCAACACTCGCCAGCATCGGCGATGCGGTGATGGCCGCCGATAGCGACGGACGGGTCACCTTCCTCAATCCTGTCGCTGCAGCTTTGACTGGCTGGCAATCCGAGCAGGCGCTTGGTCAGCCGATCCAGAACGTCTTCCGCATTGTCAGCCAACAGACACGCGCCCCAATAGAAGATATCGTCGACCGGGTGCTGAAAGGTGACGTCGTTTGTGAACCATCAAATGACGTGGCTTTGCTGACGAAGGATGGCCGGGAAATTCTTATCGCACATAACGTCGCGCCGATTCTCGAACAGGGTGGCGCGATTGGCGGCGTGGTACTTGTCTTCCACGACATCACCGAGCGCAAACAGGCCGAAGCGACACGCGCCCGACTCGCCGCCATCATTGAGTCCTCGGGGGACGCCATCATCAGCAAAGATCTTGAGGGCACTGTTTTGAGTTGGAACGAGAGTGCAGAGCGGATCTTTGGGTACTCTGCCGAGGAAATCGTCGGTAAACCCGTTACGCTCATTATTCCCTCCGACCGAGATGCCGAAGAGGCAGCGCTGCTGGGGCGTTTGCGCCTGGGACATCACATCGATCACTTCGAAACCGTCCGTGTGCGCAAGGGCGGCGAGCGTGTGGACGCGTCGGTAACAATCTCCCCGGTGTGGGACGCGGCCGGCAATGTGTCCGGCATTTCGAAGATCGCGCGCGACATTACCGAGCGCAAGCAGATGGAACAAGCTTTGCTCCGGCAAGCATCATTGATTGACCTTACCCCCGACGCCTTCACGGTAAGGCACCTGGATGGAACATTCACATATTGGAATCGCGGCGCGGAAGCACTGTATGGCTGGAGCAAGGACGAAGTCCTCGGACAGCGCTCGCACAGCCTGTTCCAGACGAGGTTTCCCCAGGGGCTGAAAGAAATCGACGAGCAATTGAAACGAACGGGAAGTTGGTCAGGGGAACTTATTCACCGCACGAAGGAGGGGCGGACAGTCATTGTCCAGAGTAAGTGGCTTGCTCAGTATGACGCACAAGGACTGGTGACAGAAGTTCTTGAATCCAACGTGGACATTACCGCGCGCAAGCAGGCCGAGCAGCAACTTCGCGAACTCAACCAGGAACTCGAAGACCGTGTGCACCGACGCACTGCCGAATTGGAAGCCGCGCTCGCTGACCGTTTGCGGAGCGAGCAAAGGTTTGTTACCCTGGCCAACTTTGTGCCGCAATTGGTGTGGATGAGCTCCCCCGAGGGCTTGAACGTCTATTTCAATCAACGATGGGTCGATTACACCGGGATGACTTTGGAAGAAAGCTACGGGAAGGGCTGAAATACTCCCTTCCACCCCGATGACAGGCAAGTCGCCCTGGACGCCTGGAACCGCGCTACACGAACGGGAGAAACCTATCGTATTGAGAGCCGTTTGCGGGCGGCTGGGGGCAGCTATCGCTGGTTCCTGATGTTGGGAGAGGCGCTCAGGGACGCGCACGGAAACATCGTTCAGTGGTTTGGTACCTGCACGGATATCGCAGACATGAAGCAGGCCGAAGACGCGCTACGTGAGAGCCAACGCGGCCTGGAGGAGGCAAACAAGGAGTTACAGCCTTTCAGCTACTCCGTGTCCCATGACCTTCGTGGGCCTTTGCGAACGATGGATGGATTCAGCCAGGCGCTACTGGAAGACCACTCCGAGAATCTGGATGAGAAGGGCAGGCATTATCTAACCCGGATTCGCACGGCGGCGCAACGGATGGGCCTTCTGATCGACGATCTCTTGCAGTTATCCCGATTGACGCGAATCGAAATGCGAGCCAGGCCGGTAGATCTCTCCGCAATGGCGATGGAACTGATTGGCGAGTTGCGCGACAGCGAACCAGGCAGAGACGTGGAAGTGAGGGTCGAGCCAGGACTTGAGGCGCTGGGTGACCCCGGTCTGCTGCAGGTTGCGCTGCAGAACCTGTTCTCCAATGCCTGGAAGTTTACCTCGCGACGGGAACATGCCGTCATCGAGTTTGGCGTACTCAATGATCAGCCCGGTCCCGTTTTCTTTGTGCGCGACAATGGCGCCGGCTTTGACATGCAATACGCAAATCATTTATTTAGTCCGTTTCAACGATTGCACGCGGACGAAGAGTTTAAGGGCACCGGCATCGGCCTGGCCACTGTGCAGCGGATTATCCGCCGTCACGTTGGACGCATCTGGGCGGAAGCAGCACAAGGGCAAGGCGCAACTTTCTATTTTCAGCTGGGACACCGGGCGCTGGAAATGGCTGGAGAGATGTGACGGACGCGAGATTCGAGAAGATGCGAAAAGAGGCGAGTATCCTGTTGGTCGAAGACGATCCAGACCATGTAGAACTAGCGCTGCGTGCGCTGGAAAAGCACGGCGTGGCCAACCGCGTCTTTGTGGCCCGCGATGGCGCCGAGGCGCTCGTCTATCTATCGGAAGGAGGGCTGAGCACGCTGCCCGAGGTCGTGCTGCTCGATCTCAATCTGCCGAAGATCAGCGGGTTGGACGTGTTGCGTCAGATACGGGAGGGCGAGTATACCAGGCACCTTCCCGTGGTGATCCTCACCTCTTCGGACGAAGAGGCGGACCTCGCGCGCAGTTACGAACTGGGTGTGAACAGCTACATTCGAAAGCCGGTAAGTTTCGCTGAATTTGCAGAGGCCATCCGCCAGGTCGGCGTGTACTGGCTGGTGTTGAACCAATACCCTCCGAGGAAAAGAATCGACTGAATCGACATGCGAACGTGCGGCCCGCATGCTCTCCAGCAACCCCGTCCGAACCCAGGCAGGTAGCCATGGATGCTCTTCAATCAATTGCCGGCGATGAGATCAAGAGGATGCTTCGCGTGTTGTTGGTAGAGGATTCTGCAGAGGATGCGGAATTGATCGAGCGCGAGCTGGCTAAGGCAGGCCGCCAGCTTACCGTTGTGCGGGTTGTTACAGCCTCAGCGATGCAGCAGGAACTCGCGGCGCGCGAGTGGGATGTGATCATCACGGATTTCAATGTTCCCGGCTTTGGTGCTCTGCCGGCGCTTAAACAGTTACAACAAAGCGGACTTGACATTCCATTCATCATTTTGTCGGGCATTATCAGCGACGAAGTGGCGGTCGCCGCCATGCGAGCCGGCACCCACGACTATCTTCGCAAGGACAAACTTTCGCGCCTCCTGCCGGCGATCGAGCGCGAGATGCAAGAAGCGGCGACGCGTCGAAAGAACCGCCAAATGGAATCAGATCTGCGCCAGAACGAGCAGCGGCTTCGCGCCACTTTCAATCACGCAGCCATCGGCATCGTTGAGATCAATTCGCAAGGTCGCCTTGTTACGGTAAACGATCGCATTTGCCAGATCCTCGGCTACCGTCGCGAGGAGTTGCTGCTCATGAGTGTGGAGGACTTGGCCGCTCCAGAGGACCGGGCGCACACCCTTCACATTCACAACCAGATCAACCACGGACGCGCGGAAACCCTGGCTTACGAGAAATGCTACTTGAAACGCGACGGCGCGCCTCTGTGGGTGCGGGCAACTGTCTCAGGTGTTCACGACGCTGAGCGCTCTGTTCTTTATTCGATCGCGACAATAGAGGACATCATGGATCGCAAGCATTTGGACGAGGCTCGCTCCCGATTGGCCGCAATTGTCGAGTTCTGCGAAGACGCTATCATCGGAAAGGATCTGGATGGCATCGTCACAAGTTGGAACAAGGGCGCGGAAAGGACCTTCGGTCATTCGGCACAGGAGATGATAGGCGAGTCTCTTCTGCGATTGCTGCCAGCCGATCGCATACAGGAAGAAGTTCAAGCTTTGGACCGCATTCGGAACGGTGAAACGGTCGGTCACATCGAGTCCATCCGAAGAAGAAAGGACGGGAAGCTCATCCACGTTTCCCTCTTGATCTCTCCGATTCTCGGTGCCAACAACCGCATCGTCGGCGCTGCAGTGATCGCGAGGGATATTACTGAGACAAAACTCCTCGAGCGCCAGCTGCACCAAAGCCATAAGATGGAAGCCATCGGCCAACTCACCGGTGGCATCGCCCACGACTTCAACAACCTGCTGAGGATCGTCGTGGGCAACCTCGACCTGCTGGGCCGGCTGACGCAAAGCAATTCAGAAGCGGACAAAAGGGTCAAGACGGCCCAAAAGGCGGCTGCGCGTGGTGCCGACCTCACGCGCCGCCTCCTGGCGCTGTCGAGTTCTGAGAAGTTGAACCCCGCACCCTTCGCGCTTGACGAGGCAATCAAGAACGTGATCGAAATGGAGACGCGCACACTTGGCCCCGAAATCACCATCCGCACCCACTTCGATCCCTGCGTATCCATGGTGTTCGCTGACGTGAGCGGGCTGGAAACCGCTCTGTTGAACCTCGCGGTGAATGCGCGCGATGCCATGCCCAAGGGCGGCATTCTGACCATCGGCATTGATCGAAAGACATTGGAAGCCAGTTTCACGCCGGTGACCGCCGGGGAGATAAAATCCGGGTCTTATGTTTGCATCTCGGTCACTGATACCGGCTGCGGCATGTCGGCGGAGACACTTGAACGGGCTTTCGAGCCTTTCTACACCACCAAGCCCCGTGGCAAAGGCACAGGTCTCGGACTTGCCATGGTTTACGGATTCGCAAAGCAGTCGGGAGGAACCGTACGCCTTTATAGCGAAGAAGGCATAGGCACCACTGTGTCTCTTTATCTTCCCCTCGCCGAAGAGCCCTTGCAGCCCACCAGAGTGTCTCTGGATCTGGAAGAATAGCGCAACGCCGGCCATGGAGGCACGGCGCTGGTTGTGGACGACGAGGAGGACATGCTGGAGGTTGCTGTCGCCTTTCTTGAAGAGATGGGATTCACCACCTTACATGCGGGCAACGGCGCTATCGCGCTTGAGGTTGCCGCACGGAACGGAGACATTGACCTGCTGGTGACTGACGTGATCATGCCTGGAGGGATGAATGGAATGGAGTTGGCCCAGGAGTTCCGCAAAATCAACCCGAAGGCCAAGGTCATCTACACGTCCGGCTTCCCGGCGAATGCGCTGGCAGAGAGAAGCGGAACGGCCGTTGATGGGCCGGTTTTACGCAAGCCTTATCAGCGCGCCGGATTCGCCTCCATCGTTCACAGCACCATGGCGGGGGTCGTTCTCAATTGAAGGCTGCACAGAGTGGACACCGAGGGGGATCGGTATTCGGTGGCGCCTGGTCCACTACCATTGGTTGTTGACGATAAGTGCATCCATCTCGACATAGGTAACGCGAAGCCGGCCAGTAACAGGGAAACGGAATCTGGTTGAGCGAGTTTGCAAATGCCTTCGAGACAAGAGCGCGATCAGATCCAATCGACATAAACGACGACGAACCCCCGTGAAATCCTATGCGTGATTCTGAAATAGTGCGCGGAAAATCTCAACTCCTGAGTCCAAATTGCCCGATGGATGCGCAACTGCAGTGAGCGCGTCGAGAAGCAGCCAGCATCTGTGTGCCGCCTCCGAATCAAGCCGGTAACACCCGCGGGGCCTTCGTTCATTACGCTCTTGCTCAAATCGCTTACACTGGTCCGCAAGTCCATGGCACACGTCCAGCTCACTTCCCGACGTTTGGTTCTAACGCTCGTCCTCGCGGTTCTCTGCCTCGGTACCCGCGCCGACCGAGGGCCCAGACCCCGGTCCGGAGCCGATCTTGTCGCCATGCCCTTTGCCACAGTCATGCCCCAGACCGTCCTTTGGGCTTGGGAAGAGCCGGAAGATCTGCGCTCCGCGCCTGAGTCCATCGGAGTCGCCTATCTCGCCGAAACCCTTCTTCTTGGCAAGTCTGCACCCGCGGTGCCTGCCATCACTGTGATCAAGCGCCATCAACCACTTGCTGTCGCCCCACAGGCCTCAGTCATGGCGGTCGTGCGCGTCATTGCGCTGCCTGGTTTTCAAGATTCACCCACAATCCGCGAACAAACTGCCGCTGCCCTCGCTGAAGTATCCCATCGTCCCGGCTTGCGCGCACTCCAAATCGACTTCGATGCGACCCGTTCCCAGCGCACGTTTTACGCGGCAGTCCTTTTCCTGTTGCGCCCCCACATGCCTGCCGCCATGCCGCTTTCCATGACCGCGTTGCTCAGTTGGTGCGCTGCCGGCCCCGGAAGCGGTGATTGGCTGTCTAC